>Ga0070762_10001832_pt1 | contig 9877 bp, 10 predicted proteins | sample HubBroMetageREF2_FD_66726 | JGI IMG/M metagenome (GOLD analysis project Ga0070762, IMG submission 66726) | Reference soil microbial communities from the Hubbard Brook experimental Forest, New Hampshire, USA - Hubbard Brook CCASE Soil... | ecosystem: Environmental > Terrestrial > Soil > Temperate... | reverse complement strand
CGGTGATCTTTCGGCCGCCCTATGTGAAAGCTACATTCGCTCTGCTGCTGTTTAACTTTTGCGGCATGTTCGCCTGGTGGGGACTATTCACCTGGCTGCCTCCATATTTGTCGCTTCCCGTATCGCAGGGCGGGCGTGGCTTTGGGGTGATGGGAACGACAACCCTTCTAGTGGTGCTGAATCTGTTTGGCATGTTCCCCGGTTACGCCAGCTTCGGCTGGGTGGCCGATCATCTGGGACGACGTAAGGCATTCTTGTTCTATAGTTTAACGGCATCTCTTCTGATCCCACTTTATGCTTCCGCGCGCTCACCCGCGGCGCTAATGGTGCTGGGGACCCTGGTGGCGTTTTTCGGAACCGGGATCTTCTCTGGCTCTGGAATCATCGGTAGCGAGATTTTCCCAACCAGCGTGCGGGCCCGCGCGCTGGGCTTCACTTACAACGGCGCGCGGACGATGAGTTCAGTCGCTCCGCTGGTGATTGGGTTGGTGAGCCAAGTAAAGGGGTTGAGCTGGGCGTTTTATTTGTGCGCAGGTGGATATCTGCTGGCCGCATTGATGACGACGCAATTGCCGGAGACGCGAGGAAAGAAGCTGGAGTAAGAAGCATCCACAACAGAGGTGAACCCGGCGAGTTCTATTCGATGGGCTCGACCACGACGGAGCCCTCTGCCGGGCTGCGACCGGGGCGCTGCACGATCACGATGGCTGCCAGTACGAAAACAATTCCCATGGTTTGGACCGGACGCAACACTTCGCCGAGGAACAGGGCCGCAAGGAGAATGGAGAAGACTGGCTCCAGGCAACTGGCGATGATGGCGCGAGTGGGTTCCAGGTGCTGCAGTCCGAGGAAGTAGAGGGAGAACGCTCCCAGCACCGAGATCATCGAGAATACGAATAAGAACAGCCACTGCGCGGGCGCATAGTGGTTGACCAGGATTTTCCATGGAGGATTGACGATGAGCCAGAAAGCAGAAGCCGCCATCAGCGTCCAGACGAGCACGCGCCAGCGGTCGTAACGAGCCAGGATGCGGTGTCCGCCGACGTTGTAGAAGGCGAAGGAGAACGAGGCCAGGATCGCGGCGAAGAGGCCGTAGGAATCGAGGTGAAGGGTTCGCCCGTCATTCGGCTTGGCTCCGACGACAGCCTTGCTTCCGATGCCAATGACCAGCGCGATTCCAGTAACCGCCAGGGCAACGGCGACAACCTTTTGCAGGGAGAACTTCTGCTGGCCGCGGGCTACGACGTAGAAAAGAACCCATACGGGAGCGGTGTATTGCACGATGATCGCAGTGGCAACATTCGTCCTTTGGATCGCAACGTAATAGAAATAATTCGAGACGGCGACGCCGAGTGTGCCGAGCAGGAAGCAATACGCGAGATCGCGCGGGGGCAGCTTGATACGCTGCCAACCCTGGGAGACAACCAGAATCAGAAGCAGCACCAGCAGAGAGAACGTGGTGCGAGTCTGCGAGAGAATCAAGGGGTCGATGGGATGGAGCGCGGCGGCGCCCAGCGGCAACTTCCCAGTAAAAACCGCGCGGCCCAGGGCGGCGGAGACTCCCCAGAGAAACGCTGCCGAGGCAATAAAGAAATAGCCGCGCATAGGATGAGGACGCGCGCGTTGCGGACTTGGGTTCGGGATGGTGGGCCTCGCGAATCGCTTTCGATGGAAATATTTCGATGATCAAGCAGTGGAGAGGAAGCGGTCAAGGCAGAACATCAATCGCCGGCTCTAGGCGTCCAGATATTCGATCTCGGTGGTGATTTTCGCGGTCTTCTCGAGCATGGCTGAGACCGAACAATACTTTTCTTTTGAGAGGCGGACAGCGTCCTCGACCGCCTTACGGGACACCTTCCCACCGACCCGGTAGGTGAGCTTGATATCCGTGTACACCTGGGGTGGATCGGCGGCGCGTTCGGCTTTCGCACTGACCTCAAGGCTAGTGAAAGCCTCGCGCTTCTTTCGGAGAATTGAGACGACGTCGTAGCCGGTGCAGCCGCAGAGACCGATGAGGACGAGTTCCATCGGGCTGTTTCCCGCCGTCTTGTCGCCATCGACGACAATCGAGTGGCCGCTGTCGGCGACTCCGTTGAAACGCTGCTTTTCAATCCAAGTGGCGTGTGCTTCAGTCATGACGCCATCTTACGAGGAATTGATGATTTTTGATTGCTGATTTCTGATTGCGACCCTTTCCTTGCCGTCATCCTCGAGGCATTAAAGATCGCGACCAACTGATTCGCTTCAGATTTCAGGTCTTTCAACTTTGCCCCTGATATCAAACCCGCATCAACTAGTAATTCCAACCAGAAGGCGGACTCGTCGGCCTCCTCGATCACAATTGACAGTTTCGAGAGGAACTCTGCCCTGGAACGAGCGCGGCACACCGCTCGATAATTAGCTGCAACGGAAATGCCGGACCGTAGTAGTTGATGACCGATGACCCGTCCTTCGTACCCTGGTGGCAGACAGCGGATGACACGAATAATCCGCAAGGCAAAGTTCTTGGTCCGATCTTTCAGGGCTTCAGCTTTATTGTCCATCGCAGGTTTCTCCGTACAAATTGCCGATTGAGGACTGTGGAGTAAGAACATTTCGGCCGTGGATCCAATCAACAATCAGTAATCAACAATCAGCAATATCCGCGGACTTGTCTGTGACGGATGTCACAATCGGGCAGCGTTACCTGCGGTTATCCGTGCTGGGCTCGGGATGAATCAGCACCCTGAAAAGCTCCGGTGCGGCTTGCTTGAACCGGGTTTCGAGTTCGGTCTGGATGTCGTGGACGCTGGCGAGGGAGAGATCGTCGGAGAAGGTGCAGTGGCAGGAAACGTAGAGGCGCCCTCGCACTTTCTTGATCTGTACGTCATGCATGTCGACAATTTCGGGAAACTGGGTGGCCAGCGACTTCAGCCGCCGTTCGAGGTCGGCGTCGCGGACCAGTTCGTCGCCAGTTTCGATGGTGGCGGGCTCACTCTCGATGTGCGTGAGAATTTCGGCGATCTCCGGCACGTCGCGGCGCATGTCGGCTTCCAGTTCAGTGACCTGATCGTGTGCGCTCTTGAGGGTCATGCGTTCGTCGAGTTCAACGTGCTGCTCGACGTGGAGCCGGCCGGCGAGATCCTGCACGCTGATGTCGTGGACGTTGAGGTTATGGCGGGTGGCAACGGCGCGAATACGGTCGAAAATGTTTTCGGAGCGCTGGGCTCGCGGTAGCGACTGCACTGTGACATCGGCATCGGGAAGAATACTGCGAACTGCAGCTGTCACTGCCTCCGCTAGTTGTTCAGAACGCTGAAAGGTGACAGTGCGGGCCAGTCCGACAGCCAAGTCGGCGAAATAACGGTTGCCGGCGCGGCGGATTCGAACTCGCCCAACTTCGAGCACGCCATCCACGTGAGAGACAGCCTCGGTGATCTGGGCGCGGACACCGGTGGGTGCGGCGTCAAGAAGGGCGTCAATGGTCCGTCGCGCCAGGCGCCAGCTTACAGAGACGACGACCCCGGCGACGAACAGCGCTGCAATGGGGTCGGCGACGCGGAGCCAATCCAGATGATAGACCCGCCCCATCAGGATCAGCACAAGACCGACGACGACGACGCCCGACGACCAAATGTCGGTGGAGAAGTGCAGCGCGTCGGCTTCGAGAGCCTGGCTCTCGTACTTGGTTGCGATGCGGCCGAGAGCGCGGGAGCGCCAATAGTCCACGGCCATGGAGACCAGCATCACGGCGAAGGCCCAGATCGACGGCTCCACTTCGACGTGCCGGTAGAACAAACGCATAATTGCTTCGTAGATAACCCAGGCGCAAGTCAGCAGCAGCAGAGCGGTTTCAACGAATGCCGAGAAGTTCTCAACTTTACCGTGGCCATATTGATGGTCGGCGTCGGCGGGCTTGTCGGAAACTCCGACAGAGAAATACGTGAGCAAGGCCGCAATCAGATCCAGGGCGGAGTGCGCAGCTTCGGAGAGGATTCCCAGGCTGCCCGTTGTAACGCCGACTACGATTTTGCCCCCGGTGATGAGGACGGAAGCGACAACCGAGTTTCCAGCCACCGCGCGCTTCTCGGCGCGCATGGCTTTTGGGGAGTAGAGGGCCGGCGTCCCGGACATGATGCGATTATCGCCGCTGGCGCAAGATCGCGCCAAGAAAATCAACGTAAACCGAGGTTCTGCGGAAAAGGGCCTCTATGCTACGATGCTAAGTTCGGGTTGTCCAACTTCCTGATGTACCAATCCTGGAGGAGTTTTGTATGCGTAAGAGTTGGTTGGTGTGTGTGCTTTTGGGAACGCTGGCCTGGGGCCAAGCGCTGCCTGCGACGACGCCGTCGAGTCCGGCCCAGTCTCCGGCCGCTGCCAGTAACGCAACACCGCCGCCTGAAGTGCCGGAAAATGCCGTCGTGCTCACCATCAAGGGTGTGTGCCCGGCAGTGCCAAGGACAACGGCAGCATCCAAAACCAGCACCGGCAAGCCCGCCTCGGCTCCGGCCAGGAAACCAGCAGACTGCAAGACCGAGATCACGCGGGCGCAGTTCGAGAAGATTGCCGCCGCGGTTTCGCCGACGCCCACCATCACTCCCCAATTAAAGAGGCAGCTGGAATCCGCGCTTCCCCGGATTATGGCGATGTCGGAAGCGGCGAAAGCGAAGGGGGTCGACAAGACTGCGCGATTCCAGGAGAGGGTGAAGCTGGACAGAATGCAGATTCTGGCGGTAGAACTGCAGCGCACGGTACAGGAGGAAGCAGACAAAGTGCCGGATGCGGCTGTGGACGAGTACTACAAGAAGAATCCCGAAGCCTACCAGCAGTTTTCTCTCGACCGGCTGTTCATCCCGCGCTACAAGCAGGCCGTGCCTGACGAGAAGGATAAAGACGCAAAAGAGCCGGAAAAGCTGACCGAAGAACAGCAGAAGGCTAAGGAAGCCGCGGATAAAGCCAAACGGGAAGAAGGCGAGCAGGAACTGAACAAGTTAGCCGACAGCCTGCGAGAGCGAGCAGCGGCCGGTGAGGATTTTGCCAAGCTGCAGAAGGAAGCGTTCGAAGCGGCCGGCACAAAAGTAGCCAACCCTACAGTAAACTTGCCCAAGGTGCGGCGCACGGGACTACCAGCCGCGCACGCCTTGGTGTTTGACCTGAAGGTGGGCGAAGTATCGGCGGTGATCAGTGACAATGGCGGCCATTACATTTACAAGGCAGTGAGCAAAGACGTCCTACCCCTGGACCAGGTAAAGGATGAAATCCGTAACAAGCTGAAGAGCGAACGCTTGAAGGAGATGATGGACAAGTACACAAACTCTTTCCAAGCCACGCCCAATGAGGCATACTTTGGAGCGGCAGCGCCCGCAGTATCACCGGGGCGTCCAGCCGGGCTGCCGCAGCAGATGCAGCGTCCGCAGATGTCACAGCCTCCGGCACAGTCTCCGGCACAACCGCCACCGCCATCTAACCCGAACTGATGACGAGTACAAAACCTGTCGTCGTGATCACCGGCATTGCGGGAAACCTGGGATCCCGGCTGCTCCCGTTGTTGGCAGAGTTCTCCGTAATTGGAGTAGACCTGCGCCCGCCGGAAACAAGTCTTCAGCTGCAGTTCGAGCGCCTGGACCTGGGCGAGGAATCCTCCACGCGGGTGCTTTACGAGCTCCTGCGCGACACCCATCCCGTATCGGTGATTCATCTTGCATTCGTAATTGATCCCGTGCGTACGGGAGTCCTCGATGTGGAGCGCATGTGGCAAATCAACGTGGCGGGCACGGCCCGTGTGATTGAAGCCGTCACTGAGGTGAATCGCACGGCGGATTCCCCGATCAAGCAGTTTATCTTTCCCAGCAGCGTTTCTGCCTATGGACCCAGCTTGCCGGGGCCGGCGACAGAAGAGTCTCCAATGGCGGCCCATACGCTGCCGTATGCGATCCATAAAAAGCAATCGGACGAGGTCGTGCAGCAGCGTGCGCCGTCACTACGAGGTTGCAGCGTGTATATTCTGCGTCCTCATATCTTCGCCGGCGCCAGTGTCGAAAATTATCTGGTGGGCGCGTTTCGGGGCACGCCGAACGGCAAAAGCTCGCGGGCGGAGAAAATGCGCCGCCAGGGCAGACGGCTTCCCTGCATGCTGCCGCGCGGACAACAGTATCTCGACAACAAAATTCAGTTTGTCCACGTGGACGATATGGCGAAGCTGATTGCGCACATTTTGCACCGGGATCCTGAGCCGCAACGGCTGACCATTTTGAACGTGGCCGGGCGCGGCGAGCCCCTCACCTTCGGACGCTGCATTCAGGTCGCGCAGGCTAAGCTGGTGCGCGTTCCCGGAAAGTGGGCGATGCGCCTGGTGCTGCAATTTCTGTGGAAGAGGCAGATCTCGTCGATTCCGCCCGAGGCACTCCCCTACATGACGGGTGAGTACATTATGAATACGGACCGGCTGCGGAACTTCCTGGGCGCAGAGTACGAGAACGTGATCCGGCACACGATTTCCGGCGCTTTCGCTGACAGTTTCAAGACTACTCCAGCCGCGGCAACCGATCCGAACTAAAACTACTCTAGAGTGGGGACCGTGGAGTGGAGATCTTCCTGCCCAACGGTGGCGCAGACGAGCTAGATCACCGCAGCGCTTGCCCCTGGAGTCGAGCATCCGGAATTATCGCGCGGGCGTGGTCACGTGCCTCCGAGTTGCGAAGCAATGCATCCAGCGACCACTTCCCTGGGCCGTTAATCAAGAGGAAGGCGACCACGAGCGCCTGAGCATATTCGGAACGGACCTCATGTAAAACCGCCCAGATGCCCACCTGCGGCGGAGCAGGAGGCCGCGGCAGGGGTGACGTTCCCAGATAAAGCGAGATCTTGGTGGAGAGCACGGCAACGATCATTTCGACGATAAAAGGGATGGAAATCCAGCGAGTCAGGAATCCGGAGAGCAGCAACAACCCACCGAAGATCTCTAGCAACGCAACGAAGTCGGCGGTGATGTGAGGGACCGGCATCCCCAGCTTCGTAAAGCGCCCGACTCCCTGGTTCACATAGACAAATTTCAGTATCCCCTCCCACAAGAAAACTCCGCCAGCCATGATCCTTAGAAGCAAGGTGGACTCGGGCCCTTGAGTGGGTGGATGGTTCAGCCAAGAGAAGATAGCTTTCATAGGTTTTCCTTTCGTTCCGCGTATGCTTTTCGGAAGCGCACGCGTTTTGAAGCGTCGCGTATGTTTCCGGCTTGTGCAGTGGATAACGGATCAGGCCAGGTTTTATTCCACGAATATTTTTCGCGGTCGCGGGGAATAAAACCCAGCCTGGCTGGTTTACTCTATGCGGGTGTCCGAAGACCGGCTCAGTGCGGCGTCGTTTGAAGATCTTGCCCTGCCCTTGTTTGATCAGCTCTACAACTTCGCGCGCTGGCTCACGCAGGATACGGCCGAGGCCGAGGATCTGGTGCAGGAGACCTATGCCAAGGCCTTGCGCGGATTTGCCTCATTTCAGGCAGGTACGAATTTTCGAGCGTGGATGTACCGCATTTTGCGGAATTCGTTCCTGAGTTCGCGGACCGGGCTGAAGACCACGGTCGTGCTGGATGAGGAAGACGGCGATGGTATGCCGGTGGAAAGCACCACGCCCGAGAGCCTGCTGATCGAGCAAGCTAATCGTGAACTGGTGCAGCAGGCTCTGGAAGGGCTACCGGTGCCCTTCCGGGAGATATTGCTGCTCTGCGAAGTCGAGGAAATGTCATATCAGGAGATTGCGGAGACACTGGGGATTCCCATCGGGACGGTGATGTCGCGTTTGTCTCGAGCGCGCAAGGCACTGCGCGATGCGCTGCGCGACAGGATCGAAAGAGGGCGGCATGGCGTGTAGGGAGTGGCACGAAAAGCTGGACCGGTATCTTGACGGCGAACTCGCGCCTGGTGAGAACGCCGCTTTGGGCGCTCATCTGCGGGGATGCGCCGAGTGCACCGCTGACATTCTGGAGCGTGTGCAGACGAAACGGTTGGTGCAAAGAGCGGGAAAGCGATATGAGCCTAGCGCGGCTCTTCGCGACAAGATTACGAAGATGGCTGCGGCGAAGTCGCCCGGAGTTTTCAGGCGCTGGCGATTGGTTTTGGTTCCCGCTCTGGTTGTGCTGGTAGCGGCATTCTTTCTGGATGGATACCTGGTACGCGAGCGCGCGGCGCGGCTACGCGTCTACAGCGAGTTAGCCGACCTGCACGTCTCTACCCTGGCCAGCGCGACGCCGGTCGATGTAGTTTCCACGGATCGTCACACGGTGAAGCCGTGGTTTCAGGGGAAGATTCCGTTCACCTTCAATCTGCCCGAGTTGACGGGATCGGAGTTCACTTTGCTGGGAGGGCGGGTTGAGTATCTCGAACAAGCCGCCGGAGCACATTTGATTTATCAAGTCCGGAAGCACGAGATTTCGGTTTTCATTTTCCCCGAACGTGATTCGGAAACTCGGAGCCTTCCGTCGGGGGCCGCAAACGCAGCATCCTTCAACTCGGAGACGTGGGCGCAAAATGACCTGCGCTATTTTGTGATCGGGGACGCTTCTCCCGCGGATATTCAGGCGCTGAGTAGGTTGTTGCGGGATGCCCGCTAGCCGATCGATTCGTCACTTCGTCATTGGTCACTTTCGGCCCCGGTAAAGGCCTGCAATGCCGAAAGTGTAGGGCGTCCAACTCGCCTCGCGGAAGCCGGCGAAGCGCATGCGAGCGAGCATCTCCTGCGGCTCGGGGAAGCGCTCGACAGAGTTTGGGAGATAGGCGTAGGGCCCGCGAACACCGGAAAGCATGGTGCCGACGCGCGGCAGAACCTGTTTGAAGTAGAGCCGGTAAAAACGGCCGATAACTCCTTTGGGCTCGCTGAAGTCGAGGATTCCGCACTCCCCTTCGGGTCGCAGGACGCGCACGATCTCGCGCAGCCCGCCATCGTAGTCCACAAGATTGCGGAAGCCGAAGGCTGAGGTCACGAGGCTGAAGTGTTTGTCGGGAAACGGAAGGCAAAGGGCGTCGGCTTCGATCCAATAAGGTGCGGGCGACTTTCCGGTCGGTGAGATTTTGTCGAGAGCCTTCGAGCGGGCGCGCTCCAGCATAGCGTGGGAAAAGTCAGCGCCAAAAACCTGGGGACCGTCGTTCCCTCCCTGCTCGCGCAGGGCGAAAGTCATATCCCCAGTACCGCAGCACAAATCCAGAACCGGTGAGTCAGGCTGGGCAAGGATTTGTGCGAACGAGCGCGCCGTGCGGCGCCACCACAAGCGATCGACGTTAAGCGATAACACATGATTGAGCAAGTCATAGCGCGGAGCGATCGAGGTGAACATGTCGCGCACCGCACGCGCCGCGGAAGGGGCGTCACGGGCGCCCTCCGGAGCGGCACCGACTACGAGTTTGCGAGCTTCAGACACTTGTGGAATTGTAGATTGATGATTGTTGATTGTTGATTGATGATTGATGATTAAGATCTCTCTGATGTCAAATCCAGCCGCTCTTCAATCAGCAATCAGCAATCAGCAATGTCACTTTCCCCCACCGCCGCGAGACAGGCGGCGCAATTCTTCCACGGCAGCGATCACCACGCTGTCCGGCACGTCGGAGGCGATTTCGACCTTTCCAATCTCCCGCGGCAGCACGAAATGCACGACCCCACCTTGCGTTTTCTTGTCGGCCTGCAGGCGCGCAAGAATCTTGCGGGCGCTCACTTTGAGTTCTGGCAAGGGGCCCAGGCTGAGTACTGCGTCAGTGATGCGGCCGGCGGTCACACTGTCCGCGCGCCCCACCGCGAGAGCAATATTGGTTGCGGCGATCAGACCCCAGGCGACGGCCTCGCCGTGAAGCAAGGTGCGATAACCGGTTTCCGCTTCGAGTGCGTGCCCGATGGTGTGACCGAGGTTGAG
>Ga0070762_10001826_pt1 | contig 9898 bp, 6 predicted proteins | sample HubBroMetageREF2_FD_66726 | JGI IMG/M metagenome (GOLD analysis project Ga0070762, IMG submission 66726) | Reference soil microbial communities from the Hubbard Brook experimental Forest, New Hampshire, USA - Hubbard Brook CCASE Soil... | ecosystem: Environmental > Terrestrial > Soil > Temperate... | reverse complement strand
GTCGCCTACTACGGCTGCAACGGTGAGGAATATATCGAAGACTATCCAGCGGTCGAGGTCGAGTAGTGGCGCTGGCCCGGCGGCTTGGGCAGCCAGCGACGACGCTGGCGCTACACTTATTTATGCAGAACCTTTATGCAGAACTCAGCCATCCTTCTCGTCTCCTGTCCTGACCGTAAAGGCGTCGTCGCTTCGATTGCCGATTTCATTTTCCGCCACAACGGCAACATCCTGTTCGCCGATGAGCATGGAGACGAGAAATCCAATCTTTTTTTGACGCGCGTAGAGTTCGATCCGGCGGATTTCGATTTTGACCTTGCTCAGTTCAACGAGCGATTTGCTGCAATCGCCCGCGATTTCCAGATGGACTGGCGCCTTGCCCATTCCGCTGACCGACCCCGCATTGCCATCTTCGTTTCGAAGTATGACCACTGCCTGCAAGACTTGCTCTACCGCCATCAGAGCGGCGAACTCCGCTGCGAAATTCCACTGATCATTTCCAACCATCCCGATAACCAACGCATCGCGGACTTTTACCGCGTCCCTCATTTCGTCGTGCCGGTCACGAAAGAGAACAAGCGCGATGCGGAGCGGAAGCAAATCGCGCTTATTCGCGAACACAAATGCAGTCTGGTCGTCCTAGCGCGCTACATGCAGGTGCTTTCGAACGAGTTCATTGCCGCTCTGGGCACCGAGAACCTCATCAACATTCACCATTCGTTTTTGCCGGCGTTCGTCGGTTCGAAGCCGTATCAGCAGGCGTTCCAGCGCGGCGTCAAGCTGATCGGCGCCACTGCTCACTACGTTACTCAAGTACTCGACGATGGCCCCATCATCGAGCAGGATGTTGTCCGCATCTACCACCGCGACACCGCCGACGACTTGGTCCAAAAGGGGTGCGACATCGAGAAGGTCGTGCTCTCGCGGGCGGTACGTTGGCACGTGGAGAACCGCATCCTCTTATACGGGAACAAAACCGTGGTTTTCCAATAGGCCGACCGGGCGACTGATCTGAGCACAGACGCGGGGACCCCTATCTTTACAGGCGGGTACAGGTGCACCCACTTCCGTAACCAGGTAACCAATTGCGCCGATACGACCTTTCGGTTTTACTAAAAGATGGCCCCATGGCAAACATTACTGCGCGATTCCGGAGGAGCTGACTTTGCTTGAGGATCCCAAATGGGAACTGGCGTTGTTGGCCACCGTGCAGGCGTTCTACCAGCGGCTGCTGAGTGACCAACTCGGCGGACGGCTGCCGGCGCCCGCCGAGCTCGCTCCTGACGTCATCAGCCACGCCGACGATGTGCGCTCTACGCTGGAGCAGATGCACATTTGGATCCAGTTGCTGGACATGGCGATTACTCCCGCGATGCTGCGGCTGGGAGTGCAATCCGATCTTGATCCCGAGGTTGCCGAAGGATTGCTGCGCTACTTTGCGCGCCACCGCGACGATTCCGGCGCTAACCGCGACAAGACCGACCTAGTGGCGACTTTTCTGTTTCGGCATCCCCGGGTGGTCGGCCAATGGGAACAGCGTGGCTACGGACTGGATGGCTCCATCCCTTTATCTCCATTTGAAATTGCGTTGCTGGAAATACTGTCCGAGTCCGACGTGCCCGTGCTCCCGGAAAATCACGTGCAATTGCTGCGCGAGTTTGGGCCCTTGCTCGACCAGGCGAATCGCTTTCAGGATTTCAGCGCACTCATGGACTCGGGAATCATCCAGCGAGTCCGGGAATTGAAAGCTTCGCTCGGCGAATCGATTTATAACCCAGGAGTGCTGGCGACGCTCGCGCCATACAATGCGGCGTTCGGCGATCGATTCCATACGTTATTCGCCGCCGCCGCAGTGGAGATCAAGGATTTTGCCAACCGACTGGAAGAACTCGGCGGCAGCATTCTCAGCACCGTGGACGGCGTCGAAGTCACTGTCGAACACGTGCAATCTCTGAACCAGGAAGCGTTGTTGAAAGTTGACTACAGCTCGGCACTGGAGAAATTCCGGCGCGTCTCCCGGCTGAAAAAAGAATTGGAGCGCAGACCGCCGATACGGCGCACTCATCCAGACTCCATGTCCTCCGCTCGCACAGTGGGGGCGGGCGGCGCGGCGGCCGCTCCGGCGCCCGTTTTCAAATATGTTCCCGTCGCAATCACACCACAGGCGGTTTCGATCGAAGAAGCGAAATTGCGTAGAGTGGAAGAATCAATTCGCGTTTTCGTACGCGTTGCCGATCCGAAGTTCCGGCAGATCGTGCCCATGCGTTATTTCAACCTGATGCTTAGTCCGGCCGAAGTACAGGCCTACACCGCCGACTATCTCGAGCAAACCGGCACGCAGGCGGACGCCGCCCGGATGCTGCTCCGCGTCGTCGCCGTTACCGCGCGCATCGGCACCGAGATTGAGGAATTCAAGCGCTCACGGAATTCGCGTTCGGTCTGGAAGTTGCACGCCGATTCTCTGGTGGTCCTCATCGACCTCGCCAAACGTCTCGCTGAAGCCGTGGACCGCCTCGCCTTGGTCATTGCAGGGCAGCCCATCGGCCCGCAGGCGGAGATATCGGGAAAGAGTGAGCCTCTCCGTCACTCTCTTGAAAAGCTCAGAGAACGCACTGCGGAAGCGGCGATGCTGATTACCGAAGCGTGATCACAAAATGAAAAGGGACAGCCCGTCGCCCATCCCCTCTTGCCGAGACACAGAACCAGTCATCACAGATCTTTAGTGAATGTCGAGCTAGTGAATGTCGAACTGCTCCTGGTGCAGCGCCGGATCTGATTTCACGATGATCGTCTTCTTGGTCAGCTCTTCCATTTCATTCAGTAGATGAGCGTTGTTCGCCTTCAGTGCTTTCGCAACCTCCGGATTCACTCGCAACATCACGTCGCTGTGCTCCAGATGGTTCGAAATCTTGCGCATCTCGACATAGACTTCGTTGCAGACGGTGCTCACCGACTTCACGAAGCCGGTGGCTTGACAGTAGGGACAGGGCGATCCAATCGTCCGTTCCAGCGACTGCTTCACCCGTTTGCGAGTGATCGCCACCAGCCCGAAATCATTGAACTGCAGAACTTTTGACGGAGCCCGATCCAGACGCAATGCCTCTTCCAGCGCCTGCATCACTTTCTGCCGGTTGCGCCGCTCGTCCATGTCGATGAAGTCGATGATGATGATTCCACCTAAGTCGCGCAGCCGCACCTGACGCACGATCTCTTTGATCGCGTCTACGTTTGTTTTCACGATCGTGTCTTCCAGGCGAGCGGTTTTGCCGACGTACTTTCCGGTATTGACGTCGATCGCGACCAGCGCCTCAGTCTGATTGATCACGATGTACCCACCGCTCTTCAGCCAGACTTTCGACTTCAGCGCCTTGTTGAGTTCCTCGTTCAGGCCAAACTGATCGTAGAGCGGCGTCTCCTTGGTGTAGAGCTTGACGCGCTTGACCAGAGCCGGCTGGAAGCGATTGGCAAAGCGCAGAATGCGCTCGTACTCCTGTTCGGTGTCGACCCAGATGACGGAGAAATCCGAGCTCACCTGATCGCGAAGCACCCGTTCCACCACATTCAGATCGTGATAGATCAGTGCCGGAGCCTTACTGCTTTCGGAGCGTGCCTTGATCTCGCTCCAAAGATTTTTCAGAAAACGGATGTCGGCCCGCAGTTCCTCGTCGGTAGCGCCGGCCGCTGCAGTCCGCACAATGAAACCACCACTGCCATTTTCGCGCTCGCTCTGGATGATGCGCTTCAGCCGCAGCCGCTCTTCTTCCGAGGAGATCTTGCGCGACACGCCGGTGTGATTCACGGTCGGCATGAACACCAGGAAGCGTCCCGGGAGCGCGATGTGACTGGTGATGCGCGCACCCTTTTTTGCGATCGGCTCCTTGGCAATCTGGATCAGAACTTCCTGCCCTTCTTTCAGCAGTTCGCTGATCTGCGGTACCACTGTATTTTCTCGACTCCGGAATCGCCTTCCACCTCGGCGTCCGCGCCCTCGATCGCCACCGCGCTCGGGCCCGCGACGCTGAGTCCGCTGCAACAGCCTCGCCTCGGGTGCTGGACCGCGAACCTCCGCGCTCGCGTCCACGGTGCCGGCTCCGATCGCCTCCGCCTCCAGCAGAGCTTCGGCTTCGGCTTGTGCCTCTTCTAGTTCCAACTCCTCGGCTTCGCGCTCTTCGGCTTCGACTTCAGCTTCGAGGGCAGCCTCGGGAACCGCATTGCCGTTGGCTACCGGCTCGCCGCCAGCTGCCAGACTCGGAGCGACCTCTCCGATTGCTGATCGAGACAACTCTCCGCCCGCCGCCTGCGTCTCTTCCTCCAGCTCCTCGAAGCCCTCATCGTCGCCTGGCTCCTCGCCGTAGGATGTGAGGTCGGCTTCTTCCTCTTCGATTTCCTGTTCCTCGACCGCTCCGTGCGCAACATCGTGCGCAGGCTGAGGATCTGCCGTGAAATCAGCTTCGTGCGCCCTCTCGTACGGTGTCTCCCTCACCGAGTAAGTCTCGGCTACGGCGCGCTCTTTGTTACTGTTACTCGCTTCGGTTATTTCCGCCTCTGCGTTGGCGGCGTTCTCGTGCACCTCTTCTTCGACCTCAACGTCTGGTAGGTGGTCGTGCTGTTCATGGAGTGGCTCGGCAACGGCCGCCGCGAAGATCGGCTCATCTTCAGGAAAGTTGGCAACGATCGAGGCCGGTATCGGCCGTTCCGTCGCCGCTATAACGGTCTCCGCCGACGGAGATTGGCGTTCGGCCGCATTCGCACTCGCGCTCTGACCCTGGCGTTGATACTTCGAAATCGATTCGCCGGGAAGGACGATCGGCTGATATCCCGGAGGCGGTCCGTAATCGTAATCGCGGCCGACACGAGAGGTTGTCGGTGTCCGCTGAAATTGCGAGTCCGACCCGCTGCGTCCGGGACGGTCGCCGCGGCCAAACCGGTCGCTTCTTGAATCGGTTCTGGATGGGCCACGAGATTCGCCGGCCGTTTCGGTATGAGTTTCGCTGGGGGCTGCGCTTCGGATTTCGCTGCGCTCTGGACGCTCGCCCCGCCCGCCCCGGTCGTTCTCTCCGCGACGCCCACGACGGCGGCGGCGTCCACGAAAGTCGCGCGCGCCGGCCCCGGCACCAGAAGTGCCCAGCGTCGACGGAGCCGCCAACTCTTCTCCCTCGTCCGCTGCGCCGCCGCCTGCCACAGATTGCCCTTCCGCTGCAACATCCGTTTCCAACCCGGTGCGCGGACGCGCGTCAGTAACCGGACGATTGGCCGGGACTGCTTCATCCAGGTCCTCGTCCTGCTGTTCGAGATCCATGAAATCGGAAACGTACAGAAAGGCGTCGCGTTCCAACCCGATGTCGACAAAGGCCGACTGCATGCCTGGCAGCACCCGCGTTACTCTGCCCTTATAAATCGAGCCTGCTAAGGTGTATTCGTTTTCTCGTTCGAGGTAAATTTCCGCTAGTTGATCATCTTCCGTGATCCCCACTTTGGTTTCGTGGGGCGTGGCCGATACATACAGTTCCTTGTTCATTTCTACTCCGGTTTCCTTTACCGGACCAGAAGCGCAAGGCGGACCAGGAGATCGATAGCGTTCAGCGCCGCTCCGGGTAGGAGCGGGCGCGATCCTGGGATTCTTCCCGGGACCTGCACTGCAGTGAATTGTATGTACTCGTCTGCACTGATCGCGTTAAGCCTTCGGTCAGGTTCTGTGGCCACTCTCTCGCGTTCACGCTGAGGGGGCCGTTCCCCGCCTGACTGGCTTCAATCCTGTCCGGCTTCGACTTCTGCCGGCGTTCTGCCCTCCTTTTTCGCGAGGGCCTTCGTAATCTTGCTTCTTACTCGATCTTGTTTCCTGGCACCGTTCTCGTGTTGATAAGAAGGGCACCCCAACTTCCGCCGACCGTCTCAGTTCACGAAACGGCGCATCCGGACGTTCATTACCATCCCCAGCGCCAAAAACATGAAAAGAACGGAAGACCCACCGTAACTCATTAGCGGCAGAGGTATTCCGGTGACTGGCATAAAGCCAACCACCATGCCGACGTTGACCAGAACGTGGAAGCTAAGCACAGCCACCACCCCCATGACCACAAATGCCCCGGCGCGGTCTGGCGCCGTTTGAGCATTCTGGGTCAACCGCATCAGCACTATAAAGTATAACAGCAGAACCGCCAGTGCACCTACAAACCCATGTTCCTCGGCGAAGGCGGCAAAAATGAAGTCGGTTTGCGGCACGGGTAGAAACGCCAGACGGGTCTGCGACCCCTGGCTGCTGCCAAAAATGCCACCCGACCCAACCGCAATTAACGACTGATTCACCTGATACCCAGAACCCTGCCGATCCGCGTCCGGGTTCATAAAACTTGTTAACCGGTCCTTCTGATATGACTTCAACACCTTGAACCAAGCGACAGGAACCAGCAAACCGAGGATAATCACGACGATCAATGCCTGCTTCCAGCGAAGTCCGCCGAGGAATAGACCCATCACGGCCACTGGCAAGTATGTCAGCGCTGTGCCGAGATCCGGCTGCCTTAAGACCATGAGCATGGGAATGCCGACGATCGCACCCGCCTTCAGAAAATCCGGCCATGACAGTTCCCGCTCATGCAAGTCCGCGAAGTACTTCGCCACGGCCAGAATCAGGATCAGTTTGACCCACTCCGACGGCTGAAAATGCGCACCGCTGGGGAGTTTGATCCAGCGCTTCGCACCCAGGTATTTCTGCCCAAACAAAAGCACCGCAATCAAAGACGCCAGTGCGGCAACGTAGATCCAATGGACTTGTTCCAGCAGGGCTTGATAATTGAGCAGGCTGACCAGGAACATCGCGGCCACGCCCGCTGCGATCCAGTAGATTTGCTTGAGGTGGGCGCCGGCAAACTTCGTGTGCTCGGTCGCACTGTGAATCTGCAGCACGCCGAGCGTGCAGATCACCAGCACGAAGCCCAACAGGACCCAGTCGAAATCTCGATAGGAAACGTAGCGCGACATGAATTCAGTTGCCCACCCCAGAACTCATTCGCTTCGCAAAAACTCAGGGTCAGAATTCAACAGCGGCAGCTCGTTCGCAATAGAAATCACTGACAGGGATTCGACGGGCACGCCGGACTCACCGGTTGACTGCCCTGCAACAGGAGCCAGATCCCCACTCCCGTCACAGCGCCAATTCCGGTGTAGACTGCCGCGGGGGAACTCATGATTCCCCCATGCGCCGCCGGCTCAGCTCCAGTTCCCTTTCGGTGTTTTTTCTTTTTCTTGTCGGTGTCGGCGGTGTCGTCACGCGTGGTCTGCTGTCCCTGCGTCACGGTTGTGGTTCCCTTGTCGTCTTGAACCGTGACGTCGCCTTTGTTAGCGGCGATCTGGACCTGTCCGTTGGTGTCGGTCACCTGAAACTCAGTCCAAGTATCGGCCGCTGGCTTAATGGTTACGTCGCCGACGTGGGTCGCCAATCCGCGCGATGTTGTCACGCGCACCGCGCCATGCTCGAGCTCGACGGCGGGTCCCTCAAATTTGACTAGGGAATCCGCGAGCACCATTACGCTCGACCCGTTCGATTGGATACTGGCCGACGAATCCTGCCGCGTCTGCAGCATGTCGCCCGAGAACACGGCGGCCGATTTCGGCACCTCGCTCCCGTTCAACCAAGCCGCACCGTTGGTGTAAAGCATGGCGGTCGCCGTTTCTCCTGCCAGCATGACTTGCGCCGGAAACAGGATCGTCAGCAAGCAACACATCGCAGACCGAAGCCTTGACTGTGACATGGTTTCGGATCACTCCCGCATTTCTTAATTTTGATTATCGTAAGCTGCAAAGGGTTGTAGGTCAATGCGTTTGTTCCCTTTTGTGCACTCCTGAGTCACCAAGGGAGAAATGGGCGCGCCGACCGGCTTGCCCAGCAGCATCTCGCCCGCTATTCCATTGATTTCAACTTGGGTCCAGCGGTTCGCCACGTGATGGCCGGGAATTTTCATCTTCAGATAATTCTCCGTCAGCGCTTCAGTGAATTCTGGTCCACCCGACTGCAGCGTGATCGCCTCGACTACGGTGCCGACTAGCGATCGCATGAACGCTGCTTTTTTCTTTGATGCTATCTCCCTGAGCACGCGGTTCCGTTCCCTCGCCACCGCTACTGGAACCTGCCCCGACTGCTCGGCCGCTGGAGTGCCCGGACGCGCCGAATAGGTGAACACGTGCAAATAGGTCAGGGGCAGCTCTTCGATCATGCGTCGGGTCTCGTCGAACTCGGATTCCGTCTCACCCGGAAATCCCACCATGACGTCCGCGCCAATGGCCGCGGTAGGCATGGCTGCTCGAATCTTCAGTATCTTTTCCCGGTAATGCCACGGCCGGTACTTGCGATGCATTCGCCGCAAGACGGCATCGCTTCCCGACTGCATGGGCACGTGGGCATGCTTGGCGATCCGCGGTGACGATGCCACCAGCGCGATCAGATCATCGCTCCAGTCCATAGGCTCGACGGAGCTGATGCGCAATTTCTGAAGGGACGTTTGATTGAGGATGGCACGGATTAGCGATTCCAGTCGTTGGTCGTTGGTCGCTGGTCGTTCGGGGTGCGATGCTAGCTGCTGGCTGTCACTCGCCGAACTGGTTGGTTCTGGTTCGCCAACGACTAATGACCATCGACCAACGACTTCCTCCAGGTCCCTTCCCCATCGCCCGAGGTTAATTCCCGAAATCACCACTTCGCGATAGCCCGCTTTGACCAGCGTCCCCACTTCCGCGATCACGCGCTCCATGGGCAATGAACGGCTCTGTCCCCGAACATACGGAATCACGCAGAACGAACAACGGTTGTCACATCCATCCTGCACCTTGAGATTCGGACGCGTCCGCTCGTTAGCGGCTTCGAATACCGGAGCTGCCAACAGCTCGGTGTGGGCGAAGATATCTCCGACAATCACACTAGGCCTGGCAAGCTGCGCCAGCGAAACAAATCCCGTTGATGAAGCACCGGAAGTCGCAATATCGGCCGCCTGGTGCTTGTGAGAATTACCCACGACCCAGGTCACACCGGGCAGTGCCGCCAACTCTTCCGGTGCTCGCTGCGCGTAGCAACCGGTCACCAGGATGCGGCAATCCGGATTTACCCGCTGCAGACGCCGTATCGATGCGCGCGCATCTTTATCGGCGCCCTCGGTCACGGTGCAGGTATTCAGGACAACGATCTCAGCGTCGCGGGCCGTCCCGGCGCGCTCCAGACCGCGCTCCAGAAATTGCTGTTCCAGGGCTGCCCCATCCGCCTGGGTAGCCCGGCAGCCAAAATTCTCTATGTAGAAGCTAGCCACGCTCCTATACTAAACGAGCGGATGCCGCGACTGAAGCTCCCGCTGATTAGGACCAAGCTGACTGCGCAGTGCCCTGCATCTCCAATTCTCCCTTAAGAGGTGCACCATGAAACGAAGCATCCTGCTCGTCGACGACGATCTCGCCGTCCTGCTGACCCTCAAAGCTGTTCTTGAGCTCCACGGATTTGAAGTCGAAACCGCGGGCAGCTCGGCCGAGGCTGTGGCTCGTATGGAGTCCGGCGTTTACCACATGGTGATCAGCGACTTACGCATGGAGACGGAAGAGGCCGGCCTGGAAGTCCTGCGCGCCGCGCGCCGCCAGAGTTACCATCCGGCGACCGCGCTGCTGACTGCCTATCCACCGTCGGGAGAACATTGGCCAGGAGAGCGCAGGCGCGGAGAACATGGCGGGGAAGAATCTCCGGGAAAACATCGCGAAGGAGAAGATTGGACCGGAGAAAACTCTGACTCATTGCTTATCAAGCCACTAGGGACCCGAGATCTTCTGCGTCAGGTGGAAGCCCTGCTCATCCGTCACGCCGAGAAGCAACGCCGCGAACACACATCGGCCTCAAAGGTGAACGATGCACAGCGACGCGCAG
>Ga0070762_10001818_pt1 | contig 9918 bp, 8 predicted proteins | sample HubBroMetageREF2_FD_66726 | JGI IMG/M metagenome (GOLD analysis project Ga0070762, IMG submission 66726) | Reference soil microbial communities from the Hubbard Brook experimental Forest, New Hampshire, USA - Hubbard Brook CCASE Soil... | ecosystem: Environmental > Terrestrial > Soil > Temperate... | reverse complement strand
ACCCGCCACCACTGCCCCGCAGGCGCAGCTCACCGGCCTACCCAACCACAACGATGGCCCGCCGTCGTGGCCCAGCCCTGCCATGGGCAGCGCCGCCACCCCGTCCCGCACCTCCCGCGTCCCGTAAACCTCACCCACCCCAACCGTGACAGCTCGGGCGACGGCGCAACCGGCACGTTGGACCATCGAGCCGGCTCTGGCCGGCACGTTGGACCATTGAGCCGGCCTGAGCGTTCCTGGAATGCCGGTTCCGGCGGGCCGGTCAGAGGTCACGAATGAGTAAGCCGCGGACGCTGCGGCGGTCCGGCATGTTCCGGCAGTAACTCGCGCACGGCTCGGTCCCAGCTGATCGGCGCTTTGGTTGACCTGGGTCGGCACGTAGCGGGTCGTGAGCAGCCGTTCGGGTCGGCGGGCCGCCGACCCCCCTCCGCCGACCCCCCTCCGGCGGCGCGCCGGTCCCTCCCCGGTCCGGGCCCTGGCGCGCTAACCGCTTGCCTGTCAGGTCCGCGAGCACCTCTTCGAGCCGGTCCAGGGACGCCGCGATCCAGCTCAGTGAGCACGGGTCGGCGGCGCCAAGCGCGGTGATCCGCTGGTCCTCGGTGTCGCCGTACAGCAGCGCTGTGGCCACCCGCAGCCGCAGCCAGCCGGGCGCCTCGCCGAACGCGCTGCCGGGCAGCACCCCGACGCCGTACTCGCGCAGCAGCAGGCCGGCCAGGCCCACGTCGCTCGTGATGCCGTGTCGGCGCAGCAGCACGCCGGCCAGCGGCGAGAAATCCGGGTACACGTAGAAAGCCGCCTGCGGCGCGGGCACTCGAGCCCCGGCGGCGCTGAAGCGGTGCGCGACCGCACGCGCGACGGACCCGTGCAGCCTGCGGCTGAGCGCAACCCGCTGGGCCAGCACGGGCGGCTCGTCGAACGCGATCGCGGCCGCCTGCTGGACCGGCGCGGCCGGGGAGGACCAGATCTCGCTGCCGATGCCGAGCAGCCGGGCGCGAAGCTCCCGGCCGAGCCACCCGTCCGGCAGCCTGGTCACCCCGAGCCGCCAGCCACCCAGGGCGAAATTCTTGCTCACGCCCGTGGTAACCACCGTACGTTCGGGATAAAGAAGGGCGGGGCTTGGATGGACCGTGTCATCGTCATGCAGGAGATCCCGGTAGATCTCGTCCGAGATGATGACCAGGTCGTGCTTGTCCGCGACGGCGCCAAGCGCACGGACGGCGGCGGCCGAGGCCAGCGTCCCTGTCGGGTTGTCGGGCAGCGTGACGATGACCGAGCGGATCGTGCGGCCGGCCGCCTTCGCCTCGTTCACCGTGCGGGCGAGTTCGCTGGCATCGGGCACGCCGCCCGCGCCGGGCACGAAATGGGCCACCCTCCTGGCCAGGCTGGCCTGTGCGGCGTAGCTCACCCAGCTGGGCCGGGTGACCGCGACGTCGCCGCCGATGGCCTCGGTCAGGCCGAACAGCAGTGCCTTGCTGCCAGGGCCGGCCACCACCGCGTCCGGGTCCGTGGGCAGATCCCGCCTGCTCCAGTAGCCGGCCGCCGCCTCAAGCAGCGCGGCCTCGCCGGCCACCGGGCCGTAGCTTGTGCGCCCCGCGGCACGGCTCAGCGCTTCCCGCAACAGCGGGTGGGCGGGGAGTCCCGCCTCGCCGAACCCCATCGGCAGCACCGGCTCGCCGCGTGTGCGCCGCGCGTCCATCACCTCGTTGACGGCGAGGGTGGCGGAGACGGGGACCGTCGCGGGGCCGAGGCAGGAGCGCCCCGGCGGAGCGAGTGGATGATGGCCGGGGCCAGTGTCGGGTTCTGTGTCGGGGTAGGGGGATGTCAGAGGTCGCCCAGGCGCGACGCTGATAGCCACGGAAGCTCGCGCTCCTAGCTGCGGGAATAACGAATAGACAGGTCGTCGAGGCAACTGCGGGCCGGAACCCCCCCAAACTTCGACAACCTTCGGGTATCTGCTCAAAGTCTGCTTCGGATATACCATTAGCGCAAGCGCTGATCTCTATTGCTGAGACTAAGATTCTCTTATGCTCGATCTGCATAGGCTGCGCTTGCTGCAAGAGTTCGCTGCTCGCGGCAGCATCGCGAGGACCGCCGCCGTGCTCGGCTACACCCCTTCGGCGGTCTCACAGCAACTGGCCGCACTCGAGCGGGAGGCGGGCATCGCGCTGCTCGACCGGTCCGCCCGCCGGGCCGAGCTGACCGACGCGGGCCGGCGGCTGGCCGGCCACGCCGAGCGCATCCTGGCCATGGTCGAGGAGGCTGAGACCGACCTCTCCGCCCACGCGCAGGAGCCGTCCGGGCGGGTGGTGGTGACCGCGTTCCCTTCCGCGGCCGTCGCGTTCGCGCCCGCGCTCGCTCGCAGCCTGCGCACGCACCCCAGCCTGGCGCTCGTGCTGCGGCAGACCCAGGCGCGCGAGGGGCTGCGCCAGGTGCGTTCCGGCGAGGTGGACGTGGCGATCGTGGACGACTGGACCAGCCGGCTGGCCGAGGAGATCGAGACCGGCGGCTCGATTCTGACCTGCTACCACCTGATCCGCGACCGGCTCGTGCTCGTGGTGCCGCGGGCACACCGGGCGGCCGACCCCGGCCAGGCAGTGGACCTGCGCGCGCTGCGGTTCGATCCGTGGCTGGCCGCCCCGGCGGGGGAGCAGTCCCGGCAGGCCGTGGACCGGCTGCTGGCAGCGGTGGGCGTGGCGCCGCCGGCGCTTTCTGAGTTCGAGGGCATGTCCACGATCGTGAGCCTGGTGGCGCGCGGCATCGGCATCGCCATCCTGCCCCGGATTGCCGTGGCGGCGGAGCGCCGGGTGGCGGTCCGTGAGCTGCCGCACGGCCTCGACCTGGCCAGGGACATCCACGCGGTGGCCCGCACCGCGAGCGTGCGCCGCCCCTCGGTGGCGGTGATCCTGTCCGCGCTGCGCTACGCCGCCAGGGCCATGCAGCCCCGGCCCGCTGGCCCGCACCCGACCGCCTAAGCTACCCGGGTGAAGGATCTCGACCTCGGCCTGGACGGGGCGGCGCTGACCGCTCTGCTGGTCGACATGCCCTCGGTCAGCGGCGACGAAGGACCGATCGCGGACGTCATCGAGGCCGCGCTGCGGGCGCTGCCGCACCTGGCCGTGCACCGGGACGGCAACACGGTCGTGGCTCAGACCATGCTCGGCCGGCCGGAACGGGTTATCCTCGCCGGGCACGTCGACACCGTGCCTGTGGCGGGCAACCTGCCGTCCCGCAGGGAGGGGCAGCGGCTGTTCGGCTGCGGCAGCACGGACATGAAGTCGGGGGTGGCCGTGCAGCTCAGGCTCGCCGCCACCGTCACCGCGCCGGCCAGGGACATCACCTACGTGTTCTACGACGGCGAGGAGGTGGCGGCCGAACGCAACGGGCTGCTCCGGCTGAGCCGCCGAGCCCCCGAACTGCTGGCCGGCGACTTCGCGGTGCTGCTCGAGCCCACGTCCGCGTTGGTCGAGGCGGGGTGCCAGGGCACGCTGCGGGCCGATATCACCGCCGCCGGCCTTCGGGCGCACACCGCCCGCTCCTGGATGGGCAGGAACGCGATCCACGAAGCCGGCGCCATCCTGGATGTGCTGCGCGGCTACACGCCAAGGGAACCCGAGGTAGACGGACTGCGATACCACGAGGGGCTGAACGCCGTCGCCGTCCGCGGCGGGGTGGCGGGGAACGTCGTGCCCGACGAGTGCGTGGTTACGGTCAACTACCGGTTCGCGCCCGACCTCGACGGGAACCAGGCGGCGGAGCACCTGCGGTCGCTGTTCTCGGCCTGGCCGGTCACCGTGCTCGACTCCGCGGACGGTGCGCGGCCAGGCCTCGGGCATCCGGCCGCCGCGGCGTTCGTGGCCGCAATCGGGCAGGGCTCCGGCTCGTCGCCTCGCCCGCCGACGGCCAAGCTCGGCTGGACGGACGTGGCCAGGTTCGCCGCCCTCGGCATCGCCGCGGTGAACTACGGCCCCGGCATCTCCGAGATCGCGCACACTCCAGGCGAGTACGTGGAGACCGCCAAGATCGCCGAGTGCGAGGCACGGCTGCGGTCCTGGCTCTCCTTATCGGGACCGTGCTTGTTATCGGGACTGTGCTTGTTATCGGGACTGTGCTTGCGAGGCCTAGCCGTTCCGCGGCCCGGTACTGGTCTGATCTGTGCTTATCTGATCTGGCCTGCGTTACCTGGCCGGGCCGTTGCCCAGCGTGATCGAGGTCGTGTGCTTCGCGCCGCCGATGCCCTCCCAGTCGACCGACACAACCTCGCCCGGGTGGAACATGGCCGTGATGCCGGTCAGTGAGTCCGGGGTGGTGACGGGGTGGGCGTCCACCGAGGTGATCACGTCACCGGGCACCAGGCCCCCGGAGTCGGCAGCGGTGCCGCAGAGGATGCCGAGGATGAGCGCCCCGGTGCCGATCGGCGCGATCCTGGTCGGCACCGTCGACGGCTGGCCGCCGACCAGGCACGCCGCGTTGCCGCCGCGCTGCCGGCTGCCGTTGCCGCCATTGCCCAAGGCCTGTTGTTCGTCGATGGCCTGCTGCCGCGGGCTCGAGCTGCTGCTCTGCGCGACCTCTACGCCGAGGAAGCCCGGCAGGCCGATGTACACGGTCGGGCTGCCCTGCCCGGCGGCGATCTGCCTGGCGATGGTCAGCGCGCTGTTGATAGGGATGGCGAAGCCGATCGTGTTCCCCAACGTGCCGGGGCTCGCGGTGTCCGCGGCGGTGATCATCCCGATCACCTGGCCGGCGTTGTTGGCCAGCGCTCCGCCGGAGTCGCCCTGCTGGATCGCGGCGTTGGTCTGCATCATGTGGTACAGGAACTCGGTCGTGCCGGAACCCTGGTCGCTGGCCTGGATGGAGCGGTCCAGCGCGTTGATGATCCCGGCCGCGGGCGTCGCGCCGCCCCGTCCCTCGGCGTTGCCCAGCGCGAGCACCGCGGTGCCGAGGCTGACCTGTGAGGAGTTGCCGAAGTTCACGGTGGCCAGGCCAGAGGCGCCGCGAAGCTGGAGCAGGGCGACGTCGTCGGTGTCGTCGTAGCCCACCACCTGCGCCTGGTATGTCTTCCCCGAGTCGACCAGCCTGGCGATCACGCTCGTCGCCCCGTCGATCACGTGGTTGTTTGTCAGCACCAGGCCGGTGGGCGACAAGATCATCCCGGTGCCTTCGGCCGTCTCGCCGTCGTACTTGAGCGTGGAGATGATGTCGACCAGGCCCGGCTTGACCTTGTGCGCGACCGCCACCTGATTGAGGACCGCGGACCCGCTGCCCGCCGCGTTGCTGTGTGGCGCCGGGACGTCCCGCGACGAGACCCCGGCCGCCGACCCGTCCGTCCCGCCGAATGCAATGGTCACTCCCGCCCCCACGAAAGCCGCCAGCGCGGCAACCGCGAGATAGACCATGAACCGCCCGCCCCGCCGACGCCGTGGCGCCGGCGGCACCCCGGGAACCCCCCACCCGGCCCCGCCGAACCCGTCACCGCCCGCGTGCCCTCCGGAGCCGCCGGCCCGGTACCCTCCGAGGTCACCGTAACCCCCGGCTTCGTTCCAGTGCTCGGTAGACTCACCACCACGTCCGGCGGCATCGCTCCAATGTCCCCCGGAGCCTGCCGCGCGTCCCGTGAAGTCCTCTTCGTCCCGTCGACCCCAGAGATCCCCGCCGCCCCGGTATCCTCCAGGGCTTCCGTACCCCGACCCGGCTCCCGCCTGCTCCCCGGTCTCCGCCTGCTCGTACCCAGCCGGGCCGCGTTCCGCCTGGCTCGCGTACCCAGCCGGGCCGCGCTCTGGCTGGTCGTAGCCTGGCTGGCCCCAGTACCCGGGCTGCGCGTAGAAACCCTGGCCGTCGTCGCGCTCGTCGTTCGACATCGCGAAGGAGATGGTGTCCTGATCGCCGCCCTCCGGCGGGGGAACCGCGCCGGCTGCGGGCCTGAAGGCTCCTGTAGCCCCGTCGTCAGGCGCCCGCGGGCTTACATATCCGTCGGGCCGTTGCAAGCCGTCCCCGCCGTCGCTTTCGTTCTCTCGCATCTTCCTCGCCCTCGACCAGACCAGGTTACGTCCCGATGGTCAATGCCGGCTCTGGGTCCCCTCTGACAGCTGCCTATTAGTTAGCCCTGTCAATCTGTGCGTACGCTGAACGGCTCTTAGGTTCGCCGATCCCGGAGTGGTCCGCGCCACCAGCGTCACTCGGCCGGGCCTGCGCTGAGCGTCACCAACGCGGTGTGCACGGCTCCGCCCGGGCTGACCCAGGCCAGCGGGGCCTGGCTGCCCGGGCGGTAACGCTGGATGATGGCCGAGAGCGAGCCGGGAGAGGTGACGGGCCGCCCGCCGACCGCGGTGATGACATCCCCGGGAAACAGCCCGGCCGACGCGGCGGCCGAGCCGCACAGCACCCCGTCCACCAGCGCGCCGGACCGGACCTGCGCGATATGAGAGGGAATCGCCGTGTAAGGCCCGGGGTCGCCGGTGACGCAGCCGATGCCGCTGTTGCTCGCGGCGCCGGCCCGCCGCTGTTCCTGGCTGGCCTGCCGCAGCGGATTCGCGCTGCCGCTATCGGGCAGCAGGACGCCGAGGAAAGCGGGCAGCCCGAGATGGATGGCCGGACTCGCGTGCCCGGCGGCGATCTGGCCGGCGATGGCCAAGGCCTCGCTGATCGGGATGGCGTACCCGAAGTAGCCGGCCCCGCCGCCCGCCGCGGTATCGATCCCGACCACCTGGCCCGCGGCGTCGGCCAGCGGTCCGCCCGAGTCGCCCGGGCGGATGTCGGCGCTGGTCTGCAGCATGCCGTGCAGGATCTCGCTCGTGTCCGAGATCTCGTCGCTGGCCTCGATGGTCCGGTCGAGGCCGCTGATGATGCCCGGTGCGATCGTTGGCGGTCCGCCTTGGCCCGCCTCGTTGCCGATGGCCAGCACGGGCGTGCCGACGGCCAGCTGCGAGGAGCTGTCGATCGCGACCGACTTCAGCCCGGTCGCCCCCTGGAACTGAAGCAGGGCGACGTCGTCGGACGGGTCGTAACCGACGACCCGGGCGCTATACGGACGGCCGGAGAGCACCGGCGTGATCGTCACGCTGGTAGCGCCGTCGATGACGTGGTTATTGGTCAGCACAAGGCCGTCGGCGGCGTCGATGACGAACCCGGTGCCCTCCGCAGTCTCCTCCAGGTACTTCAGGTTCGCGCTCACGTCGACGATGCCGGGCGCCACCTCGTTGTAGACGGCCTCGTCGTTCATCGCCTCCGGCCCGCCCGCCGTCGTGATGTCATACGCCGTCGCGCCCCCGGGCCAGAACGCATGCCGCGCGGCAACGGTGGCACCCGCGCCCGAGATCCCGGCCAGCACCACCACCATCGCGTAAACCAGCAGTCCCCGGCCCCGCTGCCGCCCCCGGCTGCGCGGCCGTCCCCGGCCCTGCTGCCGTCCCCGTCCGCACAGGGCCTGCCACATCGGCGGTCGCGGAGGCAGCCCCGCGCCTAGTCCGGGAGGTATGAAGGATCTCTCGCTCGCACCGTCGTCATCGTGCATCTCCGCTGCCTTTGCCCGGAATTGCCTTTTGCCCGAAAACGTCCCTCACCGGTAAGGTTTCCCGCCCTCGCCGCCGGTCAAGCCTGATCATCGGCACGAAACCCCAGACTTCACCCGTAACCCACCACCCCCGGGCGACCCTCGCCGCGCCATAACCGTTCCCCCGCAGGCAGGCGGCGTGTCACGTCCTCCGGTTCCGGGTACCGGCCGGACGCCGGGTGGCCCCTCACCGGCATCTCTAATCGCAATCGCCCCTTAGTGGAACACCTATACGATTCAAGGCGACTATTTCGCGGAAGATCCGAGCTTGACGGAAGATCCGGTGGACCGGGATCCCCCAGAATTACCGCGGAACCCGGTTCTTCCAAGATCTTTCTGGTGCCACCCTCCGTGGGTCGCACCAGAAACCCCGTGCGGTACAGCCGACCCTCCTGTCACCCCTCCGCTCTGCGGCCGGCCCCTCTCATGACCTCTCGCACCGGGCCATGCACCGGTCCCGCGGCCCTGCCGCAGCCGGTTCCGCCCTCGGCCGAGGGTCGCGACGCCCGGGTCGTCACGCCGCAGCCAAGATCCTCAGCGCGTCATGACGACCCTTGCAGGTTGCGGTGGTAGTCTGCGGCGAAGACACGATATGACGTGAATATCGTGCTAGGTACGTGAAGGGCAGGGATCAGGATGTCCGCGCCGACTCGCAGTGACCAGGATCTTTCCCGGCGCGAGGAAGTGACGATCTCGGGTGCGGCCATGTCGGGCGCGCCATGGGGTGCCGCCGTAGTGACCGGCGGGGTCGTCACGCTGGGAGACCTTGGCCTGCACATCATCGGTACCAGCCTCGGCACGGGAGCCCTGACGGGTTCCCTGGCCCTGGGCGTGGTGGCGTTCTTCGTCGTGGCCGCGGTGGGTGCCCTGTGGCGGGGGAAGGGCCGGGCCGTTCGCTGGGCGAGGAGAAATCCGTGGCGCTTCGCGATCATGCCCGCGGTCGCGACCGCGGTCATCGCGTTCGTCCTGGCCGTGGTCACAGGCGGCGGCATGATCGACGGGGTGCTGAGCGGGCTCTGGCACGGCGGCGCCGTGTTCGGCCTGACCGGCGTGGCCGGCGCGGTTAGCAAGTCCAGGAAGCAAACCACCTGACAGGCTCAGCCAGCGTCGTCAGCCTGGCAGGCTGGGCAACGCCGTCTTGTCCGACGTCGCGCGCTCGGCCGAACGCAGGATCGAGTAGATCGTCGCGCGCTCCGCGTCCAGTTTGCGCAGCTCACCGGCCAGCGTCGCGTTGGCGGCGGCGCGCGCGGGCACGCTGGTGGCGGTCAGCACGCTGACCATGTCCAGCTGCGCCTGCATGGCATAAGGGAAGGTCCAGGTCACGAAGTCGTTGGCGCACGTCACGAGGTTGAAGCTGGCCAGCGACTCAGTCACCTGGTACTGCGTGAGGTCGGCCAGCGGCTCGTTGTTGGCGGGCGAGCAGTTCTCCGCGTTGAAGTTCACCAGCTTGACGGCGGTCCCGAGGTCGGCCGTGTCGCCGCCTTCGACTGCGCTCAGCGCCTGCTGGGATTCCCGCACCCCGCCGGCGCACGATTCGACCCCGGCGTTCATGTCGTTCATGTAGGCGTTGAGGTCGGAGGCCTGCTGCGCGTGCGACGGCTTGTGCGAGAGGGAGACCAGCACGGCGCCGACGGCCAGCACGAGCACCGCGAGCAGTACCCAGATCGGGGTGCGCCGCACCGGCCAGCCGCTGTGCCTGATCGGTACGTACGGCGGATCCGTGGTGGTCGGCGTGTCCACTGACTTACCCTCCCGTGGTGGGCGTGTCGAGGGTGGCGAGCGCGACGCCCTTGCTGAGGTCGGCCTGCGTCACCGCGCCGTAGATCCGGTCCACGATGTGGTGCTTCGCGTTGAGGAAGAAGGTCTGCGGCAGCCCGCCGACGCCGTAGGAGTAGGCCGCGGTGAGCTGCGGGTCCCAGCCAATCGGGTAGGTGACGCCCTTGGCGCGGGTGAACGCGAGCGCGTTGCCCACGACGTCGTTCTCGTCAAGACCCACCAGCGCCACCTTGCCGTGCTCGGCGCGGTAGAACCTGGCGAGCAGCGGGGTTTCCTTCTGGCAGGGGGTGCACCAGGAGGCGAAGAAGTTCACGATGAGCGGCTTGCCCGCGTAATCGCTGAGCGAGATCTGCTGCCCTGAGTGGCCGAGGACGGGGAAGCTGAACGCAGGCGCCGCCGGATCGGCCGCCGGGGCAGCGGGGGAGCCGGTGCCAGCCCAGACGATGGCGGCCAGCGACGCCGCCACGCACACCGCGATGACGGCGGAGGCGAGCCTGTGCCGCCGCACCGTGCCCCATACAGACCCCATCGCGCCCGCCCAGCTTTGCGGCTCAACGCTCTCACCGCGAACGCCATCGGCCGGCGCGCCATCCGCC
>Ga0070762_10001817_pt1 | contig 9923 bp, 6 predicted proteins | sample HubBroMetageREF2_FD_66726 | JGI IMG/M metagenome (GOLD analysis project Ga0070762, IMG submission 66726) | Reference soil microbial communities from the Hubbard Brook experimental Forest, New Hampshire, USA - Hubbard Brook CCASE Soil... | ecosystem: Environmental > Terrestrial > Soil > Temperate... | reverse complement strand
CGAAGGCACCTTCGCCATCACCAACCCCGGCGTCTTCGGCGGCCTGTTCGGCCTCCCAGTAATCAATCAACCAAACGTCGCGATTCTCGGCCTCGGCACAATCGAAAAGCGCCCCGTAGTAATTGACGACGCGATAGCCATTCGCAGCATGGTCTACCTGACGCTCTCCTACGATCACCGCGTAGTAGACGGCGCCATCGCTCATCAATTCATGGCCAAACTAAAGCATACGCTCGAAAATTGGACGGAAAGCATTTTGTAGTCGGCGCCCCGTCGTTCTTAAAGAGTTGAAAGTTAACAGTTAGAAGCCCAGTCGGATGGGTGACGCTTTAGAGACTGCGGGAAATTGAACCGGGTCGGTGTTTGAATTTGTAGCGGCCGCCTGTTTATAGGCGGGCATAGTTGACTTTGCTTCGCGGTTCGGCGCAAAACAAAGAACATGTCATCCCGAACGGCGTCCCGCGCTTTTTCCCTCCCGCCGCACTTTGGCGGGCGCGGGACGCAGAGCGGGATCTGCTTTTCGCGCACCAGTCGACGCTCTCGGCGGGCCGGAGCCTTCGAATTGCGACGCGTCTGAATCGCGCAACCGATCTTGTAGCCGCCTTTTTGTTCTTGCTTTCAATGTTTAACGGTCAACTTTCAGCAAGGTACCCTCAACGATGACCGCTCGACGCGACCCCTGGGGCTCTCCCCCCTGGAGAATCTCCTTCACCCCGCAACGGCATAAGCTACCCAGCCACCTTGACTTCGCCATAATCGGTGGCGGATTCACCGGCCTAGCCGCCGCCAGCTGGCTTCGCCAACTCGCGCCGGAAAAATCCGTAGCCGTCTTCGAAGCCGCCCGCATCGGCGCCGGCGCCAGCGGACGTACCGGCGGCATGGTCCTAGGCGAAACCGCCGCCGGCAATCAACCCGGCCTGGGCGACGTCCTCGCGGGCTTCCGCTCGATCCTCGAAAAACTAAAAGTGCGCTGCGATTTCGAACTCACAGGCGCGTGGGAAATCGCGCGCCATCAAACCTCCGGAGAAGCAAAGCACCAGCAATCACCAATCGCCTGGAATGATTCCGGCACACTCAGAGTGGTGAACGAAGTCCCCGGCGGCGCGCTCGATCCCGGCAAACTGGTCAGCGGCCTCGCCCGCGCCGCCCAGCGCCACGGCGCGCAAATCCACGAAAATCACCGCGTGCAAAACGTAAACTGGAGCACGCTGCCGGAACTTCACCTGAGCAGCCGCGGAAGCCAGCCAAAAATCACCGCCGCAAAAATCCTCTTCGCGGCAAACGCTCTCTCGCTTCCGCAATCCGGCTTGGCCGGCATGCATCCGCGCCTCACGCTCGCGATCCTCAGCCAACCGGTCAGCGAAAAAGTTCTCGCCGCGATCGGCCTTGCGCCAAGAAAACCCTTCTACACCGTGGATTTCCCCTACCTCTGGGGCCGCGTGCGCAGGGATCGCTCCATCGTATGGGGCGCCGGCCTGGTACAATCCCCCGACGCCGACGATCTGGAAAAAGTGGACGTCGCCGCCGAGGAATCTGCCGCAGCGTTTGATCGCCTCGAACAGCGAGTCCTCCATCTCCATCCCGCCCTGGAAAAGGTAAAATTCACGCGCCGCTGGGGCGGCCCCATCCTCTTCCGCGATTCCTGGAAGCCGGTCTTCGACTGGCACCCGCAGAGCGTCGCAAGCGAAGCCACCCGGAAAGGTGGCGGATCAGAAGATAGCGCGTCCCGCAACGCCATAGTCCTCGGCGCCTACGCCGGCCACGGCGTAGCCCTCTCCACGTACCTCGGCACATGGGCCGCCGAAGTCCTCCTCGGCCGCCGCCAGCTCCCGCAATGGAGCGCGCTCGACCCATAAACCGCAGCGCTTGCGGTAAACTGAATTCCGCAAACGATTGCCGCCGTCAAAGGGCCGCGAAGCTCGCGTGCCGAGGCCAGCAGAGGACCAGATGGCATTCATCTCCGTGACGCGCTTGCGGGTTCGCTCCTTCCTCTATCTCCCGGAATTCCTATGGGACACCGCGAAGTCCGTGCGCCAGGTCCAGCGCAGCTCGGGTTTTCTTGGCGGCAGGCTTTTAGTCAACGCGCCGTACGTCTTTTGGACCATGACGGCTTGGCAGGATGAGGTGGCGATGAACGCTTATCGCACCGGCGGCGCCCATCGCAAAGCCATGCCCAAGCTGCTCAACTGGTGCGATGAGGCCGCGGTCGTGCATTGGACGCAAGAGTCCCCGGAAATTCCCGAGTGGCCGCAGGCACAGCAGCACATGGCGGAAAAGGGAAAACTGTCCAAGGTAAATCATCCTTCGCCTGCGCAGGCCGCGCAGCAAATTCCAGCGCTGCGAATGAGCCGCATCGCACAAACCCTCAAACCGGCGCGCCAGGTTCACAGCTAACCCGGGCTACACGGCTTCGCGGGTGTATCCGGTGCTGCGGGAGCCAAAGAGTCTGTGCAGGAACTTGCGAATCGTTGCGGGTCCTGGCTTCAGCTGCAGCCACGCCAAAGCTCTGCAAAATCGGACGGCTTGAGCCGCTGAAGTACTGAATTCGCGGTTGTCTCACAGAATCTGCAGGTGGCGGCCACCGCAGCGCCGCTTCAATGACCGGGCACGTTTCCCAATGGGCCGGCCGGCAAGCGTCTCGGGCAAGACTTCCCGGTGGTTACTTCACTGAATCCGCCGGTCACCTTACTGAATGCGCTGGCGTAGGTCCTCGGCGAATCCCTCCACCTGGCTCATGGCCACGATGCGTATCCCTTCGCCCGCGAAAAGTTTCTCGACGAACACATGCCGCGGATTTTCAGCGTCCGGCGCCGTGTCGGTGATGGCCGTGATTTCCGCGAGGCGATCGCGCGCGTGAATGCTGCCAGCGGTGTAAGCGAGGGCCTTCGCCTGTGGCAAGTCGCGCCGCGGGGTGTGTTTCGAATCAGCACACGCGCGGGGTTTCATTCGACTCAGGGCAACTAGAAACAACGCGACAGTGAAGCAGGGAAACAGGAAGCAGACAATCACGGAACTGAATTTTACGGGCCCGGGGGTGCCGCAAAATCTCGCGCGGCGCAAAAAAACGCGGAACCGCAACGCCTTGACAGCGCGCCCGGTCCCGCGTGATCCTTCTTCGCAAGAAAGAAAAAGGTGTTACCGCTTCTTGCGCTTGGCCGCCTTCTTGGCCGTGCCCTTCTTCGCAGCTTTTTTCTTGGGCGCGGCTTTTTTCTTGGCAGGCTTCTTCTTTGGCGCGCTTTTCTTCGCCGCTTTTTTCTTCGGCGCCTTCGCCTTCGGAGCAGCCGCCGGCGCTTCCTCCCCGTCCGCCTCCTCCTCGACGATGATCTCTTCCACTTCCTCTACAATATCTCCGTGAGGCGGTTCCGCGCCTTCTTCCCCCTCTTCCTCTTCGTAGCGGGGTAGCTCGTCATCTTCCTCATCATGTTGTTTGGCGTGAAACATTCGTCCCTCCCTGGGTGTCGGACTTAACAAGCAGCGTATCAGGCCCTGCGCGCTTATAAACGGAGTACCAGAAGTTTGTCAAGATGCAAGGCGCCAAAAACCGCGCGGCGCACAGAATATTTGAGGAAATCGCCAGAATGGCACGGTAACAAAAAGTTACATCAATGATTAAGATGTTTATTATAAGTAGTTTACAGGATGGAAGGAATGCGGTCTACTCAACGCTGAATGGTCAGCACATCCCCAGCTCGCAAAGGCCGCTCGCCCAGAAATGAATTGGCCTGGCGAATATTTTCCACGCTGGTCTTGTAGGCGTGCGCAATCGAGTAGAGCGTTTCGCCCTGCTTCACCAGATGCTCCACACTCGCAGGCTTTTCGCCTTCGCTTGTCGCTGTGGCAGAAATCTTGCGCACTGCGACCGTTGCATCGCTGTTGCCAGCAGGGTGCACAGAAGATTTCGCAGCAGCGGAAGCGCGCGCGGAATCTTCCGGCGATCCTCCCGCATAGATTTTCAATCGCGAACCGCGCGGCGCGCTCGCCCCATGAATATTATTCCAGCGTTTCAACTGCGCGACGCTCACATCAAAGCGCTCGGCAATTCCTTCCAGCGTATCCCCGCGCACCACGCGATAATGCACCAGCCGCACCGCGGGCGGCGCAGCCGGCACGTTCAACATAAATCCTGCCGGCACCACCGCATGCGCTTCCAAGTGGTTCGCAGATTCGATCCCAGCGACGGTCACGTGATAACGCCGCGCAATGTCCGCCATCGTTTCACCTTGCTCGACGGTATGCAGACGCCAAGTCGTCCACTTGTCCTCGGGCACCTGATTGATCACGTTCAACAATTTCTCGCCGTATCCCGCGGGCAACTTCAATTCGAAATTCGGATCGTTCGGCGTCACGCTGCGCAGCATCTCCGGATTCAATTCCCGCAGATCGTCCAGGTCCGCGCCGGTAGCATCCGCCACCAAACGCAAATCAATCGCGTGCGCCGGATGAATCACGTCCACCGGAGCCGGTTTCTCGGGCTCGACTTGCACGCCGTAAAGCGAAGGATCTTTCGCCACCAAAGCCAGCGCAATAATAATCGGCACGTAGTTCTGCGTCTGCTTCGGCAGCGCGTGGCGCTTCTGCAATTCCCAGAAATCCGCGTAACCTGTCCGCTCGACTGCCTTCACCACATTCATCGGTCCCGAGTTGTAAGCCGCCATCACCAGGTACCAATCTCCGAACATATCGTAAAGGTCGCGCATGTGCCGCGCCGCCGCCCGCGTGGCCTTCTCGGGATCGCTGCGCTCATCCACATAATAAGTGCGGTCCAGATCGTATTCCTCGCCGCGGAAAGGCATGAACTGCCACAAGCCGCGCGCCCCTGCACGCGATACCGCCGTCGGCTGAAACGCCGATTCCGCCTGCGCCAGGTACATCAAATCCTGCGGCACGCCTTCTTCCTTCAGCACGCGCCGGATCATGTCGTTGTAGCGGCCGGAGCGGTCCAGACCATGTTCAACGGTCGCGCGCCCGCGCGGAGTCGAAAAGAAACTCAAATATTGCAGCACCGAATCATTTACAGTCAGCGGCAGATCGTGCGGCACACGCATCAATTCCTTTTCCGCCTGCGTCGCGAGCCGCGGATCCCCCGGCGGCAAAGTCATGTCCGCCAGCGCGTCAATCGGCGCCGGCGTGCCGGTGCCCTCTTCCTCTTCATCCGCATCCTGCAGCGCGCTGCGCTCGTAGGAATGCAGCGTCTCGCCAATCTGATCGAAAAGATCGGAAAGCCGCGGATCCGAATCCACCTGGAAGCCGCTCGCCAGCATCAACGCCACCGCGCGGTCGTAATCCGCATGAGCCTTGTCGAAATCCCCCGACTTATATTCTTTCTGCGCGGTGTTGAAGATCACCTGGACTTTGTCAATGAGGACGTCAATCGCAGGACGGGCGTCGTACAAGGAGGCCAAAGAGACGGTGTGCTCCGGCAACGGCAGTGGTTCGCGCACGAACTCGGGAACCGGAGCAGGAGTCGCAGCCGGCGGCCGCGCCTTCACTTGCTTACTGGAAACGGTGTCGTTGCAGGCGGCGAGAGACAGCGTCGCCACAGCAGCGATTCCGGCCCAGCCGCACAAGTGCCCCTGGCCAACGACCCTCAGCTTCATCGTCTTCGTCCGTCCTTGCGACGCGCAAAACTTCTCCGCAGGATTCTACGAAGCAACTTCGGGTCCGTAGCGTGTTTCATCCAACGCGGCGCCGCGTCGTTCACCCCCGCTAAGGGGTAACCAGAATCTTACGAACTACCTACGCCCCGGTCAATGGTCTTGCCGTACCAGCCATTGTCACAATCAGGACATTCCAATTCGGGACCCGCCCCCAGCCAAGCCTCGCGTCCACCTAAAGCCCATCGGCAAAAAACAGGCTTGTATCACCGCGCCACGCGAATCGCTAGCCAAAACACGATCGCCTCAATAAATCGGGCTCGTCCCGAAGATCATAGGTCTGCCAATACGCCGCTTCCAGCGTTCGTACGCACGTGCTTACATTCGCGCCTCATGTTTCTGCTATTCCTTTTTAAGTCAAATAGTTAGAGCGGTGACAAGCTTTTGACCAGCACTGGCCACCCATCTGCAATCGTAGCTTTCATTGAAATGAGTGTTCGGGCGAGCTCGCAGTTGGGGATACGGCCTAACAGCCAAAGGGGAACGGCATGAATTTTCCGCGTCGTCTTTTCAGGAGCTCCGATACCTTCTTAATTATTCTGGGGATTCTCGTTGCGCCGTCCATCCTCCGTGCGCAGACCGCCAAGGTTACCGGAACTGTCCTGGATACTTCCGGCGCGGCCGTAGTCGGCGCCAGTATCACCGCTACCAACGCGGCGACCTCTATCGCGCGATCCACCGTCTCGACGGACACCGGCGCCTACACCATCTCCAGCTTGCAGCCAGGTGTCTATGTTTTCACCTTCACCAAAACCGGTTTCAAGGCCGTCAAGTTCGACCAAGTCGCTCTTACGGTTGACCAGGTCCTCACGCTCGACGCCAAGCTCGAAGTCGGCGCCGTCTCCGCCACAGTTGAAGTCGCCGCCGCCAACGTCGCGCAGATTGACACCGAAACCGCCACACTCAGCAACGTCGTCGAACACACGCAGATGACCGAGCTGCCCCTAATCCTCCGTGATCCCTACCAACTCGTCCTGCTCGGCCCTGGGGTCACCCAATCCGACGGCCTGGGCGGTGTCTCCGTAAACGGAGGACGCGAGCGCAACAACAATTTCCTGCTGGATGGCACGGACAACAATGACGCCGACGTTCCCGGCCCCCTCGGCGGCCTCATCGCCGAAAATCCAGACGCGACGCAAGAATTCCGCGTCCTCACCAATAATTTCGCTCCCGAATACGGCCGCAATAACGGGGCTATCATTGACGTCATCACCCGTAGCGGGACCAACGATTTCCACGGCAACCTCTTCTATTTCGGCCGCTGGGACGCGCTCGGCGCCCGCGACTACTTCAATCACCAGATTGATCCGCTCACCGGCGACGTCGCCGCTAAAAATCCCTACGTCCGCAACCTCTACGGCGGCTCCATCGGCGGTCCCGTCATCAAGGACAAAACCTTCTTCTTCCTTAACTATCAGGGTGATCGCTTCGTCACTACCCTGACCAACTCCACCGTCGTGCCCACCGCCGCCTTCAAATCCGGCATCTTCACCTACACCAACCCACAAACCGGTGCCAGCCAGGCCATCAACGTCACCACTCCCGGCGTCGGCAACAACGCCTCTGGCGTGGGTCTCGATCCCGTGATGCAAAAAATTCTCGCGCTCTATCCCGCTCCCAACCAGGCAAATCCCGACGGCATCACCGGCCAACTTTTCTTTCCCAGCGAATCGCGCGAGAAAGACGAAGACGCCGTCCTCAAGGTTGATCACAAGATCAATCAGAACCACAGCCTCTACGCCCGCTATACCTACAACTATTTCGGCGACCCCAACCCCTTCCACAACGATTTTCTCCCCGGCGGCCTGGGTGACGTCAGCGAGAACAACAAAATTCAAAGTCTCTCCGTCGGCCTCACTTCCACCTTTGGAAACAGCTTCATCAACGAATTCCGCTTCGGCGCCAACCGCATCAACGAATTTTTCGGCTGCGGCGGCGTCCCCACGTTTGATAGCTTCGGCTTCACCGACGGCGAAGGTCGCGGCGCCGACTTCAAGCTCCCCGTTTTTCAAGGCGGCCAGGGCGGCCCGTTCGGCTTCGGTTGCCAGGCGCTGGGCGATGCCGACAACCAGGCCAGCAAGCAGGGAACCTACCAGTGGTACGACGCCATGAGCAAAGTCGTGAAATCTCACACCTTCAAGTGGGGCGCCGAAGTGCGCGACGTTTATTCCAACAACAACACCAATTTCAATTCTCGCGCTCTCTTTACCTTCGACATTTTCAGCGCCAGCAGCATCTCCGCGCTGCAGGGCCTCAATACCCATGTGGACTCCAACGAACTCGAGGACACCGTCGGCGCTCTCCTTGGCCTGGTGAATTCTCAAGCGCAAACCCAGTTCTTCGATCGCGCTGGCGACCGCCACTCGACCGATGAACTCAATTTCGTGCAGCACGAAGTCGGCGGCTTCGTGCAGGACAGCTGGAAAATAAAATCGAATCTCACGCTCACCTACGGCCTGCGTTACGAATGGTACGGCGTGCCCTACGAAGCACATGCCAATTTCGCCACGCTCTTCCAGGACAGCAGCGGTCCTGCGCCCTTTACCTTCCAGCCCGTCGGACCCGGCACCGGCCTGCAACTCTTCAAGGACTACTACAAAAACTTCGAGCCTCGCTTCGGCTTCGCCTGGGATCCCTTCAAGAACGGACGTACCTCCGTCCGCGGCGGCGTCGGCGTATTCAGCGACCGCATCTACGGCAATCTGGTCTCGGATGCGCGCGGCAATCCGCCGTTCCAACCCAGCGTCTTCAACCAACCCACGCCCTCTTTCGGTCCCGTTGCCGCCGCGCAACTTCAGGCGCAACTCGCTCCCGGAAATTTGACGCCCTCTCCCGTCGTTCCCGACGGTTCCGGTATTTTCCCCGACCTTTTCGATCCCAATATCAAGCCGCCGCTCATCGTCACCTGGAATATCGGCGTACAGCGCGAGCTCAAACAAAATCTGAACCTCGACGTCAACTACGTGGGCAACCACGGCACGCGGATTCTTCGCGTGGTGGATGGCGCCCCTCCACAACCGAACCTGGTCTCCCAACTGAAGGCGTTCTGTGCCGTTCCCAACGCACTTCAATGCGACGTTAGCACTCTGCAGTTCAGCAATCTCTATTTTGGTGCGGAAAGCACGAACCCCGCGACCGGTTTACCCTTCTTGCCGTTCGACGCCGTCAACAACAACGCCTTCTTCGACGCCTTTACCGACCAAACCTCTGGCCATTCCTGGTACGACGGTCTGCAACTGCAAGTCACCGAAAAGAATTTCCACGGCCTGCAGATTCAGGGTTCCTACACCTGGGCTCACGCGCTTGATGATTCTTCCGATCCCCTGGTTCCCACAATCTCCAACACCAATTTCCCCGTGGATTCCTTCAACCTGCGGCGGGAAAAAGGAAATTCGGGTTTTGACACCCGTCAACGCGGCGTCATCAACTTCGTCTATCTGCCGAACATCGGCCGTGGTCGCGCTCATTTCGCAAACGGCGTCACTGGCCGCGCTTTGGAAGGCTGGCAAGTCAGCGGAATCGCCGCGTGGCAGACCGGTCTCCCTTACGACATCTTCGGCACCGTAGATACTCTGCACACCAACTTCGCCGACCGCGTCACCGTCGTCAACGCGTCCGCTCTGAAGACGATCCCTGCCACCGGCCGCGTGATTGCCAGCACCGGCGTCTTCACCGGCTACAACCTTGCCGCATTCAACCCCGACGACGCCACCATCATGCCGATCCCGTTCGACGTGCCCTCGAACCTCCTGCGCAATCAGTTCACCGGCCCAGGCATCAACAACTGGGACCTCGCCCTCTCGAAGAACACCGTCATCCATGAGAGATTCACTTTCCAACTGAGGTTCGAGTTCTACAATCTCTTCAACCGCACCCAATTCAACAAGCCCGACACCAACATTCAAGACTCCCTGTTCGGCTACTCCACCTCTCAGGTCGGCCAGAACGATGGCACCACTGGAGCCCGCCAAGTCCAAATCGGCGCGAAGCTCAACTTTTAATCTCGCGGTTCGAAATGGGGGGAAGCACTCGCGGCGGCGCTCCTCGCCGCGTCGCCGCAAGCCAAGATTTTTGTAGGTCGTGCCTTCAGACGCTGACGCACCAGGTTCGGGGATGTGTCTTCAGTTTTCTCTGCGTCTCTGCGGTAGTGTTCGTCTTTCTCTGTGGCTCTGTGGCTCTGTGCCTCTGTGGCAGGAGTTCCTCACGCCAGCGCCTGCCGCAAATCCTCGATCAAATCCGCTCGATCCTCGAGCCCAATCGAAACCCGCA
>Ga0070762_10001814_pt1 | contig 9942 bp, 13 predicted proteins | sample HubBroMetageREF2_FD_66726 | JGI IMG/M metagenome (GOLD analysis project Ga0070762, IMG submission 66726) | Reference soil microbial communities from the Hubbard Brook experimental Forest, New Hampshire, USA - Hubbard Brook CCASE Soil... | ecosystem: Environmental > Terrestrial > Soil > Temperate... | reverse complement strand
CGTACCGAGGCGACGAACTTCGTCTCGCTCGGGGTAAGCGGCCCGGTATTGGTCGCCTGCTCGTCTGCCCGTACGGCGATCGAAAACGTGAAAAAAGCCGCCAGAAGGGCGGCGGTCAGCGGTGCCTTCATCGAATCTCCTCGCTCATCGGCGTGCTGATGCTTTCCAACGCGGCGGAAGTTCGACCTGTGACATCAAAGCCGGAGGCCAGGCATTTGACTGGAGGTGCGCGATGCGGGCGGTTCTCGTTGCTACTCTCTGTGCGCTACTTGCGACACCCGCGCTCGGGCAAACAAACCCGCCCGGATACACGCCGTTTGATATGACCCAGCAAGCTAAACTGCGCGGCGACGTCGGAACGTGGCAGTGCGTCTCGGTGCCGGCCGCGAACCCGCCGATTTCGTTTACCGAGACGGAGCAGGGCAACTGGTTCGTCACGCGCAGGACCGGCGCCAATCCCGGTACTTCCTACGAACGCTGGAGCCACGTCCTGAAAGCCTACATCTTGATCGCGATCCTCGACTCGGGTGCGAGCGACGTCGCCCAAACGACCTCGCTGGATCCCGACAATGCGACCTATACCGAGATGTGGCCGGCGCTCGACAATCAGGGGCGCAAACGGTTCGACAGTCAGGTTACGAGAATGGGAAACGCAATTCGCTCGACGTCCCATTTCTACGACGAGAAGGGCGATGTCCGGAGTGCCGAAACGAGCTGCACGAGGCAGCCTTAGTACGACGGCTGTCCCTGACAGTGCTCGACCGCCGGATCGTCACTGGGAAAAATACTGAACATCGTCCCCCGCGGAACGACGATGTTCTTGCCCTTACGAAAATAGTTGAACATGCCGATCGCTGCCCCGACGCCGAAAAGTGGAATCGCACCGAGATAGCCAGGGAGGCTATCGTTTCGGCCCGATTCTTCCAGCGAGTCGGTATTGTGATTGAGGACGACGTTCAAATGCTGTCCGTTGGGCAGCATAAGGTAGCGCGGTTCGAGAACGAGCGTTCCGGGCCGCGCGTTGCGCCCGGCGGGCGACGCGACGGCGACGATGCCCTCTCCCATCGTCCTGGCGGGAACCACAACCATCGCGCCGCTGGTCACCGCGTTAACCGTTTCAAAGCGGAAGAAATCTCCCGGCCGTGCGTCCGACGAATCGACCGTGTCCATCATTTGGACCGCGACGACCGTGCAGCGGTCCATGACCAGGGCGTGTGCCGGAGCGGTAGTCGCGATGCACAGGATCGTGCTCCATGCCGCGAACCGTCGCAGCACTTACGTGCGCCTCGGAATCAGATGCATTTCGCCGTTAGCATAATCCAAGCCGACGATGAACTGCTGCCAGAAACCCGCGCCGAGGTGGCCTGACGCCGTGCCCTGCAAGGTCCAGGTCGTTCCGATGCGTTGGGGTCCCGCGCGGTATCCGCCGATCGTCACGTCGCCGATCTCGCCGATCAACTCGACGCTGCTGCCGCCGATTCCGCTGACGAAGCGGCGGCTCGTAACGGTAAAGAGACCTGAATGCTTGGCATAAAAATCGTAAGCGAGATTGATATTCGACTCGTCCCCCGTATCCACTGCTAGGTCCGCGTCGAGATTTCCGAGGCCGACGCGCACGACCGGCACGGAGTGTTCGAATGAAATCGGAACGTCGATCGAATGCTGCGCGAGAGGCTCGCCCAACGTCACGACGTGCGCGGCGAGATCCAAGGTGACGTCGGTCTCACCGAAGAGATCGGCTCCAAGTACGGCGTCGTAGCCGTAGCGGTGCAGATCGTTGAGCACGACATAGTAGGCATCGGAATAGGACGCGTTGCCGACGCGCAGCGGGCCGGCCCGAACGACTTGCGTCATGTAACCGCCGAGGCCGCGAACCTGATATGTTCCAACGACCGGTGCGCCCAGCCGGCTTGCAAGCTCGGCGCTCATCGAGAGCCCGGAGTTTCCGGTGTCGATCAGACATCGCAGCGCGATTCCGCCGACGGTGCAATCGACGATCGGCTCGGCGGCCTTGGAATCGATCGCAGTCGCCGCGGGCGGACCGTGCAACGACGGAAGCAAACCATGTGGCGGATGGAACGCCGACGACACCGCCGCCCGATCGTCGTACCGCTCGAAAGGCTGGCCGTCGTGCAAGACTTCAAAGGGAAGCGTAAAGGCGCCGACGCGGCGGTAGTCGCGGAACTCGAACGTGTCGTTCCCACCGAACTCGCGCGCGTAGCGGACCAGGCTGGTGTTCGGATCCACGAAGACGCGCAGAGCAAACGAGTTTGCGTCGCCTACCACGATCGTACGATAGGCGCGGCCATTCAACGAGGTCGTTCCCGCATCTCCGAAGCGGCCGCCGTGCGTGAGGAAGGACGGGGCCAAGAAGGCCAAGCTTGTGACCAAGCGCAGCGACCGCAAATAGGGCTGCGGCTCCACCGATTCCGGCAGCGTCGTACCGTTAAGGTTGACCGTGAAGAGGCGTTCCCCATCGAAATAGGTACCGTCGCAGAGTTCGCCGGTGCAGTGGCGCAGCGCCGTCCGAAGCCCCTCGCTCTCACTCACGACGACGGCCGGCTTTCCATCGAACGTGAGGCGGGAGACGGAGACGAAATGTGCCGCCCAAACCGGTCCCGCGGCGTTGCTCATCCGTTCGAGCAGCCGCACGAAATCGTTTTGATTCCGGCTAGCTCCAAGCTCTGTCAGTAAGAGCACGAAGAGCATGCCGGTCCGTACGGCGAACCCCATGAGGGATGGAGTTCGAGTCGCTCGACGCCTACCTTCTCGATGGGACGCCGCCGAAGGCTGACGTCGTGCGGCAGCTTCTTGAAAATCGCCCTCGCGAACCGGCTGCTGCAGCTTTCTACGAAGGTTTCGAACGACTGGGGGCTCGGACACCCGACCTCGCCCTCATCGCGTTGCGTCTCGTGCTCGCCGGCGTGAAAGCCGACGACGCGGCGGTGACGCGGGCGCGCGACCTCATTGCTCGAGTCCACGCCCGCGACCCGACGGCTCGCGAGGAGTATCGCGCGCTGGTACGGTCCCCGGAGTAATGTGCCTTTCGACGCACTCGCTCGTCGCCTGCTATCCTCGGCACGCTCGGCCTGCCCTCGATCGCGTTTCGCTCGACGTTCCCCGAGGCACGACGCTCGCGATCGTCGGACCGTCGGGGGCGGGGAAGACGACGCTGCTGCGTGTCATCGCGGGGTTGCTTCGTCCGAGCAGCGGCGACGTACGCATGGACGGCGCGTCAATTGCCACGCTCGCGCCGCAGCAGCGGCGCGCGGCGCTCGTCTTTCAAGACGATGCACTCTTTGCAAATATGACGGTTCGTGAGAATCTTTCCTTCGCGGTTCGACGCAACGGCAGGCCGCCCGATGCGCGCGTTGCCGAGCTGGCCTCCGCCCTGCACGTTGCGGAGCGGTTGGATCGGCGCCCTCGCCAACTCTCCGGCGGTGAGCGTCAGCGTGCCTCGATTGCCCGCGCGCTGCTATCGGAGCCCTCGGTACTGTTGCTCGACGAGCCGCTGGCTCATCTCGATCCGTCGCTGCGTCGCAGCGTCCGCGACGAAATCATCGGCGTACGCCAGCGCTTCGCCGGCCCGGTCTTGTACGTTACTCACGATCACGTGGACGCGATGAGCGTGGGCGACCGGCTGGCCGTGCTCATCGACGGGCGGCTCGAAGACGTCGGGGAGCCCCAGCGCGTCTACGATGCGCCGCGCACGATCGCGGTTGCGCGTTTTCTTGGCGAACGCCCGATGAATTTTTTCGACGATGAAAGCGCGCTCGTCGGCATTCGACCGGAGCGCGTCCGCGTTTGCGCCGAAGGTGCGTTTCCCGGTCGCGTCACCCGTCGTGAAACGACCGGCGCAGACGTCTATCTCGAGGTGCAGACCGATCGCGGAAAGATTGTCGCGCGTGCAGCGGCGACCGACAGCACGCAGACGGGTGAATCCGTGACCTTGGATCTTCCCGCGCAATGGCTGCGGAGATTCAATCCGGAGACTGGGGCAGCACTGGGGTGAGCGAGGTCGCAGAAAAAGCTCGCGGAATTATCCTGACGGGTTTGACGGATCTTCCCACAAGCCGCGACCACATCGATTTTGCGGGCTACGCGCTCTTCTCGCGCAACGGCTCGTCGGTCGCACAGCTGCGTTTCTTCTCCGATATGCTGCGGGCAGAGTGTCTGGGCCCGCCGCCCATAATTGCCATCGATCAGGAAGGCGGACGCGTCGTTCGTCTGCATGAGGGCGTCGAGGCAATTCCGTCGATGATGGCAGTCGGCGCCGCAGGCGATCTCGAGTTGGCAGAGCGCGCCGGAGAGCAAACAGCCTTCGATCTGCGACGAGCCGGCTGCACGATGGACTTCGCGCCGGTGCTGGATCTTGCGCTCGATTCTCGAAACACGGTCATCGGGACGCGCTCGTTCGGCGCCGATCCGCAGCGTGTTGCGGCATTTGGACTCGCGTTTGCTCGCGGCCTCGAGCGCGGAGGCATCACGCCCTGCTACAAGCACTTTCCCGGTCATGGCGCGACGTCCGTCGATTCGCACTACGCGCTGCCCGTTCTCGACGCCGGCGAGGAGGAGCTGCTGGCGCGAGATGTAGTTCCGTTTGCTGCGGTCGCCGCAGGAGCGAGCGCGTTCATGAGCGCGCACGTGCTCGTGCCCGAGTTCGATTCGCAACGGCCGGCAACGCTTTCGGGGCGCATTCTCACCGAGCTCCTGCGGTCGAAGCTTGCCTTCGAGGGCGTGCTCGTTACGGATTGTCTCGAGATGGACGCGTTGGCCGGTTCTGGACCGGTCGACTCCGCCGTTGAAGCGTTGATCGCGGGCGCCGATCTGCTGCTCTTTAGTCACCACGTCGAACTTGCAATTGCCGCGGCGGCGGCGATCGAGGTTGCGGTTGAAGAAGGGCGCGTTCAGCTTGGGCGACTAGAGGAAGCGCATCGGCGGGTTACGCGCCTGCGCGAAACCGCGAGTTCGGCGTTACCGTTGGATGAATCTGCGCCGCATCCGAGCGTCGGGCGGGAGATCGGACGACGCGCCGTTACGCTGCTGCACGGCGTTCCGGAAGCGGACCCCGTAGCGTCGGTCGCAGTCTCGTTTGGCGCCGATGCCGCAGCTTTGCAGCGCGAAGCGCCGGCTCTTGCCGCCCTGTGCGCGCCGGTCGATCCAACGCCGGCGGATATCGAGCGCATTCTTACGTCGCTTTCGCAAAGCCGGCGTCGCGCAATTGTGCTCGCACGGCGCGCACACTTGCATCCCACGCAGGCGCAGGCGATCGCGACGATTCTACAACTCTATCCCGACGCGGTGGTCGTGTCGCTCATGGAACCGTTCGATTTGCCGCTCTTTGGTGCCGCGCATCATTTGCTGGCCACTTACGGAGACGACTCTGCTTCGATCGGCGGCCTCGCCGACGTACTCTTCGGCTCGAGCATGCCCACCGGCCAGCTTCCAGTGTCGTTGTCATCCTGAGCGCCCGGAAAAAATTGCAGCGGCGCCGTTTCGCGAGGCGGACGGGGCAAAGGGCCCGAATGCGCGCAAAATGAGCCCGGTCGGATTCGCCATCTGCGATGTTTGATGCCGGCTGGCAGCTATGGTCCGTCTTCCTCGTTGTGACGCTCATTGTTTCTGTATTATTAGAAGGTCCGGAGCCTTGGGCACGCATTACCGAGCGATTCGCCGTTCGACCGGGTGCGATGACCGCCGACGCAAAACGCACGGAAAGAACCGAACGCCTCAGGGCACGGTACCCCAATCTGACCGACGATACCGTCAGCTCGCTACTCCTTTCGGAAGCAAAGGAACTTACCAAGAGTAAGGTAGACGGGATCAAGGCGCTTGAGGGCAAGGCTACAGCGCAGATCGGTTTGATTGGAGCGGGGATTGCCCTGCTGTCATTCATCGCGCCAAAGACCGTCGGCAGCGCGGAGCTTACGGCATGGCTCGGGATTGCTCTGGCCTTCTTCTTTGCTTCAGTTCTCGCAAACGCAATCTCTCTGTGGCCAGCGCGGTATCGCCCTCCTTCAGTGGAAGTCTACAACTCGCTTGAAACTTGCGGAGAGGGTTCACTGAAGGCTCCAATAATGCTGGAATTGACTGAAAGTTTTCTGCTCTACAATCGAAAGCTCCAGGTAGTAAGCGTCAAGAAGGGCCGATGGCAGGGGCTAGGGACCGTCCTTCTAATCGTTGGCGTATTGACGTTGCTGGTCAACTATTATTCTGTCGCAGGCGGGAGCCAAGGCTCGACGATGAATCCGAGCTGCATGCCGAACGATTTGACTTCGACCTGTAAGAAAGGAACATAGGATAGCATGACTCGTTGCGGGCTGGTCCCTACTCCGGCGGACTTCGAAGAAGACCTCGACAACGCTCCGCCCTCCTATTAACATCAACGCGCGCACGAATCTCAGGCCCACACTTGCCGCTTGAAGCGCCGTAAGGCCTTCGACAAGGCATGGCGTGCGGTCGGCCGAAGGGGCGCGTATGGAACTACGATATGGCGATCGAGTGCTCATTACGAACCTCGGGATCGAGGGACAGGTTATCGAAGTGGATACCCGGAGCATCGTCGTTCGCTACGAGAAAGCCGACGGCGAACTGATCGAACACCGCTTCGCGCCCGGGGACTTGGAATATCGGCCGAAGCCGCACTTGCAGTAATCGCTGCGAGCTGGCAGTTGAGGAGACTTCCGCCGCCGAATAGTAAACGCTGAATCGGAGGTACGGAAACGTGAAAACTCTTGGGTTGCTCTTAGCAGCACTCGTCGGACTTAGTGGACAAGCCCCAGCGCCGGCGGCGGCGCGCCATCTCGTCTATGAATTCGGTTACAACACCAAGGTCGCAAGTGCGGGACAGGGGACTGGGACGACGACCGTCGACATTTCGGGCCCGGTCGCGGACGGCGGAGTGATGGTGAGCGGAACCGATTCCTGGTGGAACTCCGTGCGACCGAGGGCCTCGAACACCTGCGAGGTGTACCCCAACGGCAACGTCACGTGCTCGCAGGCTCCTTACGCGCTGTCACCCATACAACTGACGCTCTTTCCGCTGCTGGCGCGCAACTTTTTCAAAGGGTTGTCGGCGAACGGGAAATCGAGCTGGCAGCGCAGCTACCATGTAAGGGCGGCAATTGTGCCGGGGGCCTCAGGGTTCGCGGGCCAGCCTTACACATGGAACTGCAGTTACAGTCTGCATGGGCAAGGCCCGATCGCCAATGCCGGCGCACTGGTCCTGGTGACGGCGCAAGGCACGCTCGATCAACAGAGTGGACGATACCTCAAGGCGACTTCTAAGCAACGCATCGTGTGGGACCCGGTTTTAAAGGTCCCGGCGATCGTAAACGACGTGCGCACGCACATCCCGATGAGAAGCGTCTACAGCAACGACTCGATCGAGCTGAAGTTGACCAAGGACTCGAAGTCCAAGACGTAAACGCGCGGGTTGGTATGGCAGCGCTCAAGCAACCTGCCGCCGCCCGGCAGAGCTTCGACGTGCAACTTGGCGTGGCTCCGGCGCATTAAAGCGATACACCACTACCTAAAAAGGATGCTATGAATTTAACGACAGAGAAACCTCGCAGCGCCAAAGATAAACTCGCCGGCCTCGTTTCGCTCAAGCGCGTCATCGACAAGGCGAAAGCGCACAACGAAGGCCAGCTGGGGGAATACGATTACGACTGTCCGCACGACAAGCCGCTCTTCGAGTTTCTGGGCACGAACGGAGACGAGTTCGCGCGCAAGGTTGAGGAGCTCGCCACCGATGATGCAATCGCCGCTTGGGTTCAGACGGAGTTTCTCTCCAAGAAGAGCCCGCAAGAGATCGAAAAGTTTAACACCGACCGGATGCACTGGCACCCCGAGCCCGGTTCCCACGCGGCCCACTACTTCGAAGACCTTCGTTCAAAAATCGCACCGGATCGGCCGAACATCGTTACGTGGTTCGACCTCCTGGACATCGACGAAGGGCGTCCGGTCCCGACCCCGACCAGCCTAAACTAGGTCCTTCGTCCTTCGACCGCGGTCAGGATGACATTTCCTTCGACAGGCTCAGGGTGACGCGTTTTCGCGCGAGTGATGGCGCCGAGCTCGCCTACCTCGAACAAGGGTCGGGCAATGCCCGGCTCTTATTCGTTCACGGCTGGCAAGCCGATCACACCGTCTGGAATGATGTCATCTCCGGGCTTGGTCCCGCCGTGCGGAGCGTGGCGGTGGATTTGCGCGGGAGCGGCTCGTCGAACGGCACGCGTGGACCGCGCAATCTCGAGCGATTTGCCGCCGACCTCCGCGAGCTCGTCGACGCACTCGGTATCGGCCCAGTCGTCGTCGTGGGCCATTCGATGGGCGCGACCGTCGCCTTACGTTTGGCCGTTGACGCGCCCGAGACGGTCAGCGGTTTGATCCTCATCGCGCCGGTACCGGCGAGCGGCGCCGGCTTTTCACCCAAAGGCGCGGAGTACTTGCGTGCGACTGCCGGCGATTCTGTCGCTGCGCGCAAATGGCTATCGGGCATGTTTGCCGGCGAGTCGAACGCGACCGTTCTCGATCGTCTCTGCGTCGCGGCTGCGAAGACGCCGCGGGACGCAGCGCTGGAGGTTTTTGAATCGTGGGCAAATGCAGATTTCGCAGAAGCAACGCGAACGATCTCCGCACCGGCCATCGTCGTTGCGCCGGAACGCGATAACCCAGAAATGTATCAACGCAAAGTGGCGGCGCTGCTTCCCAACGCAAGGTTCGTTCTACTTCCCGATTGCGGGCATTACGCGATCCTGGAACGCCCCGCCGAGATCGTAACGATAATCGGTAACATGCGAGAGAGGGTGATGGGTCCAGAATGAGCGATCTTGCCTCGCGCGCTTGCGTGCCGTGCCGCGGTGGCGTCCCGCCGTTAACCGAGGAGCAAATGGCGCCGTTACTCGCGCAAGTCGACGCGGACTGGCGCGTCGTTGAGCGGCCCAGTCCCAAAAATGGGATGATAAAGATTCTAACGCGCTCCTATCGCTTTAGCGATTTTGCGCAGGCGCTACATGCCGCAGTGCTCGTCGGCGAGATGGCCGACGAGCAGCACCATCATCCCGATCTCCACATTTCCTGGGCTCGTCTCGAAGTTGAAATCTGGACGCACAAGATCGGCGGATTAACCGAGAGCGATTTTATCTTCGCCGCGAAGTGCGACGCGCTCGTAGAGCCTAGTCGTTCACAAACGTAAAAGATCCATTGCCGCCTTCAAGTCGAAGGGCAGCGGCGTCGCGCCCTCGGCAATGCAGGCAAGATTGCCTGCCCACTCGGGACGGCTCTTCACTTCCCCTTCCGGCAGTACTGCGAACCGTGGCTTCTCGAGCTTCTTCGCAAAGTGCATCGCGTGCATCGCCCCGCCCCCGATCTCCGAGCAGATCAGCACGACGGCCCGCGCATGCGCGGCCTGAAGCCGATCGCGCTCGATCGACGATTCCTGCGAAGCCGGAGTCCCCGGAGGAAGAAGCGTCGCGACCGCTCCACCTCCAGCGACGATCGCACTCTCGAGTTCGGCGTGCTCGGGCGGGTCGGTTGCGCCAAATCCATATCCCACGAATGCAACGGTCGGAGCGCCCGCGCTCAACGCGCCGCGATGCGCGGCAACGTCAATGCCGGGAGCAAGCCCGCTAACGATTGGTTCGCCGAGCTTGCGCGCAAGGTTGTAGGCAAACATCTCGGCTTCGGCCGGCGGCGTCCGGCTGCCGACGATGGCAATGCCCTGCCTTGGCAGGCTTCCCCGCACGTACAAGGTCAGCGATCCGGAGGACCGAACGTGCGCAGCACCCTACTGCTTGGAGGTCGACTCATGAAGAGGACCGTTATCGCTCTTTTCGCCGTCGTCGTTGCATCGTCGCTAGCCTTAGGCGTCGTTGCGCGGGCGGCCTCCGACGACGACGCGCAGATCAACGCCCTGTACCGGCAATTCACGACGGCATT
>Ga0070762_10001811_pt1 | contig 9956 bp, 8 predicted proteins | sample HubBroMetageREF2_FD_66726 | JGI IMG/M metagenome (GOLD analysis project Ga0070762, IMG submission 66726) | Reference soil microbial communities from the Hubbard Brook experimental Forest, New Hampshire, USA - Hubbard Brook CCASE Soil... | ecosystem: Environmental > Terrestrial > Soil > Temperate... | reverse complement strand
CGAACATGCAGAGCGCTTCGGGTTGGCGCAGCTTCATCAGCTTCGCGGTCGCATCGGCAGGGGCGCGGCCAAGTCCTATTGCGTGCTTATGACCGGGGGCAAAGTCTCGGAAGACGGAGAGCGCCGGCTCGACGCCATGGTCCGCACCAACGACGGATTCCAGATTGCGGAGCTCGACTTGGAGCTTCGCGGCCCCGGTGAATTCTTCGGCACGCGCCAGGCTGGCATGCCGAGCTTCCAGGTGGCCAATCTGATTCGCGATCGTCAGTTACTGGAAGCGGCCAAGCGCGAGGCCGCCGCCGTCGTCGCCGGCCCGAGCGCAGAGATTTCGCAGGCCGAGATCGACATCGCCCTGCGCCACATGCGCACTCGCTGGCATAAAAGCTACGGGCTGGTGGAGGTGGGTTAGGTTGCGTCCTCGCCCGTCTGGCCTCGTAAACACATACGCCGTTGTAGGCGCGGCCAATGCAAGCTCGCCTTGGTCTTACGGGGCGCGCAGTGGGATAATCAATGCCGGTGAAAATCGTATCCAACGCGGATCTCTATCGAAAACTGCCTTCGGTAGATGAACTCCAGCGCAGCCCGGAATTGGTGGCACTCGCTTCGAAAGAGGGACAAGCTGCAGTCACGGACGCTGCTCGCGGCGTGCTCTCGTCTCTGCGAGATGAAATCGCTGCGGACCGCCTCGATGCAAACGGGGTCGATCTAGCACTCTCAGGACTCGAAGACGCAGTCGCACGGCGAGTTCGCCAGGCCCTGAAATATTCTCTGCGAACCGTAATTAACGCTACCGGAGTCATTCTGCACACCAATCTGGGTCGCGCTCCGCTTCCAGCTTCGGCGCTGGAACACATTCGGGGGATTGCGGCCGGCTATTCGAATCTCGAGTTCAACGTTGAAACAGCTGAACGTGGCAAGCGTGAAGTCCACGTAGACCGCCTTTTCCGTAAGCTCCTCGATGAACACGTCGAGACGGCCGCTCCCGACAGTCCAGGCGGGCAAAGCTCGCCAGCCGTCGTCTCCACCATCGTCGTCAACAATAACGCCGCGGCGGTCCTCCTCGCGCTCAACACTTTGGCGGACGGTGGCGAGGTCATCGTTTCACGCGGAGAACTGGTCGAGATCGGAGGATCCTTCCGCATCCCCGATGTCATGTCGAAATCGAATGCCATTCTGCGAGAAGTGGGAACGACGAATCGCACTCGTATCGGTGATTACGAAAAGGCGATCAACGAAAAAACGCGGCTGCTGCTGCGGGTGCATCGCTCCAATTTCCAGATCACAGGATTCACCGAGCAACCTCAGATCGAAGAACTGGTCAGCCTGGCTCGCAAGCGCGGTCTCCCGTTTCTTGAGGACTTGGGCAGCGGCGCGCTGTTCGATCTGCGCTCGATCGGCGTAAATAAGGAGCCGAGTGTGCTCGACAGCCTGCGGCGAGGGGTTGACGTCATCGCCTACAGCGGAGACAAATTGCTGGGTGGCCCACAAGCGGGGATATTGAGCGGGCGCAGCGATTTAATCGCTCGCATGCGTTCGAATTCGCTGTTCCGTGCGCTTCGCGTTGACAAACTGACTTACGCAGCCCTCGAAGCCACTTTGCTCGCGTATGTGAAAGGCGAGCACGATGCGATTCCGGCCGTGCGCATGATGCGCCTATCCAAGGGAGAAATTGGACAGCGCGCGGAAGCGGTCGCGGAGAGAATAAAGTCCTCCAGGTTGTCGGTGGAAATGCTGGACGGCGAATCCGTAATTGGCGGGGGAGCTGCACCCTCTTCGGTGTTGGCTACGCAGCTGCTGGCGATCACTCGTGAAGGCTGGAGCGCCGACCGACTCTCATCGAGCTTGCGCGCCGCCGATCCTCCTATCATCGCGCGAGTGGAAGAGGGCCGAGTCCTGCTCGACCTGCGCACGGTGTTTCCCGGGCAGGATGAAGCGGTCGTGAAAGCTCTTCAACAACTCGCGGAGAAATAAGCAGCAACGACGCAGTGGCGACCCTCTACACCATCGGCCATTCCACCCGCCCGCTGGATGAATTCATTGCAGTCCTAAATGCTCACTCCATTCAGACCCTCGTCGATATCCGTTCGTTCCCAGTGTCGCGCCGCTTGCCCCATTTCAATCGCGAAGCACTGGAAGAATCGTTGGCCAAGGCTGGAATCCGATATCTCTGGCTCAAAGAGCTTGGCGGACGCCGCAAGAAGATTCGAGACGATTCGCCCAACGTCGCGCTGCGCAACGACAGTTTCCGCAACTATGCCGATTACATGCTCACAACAGAATTCGAGCAAGGCGTGGCAGAACTGGTCAGAGTGGCTGAGCAATCACGGACCGCTTACATGTGCGCGGAGCGGGTCTATTTCCATTGTCATCGTATGCTGGTTTCTGACTGGCTGGTGGCGCACGGACACGAAGTCTTCCACATCGACGGACTCGGGCCTGCCAGGAAACATGGACTCATGGCCGAAGCGCGCGTGATCGATGGTGAAGTCATCTATCGTGGCGACCGACTCCTGTGAGCGGGATGTGGATTCATCGAGCAGCGCTTTCGGTCGTCCTGATTTAGACTTTAGTCACAACAAAGGGGTGAATATGGCCGATCCGGGTCCGCAGAATTTCGCCACTCACGTGAGATTCGATCCCCCGTTCCACTATTTTGTGTTGCCGGTTTTCGCAATCTCATGGATCGTGAGCGTGGTCGTGCTTGTAAGGCGCCCTTGCTTCCTGCACTTCTGGGCTGTGATCTTCGTCACTGCAATAATTATTGCCGTGATCAGGAGCCGGCAATACGCCCTGAAAGTTCAGGACCGCGTGATAAGGCTTGAAGAGCGATTGCGGCTGGCTACGTTGTTGCCCGACTCGCTGCGCTCGCAAATTGCAAAGCTCAGTGAGCGGCAGCTCATCGCGCTGCGTTTCGCTTCGGACGGAGAAGTCTTGTCGCTGGTCGAACGCACACTGGCGACGAATCTCGCTCCTGCGGACATCAAAAAGGCCATCAAGAATTGGCGCCCGGATTGCTGGCGGGTCTGAAGGAGTAGGGGTGCACCCGACTGGGCGGGAGAAGTCGCTATCCCTCCCACACAAAAGCATCGAACACTCGCTTCGTGTCGAATCCCAGGCGCAAGTAAAGTTCCACGGCTCGCGCATTTGCTTCTGTAACTGTCAAAGACAGCAGCGAAAACTTTCTCTGACGGAGGTCGGCCGTGGTCGCCGCCAATAACGATTCACCAATGCCGTGGGATCGGTATTCTGGCAAGACGCAAACCTGGGTCACATGGCCGACGTCCTGGCGCACCCGCGAACATAAAATCAGCCCGACCAACGTGCGCGTTCGTTTGTGCACCGCCGCGAAAGAGGATTCGGGATCGAATGTCCCGCATCCAGGAAAACGGACGATGTTGTTCAGAAAGCGCAACGAACCGCTCAATGTGCGGTACTGGTCGTTGATCTCGGAATCCACATGCCCGCGATAAGCTGTCGTAATCACAACGGCTGCGGGCTGGTAATCCTGTTCCGACCATTGCCGGATTTCGATATCCGGATGCGGCGGCGGAGTCGGCTTAGCTGCATTGTGCACCGGCAGCACCATGAAAAGCCGCCCGTGACGGCTGAAACCCTGTTGCATAAAGGGGTGAGAGACGACTCCGGTTTCGTGCAGAAGCAACTGCGCTTCGACACGATGAATGCCGGGAGACTGCTGCAGAGTTTCGATCACATGCGTTAGCAGCCGGGATTCTACTTCATGAGGATCGGGGAGGCGGCCACCGTTCGCGACAAAAAGATCTCCAATTACGCCCTTGCTGCCTTCATAAACGAAGAACGAATAACCAAAGACTCGTCCACGATCGATGGCCGCATAGCCCGGCAGGATCTTGGCATCAACGTACCGCAGAATCATGTCGGCCGAGCCGCCGTAATCCCAGGAAAGCAGTCGCGACCACACGCTGATCTCGTCCTCCAATAAGGGACGCAGGTCGACGGAGGAAAAATGCCTGAGATCGAGAATCTCCACGCGGGCTCCTGGAGGGTGCGTCTCAGCGGTGCGTTCAAATTGCGGCCGCGAAGAACTGAGTGTATTAGCTTCGCACGCCGCGAGGCAAACAGGAGTATCTCGGAGGATTCGCGCAGAGCTTTTAGCACGCTATTGAAGTTTTGACTGAATGCTGAGGTTGACTCGGCTTCTAGTGGCCGCTCGGCGTTCCCGCCGCCGATACCCAGTAATAATCCAAACCTTGCGGCGCGAAACTTCCCAAGTAGGAGACGCGTCGGCCTGCAACTTGCTTTGCAATCGCAGTCTGTGATCCTTCGGGAGCTACTACCAGATGTTCCACGGCAGGAATTTCTCCTTGTTCGTATCGCCCAATGATTTGGTTTCGATAGAACGCCAAGCCAAATTCGATTTCTCTTGAAACGCCAGCTACGGCGAGCGGGAGAGGCTTGTTTTCCAGGTGGCTTATCTCATTCGCTAGCGGGCGGACGGAGAGCGTGCTATCGAGTGCCGCAGATCCCAGGCGCAGTATCGCGGCAATTGCCAGTACCACTGGAACAAGCGTGACAAAACGCAGCGTGCCCAAGGCGAGCCTGCTGCGCAGAGTACATGCAATTCCAATCGCTAACGTGGCGGCAAAGCCAAACGAAATCGCCGCAGCCCTGCCCCATGGAATCCGATGTTGCAAAACGATGTATTGAACCATCAACGCCGGAACAATCGGTGACACTGCAACAATAGAATGCAGCACAATCAGGTAAAAGCTCGGACGATCGCTGTCCGCTGTGCGCCGGCGAACGTATTCCGACAGCAACAACGTTCCCGCCGGTAGCGCGGGCACAATGTAACCGGGCAGCTTCGATTGGGAGAGAGAAAAGAATAAGGCCGGAACAAGAATCCAAATCACCAGGAACGCATTGAGTGCGTCGTCGGACGCAAGCATTTCTCTTCGTTCGGCCCACCACACGCGAATGGTTTCTACCAACGATGCCGCCACGAATACGGTCCATGGAACTAGACCTAGCAGCACCACGGGAATGTAGTACCAGAACGGCTCCTTGTGACGATAGAGGTTAGTCCCGAAGCGTGCGAGGTTGTGTTGAAGAATAAAGATACGGAAAAATTCCGGATTCTTCATTTGCACAGCGACGTACCAGGGAAGAGCCACCGCGCAGAAGAGAAGAACTCCAGGAATCCAGAGCGTTCTCCAAAGCAAACTGTAATCACTTTTCACAACAGCGAAGATCACGATGACTATCGCAGCCAACAACGGCGCCAGCGGCCCCTTAGCCAGAGTGCCCAGAGCCAGGAAACAATAGAAAATTGCCAGGTAGCCACGAGATCCGCTCTCGTACCAGGCATACCACGCGAGCATCACGATGGTGAACATCGCGGCGAGCGGCATATCTGTCGAGGCTGCCCGAGCGAAACCGACTATGCCCGCCGCGGAGGCGGTCATTAACGCGCCGTCAAGTTGGAAGCCGGGACGAAAGCGTTTCAGAAAAAGATAAGTCACTACGACCATGAGCGTGGCGTCGATCGCCGATGGCAAGCGTGCTGCCCAATCGCTCACTCCGAAAATGCTATAGGCCAGAATTGCCTGCCAATAGTAGAGCGGAGGTTTCTCCAGCCACGGCTTGCCTCCCAGCGTAGGCGTGATCCAATCGTGGCGAGCGAGCATTTCGCGTGCGACTTGTGCGTAACGGGGCTCGTCGGCGCCGATCAGTCCAAAGTACGCCAGGCCGAAGAAAAACAGGAATCCGCAAAACCCGGCAAGCAGCAGCCAATCGGTGGACTCACGGGAGATCTTCAATCATTTCCTCAGAGAGCTATTGTACGGAGGGATTCATCCGAAGTTGCGTCATGATTCGTGCCACGGCGATCGACAAAGGACCATCGAGAGAACATCCGCTGGCACAAGCGTGTCCACCGCCGCCGAACTGCTCGGCGATCGCAGCCACATCCAACTGTCCTTTGCTGCGCAGGCTGACGCGGAACCGGCCGTCGGGCAACTCACGGAAAAACGCAGCCACCTCGACATCCTGGATGGACAAAGCATAGTTCACCAGGCCTTCACAGTCCTCTTCTTTGGCTCCCAGGGATTCCATTTGTTCAGTGGTGACCCAAATCCAGGCCAGCGGTCCTTCGCGGTGCAAATTTGAAAGCGCCGCACCCAGGAGGCGCATCTTGGCGGTGGAATGTCCGAAATATACGCTGCGGGCACAATGCGCCGGATCGGCACCGGCTAACACTAGTTCGCGCGCCAAAGCAAAGGTATGTTCGTTAGTGCCCTCAAACATGAACGAACCGGTATCCGTGAGCACGGCAGTGTATAGACAAGTCGCGATGTCAGGAGAGATCTTCACTCCAGCTTCGCGGGCCAGACGATATACCATTTCGGCGGTGGCGACGGCCTTCGGGTCGATCCAGTTGACATGGGCAAAAGGCCGACCGCTGACGTGATGATCAATGTTGATCAGAAAGCGGTTTTCCAGGCCCTCGAGGCGGGTGCGTTGAATGCTGTCGCATTCAAGAATTATGGCCGCGTCGTAATTCCCGTTCACGCGCTCGGCGCGCACGACCGTGTCGGCAAAAGGCAACGGTTGATAGATGCGAGGCACCCCGTCGTGCAGAACCACATCGGCTTCCTTGCCCATGGAACGCAGCACCTGGCAGCAGGCGAGTGCGGAACCGACTGCGTCCCCATCCGGACGCGCGTGCGAAGTCAGCAGGAAACGGTCGCGCTGCTCGATGTGTTTGAGAACGTCTCTCAACATGTCTGCCTGCACTCCCACGATTTTGACAGCGGACGCGGGGCATTGTTACCCGGCTTGACGAGCGAGATTCCTGGCTTCCATCGTCGAGCTTTCACGGGTCGAGCTATCGACTCCTTTTCTGATTGCGTTTCAACAGCTCATCGATTCTTGACGCATATGTCTGCGAGCGGTCCAGCTGAAAATACAACTCTGGCGGACGACGCAGGTGCAAACGCTCAGCCACTTCACGGCGGATGAAACCAACCGCCGCCGTCAACCCTTCCAACGTACGTTCGGCTTCTTCATCGTCGCCCTGGACAACCACGAAAATCCGGGCGGAGCGCGAATCGCTTCCCAGCATCACACTGCTTACGCTGGCCAGCCCGATGCGAGGGTCGCCGAGTTCACCCTCGACGATGGTCTCAATCTCCTCGCGCAGGGCTTCGCCCAGCCTTTCCCGGTGATATTTGACCGCGCGCTTTTCCATCGCCCTTTTACCTTAGAGTAAAACGAATGAGAATATCAGAAAATCGGGCTTTCGGCTTCACTATTGGCAAGCCCTTGGAGGTACTGTCGTGCGACGCTGAAAGTGCCGTAAATGGAATGGATTACGACCCGTGCAGGCTACAGGTATTCCAGGAACGAATCCGCGATATCGGCGCCGCCGTTGTTCGCGATGCGCGTCGCCTGGCGTTCTACGTTCTTCATCAGGCCGTCCAGATAGTCGCGGGAATCGGAAATGCTGACCACCCCCAGCGTGGCATGGTTCCACAATCCGCTTGCGTCCAGCTCGGCCACGGAAACATTGAAATGGGCACGCAGGCGGTCTTTCAGACTGCGCACGACCTGTCGCTTGTCCTTGAGTGACTGCGCTGCTTCGATGCGCAGTTCGAGGGTGAGAAATGCGATCATTTGGTCGTTGGCTGTTGGTCGCTTGTCGTTGGCAAACCTCTGTCACGCTAACGACCAGCGACAAACGACCAACGACCGTTTTTACGCTATTGCTTCGGCCGCAACCTTCTCGGTGGCGAAGGCTTCGATGACATCGCCGACTTTGATATCGCCATAGTTGGCGATCGAAATGCCGCACTCCATGCCGTTGGTGACCTGGCTGGCGTCGTCTTTGAAACGGCGAAGCGATCCGACCTTGCCCTTGAATACAACGGTGTTGTCTCGTAACAAGCGCACCTCGGAATCGCGCTTGATGAGACCATCAATCACCGTGCAACCAGCAATGGTGCCAACCTTCGGGATGCGGAACGTCTCTCGTACCTCGGCTCGGCCTTGATAGGTTTCCTTGATGGTCGGCTCAAGCAATCCAGTCATGGCGCGCTTGATCTCATCCTGCAACTCGTAAATGATCGAGTGCAGCCGGATATCGACTTTCTCCTGGTCCGCCAGTTCCTGCGCTTTGCGTTCCGGACGCACGTTGAATCCGATAATGATGGCATTTGAAGCCGAGGCCAGCAGCACATCGGTTTCAGTGATGGCGCCCACTCCGGAATGCAACACCTTCAGCCGAACTTTGTCGTTCGAAAGCTTCGAGAGCAGATCGCTGAGCACTTCGACGGAGCCACCTACATCAGCCTTCAAAATAATGTTGAGCTCCTTGGTGCCAGCCGTCTTGAGCTGTTCCGCCAACCCTTCCAGCGAGACTCGAGAACTCTTGGCCAGCGTGGCTTCGCGAGTTTTCTGTTCGCGGTACTCGGAAATGCCGCGTGCTTTATCGCGATCCGCGACTACTACGAACTGATCGCCCGCCTGAGGCAATCCTTCCATACCGAGGACTTCCACCGGTGTCGAGGGCGGTGCTTCCTCAAGCGCATTCCCGCGGTCATCGAACATAGCGCGAATTTTTCCGTACACATTGCCGACCACGAAGTTATCGCCGTTGCGCAACGTGCCGTTCTGTACTAGCACAGTGGCTACCGGTCCGCGGCCACGATCCAGCTTCGCTTCGAGCACAACGCCTTGAGCCGGCCGCTCGGGCGTCGCTTTGAGTTCCTGCAGATCGGCGACCAGGACGATCATTTCCATCAAGAGGTTCAGATTCGTCTTTTGTTTTGCCGAGACATCGACGAATACTGTGGTACCGCCCCAGTCTTCGGGCATCAATCCGCGATCGCCGAGTTGTTTCTTCACTCGATCGGGTAGGGCTCCGGGTTTGTCAATCTTGTTCACCGCAACAATGATCGGCACTTCCGCGGCGTGCGCGTGATCGATCGCCTCAAGGGTTTGCGGCATGACGCCATCATCGGCGGCTACGACGAGCACAACGATATCCGTGGCCTTGGCTCCGCGAGAACGCATGCGTGTGAAAGCTTCGTGACCGGGAGTGTCAAGGAACACAATCTGACGACCGTAAGCCGGAGACTGTTGGTCCTGAACTGTGACTTTGTACGCGCCAATGTGTTGGGTGATGCCTCCGGCTTCGCCGCCGGCTACATCGGTGGAACGAATCGAGTCGAGCAATGTAGTTTTGCCGTGATCGACGTGGCCCATAATCGTGACCACGGGCGGACGCGGTACGCCTTCAACGGCTGCGCCTTCCTCACCAGCAGCGGCGTCGGAAACTTCTTTGGCGGCTTGCTCTTCAAAGGTGATTACATTTGTATCCGCTCCGAAGAAGCGGGCCATTTCGCTAGCCAACTCCGCGTCGAGTGTCTGGTTGATGGTGGCAAACACGCCGCGAGCCAGCAAACGAGCGATCAGATCCTTGGCACGAATTCCCAACTTCTCAGCCAAGTCTTTGACGCTGATTCCCTCGGTGATAGTGATGCTGCGCGTGATCGGCTGCGGCTCATTTGAAAGCGACAGCCGCGGCGGCGGAACGAAGCCCTTCATCGGGCCTTCTTTTACACCGCGCGGAACATAGCGCTGACCCGGCCGGCGCGCGGGCGCACCCGGGCGGGCTCCAGGGCGAGTCGACCCGGGCGGAGGCAATCCTGGCCCAACTCCAAGTGGCCGCGTGCCCGTGGGCGACTGCCGAGTTGGATGCATCGGCCGACGCTCGCCCGGACGTAGTGGAGGACGCGTGCCTGGAGCTGCGGCACCGCCCGGACGAGGACGCTGGAAAATTGGTTGCCCTGGTACTGGACGTCCAGGAACCGGACGCGCCGTCGCTCCCGCCTGAGCGGTTGGTGCGGCTGGCCTCACAGGTGCCTGGTACACGGGACGAGGTCCGGTGTGAGGAACAATCATGCGCGGAGACGGCG
>Ga0070762_10001809_pt1 | contig 9962 bp, 8 predicted proteins | sample HubBroMetageREF2_FD_66726 | JGI IMG/M metagenome (GOLD analysis project Ga0070762, IMG submission 66726) | Reference soil microbial communities from the Hubbard Brook experimental Forest, New Hampshire, USA - Hubbard Brook CCASE Soil... | ecosystem: Environmental > Terrestrial > Soil > Temperate... | reverse complement strand
ATTCGCGGCGTGAAACTTTCCGTTGCAAATCTTCGTGAAAATAATTTCGCGCCGGTTGCGCGTGAATATCGCCTGGTGAAAATCGCTCCGTGAAAAGCAAACCGCAGCTGCGAACCGAACCCGTGCGCATTGTGGCGCTGGGCGGCGGCACCGGACTTTCCACCGTGCTGCGCGGGCTGAAAGAATTTGTCGCCCGGCGCAAGAAAGAACGCCTCACGCTGCCGATTTCCGATCTTGCTGCCGTTGTCACGGTTACAGATGATGGCGGCAGCTCCGGCCGCCTGCGTCGCGAATATCGCGTGCTGCCTCCGGGCGATATACGGAATTGCATGGTGGCGCTTTCCAAGGACGAGCACCTGCTGGGGAAATTGTTTCAGTATCGCTTTCCGGCGGGGCGCGGGCTGGCTGGACACAGCTTCGGCAATTTGTTTCTGACGGCGCTCACCAATGTTACCGGCGATTTTCCGCGGGCGGTGCGCGTCTCCTCGCAAGTGCTGGCGATCCGCGGCCGAATTTTTCCTTCCACGGCGCAGAATGTGACGCTCGAGGCCGAACTCGAAGACGGAACGATCGTGCGCGGCGAGACCAACATTTCGCGTTCGCGCAAACGAATTCGCCGCGTGCATCTGGTGCCGCGCCGCGCGCGTCCGCTGCCCGAGGTATTGGAAGCGATTCGCGAAGCTGATCTGGTGCTAGTGGGACCCGGCTCGCTTTACACCAGCATTATTCCGAACCTGCTGGTGGAGCAAGTGAGCGAGACCATCGTTCATTCGCGCGCGGTGTGCGTGTACATTGCGAACCTGATGACGCAACCAGGCGAAACGCAGCACTATTCGGTGGCGGACCACGTGCGCGCCATCTACGAGCACAGCCGCAAGGGCTTGTTCGATTACGTGGTCGTGAATCGCATGCCTGTGCCGTCGCCGCAGCTGCAGCGCTATCGCGCGCAGGGCGCTGAGCCCGTGCAGCAATCCCTGGGCGAACTCCGCCGCATGGGTCTGCGCTACGTCACCGGCGACCTGCTGCATCACAACAAAGTGGTCCGCCACGACCAAGCCCGCCTGACGCGCCTGCTGTTGGAAGAATTCGTAAAGCGCCCAATGCGCAAGTAAAGCGCTTGGAATTGAACGGATCCGCCAACGCCACACCGTTCACGACCCCTTGATTCGAGGCGTTCTACAAAGTTAACCTCCAGTCTTGAACCTTCTGGCAAAGCCTGTCGGCGAAATTGCTTGGCGCGGCTGAGGAGAAAATTAATGTTTGCGATCACTGGAATTACTGGAAACGTTGGCGGCGAGGTGGCGCGCAACCTTTTGGCCGCGAAGCAGCCGGTGCGAGGCGTGGCGCGCGACGTCGGCAAATGCGCAGCATGGGCGAAGCAGGGTTGCGAAATCGTGGGCGCGGACATTAATGATGTGGCGGCGCTCACCTCGGCGTTCAAAGCCACCGAAGGCGTTTTCGTGCTGGTTCCGCCGAACTTCGATCCGTCACCGGATTTTCGCGAGGCGCGGGCGATCGCTGTCACTTTGCGGAAGGCGCTCGACGCAGCGCGTCCGAGCAAGGTTGTTTACCTGTCGACGATCGGCGCGCAGGCGGCGCAGCCAAATCTGCTGACGCAACACACGATCATCGAGCGCGCGCTGGGCGATTTGCCGGTGCCGATTACTTTTCTGCGGCCGGGATGGTTCATGGAGAACTCCAGCTGGGACGTCGCGCCAGCTATGAGCAGCGGCGTGATTGCGAGCTTTCTGCAGCCGCTCGATAAGCCCAAGCCGATGGTTGCCACCGCCGATATCGGGCGCGTGGCCGCTGCGCTGCTCCAGGAAACCTGGAGCGGCCACAGAGTGGTCGAACTCGAGGGGCCGCAGCGCGTGACTCCCCACGAAATCGCCGCGACGTTTTCTCGTTTGCTTGGCCGCCCGGTGAAAATGGAAGTTGTGCCGCGCGACACGTGGGAATCGCTGTTCCTGTCGCAGGGGATGAAAAATCCCACGCCGCGCATCCGCATGCTCGACGGCTTCAACGAAGGTTGGATCGAGTTCGCAAGCGGCGAGGCCGGCTCGCGAAAGGGAAATGTGGCGCTGGAAACGGTACTGCGGAGTCTGATCGAACGCGCCGGCAAGCCATGACCGGCCGCTAGAACCGAACGGGCTCGGCTGACGTCCAAAGGTTTTTGACAGCGGCGAATTGCTGCGTGCGGTCGCGGCGGCGGCGGCGCTTTGTGAATTCCCGAGCGGCGGCGAGCTGGGAGGCGGCATGGAGAAACTTTTTCAGGACTTGCGCTATGGGTGGCGGATGCTGGCTGCGGCGCCGGGGTTCACGGCGATTGCGATTTTAACTTTGGCGCTGGGGATTGGCGCGAATACGGCGCTATTTTCGGTGGTCAATGGCGTGCTGCTGAATCCGCTGGCGTATCCGCACTCTGATCAGCTCGTGGCAGTTTATGGAACGACGCCGGGATTCGATCATGCTTCGGTAGCCTACCCGAATTTTCTGGACTGGCAGCGCCAGACGCAAACGTTCTCGTCCATGGCGCTGTACCGCAACCAGGATTACAACTTCATCGGCACGGGAGAGGCGGAGCGGCTGAGCGGTTATATGATTTCCGCGGACTTTTTTTCGACGTTGGGCGTAACGCCTGTTCTGGGGCGCAGTTTTCGCAGCGAGGAAGATCGCGCGGGCGGCACTCCCGTGGTGATTCTGGGCGGAGGATTGTGGGAACGAAAATTCGGCTCGTCCCGCGAGGTCATAGGGAAATCAATGGTGTTGAATGGCACGTCGTACACGATCGTGGGCGTAATTCCGGCAAGCTTCACTTTTTATGGACACGATCGCGATGTTTACACGCCCGTCGGCCGGTGGACTGACCCATCTTTTCTGGATCGCCGGATTGACGTGAGCTCGCACGCGATCGCGCGGCTGAAGCCCGGAGTGACGCTGCCGCAGGCGAAAGCGGACATGGATGGAGTGGCTGAAAAACTGGCCGCGGAATATCCGGAGGCTGATAAGGCGGTCGGCATCACTTTGCTCTCGATGAAGGAAGACGTTGTCGGAAACGTGCGGCCTTTCCTGCTGGTGTTGCTCGCGGCGGTGGGCTTTTTGCTGCTGATTGCGTGCGCGAACGTCGCCAATCTGCTGCTGGCGCGCTCGATGAGCCGTACGCGAGAATTCGCGATTCGCGGCGCGCTGGGCGCGAACCTGTCGCGCGTGGTTCGGCAATTGCTCACCGAAAGCATTCTGCTGGCGAGTGCCGGCGGAGCGCTGGGACTGTTGCTGGGTGTCGTGGGCACTCGCGCCGTGCTGCGCACTTTGCCGGAAGCTGTGCCGCGCGCCAGCGAAGTTTCGCTCGATTGGCGCGTGCTGCTATTTACGATGGCGCTGTCACTTTTAGCTGGAATTGTTTTTGGTCTGGCTCCCGCGCTGAAGATTTCACGCGTAGACTTGCAGGAGGTGCTGAAGCAGGGCGGCCGCGGTTCGAGCGGCGTGCGCCACCGGCTTCAGGGAGTTTTCGTCGCGGTGGAAGTTGCGATGGCGCTGGTGCTGCTCGTCGGCGCGGGACTGATGGTGCGCAGCCTCGCAGCTCTCTGGCGCGTGAATCCCGGATTCAATCCCAGCCACGCGATCACGTTCACTTTGTCCATGCCATCCACGCCGACCACAACTTCCGCCGAAACACGCGCGCGTCTGCGCCATTTCGACGACATCCTGCGCGCGATCCCGGGCGTGCGGGCGGTTTCCGTGACGCTTGGCTCGCGTCCCATGATCCATAATTCCTCGCTGCCGTTCTGGATTGAAGGCCAGCCCAAGCCCGCGAATGTGCAGGATATGCACCAGGCGCTTTTCTATCTGGCGGAGAGCGGCTTCCAGCAAGCGATGGGGGTAACGCTGCAACGCGGTCGCTTCATCGCGCCGCAGGACGTTGAGAACGCGCCGGTAGTGGTGGTGATTGACGAAGTTTTCGCGCGCACTTATTTCCCGAATGTGGATCCCATCGGCCAGCACATCAATCTGGAAGCCTTCAACGTGCGCGCAGAAATTGTGGGCGTGGTGGGCCACGTGAAGCAGTGGGGGCTCGATGCCGATGCGCGGTCGGCCATTCAAGCGCAGTTTGATTATCCGTTTATGCAGCTTCCCGAGCACTTGATGCCGCTGGCGGCGGACGCCGTTGCTGTGGTGTTGCGCACGGACGGCGATCCTACCGCAGTGATGGGGGCGGTGCGTCGCGTCGTGGAAGAAAGCGATCCGCGCGAAGTGATTTACAGCGTGGAGACGATGAACGACGTGGTCGCGGATTCGTTCGCGGCGCGGAGACTTTCAATGATTTTGCTGGGCGCGTTCGCGGCGCTCGCATTGGTGCTAGCGTGCGTGGGAATTTATGGCGTGATTTCGTATCTGGTGGGGCAGCGCACGCAGGAAATCGGCGTGCGCGTGGCCCTAGGCGCGCAACGCGGCGATGTGTTGCGGTTGATCATGGGACACGGAGCGAGGATGGCGTTGATCGGCGTCGCTATCGGCGTGGGTGCTGCGCTGGGGCTGACGCGGCTGATGGCCAGCCAGCTATTTGGCGTGAGCGCGCACGACCCACTAACTTTCGCCGAGGTCGCGCTGCTGCTGATTATGGTGGCGGTCGCAGCGTGTTACGTGCCAGCGCGGCGCGCGATGCGCCTGGATCCGATGGTCGCGCTGCGGCACGAATAACTGAGCGCGCCGATGGCGAGCGCGGAATCCCGTGCCCAACCTGGGAGAGTTGTGCCGCTGATGAATGCATTCGGATGCTGAGTCGCGGCCACTTCTCTCGTACCGAGCTGGTGCGGAGCTTCATGCGCACGAATTCCGAGGCGCTTCCCACCGTCTATGAAGTTCGCTTGTCGGGGAGAGAATGACAATCTTGTCGCAGAGCAAGCCGGAAGAAAACGAATCCGCTGTGCGGGTGCAAGGTTCGCAGTGGATTGGCTGGCTTCCGATCGTGGTGTTGCCTTTGATTGCAATTTCTTGCCGCAACCGGCTAGCACCTTGGGTGTTCATGTGGGCACTGTCGTTCGCCATTTTTTTCAGCCTGAAGTGGCTGACGTGGTCGAGAGCGCAGACCCGAGTTTCTCATCCGGCTTGGCGTTCGCTGGCTTACCTTTTCGCTTGGCCGGGGATGGATGCGGACTCGTTCCTGGATGCGAACGAGCACGTTGCGCCGCCTCGATTTACGGCGTGGCTTTGGGCGACGCTCGAAACGGCGCTTGGCGCGGTCCTGATGTGGATAGTGGCGCGATCGCTTCCCGCGGGGGAACCACTGCTGCGCGGGTGGACGGGAATGTTGGGATTGATCCTGCTGCTGCACTTCGGGTCGTTCCAGTTGATTGCTCTTGCGTGGCGGACTTTGGGCGTTGACGCGAAGCCAATCATGTCTGCGCCTTTGCGCGCGACGTCGCTGGCGGAGTTCTGGGGAAAGAGGTGGAATCTGGGCTTCCGTCAGCTTTCCTATGAGTTGATCTTCCGGCCGCTACACAGAACTCTGGGCGTTGAGGCGGCGGGCTTGCTCGTGTTTCTGGTATCCGGGCTGATACATGACTTAGTAATATCGCTGCCGGCTCGCGCAGGTTACGGGCTTCCAACGGCGTATTTTCTGCTGCAAGGCACAGGCATCACGATTGAGCACACCGGATTTGGAAAACGGCTCGGACTTGGACAGGGAGCGCGAGGCTGGGTGTTCATGGCGGTGGTCATAACAGCGCCGGCTTATTGGCTTTTTCATCCGTGGTTTGTAATGCGTGTGATAATTCCGTTCATGCAAGCCATCCACGCGCTATGACAAATTCACTCGCGGCGAGATTCTTCGACTATGACCTGTGGCTGGTTGGCGCAGCGCATTTCGTAATTTTAATTGCCAGCTTTCAAGTGCCGTACCGGCTGAATTGGAAAATGGACCTGCAGCAGCTGATGCCCTTCAACCGCAAACTGCTTTGGGTGCAGGGCGGATTCACGGTTTTGACGATCGTCGCGTTTGGCACGCTGACTTTGGCGCTGCACGGCGAATTGCTCCGCGGTGATCGCGCGGCTATGGGTCTTGCATGTTTCATCGGGCTCTATTGGACGACGCGGATTCTGGTGGACTTCTTTTATTTTTCGCACACCGACTGGCCCAAGGGCAGGATCTTTGTGGTGGGACATTCCCTCCTGACGTTGCTATTTTTTGCGCTGGCGGCGAGCTATATCAGCTTGTTCGTGTGGCATGTTTGGCGAGGCTCCCATAGCTGATCAGAGCGGCGTTCGCATTGCCGGAAACGGGAGCATTTCGTTTAAAATGCTCTTGTTGCGCGGGTGGCGGCAGGTTCGTATACTGGCCGACGCTGTCGGGACGGTTTGGCCGCTGGGGATTGTGGAACGGGGCGCGAGGCTGAGCCGTCATTCATAGTTAATCCATTTACTTCGCCGGTTGTATGATTAAGTTTGCTTGGGGCTTGGCGAATTGTTGCGCAATTTTTGGAGGCGTTCATGTCGGCGGTTACTTCTGATGAGTTGAATGTTTACAAGTCGGCGGAAGCGCGGTTTGAAACTGCCGCGAAGAAGCTGAACCTGGAAGAGGGAATTTACAGTTATCTGAAATATCCCAGCAAGGAAATCACGGTCTACATTCCGGTGGCGCGCGATACCGGGAAAATCGAAGTCTTCACCGGGTACCGGGTGCTGCACTCTTCGATTCGCGGGCCAGGCAAGGGCGGGATTCGCTTCGCGCCGGATGTTTCGCTGGACGAAGTGCGCGCGCTGGCTGCGTGGATGACGTGGAAATGCGCGCTGGTGAATATTCCTTTCGGCGGCGCGAAGGGCGGAGTGATTTGCGATCCCAGCAAACTTTCCAAGACGGAGCTGGAGCGCATCACGCGGCGCTACACGGCGGAATTGAGCGAATGGTTTGGCCCAGAGCGCGACGTGCCGGCGCCGGACATCGGCACGAACGAACAGACCATGGCCTGGGTGATGGACACGTATTCAATGCACGTGCGGCAGGCGACTACGGCAGTGGTGACGGGCAAGCCGCTGGAGCTGGGCGGGTCGCAAGGCCGCAAGGAAGCTACCGGACGCGGGTTGATGATGTGCTGCAACAACGCGCTGGCGAAGCTGAAGATGAAGCGCGAAGGCTGCCGCGTAATCATTCAAGGCTTCGGGAACGTCGGCTCGCAGGCGGCGATTTTGATGCACGAGGCGGGCTACAAAATCATCGGCGTCGCCGACATTCACGGCGGCCTTTACAACGATAAGGGGTTTGACGTACCGAAACTGGTGGATTGGGTTTACGGGCAGCGAAAACCTTTGCCGGAATTTCCGGGAGGCGGAGATAAACAGACCGCGCAGGAAGTGCTGTTTCATCCTACAGAGATCCTGGTACCTGCGGCCACCGAGAATCAGATCACTTCAGGCAACGCCAACCGCGTGGAATGCAAGATTCTATGCGAAGGTGCGAATGGACCCACCACATCGCACGCGGACAAAATCATCGAAGATAAGGGCATTTTCATCATTCCAGACATCCTGGGCAACGCCGGGGGGGTGACGGTCAGCTATTTTGAATGGGTACAGGACCGGCAGGGCTTCTTCTGGCGGGAAAGTGAAGTGAACGAAAGATTGCAAGATGTGATGGACCAAAGCTTCGAACAGGTGGTAAGGTACGCCGAAACGCACGGTGTGAACAACCGGATCGCGGCATATATTGTCGCGATTGACCGGGTGGCCCGAGCGTTGAAGCTACGCGGCATTTACGCCTAGCTGGCCGGCCTAGCGGCCCGGAGTTCGTCGAGGAGGAAACGTGTTTCCTGAATCCATTTTGCCCGGAGCACTGAAGAGCGAAGACGAGCACCGGCGCGATATGTGCGCCGTGGGCAGGTGGATTTACGACCGCGGTTACGTGGCGTCCATGGACGGGAACTTGTCGGTGCGGCTGGATACGCAGCACATTTTGACGTCGCCGACAGGAATTTGCAAAGGCATGATGACGCCGGAAGACATGGTGATCACCGACATGGATGGGAAAAAAGTGTCGGGGCGGCGCAATCCTTCCTCTGAACTGCCCATGCATTTGATGATTTATCAGCACCGCACGGACGTGAACGCGGTGTGCCACGCGCATCCTCCGGCGGCGACAGGCTACGCTGCGGCGGGAGTGCCGCTGAATAAGGCGCTGCTATGCGAATTGATTCTTTCGCTGGGCTGCGTTCCGGTGGCGCCTTATGGCACGCCGGGAACTCCGGAATTGGCGGACAGCATCGCGCCGTTTGTGGATGGTTACGACGCGATCTTGCTCGCGAACCATGGAGTGGTGAGTTACGGGCAGGATTTGATGACGGCTTTTTTCCGCATGGAGACTACCGAGCATTTCGCGCGCGTGGCCTTGGTGACGGAGATGCTTGGCAAGCAGGTGCTGCTCTCCAGCGGCGATGTGCAGAAACTGGTGGCGGCGCGGGCGCGTTATGGGTTGCAGACGGCGCCGAACGCGGGGCCGGAATTTCCGGTTACTTCGGAGACGGCGGCGAACACCGAGCGGATTACTTTGACGCGGCGAGAACTCGAGGCTTTGGTGGAAGAGGCTGTGAAGAACGACCGCGCGCGGCAGTAGAGACAACGCAAAGGCAACTACGCCCGCCGGAAGGCGGCTGCTACAAAAGCTCTCTCCTGCTGTGAATTATTGCACGCGCTCGTGGGAGTAACCTGCGGCGTCCAGCGCTGCTTTCAGTTCCGCGCTGTGTTCCGGGCCGCGGGTTTCCATCGTGATGTCAATCGCAGTATCCCCCAACACCACTCCGTAGTAAGAACGATTGAAGCTGGTTTCCACAATGTTAACTTTGTGTTCGGCGATTACCGTGGAAAGCCGCACCAGCGCGCCGGGATGATCCGGTAGATGAATGCGCAGGCGAACCAGACGGCCATCTTTCACCAGGCCGCGTTCGATGATGCGCGCGAGCAGCGTGACGTCAATATTTCCCGCAGAGATCAACACGCCGACCTTTTTTCCGGTTAGCGCGGTTTTGCGATTCAGCACGGCTGCCGCGGCGACGGCTCCGGCGCCTTCGCTGAGCGTCTTTTCCTTTTCCAGCAGCAGCAGGATGGCGTTGGCGATTTCTTCTTCGTCCACGGTGACGATTTCGTCCACGTACTTGCGGACCAGCGGGAGGGTGTGCACGCCGGCGGCGCGTACGGCGATGCCGTCAGCGATTGTTTTTTCGGCTGGCAGAGTGACGATGGCGTTTTGTTCGACGGCTGCTTTCATGGAGGGCAGCTTTGAGGTTTGCACGCCGATCACTTTTATTTTGGGGTTTGTTTCTTTCACCGCGCAGGCCACACCGGCGATCAGTCCGCCGCCACCGATGGGAATCACCACGGCGTGCAGCTGCGGCACCTGCTCGAGCATCTCGATGCCCAGCGTGCCCTGGCCGGAAATTACCGCGTCATCATCGAAGGGATGGATGAAAGTGAGGGATTGTTCGGCGCAGCGGCGCAAGGCTTCCTGGCAGGCTTCGTCGTAATTCGCGCCGAACAGAATTACCTCGGCGCCGTGGCCGCGCGTGGCGGAAACTTTCACCAGCGGAGTGGTGAGCGGCATCACGATTTGCGAAGCGATGCCGCGTTTGGTGGCGTGATAGGCGACGGCTTGCGCGTGATTGCCCGCGGAGGCGGCGATCACGCCGCGGCGGCGCTCGTCGGGCGTGAGCAGGAGAATCTTGTTCAGCGCGCCGCGTTCCTTGAACGAGCCGGTCATCTGCAAATTCTCGAGTTTCAGAAAAAGCGAATTTCCGGTGAGCTGCGAAAAAGTTTCGGAACGCATGAATGGCGAGACGTAGATCGAACGGCGAATGCGCTTGGCGGCCTGCTGGATGCTTTTCAGCGTAACCGCCGGGGCCGGCCCTTTGGCTTGCTCTTTCGATTGTCCTTCGGATTTTTTGGCGCTGGACTTCATTTTATTGCCCCCTAAAAAACCA
>Ga0070762_10001804_pt1 | contig 9982 bp, 8 predicted proteins | sample HubBroMetageREF2_FD_66726 | JGI IMG/M metagenome (GOLD analysis project Ga0070762, IMG submission 66726) | Reference soil microbial communities from the Hubbard Brook experimental Forest, New Hampshire, USA - Hubbard Brook CCASE Soil... | ecosystem: Environmental > Terrestrial > Soil > Temperate... | reverse complement strand
TCACCGACCCGCCCACCGCCGCCATCTCGCCGGGTTTCAAGAAAATTCCCGTGCCCACCATCGTACCAATCACGATGGCCGCCGCAGCCCATGGCCCCAGCGCGCGTATCAGATCAACTCGTTCGCTCTTCTGTGCCAAGATCCCGATAAAAGTTCTCCCTCACAACCCAAGAAAACTACCGTGGCACGACGCCCGCAACGTCTCCCGAACGGCGCGTCAGTTCGCTGGCAATCGTACCGACCGCAAAAGTAACGATCGTCCCAGTCAGCACATACCAAGTCCAAGCGAGCGGCGTAAACCGATTCACCGAGATCATCGCCACAAGCCCCGCCGCGAATCCCACCAGCGCTCCAGATTCATTCGCGCGCGCGTTCCATGTCCCCAATAAAAACACGCCGAGCAGCGCACCGTAAGTAATCGAAGCGATCGTCAACCCCGCCACCAGCACCGGCCCCCAAGGAATCAGCGCCAGCAGCCCCAGCACCACGCCCCAGAGCAAAGTCATCTGCCGCGAACGCCCCAGCGACGCGACATCATTTCCTGAACGCCGCGCTCCCATGTCCATCATGCTCGATGAAGCCAGCGAGTTCAACGAGCCGCTCGCGTTCGACATCGCAATCGCAAAGATAGAAGCCAGCACAATTCCCGCAAGCCCCACGGGCATCCGGTGCACGATGAACCAGGGATAGATCCGGTCCGCATCGCCTCCCGCCACCTCTATCCCGCCGTTGCGCGTGTACACAAAAAGCATCACGCCAATCACTAGAAACAAAGTGAACTGCAGCAAAATAATCACGCCGCTCACCAGAAGCGCCTTCTTGCTATCCCTTTCGTTCCGCGCCGCCAGCAAACGCTGCACCATGGTTTGATCGGTCCCATGACTCGCCATCGTCAGAAAAGTTCCGCCGAGCAGGCCTGACCAGAACGTATAACTCTGCGTCAAATTAACCGCAAAATCAAAAACGCGCAGTTTTCCGCCCGACGCAGCGGCTACCGAAGTCACTTCCGGCCACCCGCCGGGAATTTTGTGCAGCAACAAGAAGAACGCGACCACCGACCCAGTCAGATACAAAAAGAATTGCACCACGTCCGTCCAGATCACCGCCCGCATTCCACCCTCAAACGTGTAAAACATCGTCAGCACGGTAATAATCAAAATCGAAGCGCGATCCCCCGTGCCAAACGCCACGCTCACCACTTTCCCAATCGCCGATATTCGCACGCCCTCCGCCAGCGCCCGCGTCCCCATGAACACCACTGCCGCCACCGACCTCATCCTCCCGCCGAATCGCTTTTCCAGAAGCTGGTAAGCGGTATAGAATTCTCCTTGGAAGTATTGTGGTATAAGAACCACGCAGAGAATCACTCGCGCCACCAGGTAGCCCAGCACCAGTTGCAGAAATCCCAGGTTTCCGCCGTAAGCAATCGCCGGCGTGCCGATAATGGTGAGCGTGGAAGTCTCGGTCGCGACGATCGAGCAAGCCAGCGCCCACCATGGCGCCGTGCGGCCGCCCAAAAAGTAGTCGCGCAGATTTTGTTGGCCACGCCGGAATCGCGCGCCAAAAAGCGTGATGCCCGCGAGATAGAGCACCAGAATGCCGAGGTCGATTGGACTGATTTGCATTGCGCTGGTCTAGTTTCCGTTCGCGGCTGTGGGTCGCGCGATGCTAACTGCCCGCTTTGAACGCTGTCAAGCATGGTGAAACGAATGACTGAGCAAAATGCCGCGCCCGAAACTTCTTTCTATCTCGGTTTCGATGGCGGCGGCACAAAAACTGACTGCATTTTGATGGACGCGGAAGCCAACGTCCTCGCACGCGCCACCGCGGGACCATCGAATCCGCTCCGCGCCGGATACGCCAAGGCCTGGTTCACGCTCAGTGATGCGGCCGACGTTGTCCTCGAGCGCCATCATCTGAAAGCCACCGACATCCGCGGCATCTGCGCGGGCATCGGCGGCGCCGGCCGCGAATCCGTTGCGAAGCGCATCGCCACTTTTCTCGAACGCGCTTTTCCCGAAGCTGCTGTCACTGTCACCACCGATCTTGCCATCACCCTAAACGCGGCCGTCGGTGAAGGCGAAGGCATCATTCTGGTCGTCGGCACAGGCTCCGCATCATATGGTCGCGACGCCCAAGGCCACACCGCGCGCGCCGGCGGACGCGGGCCGTGGTTCAGCGACGAAGGCAGCGCCTTTGACATCGGCCGTCGCGCACTCGCCGCCGTTGTCCGCGCCGAAGAAAACCGCGGCCCGCAAACCGCTCTCTCCGCGAAAATGTTGAAGTGGCTGGGCTGCACCGAGTGGACTCGCGTGCTCGACTGGGTCGTGAAAAATCCAGATGACGTCTTTCCGCGCATTTTTCCTCTGGTCGGCGAACTCGGCGACAAAGGCGACGCCGTCGCGTGCGAAATTCTCACCACTGCTGCCGCATCGCTCGGCGACCTTGCACACAGCGTCATCGGAAAACTCGCCATGCAAGACCGCGAAATCTCCATCGCCAAGGCCGGCGGTACCAATGGGCGCAGCAAATTCTTCGACGCCGCGATTGACGCCCGCCTGCACGAACTCGCGCCTCACGCTCACGTCGTCGCGCTGCAAATGAGGCCCGCCGAAGCGGCGGCCAAAATGGCGATTGGCCTAGGAAAACGCAAGGCTCATGCCGGATGAACTGTCCACACGCATGCACAATGCGCAATCTGCTCCCAAAGAAGACTTGCAATCGCTGATCCACGAGTCCGACGAAGAGACTCTCCTCGCGCTTCTCGAAAATCCTCACATCGAAGAACCGCACATTTCCCAAATGCTCGAACGCCTCGATCTTTCCGCAAACGTCCTCACCGCCATCGCTGAAAAAGGGAAGTGGACCGCGAGCGAAGGCGTGCGCCTGCGCCTCGCGCGCCACCCGCGCACGCCGCGCCGCTTCGCGATGGCCCTTCTTCGCCAGCTATATTTGTTCGACCTGGTTCGTCTCAGCCTGCTGCCTTCCACGCCCGCTGAAATCCGCCGCGTCGCCGAAGAATTAATCATCACTCGCGTCCCGCAACTCCCCGTTGGCCAGAAATTAACTCTTGCGCGCCGCGGCCCAGCTCGCGTAGTCGGCGCGCTTCTCGCCGAAGGCCATCCGCAAGCCATCAAGCTCGCGCTAGCCAACGCTTTTCTCACCGAAAGCCAAATCCTGAAAGTCCTGGCGAAGCCTGGCGTCCCAGAACGCGTAGTTGCCGCCATCTCGCAGCATCCGCGCTGGGCCGTCCAGTACAATATCCGTGTCGCGCTGGTTCGCAACCAGCACACGCCCACTCCAGTAATCCTGGCGTTTCTGCCAAATCTCACGCTGCGCGACCTGAAAGATCTCGCAACACTTGAAGGTCTCTCGCCGCACGTTCGGCGTTATATTCAAAAAGAGTTATCGCGGAGGCCTGGCGCAAAATAAAAACGCACGAATTGCCGTGGAAAATAAAAGAGGCCGCATGCCAAATCGCAAAACTCAAATCCGCGTAATCGTAACCTTAGGCGCCGCCATCTTCATCGGCGTCCTGCTCTATTCCTCAGTCCAACAAACCAAAAACGAATACGAAGTCTGCGTCACCTTCAAAGGCGCGCTGCATTGCGCCACCGCTTCCGGCGCCACCTCCCAGGAAGCCATCCGTAGCGCCCAGGGAATCGACTGCGAAATGCTAGCTAACGGCCGCGACGAAAACATCGTCTGCCTCGACACGCCTCCCAGCAGCGAACGCCAGGTGAAGTAGAACCATTTCATCGCGTTCCGGTGTCTAATGAATGAAGCGGACGCGCGCCCAGCAGATCCGCCAGGCAATCGAAGCGGCGGCGGTCACAGCGAGCGATTTGACACACAATCGGCCGCCTCATAACATCAAACCATTGCAACTCGGGGGACAGACTTAAAGATGACGCGTTGTTTGAACTGTGGGGCTGAACGGCTCAGTGACACCTGCGATGCCTGTGGCCTCAGTTCCTCCGCCGCCGAATTTTCGCTGCGCCGCTCGCTGCTCAATCGCACCGCGCTGTTTCTCGTCGGCGCGATAGCCTTCATCGTCGCCAGCGGTCGCTATCCGGCCCTGGAGCTCGATGGCATCGTAATTTTTATCGGTGTGGTATTTTTTCTCACGCTCGGCCTGGCCATGATCGTCGAACGCCGCGCGCTTCGTCATCAGGAAGTTGAATCTCTGAAGCGCGTGTACTACGGCCTGCTTCCACTGCCCTGGCTGCTCGCTCTGCTTCTCTACGGCAATGGCGCGCTCGATCATTCCCCCGCGCACATCGAAAAAGCCCGAGTAATCAGCAGATTTTCGATGAGCGGCCCAGTCCCCAGCCGCCGCCTCATCGTCACGTCCTGGCGCGCAGGCCATCGCTTCGAACGCATCCCCGTAGATCGCGGCGATTTCGACCGCTTCACCACCGGCGACATCGTTGACATCCAAGTGAAAGACGGCCTGGTAAGCATCCCTTGGGTAGCAGGTGTCTCCCGCGACTGAGGTTCCCGCGGGCAGAAATATCTTTAGGGCTCACTAAAAAAACGACGATTGTCATCCCGAACGCAGTCCCGCGCTTTTCTTTCCCGTCCCGCGACTGCGGGACGGGCGCGGGACGCAGAGCGGGATCTGCTTTTTCCTCGTCGCAATCTCGCGGACCCGCAATCCCTCAACTAAACCCTCGCCGGATTCTCCCGCTTCACAAATTCCCCCGCCCCAACTTTCCCCACAAACTTGCCATTCTCCACAATCACGCGCCCCCGCGACAACACCGTCTTCGTCACGCCCTTCACCCGTGTCCCCTCAAACATCGAATAATCCACGCGCATATGATGCGTGTCGACACTGATCGTCTGCTCTTCGTCGGCAGCAAACACAATCAAATCCGCATCCGACCCCACCGCGACGGTCCCCTTGCGCGGATACAACCCAAACAATTTCGCCGGCGCCGTGGACACCAGCTGCACGAATCGGTTCGCCGAAAACTTCCCACCATGCACACCGCCGCTATAAACCAAACTCATGCGATGCTCGATTCCCGGGCCGCCATTCGGAATCTTAGTGAAGTCGTCCTTCCCCAATTCTTTCTGCTCCTTCATGCAAAACGGACAATGGTCCGTGGAAACCACCTGCAAATCATCCTTCGCCAATCCTTGCCACAATTTCTCCTGATGCCACTTCTCCCGCAGCGGCGGCGTAAACACATATTTCGCGCCATCGAATCCCGGGCCGTCCATATTTTCCAGCGACAAATATAAATATTGCGGACAAGTCTCCGCATATACGCGCAATCCGCGGTCCCGCGCCTCACGCACTTTCTCCAGCGCCTCGTTGCACGATAAATGCACGATGTACACCGGCGTCCCCGCCATCTCCGCCAGCGCAATCGCCCGCGAAGTTGCTTCCGCCTCCGCTGTCACTGGCCGCGTTAGCGCGTGATATTTCGGCGCGCGTTTTCCTTCCGCCAGCGCCCGCTGCACGATCACATCAATCGCTCCGCCATTTTCCGCGTGCATGCAGATCATTCCGCCGCAGTCCGCCGCCACTCCCATCGCCTTGAAAATTGAAGCGTCATCCAGCATGAACACGCCCGGATACGCCATGAACAATTTAAATGTCGGCACGCCCTCGCGCACAAGCGCCCTCATCTCATCCAGCTGCGCCCCTGCAATATCCGTGATGATGCAATGAAACGAATAATCAATCACCGCCTTGCCGTCCGCCTTCTTCATCCAGGTATCGAAAGCATGCCGCAGCGTCTGCCCCTTGTACTGAATCGCAAAATCGATCAGCGTAGTCGTCCCGCCATGAGCCGCCGCCACCGTCCCCGATTCAAAATCATCCGCGCTGGTAGTCCCGCCGAACGGCATATCCAAATGCGTATGCACGTCAATCCCGCCCGGCATCACCAGCATCCCGCGCGCATCAATCACTTTGCCCGCGCCCTCCGCCGGCAAATTCGATCCAATCACCGAAATCTTCCCGCCGACGATCCCCACGTCGCCAACAGAAGTGTCCGTGGCCGTGACAACCGTCCCGCCGCGAATCAAAGTGTCAAAGCGCATGGCCCTTAATCCTCCTAAACAATCTCGCGAAGCGTTGTAGCTTACACCTCTTCGACATTTCTTTGCAGGCCGGGAACGATCGAATCCTGGATCAGTTTCCGAGCAGAGCTCCTTCGACGGTGCCTATTCGGCGTCATTGTAAAACGCCGTAACGTTCTCTTTCGACGCGAATATGTCGAGTTTCGTACCCTCACGGAGGCCTCATACGTCTGAATCAACGGGACTGAACTCTGCGGTGGCCTTCAGCGGTGAACGTCAGCCGGGTGACTTGTTCGTCCCGGAGAGACAATGAAGACCGTCGCGCTGTTGCTGATTCTTCTCGCGTCACCTGTTTTCGCGCAAGGGACATCCGACACAAACAACCCTCTGTGGGCCTGCGGTCCAGCTGCCACGAAATTTGACGTGACGGTGACGCCTCCGGCAGACGTCGTTCCCGTGCAGGTGCCTTCAGTGGCAAAGGCGCTAGTGTATGTTATCGAGGACCTTGGGCCGTATGTGGGCGGATCCGCCGGCCCTACGTTCCGCGTAGGACTTGACGGTGCGTGGATCGGTGCGCTCAAAGGCAGAAGCTTCTTTTCGTTCTCTGTATCTCCGGGGGAGCATCATCTCTGCTCGAACGGGCAATCGCGTGGGGACGAATACTCGACGTTCAACGCGCTTGCAAATTTCACGGCGGAATCCGGTGAGGTCTATTATTTCAGAATACGATTCCCGTCATCGAACCGAGTAGCGCAGCTCGATCTCGGGCAAACCAATCGCGATGAAGCCCGCTATCTGGTTTCTTTTTCAAGCCTCGCGGTGTCTCATCCTAAGAAATAAAGAGCACGGTGATCGGCCGGCCTTCTGCGGCCATTCAGGGTTCGCGAACTCGCTATGGCTCCATGGCCCTGCAGCGAGAATGCCAATCCTAGACTCCACGTCGCAGCAGCTGCGTGTAGCCATCCACACTCACTTCGCTTTTGAATTCTCAGTCTTCACGATAAACGCCGCGACATTATCGTGCAGCGCCTTCAACGATGCCTGATGCGCGTAAACCATGTGCCCTGACTCGTAGAATTTGAATTCGATGTTGCTCTGCAAGCTAGCCGGTATCGGTAAATGTTGCATCTCGTACACGCCCTCGTAAAACGGCGTGGCCAGATCGAAATACCCCGCGTTTAACAAGACCTTCAGGTCCGGATTATATTTCATGGCGATAGCCAGATCCGGCATCACGTTCGTCGCCAGCGGTAAGGGAAGCGGCGCCCCAGGCGGCTGGTGCAGGAAATTCCACGATCGCCAGATCTCAATTTCTGGCTTGAACACCCGGTTTTCGCCGAACTTCAATTCCTTGCGCACATAATTGTTGAACGCGGAAACGTAAGCGGAGCTGATCGCCGCCGACTGCGGATCGTACTCCGCCTCTTTGCTCAGCGGGTCGAATGTAGGGCCGGAAAACCGCGAGTCCAGTCGCCCGGTCGTCAAATTACTTTCGTCCTGCAGGTTCTTCTCGAATTCCCCCGCGCTAATGCGCAAATCGGCCTTCTCGATGTATTCCACCGGCAGGCCCGTATACTGATGCAACTTCCCGGCGATCGCGTGCCGCTGGTCCGGCGTGAGCGTTGACCCGGCCTCCAGCGCCTGCGCGTAATCGCCCATCGCAAAATGTTCCACTTCCGCCAGCAGCGGCGCCAGCTCCGCATGCGTATCCGGCAGCTTGTGGTGATACCAAGCCGAAGCGGCGTACGTGGGCAGCGCCAGCTGGTAAGGCAGCTCGACACCGGGATTAAACTGCGGATCGTCCGCGCTGAAATTGAAATTCAATATCTGCGAAAGCAGAATCACGCCGTTGAAGTCCACGTCGCGTTCCGTTTCCAGCACGTTGGAAAGAACCGCCGATCGCGTGGTCCCGTAGCTCTCCCCGAACATATATTTCGGCGAATTCCAGCGCCCGTATTTCCCCAGAAACTGGGTAATGAAATCCGCGAAGGCCTGCGCATCCTGATCCACACCGTAAAACGCTTTCTCCCGGTCCTTTCCAGCGATACGGCTAAAACCGGTCCCCGGCGCATCCACAAACACCAAGTCGCTCACGTCGAGCAAACTGAAGTCGTTGCTGACCACCGTGTACGGCGCGGCCGGCGTGTGCGAATCGTCCGCCGTCACCACGCGCCGCGGTCCAAACGCTCCCATATGCAGCCACACCGTCGAAGATCCCGGGCCGCCGTTGTATAGAAACGTCACCGGCCGCTGCGTGTTCGCGCCATCAGATTTGAAGTAGGCCACATAGAACATACTAGCTTCCGCCGGCTGGCTCTTGTCGTCCTTGTCCGCATTCTGCGGCACGTCGTCCCAACCCTTCGGATGCACCACCAGCGTCCCGGCGAACGCGTCGTAATTGATTACGGTACCGCTCACTGTGACAGAGCCTTTGCTCGCCTGTTGCTCCGGTTTGAATTGCTCCGGCTTGGTGGTGTCAGTTTTGGTTGCGGATGCCTCCTCTTTCACCTGAGCGTGCACGACCACCAGCGGCAGCGCGGGAGCTGCGATCGTCAGTGCACCAATCCACAAAACAAGTCTTCGCATCACCTGTTTCTCCGTGTAAGAAATAATTAGCAATTTGCCTTGCCGATTTCTGATCGCCGCCGAAAGTATACCGGACATCGGCCGAATGCAACTTCGCAGTTAGGTTGGCAGCGTATGAGGCCGCCGCGTTGTCCAATTCCAAACGGTCGCGCGAATCCCTTGACCGTCGCTGCAATCCCTAGTGCTAGAATGGCGTCTCTTTTCCAGCCTAAGGGACGACGGCAAGCTCATGACGCTGCGCGAGACGGCTCCCAAGCTTTCGCCCGAGCAATACGAAAAGAATTTTGCGGAAATTTCCCCGCGCATGACCCCGCGCCAGGCCGCCGTCGAAGCGGCCCGCTGCCTGTTCTGCTTTGACGCCCCTTGCACGATCGCGTGCCCTACGCACATTGACGTCCCGTCCTTCATAAAAAAAATCACGACAGACAATTTGCGCGGCTCTGCCCGCGTAATTCTCGAAGCCAATATCCTCGGACACAGTTGCGGCCGCGTTTGCCCCACCGAAGTTCTCTGCGAAGGCGCCTGCGTGATGCACGAGAAGGAAGAAAAGCCCATCGAAATTGGCCGCCTGCAACGCTACGCCGTGGACCACGTCCTCGATCGCAACCTCCAACTTTTTAGCGCCGGTGCTCCTAACGGCAAGCGCGTCGCTCTCATCGGCTCCGGCCCTGCATCGCTCGCCTGCGCCGCCGATCTCGCCAAGCTCGGCTACCGCACCACGATTTTCGATCGCAATGAACTCCCCGGCGGCCTGGACACCTACGGCATCGCCGCCTACAAACTCCGCGCCAAAGACGCTCAGCGGGAGATCGAACTCGTCCGCTCCATCGGCGTAGAATTTCGCCAGAAGACCACTGTCGGCGCCGACATCACATTCGCTCAACTCGAAAAAGATTTCGACGCCATCTTCATCGGCGTCGGTCTCGGCGACACGGGCGCCCTCAAAGTCCCAGGCGATGATCTGCGAGGTGTCGTCGGCGCCATGGAATTCATCGAGCCGACGAAAATCCATCCCTTCGCGCAACTCAGCATTGGTCGCCGCATCGCCTGCATCGGCGCCGGCAACACCGCGATTGACGTGGTCACCGCCGCCAAGCGCCTCGGCGCCGAAGTCGTTCACCTGATATATCGCCGCGGCGAACAGGACATGCCCGCTTTCCGCTACGAATACGATCTGGCGAAACTAGACGGCGTCAATTTTCACTGGCACGCGCAACCGATCAGAATTATCGGCGATGCCACCCGCAACGTCGCCGCTATCGAATGTATTCGCACCCGCACGGAGTCCGGCTCCGGCTCCGGCTCCGGCTCCGGCTCCGGCTCCGGCTCCGGCAAAAACCGCGGCCAAATCGCCACCATC
>Ga0070762_10001802_pt1 | contig 9985 bp, 7 predicted proteins | sample HubBroMetageREF2_FD_66726 | JGI IMG/M metagenome (GOLD analysis project Ga0070762, IMG submission 66726) | Reference soil microbial communities from the Hubbard Brook experimental Forest, New Hampshire, USA - Hubbard Brook CCASE Soil... | ecosystem: Environmental > Terrestrial > Soil > Temperate... | reverse complement strand
CATCCCCCGGGCATCCTTCTGCCGTGAGGGGCAGCGTGACACGTCAGACATTTTTCGGCAAAAAAAATACAGGGCGCATCGACCGATGCGCCCTGTATTTACTCTAACTTACTAACTCAACGATCCGCTACTTACTCTGGCAACACTTGCATTCCATCCATGTGGAACTTCTTTGCGACCCCCGGCGCCGTTGTGCCCGGCTGTCCGCCGCCTACCGAAACGGTGTAGTCGCCTTCGACGATCTCCGGCTCGCCTGCCGCCGAAACCATGCTCAGATCGCGGGGCTTCAGCTCGAACTCCACCTGTTGCGACGCGCCTGGCTCCAAGTGCACACGCTTGAATCCACGCAGCGCCCGCAGCGGCGCGCCCGGCTCGTTCGGGAAGCTGAGATAGAGCTCGGCCACTTCGTCGCCGGCAACCTTGCCCGTGTTGGTCACGGTCACTTCCACCTTTGCCGGGTCGCCGGCATTCACGGCCTCGCCTGGCACCTTCAGGTCGCTGTACGAGAACGTCGTATAACTTAGCCCGTAGCCGAACGGATAGAGCGGCGCGCCTTCGAAGTAGCGATAGGTGCGCCCGCGCATGAAGTAATTCTCGAACGGGGGAAGCTGATCGACTCCCGTGTAGAAGGTCACCGGCAGACGGCCTGCCGGATTGTTGCGGCCTGAAAGCGTCTCCGCGACTGCGGCGCCACCTTCTTCGCCCGGATACCACGCTTCGAGAATTGCGTTCGCATGCTCCTTGGCCCAGTTCACCGCCAGCGCGCTGCCGTTGGTCAGCACCACCACCAGCGGCTTGCCCGTCTCACTCAGAGCCTTCAGCAGATCCTCTTCCGGCTTGGGCAGATCGATGCTGGTGCGATCGCCGCCCTTGAAGCCCGGCTCGCTCACCTGCATCTCTTCGCCTTCGAGTTCACTCGTGATGCCGACCACAGCGACAATCACGTCCGCTTTCATGGCCGCAGCGATCGCCTCAGGTTGCGGCGCCGGATCATACTTCGTCCAGACAAGCGACGCATCTGGCTTGGCATGCTCGCCGGGCAGGTATTCAACAACAAGCCGAGCCGGCGTGTTCTTCACCAGATGAACGCGTCCCATCTTGATTGTCGGCTCGGTCGGACTCCAACCGGAGGTTACGTCTTTCCCATCGAGCGTAAGGCGGAAGAAGCCCTGCGTCTTCAGGCCGAGGTTGTAATCGGCCGTCTCAAGCGCAGTGATGTCCGCCTCCCAATGAATCGCGATCTGATCTTTGCCTACAGCTTCGGAAGGCAACGGCTGCGCAGCAGGATCGATATTCCCCTCGAGGCGCGTGGTAAGAACATCAGGCTTCACATTCGGGCTCAACTCCATGCCATGTACCTGAAGGTAGCTCGCTCTCACGCCCGGCTTGCCATCAATCGACAACACGCTCGCTGGAACCGCCGAAGCCCGCTGGCTCAGGAACTGCGTACCCTCGACGTAATTGATCGTGGCGTTGCCGAACTCCTTCTTCATGCCGTCAAGAATCGACGTCGTGTGCGTGGGAATGCCGTTGTAGTTGCCCAGCAGAAACCGCGTCTGCTCGGCCAGCGGCCCGACCAGCGCGATCTTTACGCCCGAGGTCTTCAGCGGCAGCACGCCATCGTTCTTCAACAGCGTCATCGTCTCGTCGGCCAGCTTGCGCGCATAGTCGCGATGCTCCGCACTATCCAGATCCTTCTCATCGATCTTCGAGTACGGAACCATCTCTGGCGGGTCGAACATGCCCAGCTTCATGCGCGCGGTATAGAGCCGAATGACTGTCGTGTCGATGTCGCTCTCTTTTAGCAAGCCCTGTTTCGCCGCATCGAGAAACGGCCGATAGTCCTTATCGTCGGTGCGCTTGGCGAAGAAATCCGCGCACTCGTTGTCCATGCCATGCAGCAGTGAAAGCGCTGAAGCCTCCGGCTGCCCCGGCGTGTAGTTATGTCCTTGATAGATGTCCGTCACCGCATCGCAGTCCGATACGACGTAGCCCTTGAATCCCCACTTGCCGCGCAACTGGTCCACAAGCAGAAAATCGCTGGCGCACGCCGGCTGCCCGTTGATGCTGTTGTAGGCGCACATCACCGAGCCCGCCTTGCCCTCGGTCACGGCCGCGCGAAACGCCGGCAGATACGTATCGAGCTCATCGTGCTTGCTTGTCGTTACGTCGATCGAATGCCGCGACGGCTCAGGTCCGCTGTGGACCGCGTAATGCTTCGGCGTCGAGATCACGCGATAGTACTTCGGATCGTCGCCCTGCATGCCGGTCACAAACGCGACGCCCATGCGTCCCGTCAGGAATGGATCTTCGCCGTAGGTCTCTTGCCCGCGTCCCCAGCGGGGATCGCGGAAGATGTTGATGTTCGGCGCCCAGAAATCCAGGCCTTCGAAAATGTTGCTGTGACCCGCGCGGACGTCCTGCGCATGCTTGATGCGGCCCTCGGTGCTGACGTAGACGGCCATCTGATGAATAGCCGCCGGATCGAACGTGGCGCCGAGGCCGATCGGCTCGGGAAATTCTGTTGTCCCATTCACGGCCACTCCGTGCAGCGCCTCGCTCCACCAGTCATACGCCGGGATATTCAGCCGCGGAATCGCGCGCGCCTGATTTACCAACTGGCTGGCCTTCTCTTCCAGGGTCATGCGATGCACCAGATCGGCAGCGCGCTGTTCGGCCGGCAGACTTGTATCAAGATAAGGCGGCTTCTGTGAATCCTGCGCCAACGCGGCGCTTACCAGGCTGCACCCCAAGAATCCTGCAACAACCATTCGCATTCCAAGGCTCTTCATCGCACATCGCTCCGATAGGGCAAAGCTGTCCTGTGATTTTGAAGACGAGAATGTTCTCCCGCGTCTTACGGCAGCCAACATAATGGCGCAAAACACCTCTGTCAAGCGCGATAACTCGAGATTGCCTTGAAAAAAATCGTTTTATCGCTTTTCTTCGCATTCCTTCTTTGCAGCAATCGAGTAGCTGCTTCTCAGATCGCACTCGAGGAAATTTCTGCTTCGATGTAAGCTTCCTTGTTCAAGCATTCGTGAGCCGAATGAATTGGAGCAGAGGGCGAGCGATGTCCACGCTGGATTTTCGAATGCCGAATCAGCTCCCCCGCGAAGAGCCGACGCAACAGCGCAGCTTTGGTCCGGATTATGCGGAGTATTGCGGTCACGTGAGCCGGTGGCGCCCACGCGTCGGGGCTATTCGCTAACCCGCAAGCTCGAAGAAATCCTGCAAGCCCGCCCGCACGGCGTGCGCCGCCATCGATGACTGGATCTCGAGGGCCAGCGCGAGCGCGTTGCGGCCTTGTTGCGCGGTCACCCGAGGCGCGCGGCGCGTTCTGACCGACTCAAGGAACGATTCAATCTCCAGCCGCAGGGGTTCGCCAGGCGTCACCTGTGGCTTTGCGATCGAAAGTCCGGGGCCCGGTCCTTTCGCAGCGCCGGCCGCAGCGAGTTGCGCCAACGTTGCCGGATCGATAGCGCCACTCTGCAGCGCCGCCGCTATCTCTGGCGGCACGCTGCCGTCGACGCGGATCACCAGCAGATCGCGCCGCGCGTAGTCGATCGACACATACTGCCGCGGCTCGAAAAAGCGCAGCTTGCGCACACGCTCGGTCGAGACGCGCGAGGCCGTAAAGTTCGCCACGCAACCGGATTCGAACTCCACGCGCACATTGGCGATGTCCACTTTAGGCGACAGGATCGGCAGCCCTACAGCGCGCACTTCGCGCACCGGCGAATGCGCGAACGTCAGCACGATATCGAGATCGTGGATCATGAGATCGAGCACCACGTCCACGTCGAGCGACCGCGGCGTAAACACCGAAAGCCGGTGCGCCTCGAAAAACATCGGCCTGCGCAGCTTGGGCTGCACGGCGAGCACCGCGGGATTGAATCGCTCCAGATGTCCCGGCTGCAGGATGCGCTGTTTGCGCTCAGCCAGGGCTACGAGCGCATCGGCCTCGGCAAGCGTCGCAGAGATCGGTTTTTCGACGAGTACATCGACGCCGGCTTCGAGCAGCTCCGATGCGACTGCATGATGATGCACCGTCGGAACCGCCACGCTCGCCGCGGACAATTTCATATCCGCGCGCAGCAGTTCGTCCACGCCGGCGAATACAGGGATGGAGTATTTCTCGGCAGTCTCTTTGGCCCGCGCAGAGCCGGGCTCGACTGCAGCGACTAACGCGACAGGATGCCCCTCGCTCTCCAACTCGCGATAGACGCGCAGATGGTTCGAGCCGAATGCGCCGCTGCCCGCGACGGCGACACGGATCATAGGCTCACCTGCTATTGGCCAGCCCCTTTGCCTTCGACCGCCTTCAGGCAGCGCCCATACAGCTCGAGCAGTTGGTTCACCTGCTCTTCGGGCTTCGCCGCGCCCGCGCCGCTGAATCCCGTCGATCCCGCGGCCGGACGGCCCATGCCTGCGGTTCCCGCGACAAATTTAAGCAAGTCGAGTGCGATATCTTCGTTGCGCCGAGCGCCGAGCGCCGAGCTGTTGATCGAGTCCATTGTGAAAGCTCTCCGAAGAGGATGCTACCAGATGCAGGCGCGCAAGATGAGTGACGAAAGGCGCTCGCGTTGGAGCAAAACCTGGGTCTATCCATCACGAAGCCAATGTCCTCAAGTCGACGCGGCGAGCAGGGAGCGGCGACCTTGCACAAGCTATACAGAACACAACAACCCAGGTTTTGCTCTAGTCTGATACTTATGGCGACGCGCCGCCGTACTTCTCTCTTCCGTGATCCCGTCTTTCTTCTGGCGCTTGTCGCCGGCCTTCTCGCCTTTGTCGTGCAATCCGGCGAACTCGGCACTGCCGACACGCAACACCGCCTCAATTCCACGCATGCTTTCTGGACATCCGCCCCGCCCGTCTTCGACTGGGAGTATCCCGAGTTCGGCATTCATGGCCGCGACGGCCGCCTGCAGAGCTGGTACGGCATCGGGCAATCGCTGCTGATGCTGCCCGCAGACATCATCGGCGCCGGAATCGAAAACCTGTCTATCTTCGCCCACTACAAAAACACTGACCCCACGGTCCGCAACATCTTCGTCAGCTATACGACGAATATTCTCGTCACCATTCTCACCGCACTCGTTTGTTTCCGCCTTCTCCGCCAGTTTGGATTTTCGATCAAGCACTCCGTCCTCGGCGTGCTGGCTCTGCTGATCGCGACGACGCACCTGCATTACACGCAGAACATGATGGAGAACAACTACATCTTTCTGCTGACGGCCGCGGGATTCTCCTTTGAATACGAATGGCTCCAAACCGGCAGCCGCCGCGCGCTTCTCGTCGGCGCGGGCGCCTTTGGTCTTAACCTGCTCACGCGCCTCACGACGGGACTCGATCTGCTCGCCGGCGTCGTTTTCCTGCTGCTCGTTCTCTGGTTCGAACGCGCCTCGGAGTTCTGGACACGTCTCGGAGCGTATGCAGCTACGGCCATCCCCGTGTTCTGCTTCTTCGGCCTACTCGATCGTCTCTACCAGTTCTACCGCTTCGGCTCGTTCACTAACACCTACGTCAGCGTCGTCAAGCACGAGACGCTGCTGCGTCATCCCGACTGGCCTAAAAGCTATCCCTTCGAAACGCCATTCCACGACGGTTTCTTCGGCGCACTCTTCGCGCCCGAAAAATCCATTTTTTTCTTCGATCCGCTGCTGATCCTTGCCCTCCTCATCGCTGTTTTTGGATGGAAGCGCTTCGCGCCCGCGGTGCGCGCCTATCTCATCGCGACCGGCCTGATGATGCTGGGCTACATCTGCTTCTATGCGCGCTACACCGTGTGGAGCGGCGACGACGCATGGGGCGATCGCTATGTCTCCACCTCAGTTGAATTCGCCGCGATGCTGGCGATTCCTTTGTTGCTGCGCTATCGCGCCCAGCTTGGCAAGCTGCTGTGGACTCTCGGCCTCGCCTTGCTTGCGGTCAGCACCGCCATCCAACTCGCCTCGCTCGCTTTCTGGCTGCCGCTCGAGCTTTACCAGATGGAGGTCTTCGGCCATCCCACGTACGTCATCGCACTGCGCATGAAAAACATCGTCGCCTTCGCGCTAGGCAAGATGGACGCCTGGGGCCTTAGCACCGACTCGCTTCACGAAGATCCATGGGACTACGTTCACATGACCACGTGGAACTTCCTGCCGTTCCTGTTGAAGCGCGTCGGCGTAGCGCCTGCGTGGGCCGTGCGCATCGCATTCGTCGTCTGGTATGGATCACTCGCCGCATTGGTCGCGGCTCTTCTACGTCTGCGTTCGACGCTGAGACGCATCGACGCGCCTGCAACACGAGAGATAGGCTGAATACGGTGCTCACAGCCTACATCGCGATGGGAGCAAATATCGCAGGTCCTGCCGGAGCTCCCGCGGCGACGCTTGCCTCGGCCGCATTGCGCCTTGGAGAGCTCGGGCGCCTGCTTCGCCGCTCTTCGCTCTACTCAACCAGTCCCGTCGGCTTTGCCGACCAGCCGCGATTTTTCAACGCAGTCGTCGCGCTCGAAACGGCGCTTTCTCCGCACGCGCTGCTCGATGCGCTGCTCGACCTCGAGCGCGAGTACGGCCGCGACCGCTCGCTCGGCCCACGCAACGGCCCGCGCACCCTCGATTTGGATATCCTGATGCTGGGAGACCTTTGCCTCAGTGAGTCCGATCTGGAGATTCCTCATCCGCGCCTGGCCGAGCGCGCCTTCGTTCTGGTTCCTCTCGACGAAATCGCGCCTCAAGCCGTGGTCCCGCGTCATCGAGCGACGGCGGCTCAATTGCTCGATCGCCTGCGCCACGGCGAAGACGCCGACGCCGAGCACGTCGCTCCGGTTCACGATGATCTATGGCGTGCTGGCCCCAATCCTGGCCCTGCTCCTACCGCTTAGCCTGCGCGCCGCGCCTCCCGTCAGTCTGACGGTGACGGTTGAGGACAGCGCCAACGCTCCTATCGCCGGCGCATCCGTACAAAAACCCGCAGGCCACCTGCTCGGACGCACCGATGGCGATGGCCGCTTCACCTTCGAGTGCGAAACGCCCTGCCGCATCCGCATCGACGCCGATGGATTCTCCGGAAGTTTCTTCGAACTCGCCGCCAGCGAGACCGTGCACCTCGAACGGGCCGGCGTCTCCGAACAGATCACCGTCACCGCCTATCGAGAGCCGCTCGGCGAGTTGCAGAGCCCCGTCACCACGCGCACGCTGGACTCCGTTGCGCTCAGGACAACCGCAGGCGTCTCGCTCGACGATAGGGTCCGCCAGCTTCCCGGCGTGGAACTATTTCGCCGGTCCAGTTCGCTCGTGGCCAACCCGACATCGCAGGGCATCAGCGTGCGCGGCCTCGGCTCCACCTCCGCCAGCCGCACCCTGGTTACCCAGGACGATGTGCCCCTCAACGACCCCATCGGCGGATGGATTCACTGGGAAGAACAACCTGAGCTTGCCATTCAAAGCGCCGAGCTGGTCCGAGGGGGCGCCAGCGATCTTTACGGCTCGAGCGCCATCGGCGGTGTGCTGAACATGATCACCGTGCGGCCTTCAAACGATGCATTTGAAGTGCGTTCCACCTACGGCGGCGAGGGAACCTACGACGACAGCGCGCTTGCTGAAACCAAGCGCGGCCCATGGGGTTTGCTTGCTGCCGGCGGCGCGCTCGGCACGGATGGTTATATTCAGGAAGCGCCGGCGCAGCGCGGCCCCGTTGATATCGCATCGAATGTCCACAGTGAAAACGGCCTCTTCGTCGCCGATCACGACCGCGGACCGTTGCGATTGTTCCTGCGGGGCAGCGGCATGAACGAAGCGCGCAACAACGGCACGCCTTTCCAGGTCAACGGCACGCGCCTCTGGCGCTACGCAAGCGGCGCAGACTGGCGCGGACCGCGGGGCGACAACGCGGCGCTGCGCCTCTACGGATCGACGGAACATTACCGACAGACCTTTTCCAGCATCGTCAATACACCGACTGCGACCGATCCCACATGCACGTACCGTTGCGGCGAGTCGCCGACAAAGTTCGCGCTCGCGCCAGTGAACGAGCTCGGCGCGGCCGCGCATTGGACACGCCCCTTCGGCGCTGGCCTCGTCGTGCTGGCGGGCGCCGATGCACACGATGTTCGCTACTGGGATCGCGAGCAGTCGCTCGGCTCATCGACGCAGCTCACCAACCTTCACGATCACCAGCGCGACTCCGGGCTCTACGGCGAGATTCTCTGGACGCATCGCGCATGGACCGCATCGGCCTCTGCGCGCGGCGACTGGTATCAGAACTACGACGGCCATCAACTCACGTGGAACGGCGCAACGTGGGTTCCCAGCGCGTCGCAGCCCACGCAACGCGACGAACGTCTCTTCGATCCACGCATCGGCGTCTCGCGCAAATTTCTTACGCACTGGGCCGTCTCCGGTTCCGCTTTCCGGGCTTTTCGTGCGCCCTCGCCCAGCGAGCTCTACCGCTCCACGCAGGTCGGCAACAAACTCACGCTGCCCAATGGGCAACTACTCAGCGAGCGCGCGACTGGCTGGGAGACGGGCCTGGCAAGCCAATGGCATTGGGGCGTCATTCGCACCAGCTACTTTCTCACCCAGGTCAATCGGCCCATCGTCGCAGTCACCACCAATCCAAACTCGTCGCCGATCCTGCTGCTGCGCGAAAACCTCGGCCAGATTGAAAGCCGCGGCGTCGCTCTCGACTTCGAACTCGCGCCGCAGCATTGGCTGTCGCTCGATGGCGGCTATCAGTATGCCCATGCTGTGGTTTCGCGCGGCTCGCAGGATCGCGGCAACTGGATTCCTGAGGTCGCGCGCAATATGGCCACGCTGAATCTGCGCGCCTATAAGCCGGCGATCGGCACGCTGAGCCTGCAGAGCCGGCTCAGCGGACATCAGTTCGATGACGACGCGAATTTATTTCTACTGCACGGCTACTTCCGCCTCGATGCTTATGCCTCGCGCGACATCGGCCGGCGCCTGCAACTGTTTGCAGCGGGCGAAAATCTCTTCGATCGCAGCATCGAGGTGTCGAAGACCCCGACGACAACGCTGGGCCAACCGCGCATTGCGCGCGCCGGTCTGCAAATACGGCTCTCCCGCGAAGCGCGCTAAAAATCGGAACCCCGTCCCTCCACCTTTCGATTGAAAACCAATTCCAGAACCCTGTGTTTCTCCTGAGTGTGAGTGGTCAGAGAACCGCCGCCACAGAAGGAGAAACACCATGAGATTCGCGAAATTCGCACTTGTGGCGGCGCTCATTGCGGCGCCGGCCATCACTATCGCACAAACCCCGGCGCAGGCTGCGCAACGGGGCGCCATCACCCAGCGCCAGTTCAACCAGCAGCGACGCATTAGGAACGGCGTCCGCAGCGGCCGTATCAATGCGCGCCAAACCATGCGCCTCGAAAGACAGCACCGCAGCATCAACCGCGAGATGCGCGTGATGCGCGCTCGGCATAACGGCCGGCTGACGCCGCGCGACCGCCGCATCCTTGTTCATCGGCAGAATGTGGAATCGCGTCGCATCTTCCGTGCCGAGCATCGTCGTATCGGATAAACAGGCAGCCTCGGGGAGTTTGTGAAAAACTCCCCGAGGCGCAGCGGCCGTCGCACATTCGGTCGGCATCCGCCAGCCGATAAAATCGATCTGTGGCTCTTGACTTCAACATCCTGAACGTGTCGGAAGCCGGCGGACGCCGCGCTCAACTCCATCTGCCTCACCAGACCATCGAAACGCCTGTCTTCATGCCGGTCGGCACCGCGGGCACGGTCAAGGCCGTTGCGCAGGATGTGCTCGAATCCCTTGGCGCGCAGATCATTCTTGGCAATACCTACCACCTTTATCTGCGGCCAGGGCACGAGGCGATTCGCCGCATGGGCGGCCTGCATAAGTTCATCAGTTGGCCGCGCGCCATGTTGACTGACTCGGGCGGATTTCAGGTCTACAGCCTCACGCAACTGCGCAAAGTCAGCGACGAAGGCGTGCGCTTCCGCTCGCATCTCGATGG
>Ga0070762_10001797_pt1 | contig 9997 bp, 8 predicted proteins | sample HubBroMetageREF2_FD_66726 | JGI IMG/M metagenome (GOLD analysis project Ga0070762, IMG submission 66726) | Reference soil microbial communities from the Hubbard Brook experimental Forest, New Hampshire, USA - Hubbard Brook CCASE Soil... | ecosystem: Environmental > Terrestrial > Soil > Temperate... | reverse complement strand
ACAGTTGAAAGTTGAACGCAAGAAAAGGCGGTGGCGCGTTGGGTTGCCCGCCCTCAGCGGCCAAAGCCGGAGTCGTTTTGCGGCGTTCAGGGCACGGCTGAAGCCGTGCCCTGACGAGAACCGCCGGTTCCGCTGCGGGTTCTGAGGCGCGACGCCCTTGCTGCGCCTTTTAACTTTCAGCTGTCGACTGTGAACCCTGCAGCGCTGCCACGCGTTACAGGATGCTTTCCGTCCAATTTTCTAGCGTGTGTTTTAGTTTGGCCATGAATTGGTGGGCTACGGCGCCGTCTACGACGCGGTGATCGTAGGAGAGGGTGAGGTAGACCATGCTGCGAATGGCGATTGCGTCGTCGATTACGACTGGGCGCTTTTCGATTGTGCCCAGGCCCAGGATGGCGACGTTCGGCTGATTGATTACTGGGAGGCCGAACAGGCCGCCGAAGACGCCGGGATTAGTGATGGCGAAAGTGCCTTCGGCGACTTCCTCGGGCTTCAGTTTTTTGGCGCGGGCGCGTTCGGCGAGGTCGTTCATGGTGCGGGCGATGCCCAGGAAATTTTTCTCCTCAGCGTTTTTGATCACCGGAACGATCAGGCCCCAATCGAGTGCGACGGCGATGCCGATGTTGCATTCCTTGTGCAGGATGATGTTGGTGCCGTCCACCGAGGAGTTCACGGTGGGAAAGGCGCGCAGGGCTTCCACAGCGGCGCGGACAAAGAAAGGCATGAAGGTGAGCTTGGTGCCGGTGGTTTCTTCGAATTTGTGCTTCATTTTGGCGCGGAGGGTGGCGATGGCGGTCATGTCCGCTTCGTCCACGGAATAGACGTGGGGGGAGACGTGCTTCGAGAGCACCATGTGCTCGGCGATGCGCTGGCGCATGACAGACATGGGCTGGACTTCGTAGTGGCCGAAATACATTTTTTCGCGGGGGACGGCGTTTTCGAGGACGGCGGAGGCGCTTGCGCCTCCTGTGGCTGGAGGAACGCCCGCAGGACGCGCGGGCGGAGCGGCCGGGGCCGCGCTCACCGGGCTAGCCGTGGCTGAAGAGGCAGCAGCAGTCGGCGAGCCACCTCCTTGCACGGCGCTGAGAATGTCGCTCTTGCTGACGCGACCGCCGGCACCGGTGCCGGGAACCTGGGAAACATCAATATTATTTTCGCGCGCGATTTTGCGGACCAGCGGAGAGCTGCGAACTTTTTCACCGCTGTGCGCGGCGGTTTGCGGTTGCGTCGCGGCCGGCGCTGCGGCGGCTGGAGCGGGCGCAGCGGATTTTGCGGCGGGAGGCGGCGCAGGCGTCGCGGCTGCGGGTTTTGCTGGCGCGGCGGCAGGCGCGGAACTGGATGCGCCGTCGCTGGCTTCGATCACGGCAACCACGGTTTGAATCGGGACCGTTTGGCCCTCGGCGACTTTAATTTCCTTCAGGACCCCCGCGGAGGGTGAGGGAATTTCCGCGTCCACTTTATCGGTGGAAATTTCGAACAGCGGTTCGTCGCGCTCGATTTTGTCTCCGGCCTTTTTCAGCCATTTGGTAATGGTGCCTTCGAAAATACTTTCGCCCATTTGGGGCATGATGACGTCAACAGCCATGGTCTTCTCCTGTAGGTACGAACGCGCGCTGCGGGACTGATCTCAACGAGGCAGAATCTAGGCGGCGCTGAGACATTCCTCGTGCCACACGCCGGGGATACCCTGCAGCGTGTAAATCTCATCGCCGCCGGTGAAGAAGTCCACGGCCTTCACTTTGGCGATTTTGCCGGCGTAGGGCAGCTGCTCCGGCTCCAGCTCGTTGTGATACTGGCCGGCCTCCAGAAAAGCCTCGAGGAAAGCACGGTCGGCGATTTTCACTTCGCTGCCCACTTCAAATTCGGCGTTGTTGATGCCCTTGGTCTTTCCCATCGTCTCGGTCCTGCCTTTGTCCGCTTTAGTATTTTGCCAGTTCGCGCGCGGCCGCGACTACTTTTTCGGTGTTGGGTAAAAAACGTTCCTCGAGCGGCGGCGAATACGGCACCGGCGTGTCGAGCGCGGTGACGCGGGCTACCGGGCCGTCGAGGTCGTCGAAAGCACCTTCAAAGACGAGAGCGGCAATTTCGCCGGCAATGCCGCCGGTGCGCGTGTCTTCGTGCACCACCAGCAGCTTGTTGGTCTTTTTTACGGACGCGAGAATCGTGTCCTTATCGAGCGGGAGCAGAGTGCGTAGGTCAATCACTTCCGCTTCGATGCCTTCCTTCGCGAGTTCGACGGCCGCTTCCATAGCCGTGTGCGCCATCGCTGCGTAGCTGACGATGGTCAAATCGCGCCCTGGGCGGCGCACGATCGCCTTGCCGATGGGCACGGTGTAATCGCCCGGCGGCATTTCTTCCTTGAGCCGGCGGTACAGATATTTGTGCTCGAAGAACAGCACGGGATTGTTGTCGCGTATCGCGGACTTCAACAGGCCCTTGGCATCCGACGGCGTGGAAGGATAAATCACTTTCAGTCCCGGCGTATGCACGAAATACATTTCGGGATTCGCGGAGTGAAACGGGCCGCCGTGCACGCCGCCGCCGGATGGGCCGCGAATGACCATCGGGACCGGCGCGCCCCAGAGGTAATGCGATTTGGCGACGAAGTTGGTGACCTGATTAAAGCAGCAGGCGATGAAATCAATGAACTGCATTTCGGCGACGGGACGCAGGCCGAGGAAGCTCATGCCGCAGGCCGCGCCGATGATGGCGGTTTCGGCGATGGGCGTTTCGATGACGCGTTCGCGGCCAAATCTTGCGAGCAAGCCATCGGTGACCTTGAAGGCGCCACCGTACACGCCGATATCTTCGCCGATGGCGACTACGGCTGGGTCGCGTTCCATTTCTTCGAACATCGCTTGCCGGATAGCATCCACCATGGTGATGGGACCGGAAGTGGGAACGGTTTTGGAGGACAGGTTCGGAGCGGTGTGGGACATCGTCAGCGCCTCCCCTGTTTATCCTGGGGATTTTTCGTGAACGGCTTGCCTTGGGCGTTTTTGCCGAAGGACTTGTTGCGCGGGCTCTTGCTGAAAGATTTCTCCGGCTGGGTGCGGCTGAAGGATTTTTCTTTCGGCGCGCGGGAGTAGGCTGGTTTGTTTTGGGGATTCTCGGGACTTTGGCGGAAGGCTTTGTCTTTCGGTCCGCGGCCGAAGGGGACGCGGGGGATGGCGGGATCCTCGGCGACAACGCCCGCGGCTAAATGTTCCGGTTGGAGTTCGGCGCGTTCGGGCGCCGGTGCGGGCTTTTGCACCGCCGGGACCGGGGCTGCGGCTGCGGCGGGCACGGCCAGCGAGGCGGGCGTCTGCGTTGGCGCTGGATTTTTCGCACCGTTGCCACCTGCGATTTCCGCTTGGGTGTACGCGGGGAGATCTTTCAGGCGCCAGGTGGGATCAATGCTGGATCTCGGCGGCGTTACCTCGGATTTTGCGCGCTTCCAGTCGGCTTCGATTTTGTGACAGCCGTCGCAATAGACGCCTTCTTCGGCGAGTTCGGGCGGAGGGAGCGGCGAATCTTCGGCGAATTTTTGTTCGACGTCGAGCTCGCGCTCGATGCGCGCGTCGATTTCGGATTTCGCGGCCGCGTCCCAGATTTTACTTTCGGTGAGATATTTTTCGTAGAGCGTGAGGGGATCGCGGGATTTCCAGTGGTCGAACATTTCCTTGGGAACGTATTCGGCGGGATCGTGCTGGGCGTGGCCGCGCATGCGCATGGTTTTTACTTCGATGATGCGAGGGCCGCGGCCGGCGCGACATTCGTTTACCGCTTCTTTCGAGGCTTGATAGACGGCGACCACGTCGTTGCCGTCAACGATGACGCTGGTGATGCCGTAGGCTGCGCCGCGGTCGGCGAGATTCTGGATAGGGACCTGACGCGAAACGGGGGTGGAGTAGGCCCACTGATTATTTTCTATGATCAGGACGAAGGGAGCGCGCTGTGAGGCGGCCAGGCCCAGACCTTCGTGAAATGCGCCGGTGGAGGTGCCGCCGTCGCCGATCCAGGTGAGCGCGACAATGTTTTGTCCTAGATAGCGGCCGGCCATGGCGACGCCGGTCATCACCGGGATTAAATCGCCTAGCATGGAAATGGGGGAAACGATGTGGCGGACTTTCAAGTCGCCGAAATGGCTGGTGCCGTCTTTACCCAGCGTGGGCGAAGTGAATTTCGCCATGTGCTGGGTGAAAATGTCGCGCGGGGGGACGCCTTTTACCAGCAGCGCGCCGATGTTGCGGATCATGGGCGCGATCCAGTCGCGTTTTTCCAGGGCGTAGCAGGTGCCTACGGATACGGCTTCCTGTCCGAGGCTGGAATAGAGGCCGCCGACAATTTTATTCTGGCGGAAGAGGCGGACCATGCGCTCTTCGAGCTGGCGATTGAGCTGCATGTAGTAGTAGAGGTCGAGGTGCTGTGCGCGTGTGAGCGGCGGGGCGGTGGATTGGGATGTTGGCTGCGACATGGATTGAGTCAAGGGTTGGGTCATGCCAGGCTCCCTTTTAGTTCCAAGATTTCGCCGGGGCGTGGCGCGAGCGCGTGTTGGATGTGATGTTGCAATTTTTCCTCGAGTTCGGCGCGCGTGACTTGCAGCATGTCGCGCTCGAACAGTTTGCCGAAATGCGCGGCGAGCCTGGGCCGGACTTCTTCGCTGCGGACGGCGCGGTCGAGCACGCGTTCCAGAGAGGTAGCGCGCTTGCCGGCAATGCCGCATGGGACGATTAGATCAAAGTATCGCAGATCGGTTGCAACATTGTACGCGAAGCCGTGGGAAGTAACCCAGCGGCTGAGGTGGACGCCCAGGGCGGCTAGTTTTTGTTCTGTTGGTGGCTGGCCGACCCAGATGCCGTGGCGGCTTTCGATGCGTTCCGCGGCGATATTGAAATCGGATGTGGCGCCGATCATGGTTTCTTCGAGCTGCTGGACGTACCAGCGGACGTCGCGGCGATGTGCGCTGAGATCGAGGATGGGATAGCCGACGATTTGGCCGGGGCCGTGGTAGGTGATGTCGCCGCCGCGGTTGGTTTCATGGAATGTGACGTTCATTTGGGCCAGCAGGTGATCGTTGGCGCGGAGATTTTTGCGATTGCCGTTGCGGCCCAGGGTGATTGTGTGCGGATGCTCGCAGAACAGCAGGACATCTGGAATCGCGCCGGCTTTGCGGGCTGCGACGAGTTTCTGCTGCAGCGCGCAGGCTGGTGCGTAGGGTAGAAGGCCCGCGTTGACTTGCCAGCAGATTTTTTCTGGGTGGTTCACGAAACCGTAGCCGTTTCCGGCGGACTGCCGCCGATCCGTATTGCCTTAACAGCACAGGCAAGATTGCCTATGCTACCAAAACCGCTGCTGCAAAATTTTTCCCACCGCGCGCTAGTAATTGATGCTTAGGCCCCGCACGGCGTTGAATGCATCGCCCATTGCTTCCCAGACTGTGGGGTGGGCGTGGATTGTGGCGGCCATATCGTCGAGCGTGGCTTCCAGTCCGAGGGCAGCTACGGGCTCGGCGATGATTTCGGTGGCGAGCGGGCCGATGGCGTGCACGCCTAGAATTTCGCCGTACTTTTCTTCGGCTACCACTTTGATGAAGCCTTCGTGGTTGCCGAGAATAGTGGCTTTGCTGTTGCCGAGGAACGGGAATTTTCCGGTCTTCACCTGGAAGCCGGCGTCGCGGGCTTGTTTTTCGGTGAGGCCGATGGAACCGATCTGCGGCTCGCAGTAGGTGCAGTTGGGGCAGCGCTTGCGATCGAAGGGCTGCACTTCTTTTCCGGCCATGCGGCCAACGGCGATGATGCCTTCCATGGAAGCGGCGTGCGCGAGTTGCGGCAGGCCGGCGACGATGTCACCGATGGCGTAGAGGTGCGGCTCATCGGTTTCGAGGTACGCGTTGCTATGAATAAAGCCGCGTTCGAGTTTGGCTTTGGTCTTTTCCAGGCCGATGTTCTCAGTGAGCGGGCGGCGGCCGACGGCGATCAAAACTTTTTCGGCGCTGATGGTTTTCGCTGCGCCGCTCTTGTCTTTGTAAACGACCGTCGCGCCGTTGGCGTCCTTCTTCACGGACTCGACTTTGGCTTCGAGTTCAATTTTCATGCCGCGTTTCGTGAGCGCCTTGTGAAGCTCGGCAGAAATTTCCTCGTCTTCGAGGGGGACGACGCGCGGGAGGGCTTCGAGGAGCGTGACTTCAGAGCCGAAGGTATTGAAAATGGACGCGAATTCGACGCCCACCGCGCCGCAGCCTACCACGATCATGGATTTCGGGATTTGCTGCAGGCCGAGAATTTCGCGATTGGTTAGCACTGTGGTGCCGTCAATTTCTACGCCGGGCAGCGAGCGCGCGGCGGAACCGGTGGCGACCAGGATATTCGCGGTTTCGAGCTCAGTGATCTTGCCGTCTTTTTCGACGGAGACGCGGCCTGGGCCGGCGATCCTGCCCCAGCCGGTGAGGGACTCGACTTTATTCTTTTTGAACAGCAAGTTGATGCCGCCGGCATGTTTTTTTACGATTTTGTCTTTGCGCGCGAGAATGGCGGGCCAATTGACTTTTACATTTTCTACGGAGAAGCCGAATTCTTCGGCGCGTTTGAAGTGGTCGTAAATATCGGCGTGGTGCAGGAAAACTTTGGTGGGGATGCAGCCGACGTGCAGGCAAGTGCCGCCGAGAAAAGGATCTTTTTCGACGACGGCAACTTTCAGGCCCCACTGCGCGGCGCGGATGGCGGCGACATATCCGCCCGGCCCGCTGCCGATGATCACGACATCGTATTTAGCCAAACCAGTCCTCCCCCCAAAGCTGTGCTGCGCGCGAAATGGTTCCGTTCATGGAAGGATGTCCAGGATAGCGGATTAGGATCGCGGCTCTTCCAGGCTCGCAAACGTAAGATTTTAACAGCGCCGGGGGTTGGCCGCAACCCTGAGGGTGGGCGCGGTCGGTGTGCGGGCTCGAATGGAACCCAGGCAAAGAGCGCAAGGCGAGAGATTCAAAATGCCCCGGTGCTTCGCGGGCGCAAAATTAATTCGGACTGATATCCTCTACTTCTTCACGCATTTTGCGATGACGCTCGGCCTCGGCTATTTGACCCAAGTCGCGAGAGGTTTTTTCAAGCCATCCCCAAATGTTGTTCTTACGTAGGTATTCGGCATCCGCGGTTTGAACGCAAAACTCAAAGTTCCTCTTGGCCTCTTTGACGTCGGCCAGGTGGTACGCAGCGAGTCCCAACATGTAACGCGCTCGACTTTGCCATTCCGGTGGCATGCTCGAGGTAATCGATTCCTTTAGCAGTTTCGCCGCGCGCCGGTAATTTCTGACGGTGTAATAATACTGGCCAAGATAGTACGACCTTATAGGCTTGTAGTGCTTCGGCGGAACTGCGCGCTCGAGAAATACTCCTGCCTCTAGCCAGCGGTCGGCGTTGGCCAGGAGCATTCCCGCGTGCATTTCCGCTTCACGTCGCAATTCGTAGAAAATTCGCTGAGATAGCTGTCTTGGGTAGCGGGCCATTAAGTCCTCCAAGACAGTAAGCGCCAACGGCTCATTCCTTTCCTTGATCGACAACTTCGCTTCCGCAAACCGAAACACTACCGCCGATCCCGCCGCTAGATCTTCTTGATCGTTGTCTTGTGGATCGGCGAGCACTTGTGCGCCCAAGCCATCGATGTGGGACATTTGCGTTTGCATTTCGTTCAACTTCTTTCTAGCCTCCACAACCGCGCCCATATCCAAGAGCCAGCACATCTCGCAATAGAAAAGGAAGAACCGCTCGAGGCCGTCAGGTGTCTCGCGGACCAGGTCGCGAACGATCCGGACAGCCTCCTCCGGGTTTCCGGCAGAACCTAAACATTCTGCGTCCTTTAACCGCTTAGCCCGCGAGCGGTCGACCTGCTTGCGAGGCGTTGGTTTACCTGTTCCGAGAGGTTGTAGCGGCTGCATGGCGAAAGCGGATGATACCACTGCGGCAGTCGACGCAGAGTTCATGCCCGACAGCAAAAACAGTGCGGACTGATAACACCCGGCGGCGGGAGCGCGTTGCGGGGGTTTGGCGGACCTTGTATAATCTTGGCTGGACGCTTGGGGAATTATTGGGATTTTTAATTTGCAGGGCCGTCCGAGGAGTGCTGGATGTCGTTTTCAGGTTTGTATTTGACGCGCGTGTGGCTGGGCAGCAATTTTACGCCGAAGTTTTTGCCGGCGAAGATACGGCCGCTCGCGGCACACGTGAAGCTGACGGAAAATTGCCAGGCGAAGTGCATCAGCTGCGACTATTGGAAGACGCGCTGGCACGACGCGATCAAAGCCGACCGCGCGGTGGAGCTGCTGAACGAGATCGGAGCCGCGGGAATTCGCTCGCTGCGTTTTACCGGCGGCGAACCGCTGCTGCGCACCGACCTGTTCGAAATCATGCGGCGTGCGGACATGCGTCCGTTTAACGAAGTGATCCTGCAGACCAACGGGCTGCTGATCAAGAAGATGCACAAAGAGATTAACGCTTCGGCGATCACCAAGGTCTGCATTTCGATTGACGGACTGGAACAGACCAACGACCTGATCCGCGGGATTGACGGCTATTTTGATCTGGCGATGCAGGGGATCAAATTGCTGCGCGGGAAAAAAGTTTCGATTGCCGTTACGCTGAACCGCATTTCCGCGAAGGAACTGGGAAAGCTGGCGGAGGTGGCACACGGAGTAGGCGCCGAAGTGCAGTACAACGTCCTAAGCCAGAGCATTTATTTCATCAAGGACGCGGACATGGATTCGATGTGGCCGGAGGGCGGAGACGTCAAGGAGATTGCGAAATTTCTGCGCGACGACCTCAAGCGGCCCGAGTACGAAGTGGAGTATGTGACTAAATATTTCAAGCGGCAACTGGTGGCGGAACCGCCATGCATTCTGGGTTACCTGCAAATGTTCGTGCTATCGAATGGCGACGTCATGACCGGGTGCTATCCGCTGAAACCGGTGGGAAATATTCTGAAGGATAGCCTCGCGACGATTTTGGCGTCCGAGGATTATGTGCGGCAGTGCGAGGCCATGGTGCGACGGGAATGTCCGGGCTGCACGTGCGGCGTGGAAAGTTCGCTGGCAATGCAGAACGCGGCTTCCAGCGCGTTTTTCGAGCTGGGAAGGCTGACGCACAAGCAAATGCCGGTGAACATGGGAATGCCGGCGGAAGTGGCGTCGGCGGAAAACGCGTAGCGGCCGATATTGTTGCGCGGGCGGTTCGCGAACCGCCCTTACGAGAGCTTGCCAACTGATGTGGTTACCTCCTAGACTCCTGCGGTGAACTTTCCGTCGCGAACTTCCCTTTCGATTCCATTGATTACTTTTGACGCTCCCTGTTTCATACGCGCGCTTTTAGGTGCGCAGGCCTGCACTTCGCTGCGGAGCCATTGGCGATGACAATGCTGGTTTACATACTTTTCGTTATCGGTGCGGGTGTCACTTTGCGCGCTGATGTGCAGCGCCGACGCCTCACATTGCAAAAGCGTGCCGGTTGGCGGCTGCTGACGGCGCTGGATGTGGCGTGTTTGGCGGCAACCGCTGGCGTGGCGTGTGGGCTAATTCCACTGGCGGTTATGGGCGGCAGCCTGCCGCTGTATGCGCCGGAAACTTGGGGGATTGCGGCGGCGGGGCTGCTGGCGTTATTTCTTTGGAGCGAAGGCCGGCGGCAGCTGCAATTTCAACGGCCTGCAGGAATTGTGCTTGGCGAATGGCTGATCCTCGGCGGCGCGTACCAGCTGATTGAGACCGCGGTGTTCGGCGGACGGGCGCACGTTCCGCACGGCGCGGCGGCGGTGACGGCTTGCGTCGTCGGGATTTCGGCTGGCGGAGCGGTAATTGCGGTAATCGTGCCGCGATTTGTGAAGCGCTATGAAGGCCATCACATTCTGGATCGCGTCAGCGAGCAGGAGGATTTTGTGCAGCCGGAGTACGTGGGGCCCACGCCGGAATGCCCGCATCCGGAATGGTGGCAGATGGTGGATTCGCAGAGTTCGGAGCTGGAGGTGCTGGATTTTC
>Ga0070762_10001796_pt1 | contig 9999 bp, 23 predicted proteins | sample HubBroMetageREF2_FD_66726 | JGI IMG/M metagenome (GOLD analysis project Ga0070762, IMG submission 66726) | Reference soil microbial communities from the Hubbard Brook experimental Forest, New Hampshire, USA - Hubbard Brook CCASE Soil... | ecosystem: Environmental > Terrestrial > Soil > Temperate... | reverse complement strand
GCCGCGAGGCACGCGCCGCCGATCAGGAGGCGGGCGCCGGTGCGGGTCAGGAGGCAGTAGGAGGGGACGCCGACCACCCCGGCGATGTTGCCGCCGCCGATCTGCGCGAGGCACGCTGAGGCGGTGCTGCTGCCGCTGTCGGAGGCGTCCAGCGTCGCCACGTTGGTGTCCGGGGTGGTCGAGCCGTTGAGGAAGCCCTTGTACGCGCCGCTGGTGTAGGTGACCCACGCGCCGAGGCCCTGGCTGGAGTACTTCAGCGTCGCCTCTTTGGCGTTCACCGCGGGGTCGAACAGGTTCCCCTGGTCGGACGGGTCCACCGCGCCGAGGATCTGCCACAGGCCCGACGCGCCGGACGGGTTCAGCGCGGTCGAGCACCCGTCTGATTCGGCCATCGCTATCGCGGCCATCGTCGGCGCGAGCGCCTTGCTGCCCCCCGCGTTTATCCACAGGCCCTCAAGCTGCGCGTAACTGTACTTGGTGCCGGTGCCGCCGGCCCCGGTGCACTGGGTGCCGGTGCCCGCCATCAGACGATCCCAGTCAGGGCCTGCCACCAGTTCTTGGACGCGGGCGCGCTCGGGGAAGCGCCGCTTCCCGTGCCGGTCGAGCCGGACTGCGCGCCCGCCTGCTTGCCGGGCGGCATGATCGCCCCGACGTCCGTGATGGGCGGCGGCGGCCAGCCCGTCGTCTGCGTCGGCGCCTTCCCCACGACCTGCATCAGGATCGCCAGGTCGTAGGTGAACGCCGCGACGGTGGCGGCGGTCTTCGCCGGCTGGTACAGCGACGCGACGGCCAGGGCGCCGAACACGATGGAGGACGACGCGAGGACGCCGGGGGTGGGCGGGGCGTGGAGCTTCCCCCACCGGTAGAAGACGATGGACTCGCCGATCATCCACGCGAAGAACAGGCCCATCAGGAGGGCACCGCCGACCGGTCGAGCAGGGCGCGGGTCTGCGGCCACGGGCAGTCGTTGACGTGCGCTCCCGGATTGGGCGAACCGCACAGCGCGCACACCCCGGCCTGATCGAAGCATGACCTGATCCACGATTGGACGGCCTGCGCCGCTGCGGCGAATTCTTCGGCGGTCGGCTCCATCAGGTCCCCTGCACTGGCAGGCCGCCGGGGTTCGTGATGGTGGTGCTGTTGTTGATCGTGCCGAGCTTGTGCCCGCCGCTCGGGGCGGTCACGTTGACCTGCTCGCCGGGCCACGTCGGCGCGAACAGGGCGCTGAACGGGACGTCGTAGGACTTGCAGAGGCAGTACCCCCACAGGCCGAGGGTGTAGGCGGCGAAGGCGAGGCCCATCCCGATCGGCGTCATGTCGGGTTGCCCCAGCTGGCCATGGCCGCCCCGTCCGTCTCGGTGCCCGGCGCGCTCGACTTGGTTCCGGCGTCCCTCGCGTGCAAGTACTGCGCGTACATCAGCACCCCGGCCGTCACCCCGCCCGCGATGATCTCCTTGCGGTGCCGCCGGTCGAGCCACGCCGCCGCGGCGACGAACACGGCCGCCTGCGCTATCCCGATGTGCACCCACTTCATCAGCGTCGGGGCGCGCCGGTCGGCGTTGATCTCCGTCGTCTGCGGGCTGCTGCAGGCCGCGGCGATGATCTCGTACACGATGCCCGCCGAGACGAGGAACGCGACGCCGCCGCCCGCGCTGGTCTGCGCGGCCACCGCCACCGGGCTACCTCCGGACTACAGTCGCGATGAGCCCGGCCAGGAGGCCCGCGGCGAAGATCCCGACCACCACCTCGCCGACCACCGTCCAGCTCCACCGCTGCGGCAGCATGGCCTCAGCCCGTCACAGACCCGGCGAGCACCTTGGCCGGGGGCTTGTCGGAGCCGATCGCGGGCGCGGCGCTCGGCTGCGCGTCGGTGATCAGGTCGGCGCTGCCCGGGATGTGGACGCCGACCATCGCCAGCGCCTGGGTGAAGTAGTGGTGGTCGCCGGGGCCGGGGTGGTAGCTGTTCAGCTTCCGCTCCAGCTTCCCGGCCACCTGCCGCACCGCCGCCGTGTCGCCGGACTCCACCGCGTTGCCCGCCGCGTCCACCACGTCGTCGGCCAGGCGGGTCAGCTCGGCTCCCTTGGGGTGGAACTCGAAGTGCTTCGCGATCAGGTCGCGGGCCTGCGCTGCGTTCACGACCAGCTCGTGCGCGCCGCCGCCGACCTGCGTGCTCTTCAGGCTGGCGATCTGCGCCGCCATCGCCGCCATCTGCGCCTGCATGGTGGCCAGCAGCGCTGTGACGTCAACCTCGGTCGGGCTGGCGCCGGACGCCGCGGCGGCCGCCATCTGCTCGGGGGTGGGGCCGGTGCCGACCGGCGGCGGCTGCACCTGGTCCTTGACCGCGGCGAGGTCTTCGGGGCTGTACCCGGTCTCGCCGAACTTCGCTGGGGGCATCGTTCGTCTCCTGTCAGAGCTGCGGGCGGGCGCTGGCGGTCGCCGTGGACGACGACGGGACCGGGTTGGCCAGGGCGTCGATCGCCGCCTGCGCGGCGGGCAGCTGGGCGATCAGCGCGTCCAGCTTGGAGGTGTCCACGGTGCTGCCGACGCTGGCCAGCTCCACCTTGATCGCCGCGACGTCGTTGGAGAGGTCCGCGAGGAACGCGGTCAGCGCGGTCACCGCGGCGTTGATGTCGTCCTGTGCAGCCATGATCAGATCCACTTTCTCTTCTAGGCGGGCCAGCGTCTCGTACAGGCCCATCAGGGTCTGGCCTCTGTCTCGTGCGCGACCGTGTTGTCTTTGAGCCAATTTACATCGGCGCGCAGGTCACGCGTGTCGTCGATCATCTTGCCGAGCACCTTGCTGTGCATGATGCTGATCGCGGCCAGGACGCCGACCATCGCGGCGAGCGCCCAGAAGTCCCGCTCGTCCATTCAGGGCCTTCCTGCCATGCGGAGCTGACCCCACCGGCCGGGCGAGCTGGCGGGGATCGCGGCGCCGTCGGCGGTGAAGATCGGCGTCAGCCCCTGGTAGCCGATGGTGCTGTAGGCGCCGCCGGGCTCCGGGTACACCAGCACCTGCGCCTGCGGCATCACGTCAGCGCTTGTAGGCGACGCGGCACCGCCTGTGACCAGGCCGCTGGTCTGCACTGGGGTGTAGGCGGCCATGGCCTGCTTGTGGTGCCCGCCCTGCCGGGCCACCCGCTTCTTCAGCTTGCTCACATGCCCACCTTCAGCTTCCTCGGCTTGCGCGCCCGCGGGCCCCGCTGCAGCTGCGTCGGCGTCCGGTCCTGCATGCTCGCCCCGTCGAAGTTCAGCAGCGCGATCATGCCCGGCGCCGGGTTCCACGGCCGCACGTAGGTAGCCGGGTTGGACGGGTCCATGCCCTTGAAGCTCGGGCCGCTCATGTTCGCCACCGACAGGCTCATCGCGGCGCTGTAGCTGTTGGCGGGCCGGCCGGGGGCGCCGGGGGTGATGCTGATGTTCTGGTGGTTGTGCAGGCCCCATCCGCTGATGGGGCGGCGCATGATCCTCACTTCGTCTTCACCGCCGGGCCGTTCGTCTCGGCGCTGGTGCCGCCGGGGCCGATCGCCGCGACGTGGAACGTGTACGTGCGGAGCGGCGACAGGCCGCTGATCGTCGCGGACGTCCCGGTGACCAGGTGGGGGGTGCCGACCAGCTTGTCCTGGTAGGTGACCCGCACCCGGTAGGACGTGGCGTTGGCCGCCTTGTCCCACGACAGGGTGACGCTGGTGGGGTTGACCTTGGCGGCCTTGACGCCGCCAGGCGTGCCGGGCTTCGGCTTCGCCGCGGGCGCGGTCGTCTTGGGGGGGGCGCCGGGGGCGGTGGGCGTCGTCGTCTTCGGCGGGCTGCCGGTGGCGGCCGGGGGCGGCGCGGTTGTCGTCGCCGGGGGGGGCGCGGTGGTGGTGCCCGTGCCGCCGCCCGCCGCCGTGGTGCCGCCGCCCGAGCCCGAGGCGGTGCCCGGCGCGCCGGCCGACAGCAGCTGGTCGAGTTCCTCCTGCAGGGCGTCGAGCTGCCCGGCGGTGCTGTACGCGCTGGCGCTCGAGGTGGACGACGACGCGGCCGAGCTCGCAGACGACGATGATTGGCGGCCCTTCCACCAGAAGTACAGCAGCGCCGCGCCGATGATGCCGGCCCCGGCTATCAGGGCGGTGCGGGGCTTGAGTCCGAGGATCTTCCGGCCGCCCGCCGGTGGGGCGTCAGCCATTGTAGTTCGGCCATGTCATGAGGCGGGCGGGCTGGCGGATCTGCCGGCCGCCGCGCTGCACGATCGGCATCGAGAGGCGGGCGGGGACGCCCCGCGGGTCGGTCGCCGGGACGGGCATGAGGTTGTCGGACTGGACCGAGATGGGCATGCCGGCGCCGGGCCAGAAAGAGCGCTCCGGCCGCGCGTAGTACAGGTTGGGGCGGATGCTGTTCGGCGCGTCGCTGGAGCGGGACAGGCCCATCTGCGCTTCGTCGCCGATGTCCGGGGAGGGGATCTGGGGGTGGACCGGGATGGGTAGGGTGCCGGGCTGCCCGACAACCCCGTCCTTGTACTGGACGGCGCCCGACCCGGCGAGCCGGTTCATGTGGGGCGTGACCGCCGAGTGCCCGGCCATTGTCGATGGCCACCCCGGGACCGTGTAGCGCACCATCAGCCTCCGTTGAGCGCTTCATGGTACAGGTGCTCGCGCAGCAGGTAGCCCTCAAGCTGCCAGAGCTTGTCGCGGGCGTCGGCCCGCGCGACCCTCCGGCCGATCTCGGCATCGAAGTTCTCCGGGCTGGCCGCCGCCGCCTGGCCGATGACGGCGAACCCGTTCAGCGTCAGCAGGCAGCAGACCGTCATCGTGGTGCCGGGGAACTGGTGGTACTCCTCGCCCGCGATCTTGGCATCGATGGCATCCGGCGTGATGCGCGGGGCGGTGAGCCCTTTGGCCTGGATGTCCTGCTCGATTTCCTGCTCTCCATATCCCATGGTCAAGAGCCTCCCTTGTCGTTATTTGGTGGTCTGTCCCAGCAGCGCGTTCGTGCCGACCGTCTCAGCCTGCACCGCGCTGCCCGTGAGCACCTTGGTGCCGTTCGCGTTGTGGACGAGGTCGGCCAGGGCGATGCACGCGACGCCCAGGGTGATGACGCCGAAGACCTTCGCGCCCATCAGCTCTTCGCCTTGCCGGTGTTGCCCATGCCGGTGAAGTGCTGGAAAGCCCAGTACAGGCCGATCCCGACGACGATGCCGGGCAGCGTGATCCGCATCCGATCCTCCTAACCTCGGCAGTGACCAGTAGATGAAGCACAGCGCCACGATCGACAGGCCGCCGACCGACAGCAGCCCGACGTGCGCCGCGCTGTACCCGCCGCCGCCCGTCACGATCCCGAACGCCTTCTGCCCGATCGTCGTCGGCCCCTGGGGGGACGCCCCGGCCGCGGCGGGCGTCGCCGCGGGGCCGTAGCCGCTGCCGAGCGCGCCCTGGCCCTGGAGGCCCATGTCCAGGCTCAGCCCCCCCATGTCACACCGCCCCGCTGCCGAGCAGCGCGAACAGCTCCGTGATGCCCTTGTTCGCCAGGGCCTGCACGAACTCCGCGTACTGCGGGTGCTGCTTGATCGCGGCCACCACGTCGGCCCTCACGTCGTCGTAGGCGTCTTCTAGCAGCTCGGCTGGAGTCGCCATGATCAGACCTCCGGTAGGCCCTGCACGAGCTGGCCGGACGGCACGACCTGGCCGACGACGGCGTTCAGCGTGGACGGGCTGTTGCTCTGGGTGCCCCACGGGTACCCGGCGATCTCAAGCTGAGTCCCCGGGTTCGTGTTCAAGAAGATCTCGCCGGTGTCGAGCAGGCCGAGATCGCGCTGGCTGAGCGACGTCTTGCGGTTGATGCCGATCGTGCCGGCCGGCTTCGGCACCGGGATGGTCCCGGTGGCCGGCTGGGCCTGGGACGTGTTGCTGACGACGAAGTTCGCGCCCGCCCCGATGCCCGTGCTGATCGCCAGGTCTTCCGCCCACGTCGAGAACAGGGTGTCGATGACCGGCACCCCGTCGATGATCACCTTGGGGCGCGTCGGCCAGGCGGTGTCCGCCGTCTGCCGCAGGCCCGTCGAGTCGCGCAGCTCCAGGATCAGCATCGTCAGGTACCCGCCCAGGCGCGGCAGCTGCACCAGCTGGTTGGCCGCGCTCGCGATCGTCGGGTTGGACGGCTGCAGTATCCACTGGCAGGTGGTGCCGAGGCCGGGGGGGTCGGTCGGCATGCTCGGCAGCCAGTAGAAGTCGGAGTCTAGCGTTTCCTGCGCGCTGATCAGGGTGGCGTTCGTGCCCACGGCGGTGGCCGCCGCGGTGTTCAGCTGCAGGACGGGCAGGAGGGCCGCGTTCGCCCCGGAGATGACCCCGTACGCCTTCGCGAACTCGAAGCTGAGGTACCGGCTGAACACCGACGTGCTGGTGTGGGAGCTGGTGGTGTTGATGACCTTCGTCACCGGGCTGTTGGTCGGCGACCGCATGAGGTCCAGCCCGAACTGGCCGGAGTACAGGTTGACCTCGAACAGGACGTTGTACCCGGGGCCGGTGATCAGCTGGGTGCCGAATGCGTCCTTCATCTGCACCAGCGAGTAGAACGTGTCCGGGGCGTCCGCCACCGGGGTCATCGCGCCGCCGATGGGCCGCATGACCAGCTGCGTCTGCAGCTTGTACCCCTTGACGTAGCCGGGGGCGCTGACGGTCGGGGGGCTGATGAGGCCGGACGCCCCCACGGTCTGGACCCACTGGGCGCGGCGGCCGTCCGGGGCGTGGCGGACGAAGGGGCCGCCGGCCGGCTCGGCTGTCGTCTGCGGCTGGGGCCTGCCCGCCACGGTGCCGCCGGGGGCGATGGTGGCCTGGCTCACGGTGTGACCACCACGCCGACCTGTCCGACTGTGTTCATGATCGATCCTTCGGGCTTGGCCAGCTGCTTGCGGAGCCAGGTGTGCACGGTCTGCTCAGCGGGCCACATGAGGACCACCGTCATGACGATGAGCAGGAATCCCTTGCGGTTCACCATGAGCGCATCGTACCCCCGCCGGTGGAAACTGTGTACGTGGCATACAGGAGAGATCCGATCAGCGTGCCGTTCGACTCGAAGGCAGCCGAGCTGATCCGCCGCGCCTACGGGGTCAAGGGGAGCTGGGCGGGGGACTTCCTGTCCCCGCCGGGGCCGCGCGCCAGGGCGTGGGCCGCGTCGATCGGCATCGACCTGTACGAGCGGGACCGGTGGGGGGAGCTGCGGTACATCCGCGCGTACAAGCGGTCGGTGTTCTGGGTGCTGAACAAGTACGGCGGGGTGACGGGGCTGCGGCCGCAGATCAACACGGGGGCATTCTCCGGCGGGTGGCGCGCCCCGGTGCGCGGGCAGTGGGAAACGGGGGTGCGGGTCGAGCGGCCCGAGTGGCAGACGTTCCGGTGGGCGGTGCGGCTGCGGCTGCACCCGAGCGGCCGGCTGACATCGGAGTTCGGGCACGCGCAGGCGCTGCGGCTGGGCAACAACTGGATCGGGCGGGACAAGGAGCCGAACTTCAGGCAGTCCACCCCGGATGACAGGGAGTACTGATGGTCACAGCGATGACCGCCGAGATTCACGCCGATTCGATCGCCGTGAAAAACGGGTCGGGGATGACGGTGAAGGTTCTGCGCGGCAACCTCCGCGATCCGTCCGAGAAGCACGGCGTGAACCTAGACGAGGCCGACAGCCTGCTCGAGCAGGCTGGGTACGTGACGGGGCGGCCGATCTGGCAGGCGGGCGGCTGGTACAAGGCGGTGGTGGTGCCCGAAGCCGCGTTCAAGCGGAGGCCCCCGGCGTACTCGGATGAGTCGATGGCCGCCTGGCGGGCGAGCCCGGAGGGGAAGCGGCACGCGGCGGCGATGGCGAAGCACCGGGGCCGGTAGAGCCCCTTTGCCATAACTAACACCGTCCCCACCAGCGGAAACGCAAAAGCCCCCCGTTAGCGGCGGGGGGCCAAGCGGCTAGCGGCGGGCGGCCGGCCAGCTAAAGGAGCGGAGACTCCTATGAACCGAGATTCACAAGAGAGTATACGGGCCCCGGCACCTGCCAGGGCCGGGGGCCAGGGCGCCCAGTGTAGACGAGTCAGCCCCGGCCACCCTTGGGGTGGTGGGCCGGGGCCGCTCGGGGGGGGCGATGCGGTACAGCAAGAAACCGAATCCGTCTGCGCTTGGGGGCGCAGCACCCACTCTACCAGCCGGTATAAGGATTCCTTATGAAATGCGCCGAACTATAAGCGACATCTATGAACGAAAAACCGGCGGGGGGGGAGCGTCACCCATCACCCGCCGGCTATCGTTTGGACCCGTCACGACCCGGGTCGAGTATACCGAAAGGACTATCCGCATACCACGGCTTAGCCGCAGGTACGCGAAGCACGCCCAAAACTCCACAGCGACCGGCCGCCAGCCCGAACCGCGCCTTGCCTTTCGACAAGGTAAGTCAAGGTCAACGTCAAAACCGGCTCCGCCTCGAAGTGGGAAAACCACCCACTTCGGACGGCCCGGAGAAACCCGGGTACCACGTGCTACCACCAACCGGAGACCAGCCACCTACAGGGCAACCACAGACCGCGCCCGCGCGCGACCCCGCCCCGTGGATCGCCACCCCCATCGAGGACCGCGAGCTCCCCGACCATCCCCGCGTCTCCGCCTACGAGGCCGCGACCCGCATCGCCGCCGACACCCGCATGGTCCGCGCCCGCCTCGCCGCCAGCAAGGCCGTCCAGCTCGCCCGACGCCTGGCCGACGGCGAGGCGGAGTGGGATGGCATCGCCACCCAGCCCGCGTTCGGCCATCCCGCCTGGGAGCTCAGGGGCCAGCCCCGCACCCGCCGGTACTTCGGCAACCCCCATCCTGATGATTTCCCCGGCGGACTGTCAACCCCCCGTGAATATCCGGATTAATTTCCCGTGCACATTGCGGTATGCGATCCGGTTGACTAAGCTGTACCCATGAACCTGACGCAGACCCCGGCCGCCGACCTCGCCGAACTGACCGTCACCGAAGCCGAAACCCTCGCCGTCATGCTCGGCAGCGCCATCCGCCACATGAGCACCGTCACCAACCGCGACGGCTCCTACCCCTGGTACCACGCCGACCTGGAGACCGCCGTCACAGAGATGTGCGACGGCTTCTACCACGTCGTCAACAGCGCGCTCGCAGCCGGAGCCACCGCCGACCTCTACCAGTCCTTCCTCTGATGGGTCCGCACCCCGACCGCTCGGCGCCCGCCACTTCCCCGGCGGGCGCCCAGCCCATGCCCGCAGGCATCCCCGATGACGCCGAGACCGTCTGCTCCAAGTGCGACCTCCCCGTCATCTGGAACGGCCACGCCTGGGAGCACGCCGAAATGGCCGACGCCGTCGCCTGCGCGATCTTCAGCGGCGGCGCCATCATCATCATCGAAGAGGACAGCCATGACCAGTAAGCCAGCCATCCGCCTCGCCCAGGGCAGCCACAACTACGACGGATCAGACGACTGCCCCCGCTGCCTCTTCGAGGCGTACAACCTCATCAAGCGCGACCGGTTCACCGACGACCGCCCCCCCGGCGTCAGCCCCGCCCTCCACATCTTCGGGATGCGCCTCAACGACTGCCTAGACGACGACACCCGCCAGGCCCTCGCCCGCTACCTCCCCAACGGCGACGACCCCCTAGACGGCACCGACAGCGACGGCAGGGAGGAAACCCGCGGGTACATCGCCCTGGACTGGCTCATCCGCACCTACCTCCTCCGCTTCCTCGAGCTGTCCCCGCGGCTGGCCGAGCACGCGGCCGCGGTGCGGCAGCTCGCCCGCATCGACACGATGGACGCAGCCGCCGCGGCCGGCCCGGTGGTGCGCGCAGCCGGGGCCGCAGCCTGGGACGCAGCCGGGGCCGCAGCCGGGGCCGCAGCCAGGGACGCAGCCTGGGACGCAGCCGGGGCCGCAGCCAGGGCCGCAGCCTGGGACGCAGCCGGGGACGCAGCCGGGGACGCAGCCAGGGACGCAGCCGGGGACGCAGCCGGGGACGCAGCCGGGGACGCAGCCAGGGA
>Ga0070762_10001794_pt1 | contig 10004 bp, 7 predicted proteins | sample HubBroMetageREF2_FD_66726 | JGI IMG/M metagenome (GOLD analysis project Ga0070762, IMG submission 66726) | Reference soil microbial communities from the Hubbard Brook experimental Forest, New Hampshire, USA - Hubbard Brook CCASE Soil... | ecosystem: Environmental > Terrestrial > Soil > Temperate... | reverse complement strand
GGAGCGGGTCGTACATCTGCGGCCAGGGCGCGCTCATGGACCGTTGCCGCTACCGAACGCGCTCGAGATCGAGCTTAGAACGGCAAATCGTCGTCCTCTTCGGCCAGCGCTCCGGGGAAATCTTCAAAATCTTCCGTGCCGCCTTCCCCGCCGGGCGCGGCCCCACCCGCGGCGCCCGCAGCCGGCCCGCGTGTCGCCGCCGCGCTACGCGCCGGCGCTGGCCGGCTGCGCGGCGCGCTCGCCTCACCGTCGCCACCACCACCGCCGCCGCGGCCGCCGAGGAGCATCAACTCCCGCACGTTGATCTCGGTCACGTAGCGGGTCTGCCCCTCCTTGTCCTGAAACTGCCGGTATTCGATCCGCCCCTCGACGTACAGCTTCTCGCCCTTCCGGACGTACTTCTCCACCACGTCGACGAGCCCCGAGCCGCGCTGCGCGTTCCACACGACGCACTTGTGCCACTCGGTCTTCTCCTGCTTGTCGCCCGACGGCCCATTCCACGTCCGGCTCGTCGCCAGCGAGAACGTGGCCACCCGGCTCCCATTGTTCGTCGTCCGGATCTCGGGCTCCTGCCCGACATTGCCGATGAGCGATGCTTTGTTCAGACTGCGACTCACGTCCCCTCCCGGCCCATGGGCCATGCGTTGGCGATCTCAAAATCTACACAGCGAGCCGGACGGGTTGTGCTGTTCGAACGCGGCCGGCTCACGGGACGGCGCCCCGTGTCGCCCCCGTGTCCGCTCCCGCCCGCGGCCGGTATCGGAGCAGCAGAGCGTCCTCGGCCGGGTTGCGATAGTACGACGGCCGACGGCCCACCGCCACGAACCCTCGCGCGCCATAGAGCGCCCGCGCCGCCACGTTCGATTCCCGCACTTCGAGATACAAGGACGCCGCGCCGCCAGCCACCGCCTCCGCCATGGCCGCGTCCAGCAGATACCGGCCGATCCCCTGCCGGCGCCGGTCGGGCGCGACTGCCAGGTTGGCCAGTTCCGCCTCATCCGCCACTAACCATGTCACGACATAGCCGGCCACCACGGGCCCTCCGCCAGATGGCAGACAAGCCACGCTGAACCGCACCCGCGGGTCGTCGAGCAACGATGCGAAGGACCGACGCGACCACGGTGGATCGGAAAACGAGACGCGCTCGATCATCACCACCGCGTCGAGATCCTCCGCGGTCGCCCGGCGAAGCACCAGCCCCGCCGGCGGCCCGCCATCCGCGCCAGCCATCGCTAGTCCACCCCCGGCGACGCGGTCTTCGCCCCAAGCGCGACACGTCGCGCCTCCGCCTCGGCCAGCCGCCCGTAATCCGGCTCCCAGCTCTCGAGATCCACATCGCGGATCGCATCCCAGAGCCGCACGACGCCCCGCGCCACGGGCCACGCGTCGACGGCACACCCCGGCCCGATCATCGTCGCACCGGCCGCGCGCGCCCACTCGCTCACCGCGTGATCGGGCAGCCGCCGCGCCTCTCCGCTCGGCACCACTCGGATCACGGTACCGTCGTCACTCCGCTCGAGCATCACCAGGGCCGCGTGCCGCTCGCCGCGCAGTGCGTCGATCGATGCCAGATACAGTCCGGGTGCCAGGCGTTCCGCCGCGCCCGCCACGATGAGCGGGAGTGACCCGATCGACGCCAGACGCGGCCCCCCGCCGCGCAGCCCGGACGCGAGCCCTTTTCCAAGCGCGGCAGCGATCCGGAGGCTCGTGAAACTGCCCGGGCCTGCCCCGCACACCACGCGCGCAAGCGACGAGACGCCGATTCCTGCCTCATCGAGCACCGCCGCCACCGCCGGCATCAGATGCTCGTGCTCCGACCGTCCGGTCGCGACGTCCCGCTCTGCCACCGCCACGCCGCGCGAGATGCACGCTACGCTCGCCCGGTAGGTCGACGCCTCCAGCACCAGCGTGAATGCGGGCTCGAAGGCAGCATCCGGCGCCGGCGCCTGCCCGGCGCGTGGCTCCGTCATCCCGCGAGCAGCATGCGGCGCGTGTCATCCCCCGCCGCGTACTCGAGATCGATCGGCACATGCCCGGGCGGCAGCCGGTCGCCCGCCCGCTCCGGCCACTCAACGAGGACCAGCGCGTGCGCGGAGATGATCTCGTCCCAGCCGATCGCCGTGAGCTCGGCCGGACCGGCCAGGCGAAACAGGTCGAGATGAAACACGGGCGATCGCGCGGCGGCGTATTCGTGCACCAGCGCAAACGTCGGGCTCGTCACCGGAGCCGCGACGCCGTACCCGCGGCAGATCGCCTGGATCAGCGTCGTCTTCCCCGCACCAAGCGGCCCCGAGATCGCCATGATCATCGGCGGATGGCTCGCGCGCCCGACACCTTCCCCCCACGCGACGAGCTCATGGTGCGTGACTACGAGGCGCCCGCGCGATGCATGCGATGGCACCACGTGCGGCCCCACGTGCGGGCTATTGGGTCCAGGACCGGTCATGGGGAGCTGCGAGGGGGAGTTGCGACGGCGAGTTGCGACGGCTAGTTGCGGGGCGTGCCCGACGCCACTCGGCGCCGCATCCCACCGCCACCCCCGGCGTGTCCCCCACCACTGTGCGCGCCACCGCCCGGTGTGCTCGCGCGGATCTCGAACAGCGCATCACGCAGCCGTGCCGCCGTCTCGAAGTCGAGGGCCGCCGCCGCCTCCTGCATCTCCTTCTCGAGTCGCGCGATCGTCGCGTCCCGATCGCCCGCCGCCGCGACCTCCGCCGGTGACCGGCGCGCCGCCTTCGCCGCCTCATGATCGGTGCGCGCGTCCGCCACGCGGGTGATGAATCGCACCTGGTCCGCGCTCTTGATCACGCTGCGCGGCGTGATCCCGTGCTCGAGATTGTATGCGCGCTGCATCGTGCGCCGCCGGGAGGTCTCGTCCATCGCGCGCTGCATCGAGCCCGTGATCCTGTCCGCGTAGAAGATCGCCCGCCCTTCGACGTGCCGCGCCGCGCGGCCCACAGTTTGGATCAGGGACCGGTCGCTGCGCAGGAACCCCTCCTGATCCGCGTCGAGTATCGCCACCAGCGACACTTCGGGAAGATCCAGGCCCTCGCGGAGCAGGTTGATCCCGACCAGCACGTCGAACTCACCCAGCCGCAGGCCGCGCAGGATCTCCATCCGCTCGATCGCATCGATGTCGGAGTGCATGTACCGGACGCGCACCCCCACCTGCTGCAGATAGTCGGTGAGATCCTCGGCCATCCGCTTGGTCAGGGTCGTCACCAGCACCCGCTCGCCCGCGCGCTCCCGGATCCGGATCTCGTGCAACAGGTCGTCGACCTGGCCCCGCACCGGACGCACTTCGATCTCGGGGTCGATCAGGCCTGTGGGCCGGATGATCTGCTCCACGACCGCGCCCTGCGACAACTCCAGTTCCAATTCGCCCGGGGTCGCCGAGACATCGATCGCGCGCGGCGTCAGCGCCAGGAATTCGTCGAAGACGAGCGGCCGGTTGTCCAGCGCGCTCGGGAGCCGGAACCCGTACTCGACGAGCGTCAGCTTCCGCGCACGGTCGCCGTTGTACATGCCACGGACCTGCGGCAGCGTCACGTGTGATTCGTCGATCACCACGAGGAAATCCTCGGGGAAATAGTCGAAGAGACACGCCGGACGCTCGCCTGGCCCGCGCCCCGACAGATGCCGGGAATAGTTCTCGATCCCGGCACACGTCCCGATCTCCAGCATCATCTCGATGTCGAAGTTCGTGCGCGATTCGAGGCGCTGGGCCTCCAGCAGTTTGTTCTCGCGCCGCAGCTCGCCCAGCCGCTCCGCCAGCTCCGCGCGGATCAGCCCCACCGCGCGTTCGAGCGTCGGCCGCGTCGTGATGAAATGCTTCGCCGGATAGATCGCCGCCCGATCCAGCGTGGTGATCGTTTCACCCGTCAGCGGGTTGATCTTGGAGATGCGCTCGATCTCGTCGCCCCACATCTCGACGCGGACGCCCTGCTCCTCGTATGCCGGCAGGATCTCGACGGTGTCGCCCCGCACGCGGAACGTCCCACGCTCGAAGGCCACGTCGTTCCGCGCGTACTGGATCCGCACCAGCGACCGCAGGATGTCGTCCCGCGCGATGCGCTGGCCGCGCTCCAGCGTCACCATCGTCTCGCGGTAACTCACCGGATCGCCGAGCCCGTAGATCGCCGAGACGGTCGAGACGATGATCACGTCGTCGCGCTCCATCAAACTCGATGTCGCGCGCAGCCGCAGGCGATCGATGTCCTCGTTGATCGACGCGTCCTTCTCGATGTACGTGTCGGTCGTGGGGACGTACGCTTCGGGCTGGTAGTAGTCGTAGTACGAGATGAAGTACTCGACCGCGTTGCGCGGGAAGAAGCTCTTGAACTCCCCGTAGAGCTGCGCCGCGAGGGTCTTGTTGTGCGAGAGCACCAGCGTCGGTCGCCCGACCGCCTGGATGACGTTCGCGACGGTCATGGTCTTGCCCGATCCCGTGACCCCCAGCAGGGTCTGGAACCGGTCCCCGTGCTCGAGTCCGCGCACCAGCTCCGCGATCGCCTTGGGCTGATCGCCCGCGGGCGCGAAGGGGGACTGCAGGTCGAAGACTGCTTTGGCGGCGGCCGGCACCGCCGAAATATACCGGCCCTGTCCCCGGCTAGGCTTCCTCGGTGACCCGCTCGCGGCGCGCCACTTCGGAGACGCCTTTCACCTTGCGGGCGGACTTCATGATCTTCTCGAGATGGGCGAGGTTCTCGACCTCGACGAGCGCCGAACCGGTGACCCGCCCGTCCACCGTGTGCAGCTCCATGCTCTTGATGTCGGTGCCCGTGGCGCTCACCGCGGCGGCGAGATCGGCATACAGGCCGCGCCGATCGTGGGCTTCCAGCACCAGGCGGACCGTGAATCGCTCGCCTTCCGCCTCCTGCCAGTCGATTTCCAGGCGGCGCTCCGGCTCGTGCGCCAGGAACAAGAGGTTGGGACAGTCGCCCCGATGGATGCTGACGCCGCGCCCGCGCGTGACGTAGCCCACGACGGGATCGCCCGGCACCGGCTGGCAACACTGGGCGTACCGGACCATGAGCCCGTCGGCGCCCTGGATGCGCACACCTTTCGAGGAACGGCGCAGCCGGTCCACCAGGCGCTCGACGGCCGATGGCTTGGCCGGATCGCCCTGGTCCAGGTCGGGATGCAGCACCTTGAGCGCCTGCAGCACCTGGACATCGCCCTGGCCGATGGACGCCAGCAGATGGGTGGGATCCGTCAGGCCGAGCGTGGTCGCCACGCGCGCGAGGTCCGCCTCGTCGGGCTTGGCCAGGCGCCGCCGTCTGACTTCGCGATCGAGGATGTCGCGGCCGATCTTCGTCGAGGTCGCGTGCTCCTCATGCTTCAGCCACTGCCGGATCTTGTGCCGCGCCCGCCCCGTTCGCACGTGCGCGAGCCAGTCCCGGCTCGGCCGGGCTGTCGGCGCCGTCATGATCTCGACGGTCTCGGAGTTCTTGAGCGCGCGCGATAACGGCGCGATCCGCGCGTTGACCCGCGCCCCCTGGCAGTGGAGTCCCACTTCCGTGTGCACCGCGAAGGCGAAATCGATCGGCGTCGCGCCCTTGGGCAACTGGATCACGTCGCCGGTCGGCGTGAACACGAAGATCTCGTCCTGGTACAGGTCGAGCTTGAGGAATTCCAGGAACTCGTCAGGCGTCTTGGCGTCGAGCTGCAGTTGCAGCACCTGCCGGAACCACGAGAGATGGCGCTCGAGATCGTCGGCGTTCTTCGCGCCGTCCTTGTACAGCCAGTGCGCCGCGATGCCGAACTCCGCGGTCCGGTGCATGTCGCGCGTCCGGATCTGGATCTCGAAGAGCTGCCGCCCCGGACCGAAAATGGTCGTGTGCAGCGACTGGTAGCCGTTGGACTTGGGCTGCGCGATGTAGTCCTTGATCCGTTCCTGGAGCGGCGTCCACCCGTCGTGGATCACGCCGAGCGCGTGGTAGCACTCGGGCACCGTGTGGACGAGCACGCGGATGGCGAGCAGGTCGTAGATCTCCTCGTACGGCCTCGCGCGCTTGATCATCTTCTTGTGGATCGACCACAGGTGCTTGGGACGCCCGGATACTTCGACGTCGGCGATGCCCGCCAGCCTGAGCTCGCGGAGCAGCGGCTCGGTCAATTGCCCGATGAGTTTCTCGCGCTCGCCGCGCTTCTGCGCCACGAGTTTCGCGAGCGCCCGGTAGTCCTCCGGCTCGAGAAACTTGAACGCCAGATCCTCCAGCTCCCACCGCATCTTCGCCATACCGAAGCGGTGCGCCAGCGGAGCGTAGAGATCCCGGGTCTCCTGCGCGATCCGGCGCTGCTTCTCGGGCCGCAGGTACTCCAGCGTCCGCATGTTGTGCAGCCGGTCGGCCAGCTTGATCAGGATGACGCGTGCATCCTTGGCGATCGAGAGCAGCAGCTTCCGGTAGTTCTCGACCTGCCGCTCCTGCGTCGAATGCGCCGGGAGTGTGCCGATCTTGGTCAAGCCGTCCACGATCGACGCGATCTCGGGACCGAACTCGCGCTCGACTTCCGCCACCGTCGTCGGCGTGTCCTCGACGACGTCGTGGATCAACCCGCTCGCCACCGTGATCGAGTCCAGCTGCAGATCGGCCAGGATCTTGGCCACCTCGACGCAATGCGAGACGTAGTCCTCCCCCGAGAGGCGCTTCTGCCCGACGTGCGCGCGCTCGCTGAACCGGTACGCCCGGGCCAGCAGCTCCTCGTCGAGACGCTCGGCAACGCGCTCGCCTGGAACCGTCCAGTTCGGAATGACTTCCTGTAGGGCGACCGCGCTCATAGTCGGGGGTCCGGGACCGGGATCGTCAATGCCATCACCTGCGCTCGAGTGCTCACTCTTGCTACGCGAGAGTTACAGCAGCCGTTGCTCCGCCAGACTCACGTGACACCCGCGCCCAATGATCACGTGATCGAACACCGGGATATCCACCACCCGGCCGGCCGCCACCATCTCGGCGGTCACCCGCACATCGTCCGCCGACGGCGTCGGGTCACCGCTCGGATGGTTGTGCACGAGTACGATGGCGGCCGCGGCCTCCGCGATCGCCTCGCGGAACACCTCTCGCGCATGTACGGGCGACGAGTTGAGCAGACCGCGGGATACCACCGCGTCGCGCACCATCCTGTGCTGGGAATCCAGCACCACCACGTGCAGTTCCTCCACCGAGAGATCCGCCAACCGCGGCCCCAGCATCGCGACCACGTCGAGCGGACTCCGCATCGGCCGCCGCGGTGACGCCCGCTCGTCGGCGCACCGCTTCGCCAGCTCCAGCGCGGCATGGACCACCGCCGCCCGGGCCGGACCGACCCCCGGGATCGCCGTCAGCTCCGCGATCGGCCGCGCCGCCAGCGCTCGCAACGAGCCACGGCCGCGCCGGACAATCTCGTAGCCCAGGGCGATCGCCGAATGACCGACCCCTCCACTGCCCAACAGAATGGCGAGTAATTCCGCCGTACTGAGATGCGCGGCGCCCTGCTGCCACATCCGCTCTCGGGGCCGTTCATTGGGCGGCAACTCTCGAATAGCTAACGCGCCAACCTGGCTCTCGCTAGAGAGGGGCGACGCAGCCGGCGCACGCCGGCGCGGGCGGGATGGCGGCGAGCGCCGGGCTTCGGGCACAACGCAATGTGCCGGCCGGTGGGTGAGCCGGCGTACCATTTCATCGCCAGCCCGCCGATCGAATGCACCAGTAAACGCGGGCCAGTAACGCGGGCCAGTAACGCGGGCCGGCAAACGCGGGCCGGCAAACGCGGGCCGGCAAACGCAGGCTTGCAAACGCGGGCCGGCGATCGCCGCGACCCGCTAGTGCCTACGCACTCCCGGCACCGTGACACTTCTTGAACTTCTTGCCCGACCCGCACGGACACGGATCGTTGCGGCCGACCGTTGACCAATCCGTCCCGGCGGGAGCAGACGTCGCGCCAAGCGGCTTGGGACGCCCGCCCGCACCGGCCAGCATCGGCGGCCCCGCTGGCGGACCCTTGCCCCCCGAAGCGCTCGCACCACCCGCAGCCGGTCCCGCCGCATCCGCCGGCGTGTCAGCGCCCGGCGCATCGGACGATGGCCCATGCGCCTGCGGCGCCGCGTCCTCGGGCACCACGTCCTCCAGCACGCCGAGCGCGTTGTAACGCTTGCGCGGTCCGCCCGATGCTCCGGTGCCATTCCCCGATGACCCACCCGCCACCGGACCGCCTTGCGGCGGCGGCGGACGCTGGGGGCCACCGGGCGGCCCGCCGTACACCAGTTGCGCTCGCAGGAATCGCTCGGTGAACGTCGTGTAGATGTCGTGCATGAGGTCCACGAACATCGTGTACGCCTCACCCTTGTACTCCACCAGCGGGTCCTTCTGCCCCCACGCCCGGTAGTTGATGCTGTTGCGCAGCTGGTCGAGATCGTACAGGTGGTCCTTCCACTTCTCGTCCAGCACCACCAGCATCACGTGCGCCAGGACCGTCCCCGCCACGTCCACCGCTTCCCCGTCGGGCCGCACCACGGACGCGTTAAGACTCTCCAGCTTCGCCGCGAACGCCGCGCGCGCCGCCGTCAATCCGGCCTCCACCGCCTCCGCCGCGCTCACCGGGGGCGTGCCACCCTCCTCGAACGCCGGCACCATCAGCAGATACTTCTGTAGCAGCTCCTGCCCCAGCAGCCGGTAGTCGAAGTCCGCGGTGCTGTCCGCCTCGGCCAGACTCGTGTCGATGCGCCGGACGACGGCCTTCTCGACCATCTTCGCCGCTTCGCCCTTGAGCTCTTCGCCACCTTCCAGCGCGAACGTCCGCAGCGAGTACACGACCTCGCGCTGCTGATTCATCACGTCGTCGTATTCCAGCAGCCGTTTGCGCTGCTGGAAGTTCTGCAGCTCGACGCGCTTTTGCGCGGTCTCGATCGAGCGCGTGATCAGCGGATGGGTGAGGACCTCGCCCTCCTGCGCCCCCATCCGGTCCATGAGCTTCGCGATCCGCTCGGACCCGAACAGGCGCATGAGATCGTCTTCGAGCGACAGGAAGAACTGCGACGCGCCTGGATCGCCCTGGCGTCCCGCGCGGCCCCGAAGCTGCCGGTCGATACGCCGCGACTCATGGCGCTCCGATCCGAGGATGTGCAAACCGCCGCACTCGAGGATCTCGACGTCCTTGTTCTCTTCATCCTTCACGACCGATGGCTTGGACTCCGTGACCCCGCTGCCCAGTTTGATGTCGGTGCCGCGGCCCGCCATGTTCGTCGCGATCGTCACCGCCCCCGGCTGCCCCGCCGCCGCCACGATCTCCGCCTCACGCTGGTGATACTTGGCGTTGAGGACGTTGGGCGTCATCCCCGCCCGTTTGAACATCCGGCTCAGGGTCTCCGACACGTCCACGTTCACCGTGCCGATCAACACCGGGTAGCCGAGGTTGTGGAGCCGCTGCGTCTCCTCCAGAATCGCCTTGTACTTCTCGCGCCGGGTCTTGTAGACCAGATCGTGCCGATCGTCACGAATGACCGGCTGATTCGTGGGGATGACCGCCACCTCGAGTTTGTAGATCTCGAAGAACTCGGTCTCCTCCGTCTCGGCCGTTCCCGTCATCCCGGCCAGCTTGCTGTACATCCGGAAATAGTTCTGGATGGTGATCGTGGCCATCGTCTGGGTCTCACCCTTGACCTGGACGCCCTCCTTGGCCTCGACCGCCTGGTGCAACCCCTCGGACCACCGGCGGCCCGGCATCGTCCGCCCCGTGAACTCGTCCACGATGAGCACCTGCCCCTCGAGAACGACGTAGTTCACTTCCCGCTCGTAGAGCGCGTGCGCTCGCAACAACTGGTGGACGATGTTGAGCTTCTCGCTCTTCAGCGCATAGTCGCTCTCGATCTCCCGCCGCGCCGCCAGCTTCTCGGCCGGTGACAACGATTCATCGTGGTCGATCCGGTGGACCGCCCCCGAGATGTCGGGCATGATGAACGCGTCGTGATCGCCGGGCGACATGAAGTCGACACCCTGATCCGTCAGGTGGACCGTGTGGCCCTT
>Ga0070762_10001793_pt1 | contig 10005 bp, 9 predicted proteins | sample HubBroMetageREF2_FD_66726 | JGI IMG/M metagenome (GOLD analysis project Ga0070762, IMG submission 66726) | Reference soil microbial communities from the Hubbard Brook experimental Forest, New Hampshire, USA - Hubbard Brook CCASE Soil... | ecosystem: Environmental > Terrestrial > Soil > Temperate... | reverse complement strand
AGCGGCTTGCCACAGGTGCCGTTTTGGCCGCTCGTAACGTCGTTGAGGCTCGACTTGTGGGCGTAAAGGTGCGTGTTATTGTTGTCCGCCCGATTTCCGGCAAGCGCGAAGACGGAAGCGATGATCGGCGACGCGACCGAAGTGCCGCCGAAGACGAGCCAGCCGCTTTCACCATCGGTATCGTAGACGGCGACGCCGGTATCCGGATTGGCATCGGCCGACGCGTCGGCTTGCGCACGGTCCGAACAGCCGGTGTTCAGGTCGTGCTGAAAGCTGGGCTTTGCATAGATCGTACTGCAACCGCTCCCGGCGAAAGACCACGCGGTCTCCGTGCGGGGGCTGTAGGACGAGAGCGTCGTTCCGCCGACGGCAGTCACGGTTGGGAGAATCGCGGGCCACTGCGCGGTTTTGTTGTAGCCGTCGTCTCCGGTCGCCGCGGTGATCGCGACACCGGCGACGTTGAAGTCGCCGTCGTACGCCTTCGAACCCTCGTTGCCGCTCCAGCTATTGCTGACGTAGTCCGCGTGGCCCGTTGCGTACTTTTCGGCGCTCGCGAGATTGGCGGTGTCGTTGTTGGCCGCTTCAACGAGTAAAATCTTGCACTTCGGACAGATGGCCGAAACCATGTCGAGGTCGACGGACTCCTCTTCTCCCCAACCGGAGTTGCCCTGTAAGCCGAAAGCCTTTTTTGTGAAGCAGCCGTTGGACGACGTGCACTTCGGCAGTCCGTACGCGGAACGGTAGACCGCCAAGTTCGCCGCAGCGTCGGGATCGTCGTACGCGTCCACGACTGCCACGGTTCTGCCGTCGCCGTTATGCGAGCTGTACTTTGTGAGATTGTAGGCAGACTGTAAATCGGAGGGCGAGTATCCGGCAGGTGTATCCGGACGGATCAGCCCCGCGATGTCGGTGCGTACCAGCGCCAAACAATGCGCGTACCCCGAGGGTGCGTCGGCACAGGCCCGTTCGGCTTGTCCGGCACGCGGCCAAAGCCCGAGCTCCGCGGCGCTGGGATGACGCGATTGCTGCGCCAAGGCCAGGCCCGGCTGTTGCGCCGAGTTTCCGAGCGGCACGGCGTTCATCGCTCCGCTGCACGCCGCTAAGGCGATAACTAAGGTTACTGAAATAATCGCTGAAACTCTCACGATAAAATTCCTCTCGCTATTGCGTATTGCTGCGACCTGTTTTTGACCTTCCCTGCACCGCGAGCCGGGCCTGTTCTAGTAACGCAGGCAAGGGCCGCGACGTTCGCACCGGCACTGAAGAAGGCGCTCGTCGCATTCAGAAGAAAGGACTCGCTGCGCATCGCTATGGAGGATCCCGTGCACCGCTTTCACGCCATTCTCATTTTCGCAGCCGCCGCCGCTCTAGCCGCCTGCAACAGCAACAGCTCGAGCGTCGTGCCGCCGCCGACGCAGGCCAAACCGATTCAGCACGTCATTATTATGATGCAGGAGAACCGCAGCTTCAACAACATCTTCGCAGGCTTCCCCGGGGCCGACACCGCGCTAAGCGGCCCGTGCGAGCCGGCGAAGTGGTGCAAGACGGGCACGGCCAAGCTCAAAAGCGTCACGCTCGAAACGACGAATCGGCTCGGCCTGGGCATCGACATCGATCACAGCCACAACGGCTTCAAAATCGAATGCGATCTCAACGCTTCGGGCGTCTGCCAAAACGATGGGTTCGACAAGATTCGCTTCGGCGCGGCCGGCACGGGACAGCTTGCAAAACTCTACCCGTACGCCTACGTCGAGCGCTCCGAGACCAAGGCGTACTGGGACTTCGCCAAACGGTACGCGCTCGCCGATAAGATGTTCTTCTCACAGACGGCGGCCAGTTTTATCGCGCACCAGATAATTCTATCCGGCACGGTGGCGATCAACTCGCACGAATCGCTCACCGATCAGCCAAACGGCATGCCATGGGGTTGCGATGCCTCTCCCGGTACTCACACGCCGATACTTAGGACGGACGGCAAAGAGGATTTCTACGGGCCGTTTCCATGTTTCACCGAGTACGGAACGATGGCCGACTTGCTCGATGCCGCAAACGTCTCGTGGAAGTTCTACGTCGACCCCGAGACGGGCAAGGGCTCAGATTTTTCGGGCGAGGTTTGGAACGGTTACGACGCAATCGCCAAGGTCCGCTGTAAAACGTTCTCACCGCCCATGGACTGCCATGGCTTCGGCTCGGACTGGACGCACATGAGCTTCCCGAACACCAGCGTCTTTGGCGACATCAAGGGCGGCACGCTCCCGTCGGTCTCCTGGCTGATTCCGTCGTTGGAAGATTCGGATCATCCCGCCAGCGGCTGCAGCGGTGGACCGCGCTGGGTCAGCTCCGTCATCAATGCGATCGGTCAGAGCAAGTACTGGGATTCGACCGCCGTCATACTGCTCTGGGACGATTGGGGCGGCTGGTACGATCCGGCCCCGGCGCCGCAGACCAACTACACGAGCCTCGGCTTCCGCGTTGGAACCGTTGTGATCTCACCGTGGGCTCGCCCGGATACGGTCGTGCACACGCAGTATGAGTTCGGAAGCATTTTAAAGTTTATCGAGCAGAACTTCGGCTTGGGCTCGCTTCATACAACCGACGAGACCTCGACCTCGATCACCGACATGTTCAACTTCTCGCAGAAGCCGACGAAGTTCGTGCCGGAGGAGCCACTGCCGCCCAAGACGACTTGCGGCGGTCACGCAAACACGCAACAGATCATCGAAAACGACGGAGGCGTGCCGGAATAGCCTAAGTCACGGGGGGGATTCGCGTGGACCGTTTTCGCTCCATTCTGACCTTCGCTGCAGCCGCGGCCATCGCAGGTTGCAACACCTCGAACTCGGTGCCGCTGCAGCCGCTGACGCCGGCCAAGCCGATCGCGCACGTCATCATCATGATGCAGGAGAACCGCAGCTTCAACACGATCTTCGCGGGCTTCCCCGGAGCCGACACCGCGTTGGTAGGGAAATGCGAACCGGTACGCGTCAGTGGCCAGAAGTTGTGTCAGACCGGAACGACCGAGCTCACGCCCGTTCACCTTAAAACGGGCGGCGGTAGCATCGGTAGGGACATCGACCATAGCCACCATGGCTTTGAAATCGAATGCGATCCCGATTCTTCCGGCGTTTGTCGAAATGACGGCTTTGACAAGGTTCGGTTCGGAGCCGGTGGAAGCGGACAGTCTGCAGGGCTTTACCCGTACTCCTACGTCTACCGTTCCGACACCAAGGCGTACTGGGACTTCGCGAAGCAGTACGTCCTCGCGGATCATATGTTTTTCACCCAGACGGCTGCCAGCTTTATCGCGCACCAGATAATTCTTTCGGGCACCGTAGCCCTCAACTCGCACGAATCGCTCACCGATCAGCCAAACGGCATGCCATGGGGTTGCGATGCCCATCCCGGTACTCACACGCCGATTCTTAGGAAAGACGGGAAAGAGGATCGATACGGGCCGTTTCCGTGCTTCACCGAGTACGGAACGATGGCCGACCTGCTCGATCCCGCACACGTCTCGTGGAAGTATTACGTCGACCCCGAGACCGGCGAGGGTCATGACTTTTCGGGCCAGGTCTGGAACGGTTACGATGCGATCGCCAAGGTACGTTGTGAACGGTTCACGCCGCCGATGGACTGCGACGGTCAAGGTCCGGATTGGGCGAACATCAGTTTCCCGAACACCAGCGTCTTTAGCGACATCAAGCGCGGCACGCTCCCGTCGGTCTCCTGGCTGATCCCCTCGCTGGCGGATTCGGATCATCCCGCCATCAACTGCAACGGTGGTCCGCGATGGGTCAGCTCGGTCGTCAACGCGATCGGCGAAAGCAAGTACTGGGACTCAACCGCCGTCATACTGCTTTGGGACGACTGGGGCGGATGGTACGATCCCGTCCCGCCACCGCAGACCAACTACACCAGCCTCGGCTTCCGCGTCGGAACGATCGTAATCTCGCCGTGGGCACGCCCAAACACGGTCTCGCACACGCAGTACGACTTCGGGAGCATTCTGAAGTTCATCGAGCAGAACTTCGGTTTGGGCTCGCTTCACACGACCGACGAAACCGCGACTTCAATCGGCAATATGTTCAACTTCGCCCAGAAGCCCACGAAGTTCGTGCCCGAGCCTTTGCCGCACGCATCGAAATGCGCACAGCAGCCCGCCGCCAGTATTCAAGAGATCATCGAACACGATGGGGGTGTTCCCGAGTAACCTTTAAAGACCGCGCCGATGCGGGCACGCAGCTCGCCGAGGCGCTCGCGGTTTACGCCGATAGACCCGATGCCCTCGCGTTGGCGCTCCCGCGCGGCGGAGTTCCGGTCGGGTACGAAGTTGCACGACGCCTCCGCCTTCCGTTCGATGTGTACGTGGTCCGCAAGCTGGGGGTCCCGGGACATGCGGAGCTTGCGATGGGCGCGCTCGCCAACGATGGAACGTGCGTCGTAGACGACAATCTGATCGCTTCGTTGCGCCTCGATGACGAAACGATTCAAGACGTCATCCGTCGCGAGGCAGAAGAAATTCGTCGCCGAGAAGAGGCCTATCGGGACCGGCGTCCGCAGGCCGACGTCGCCGGCAAGATCGTGATCCTCGTCGACGATGGGCTGGCCACCGGTGCAACGATGCGCGCCGCGGCGACCGCGCTGCGCCGGCATAATCCGGCGGAGATCGTCGTCGCGGTGCCCGTCGCTGCATACCAAACGTGCGAGGCGCTCCGCGAGGTCGCCGATCGCATCGTCTGCCCCTTTACGCCCGAGCCGTTTATCGCCGTCGGACTCTATTACGAAGACTTCGACCAGACCAGCGACGATGAAGTTCGGCGCCTCCTTACTAAAGCCGCGGAGCGAACAGGGCGTCGCATGAGCGCGTAGTATCTTCAGGAAGATGAACCGCAACGCAACTGCCGGAACCGCCTTCGCCGCGATCGTCCTGATCGCAAGCGCCGCCGCGCCGGCGCAGCCCATCCTCTTTTCGTTCACGGGGCTTCCGGGTGCGGTCGACACCTGCAAGTGGTTCGATGACAATCTCAACAGCGACCGAAGCATCGGCTCGCTGTCGCGCCAGACGGACTTGCTCTATAACCGTATCGCGTTGCCGGCCGGCGCAGACGTCGCGGTTGGCTCGACGGCCACGAGCGCGGCCGGCGACGAGCTCGTCGACTATAAACTCGGCTCGAAGATCGTCTGCTCGACCGCGCGAGCCATCTACGGCCCAACCCCGGAGCCGTCCACGACACCGTAGCGGTGCCGGCCTAGCGGCTATCCCAGAGTTCGGCTCCGACGGGATACATTAACATGTTTCTGCGGAACCCAGTCACCCGATCGCTCACGACGTCGGCATTCGATTCAAACGCGACCGGAACGACCGGCGCGCCGGCGCGCACGATGCGCTGCATCTCGATGAAGTCACGACGACGCCGGCGCGGATCGGCGGTTACGGCCTGGTCTTCGAACAGCGAGTCGAACCGCCGGCTGCAGTAGTTCATTGAGTTATTGCCGTCCGGTCCTCGCTGACTGCAGGCGAAAATCACCGACTCCTCCGGATCTGCCGCGCCGATCCACCAGGTCGCGGCAAGGGTGAAGGCACCCGTCCGCAGCGGGCCGTTGGGCGCGTTGAAAAGCGCCGTCGAATACGGCTTGAGTTGTGCTTCGATGCCGACACGTCGCAGCTGCTCCTGTTCGATCAGCTGCATCCAGGTGCCGCGCTCCGGCGCGAGCGCGAGCGTGACGCTCAATGGCTCTCCGGCCTTCGTCCAGCGGCCGTCGCGCTTCTGCCACCCGGCAGCGCTTAGCTCACGCGTCACCGTTGCCGGGTCGCTCGTCGTGCTTCCCGGGTCGTGCCAGTCGAAGACCCTCGGCAGAAAAGAATCGGCCGCATCCAGGACGCCGTAGCCGGCGCGAGCGATTTGCCGCGCGTCGATTGCAGCCGCAATCGCACGGCGCACGCGCACGTCGTTGGTCGGCTGCGCAGAGGCTTGCATCATCAGAAGATAGACGCCGTTGATGGGCGTGATGACGACGTGAGCGCCCCCAATGGCGCGTGCCTCAGGCACCTGCACCGGACTAACCTCGGTGACGTCGACGCTCTTCGCCCGCAGCGCGAGCAGCGAGCCTTGCGTCGTAGGAATTAACTCCAGCAGGATGCGGCGTAACTTCGGAAACGGCCGGTAATAAGGGTTCCGTTCGAGAACGATGCGGCTTGCGCGTTCCCACTCCACGACTCGAAATGGGCCCGTTCCAAAGGGCCGGTCGTTCCACGCCGCGCGCGTGACGTCTCCAGAGGTAAACGCGTGCGCTGGAAGGATGCCGAAGGCAAAGTCGGCCTCGGCAAAGAGCTCCGCGACCGCTGCATTCCAGCGCCGCTTCAAACGCACGACGACGGTGTAGCGGCCCGCAGTTCGCAACGACGCGACACGGCGGTAGGCGTCCACGGACTCCACGGGATTGCGAGCGTCGACGATCGCGCGATACGTAAACGCGACGTCGGCGGCGGTCAGCTCTCTTCCATCGGCAAACCGAACGTTATGACGTAGGCGATAGAGAATCGTTCTTCCATCGGGGGAAATGTCGCGGTTCGAGCGCGACGGGATCCGCGTCACCAGCACGGGAACGAGCCGATTGGCGGCCGACAGGCCGACGAGCGTCTGGGTAACGAGAAGATCGTATCCGATCGTGTCTTGATCGTGTGCGAGCAGCGGATTGAGCGATGAGGGATCGACGTTGTCGGCAATAACGAGGACGTGCGGCTCCGTCGCGGTCCCGCAACCAGCCAGCGTCATCGCGACGGCGAACGTTACGCAGAGGCAGAGCGCCCGCGGGACACGCATCGGTTCCACTTCGAAGGAGCGCCGTTGCCGGACCTTGTACGAACCCGTCATGGACAAGAATCGCAACCTTCGCGAAGGAATCGAAGATGCGGACGCGACCGGTCTCGTCGCAGGCGAAGAGCTCATAACGCAAGCGGAGACCGAGCTTCCGCTCTTACGTCTGCGCGAGTCGCTGCCTCATAAGGATCTGCATGCAGCGCTTCCCAAGGCGCACGCCGGCCACGCGACGGTCGATGCGCTCCATGCCGAGCTGCATAAACCCGCGCCCAGTCGCGGATCGGTCGAGCAGCACGTTACGCGCTTGCGCTTGCTCCCCGAACTCGAGGCGATCGTCGTCAACTGGTGGGACGATCCCAAAGTCCAGCGCTTCTTCGGCGACCTCGGCCAAATCGGCGTCTAACTCGTCATCCTGATCCTTTCGAAGGACGCACGCGCAGTGCGATGCTGATGCGCGCGTCTGCCGGAGTCTTTGTCTTGGGTACGCCGTGATCGTAGTGGAGCTGCGTTTCGTAGGTCATCACTAACAGGCTGCCGTTCTCGAGATCGAGATCGAGAATCCGCCTCGGAGCCTTCTTGCTGCGAATTGTCATGAGCCGCGTCGCACCCAGCGAGATCAACGCGATCGGGTGCTCGGCAACGATCTCGTACAAGTGGTCGTTGTGCGGCGCGACGCTGTCGCGGCCGTCGCGGTAGAAGTTTAGGCCCGCGCTATTGAATCGCGTGCCGGTGTCCTGGGAAGTCCGCGCTGCCGCGTCGGCGAGCGGGGCCGGCACGTCGGGATCGTCGAGCCGGTAGCGCGCGACGAGCCGCGGCACGTCGACGTCGCGGTCGTACATCCGGCGGCGTTCGCTCTGCCATGCTACGCCCTCGCGAAGCGCGTCAAACCAGGCCGCAGCCGTCTGCGGATCCACGAATGCCGGGATGTAGACGATCCGGCCGGTTTCGTCGTCGACGAGCGTCTGGCGCCCGTCACCGAAGAATCCGAGCTGGGTCAGGGATAGAGGCCGCGCAGTTTCGTAGCCTCGGCGACGCGCGCGACGGCGACGCAGTACGCGCCCTTCCGCATCGACACCCCGCGACTCTTCGCTTGCTCGTGCGTTTCACGAAACGCGCGAACCATCTTCCGCTTGAGGCGTTCGTTGATCTCGGCTTCTTCCCAGAAGTTTGCCTGTAAGTCTTGAACCCACTCGAAGTAAGAGACCGTCACGCCGCCCGCGTTGGCCAGAATGTCCGGCAAGACCATGATGTTGCGGTCGAACAGGATGTCGTCGGCGTCGGGCATCGTCGGGCCGTTGGCGGCCTCCGCGACGATCTGTGCGCGAATGCGCGGGGCATTCTCTTTCGTGATTACCTTTTCGAGAGCGGCCGGTACGAGCACGTCGCACGCGTATTCGAGCACCTCGCGATTGTCGACGCGTTCGCCGCCGGCAAATCCGGCGACCGAGCCAGTCTCGGCCTTATGGGCCGTCAATCCCTTGACGTCGAGCCCGCGATCGTTCGCGACGCCGCCGCGCGAATCCGAGACGGCGACGATACGATAGCCACGATCGGCCATCAGCTGCGCCGCATACATTCCGGCATTGCCAAAGCCTTGAATCGCGACCGTCGCTCCTTCGATCTCCCGGCCCAGCTCTTGCATCGCTTCGTCGACGACGTAGCTGCAGCCGCGCGCCGTGGCTTTGTCACGCCCCAACGACCCGCCGATCGACACCGGCTTGCCGGTCACGACCCCGGGAATCGAAAATCCGTGGATCATGGAAAACGTGTCCATGATCCACGCCATGATCTGCGGCGTCGTGTAGACGTCGGGCGCCGGAATGTCTTTCTCGGGCCCGATGATGATCGAAATCTCGGTCGTGAAACGCCGCGTTAGATTCTCGAGCTCCTGCATCGACATGGCCTTGGGGTCGCAGATCACGCCGCCTTTTGCACCGCCGAAGGGAATGTTGACGAGCGCACACTTCCACGTCATCCACATCGCGAGTGCCTTGACTTCGTCGAGCGTTACGTCGGGGTGAAAACGGATTCCACCCTTACCCGGACCGCGCGATAAGTTGTGCTGCACGCGATAACCAGTGAACATCCGAAAAGCGCCGTCATCCATTCGAACGGGTACTGAGACTTCGAGAACGCGTTTGGGCTGGCGCAGATAGCCGTGCAGCGATTCGTTCAGGCCGATGAGCTTGCTGACTTCATCGAGCTGACGCTGCGCCATATCCCAAACGTTGATTTGCGACTGGACCGCCGAGAGATCTTGAGTCATCACGACGTTACGGCCTTAGTGATGCGGGGCGCCGTACATGCTGGCTCTGTAGGCCGGAAGGTGCGGATTCTTCCATTTCGTGCCGTCGACGAAGAGGATATGCAACGGAACGCATTTCGCAAAGCTGGTCTGAATCGGGAAGATGTTTGGGCTCACGCCGAACTTGTGCTTAATTTCGGCACCCGGCGAGAACGTTCCGACGTCTTTCACTTCGGCGACCAGCGACCCGCGCACGATCAGTCCAAACTCGATCTCCTTCATCACGACGCTGGTCGCGTTGACATAATCGATCCCAAGCGTCGGATTGTTCGCAACCGGAGCCTGGTAGTAGGTCGGGCCATACACCGAAGGCCAGCCCCAGAAACGGTTGTATCCGTAGCCGTAGGGATAGTAGCCAGGCGTGTAGCCGGCGTAGTTATAGGTGACGTTGCGCTCCGGATTACAGGCGTTTACCTGGATCGGATGCGCGACGTGGACCGCGACCATGGTTTGCGCCGACGCGGCTGCGGGCAAGAGGGCGCCCAAACAAAACGCTAGGGGGACGAGCAAAAACCGTAAGGTGTTCATCGATACTGCGCTCCTATATTGAAGAAGATGCCAAGAAATGCTGAGTAAGCAACCTTCTGCAAACGAAAGGGCGGTGCCTTGCACCACCCTTTATAGGCGCCTCGAAGCGACTTTTCCGTTAGTGAGGCGGCCGGCCTCCCCCGTGACCGGAGCCTCCGCCTCCGCCTCCGCCTCCGGATGGGCGCGAAGATCCAGAGGACGCGTGCGAGTATGAGGGAGCGGAACTATGCGAGTACGACGGATACGAGCTGTGCGAGTACGACGGATACGAGCTGTGCGAGTACGACGGATACGAGCTGTGCGAGTACGACGGATACGAGCTGTGCGAGTACGACGGATACGAGCTGTGCG
>Ga0070762_10001790_pt1 | contig 10019 bp, 7 predicted proteins | sample HubBroMetageREF2_FD_66726 | JGI IMG/M metagenome (GOLD analysis project Ga0070762, IMG submission 66726) | Reference soil microbial communities from the Hubbard Brook experimental Forest, New Hampshire, USA - Hubbard Brook CCASE Soil... | ecosystem: Environmental > Terrestrial > Soil > Temperate... | reverse complement strand
CATCAGCTTCAACGGGCACCTCTCGATTCCGGTGCTGACCATGCACACCACCGGCGACGGCCTCGTGGTGCCGGAGAACGAGCAGGCCTACGCCAGCGTCGTGCAGCGGGCCGGCGACGCCAGCAGGCTGCGGCAGATCTTCGTCAGCCGCGCCGGGCACTGCGCGTTCACCCCGGCGGAGACCATCAGCGCGGCTCAGGTCCTGCTCAACCGGCTCGGCACCGGTCGCTGGAACGAGCAGGCGCTCCAGCCGTCCGCCCTGAACGCGAACGCCTCGGCGCTGGGTTCGGCCTACAACATCTACGAATCCGGCAGCTCGGTCGTGGCCACAGCGCCAGAGTTCGTCAGCTACCGACCGGACGTGTACCTGCGCCCGTTCGACCTCAGCCGCTACTGGGGTGGCGCCCGGTAGCCCGCCTGATCAGCGGCGGCCGGGCTTGGCCCGCTTCAGCAGCCAGTAGGTGATGAACGCGAACACGACCGCGAGCAGGATCAGCAGGCCCATGTCGGTCAGCCACGTGCTCGCGTCGTGCGTCCACACCGCATCTGGCTTCGTCCCGGGCTGGAGCACGTTGAGGTTGGCGGTGGAGGCGACCGCGCCAAAGCCCCACCGGGACGGGGATATCCAGGCCAGCTGCTCGACCCCGACCTTCCCCGCGATCGGGATCACTCCTCCGGTGAGCACGATCTGCAGCATCACCGATATGAACAGCAGCACCAGGGTCGTCTCGGAGGTCCGGACCACAGCGGAGATCATCAGGCCGATCGTCATCGACGCGATCGCGAGCACGGCCATGGCGAGCACCAGCTCAATCCAGGAGTTTCCGAACACCGATCCGTGGGCGGGCATCGGCCGCCCGATCAGCCCGACCACGGTCATCAGCGTTGCCTGAATGGCGCTCAGCGCGCCCAGAACGAGCAGCTTGGACCATAGGTAGGCGCCGGCGGACAGCCCGGCGGCGCGTTCCCTGGTATAGATCGATTTTTCCTTGACGATCTCCCTGACCGCGTTGAGCGTCCCGATGAAACAGGCGCCGATTGCCAGGATGTCGAGCACGGTTATCGCGTTCGCGTTGCCGTGCGGACCACCCACGAGCCCCTGGGACGAGGAGGCGGCACGCAGGATTATGGCCAGAGCGAGCGGCGCTATCGCGAGCGTAGCCAGGTAGCCCTTGTCCGACGCGATGACCGCCAGGTAGCGCCGGACCAGGGTGGACAGCTGGCTGAGGTGGTTGCGGGCACGCGGCGGCGGTGCGATCTGCCGCGGGCCGGACTGGGGTACGACCGCGTTCTGGCCGGTGGCGACGTACTGCGAGTACAGCGCGGACCGCTTGTAATCCCCGGCCCAGTCCCGGTTCGGCTCGGCGTCGAATGCCTGGAACACTTCGGCCCAGCCCGGCTTGCCGAAGTGCCGCAGGCCGTCGCGCGGCGGCCCGAAGAACGCGACCTTGCCGCCGGGAACGAGGACCAGGAGCCGGTCGCACAGGTCGAGGTTGGCGACGCTGTGGGTGACCACGATGACGGTGCGGCCGTCGTGCGCCAGTCTGGCCATCATCTCCATCACCGACTTGTCGAGCCCCGGATCGAGCCCGGATGTCGGCTCGTCCAGGAACAGCAGCGACGGCTTGGTGAGCAGTTCGAGCGCGACGCTTACCCGCTTGCGCTGCCCGCCCGACAGCGCCGACGCGCGGGTCTGGGCGTGCTTGGTCAGCCCGAGCTCGCCGATCACCTCGTCCACCCGCTCGTTGCGCTCCCTGGCGCTGGTGTCGCGGGGGAACCGCAACTCCGCGGCGTAACGCAGCGCGCGGCGGGCGGTTAGCTGCGTGTGCATGATGTCGGCCTGCGGCACCAGGCCGATCCGGTGCTTCAGCTCCGCATAGTTCTTGTAGAGATCGCGGTTGTCGTAGAGCACCGAGCCTTCGCCCGCCGGCTGCATCCCGGTCAGCGCGCCGAGCAGGGTGGACTTGCCCGCGCCGCTGGGCCCGATCACGCCGAGCAGGCAGCGCTCGCCGAGCGGGAAGCTGACCTTGTCGAGCAGAATCTTGCCGCCGGAGATCTTGACGGTGAGACCCTGCACGTTCAGCGAGACGTCGCCGGTATCGATGAACTCGACCAGCTCCTGGCCGACCATATGGAAGGTGGCAGGGCCGACGCTAATGATGTCGGCCTCGGTCACCGGGGCCGAGGTAGCGATCCGCTGGCCGTTGACGTATGTGCCGTTGTGGCTGGACAGGTCGACGATCTCGTACCCGCCGCGGCTGTCGCGGCGAAGCTCGGCGTGGTAGCGGGAGACGCTGAGGTCGGAGACGACGATCTCGTTGTCGGTAGCCCGGCCTATCCGCAGTACCCGCTGGGGCAGCCGCATGATCGCGCTCGGCTGGCGGAAGATGCTCGATCCGCCCGGCTGCGCGGGTGGGTAGGGCCGGGCGCCCGCCTCCGGGTACGCCTGCGCCGCGGCCGGCTGCGCCGGTGGCTGATACGGCCGGGCCGGTGGCGGCTGCGGTGGCGCCGGTGGCTGGTACGCCTGGAATGGCTGGGCTGCAGCCTGTGGGCTGGGCTGCGCCGCGGGCCGGGGAGGCGGCGCCGCAGAAGGCAGCGGCGCAATGAAGTTGGTGGGCGGTTCCTCGTCGCGAATGGGCGACGCGACGGCGGTGGCGTCCCTCGGGGGAGCCGCGATCGAGCACCACAGCCGCTGGCCGTCGTCCGGGTGGCCGAGCCGCAGCACGCAGTCCTTGGTTATCTGCACGCGCTTCACTCGCTCGGAGCCAAGGAAGGTGCCGTTGGTGCTGCCGACGTCCTCGAGCAGCCAGGTCGCGCCTTCCAGCCTGAGCACGGCATGGCGCCAGGAAACCCTGGCCTCGTCGACCACTATGTCCGATTCCGGATTACGCCCGATGCTGTAAGACCGGCCAGCCTCCAGGCTGCGATCCGATCCCTGCGTGCGGACCAGAAGTGCAGGTGTATTTGACGAGATCTCCCGCCCGATCGTCATCTCCCAACTCTAGAGCGATGAGAAGCAAATAATCACCTGTCTGGCCTGGACATGCCCAGAACGGGCAACTTCGTAGCGTCCCGTTCGGCCCCGGTTTCGGATACCGTCTGGGGTGATTGGAGGAGGGCGGGGTGAACGACGAGTTTCCGCAGGCATTCAGCGAGTACGCGATTGGCTCGCAGATTGCCGGCTATCGACTCGAGGAGCAGATAGGCCGCGGCGGGATGGCGGTCGTCTTCCGCGCTCATGAAGCCCGGCTTGACCGTAATGTCGCGCTGAAGATCCTGGCCCCGGGGCTTGCGGCCGACGACGCGTTCCGGAGGCGGTTCATCCGCGAGTCGCGGATCGCGGCGGCCGTCGACCACCCCAACATCATTCCGGTGTTCGACGCCGGCGAGGCGGACGGCGTGCTGTTCATCGCGATGCGGTTCGTGCACGGCCCGGACGTCCGCACGCTGCTCGACAGCGAGGGCGCGCTGCCCCCCGCGCGGGTCATCGGCATCGTCACCCAGGTCGCGTCGGCGCTGGACGCGGCGCACGCGCGCGGGCTGGTGCACCGCGACGTGAAGCCGGCCAACATGCTGCTCGACACCACCGCGGGCGGCGGGCGCCAGGACCACGTGTACCTGTCCGACTTCGGGCTCGGCAAGCAGACGCTCGAAGAGCTTGGCCAGAGCGGCCTCACCGCCCAGGGGCAGTTCCTCGGCACCCTCGACTACATGGCGCCCGAGCAGGTCGAGGGCGGGCGGGTCGACGGCCGCGCCGACCTGTACGCGCTCGCCTGCGCCGCCTTCGAGTTGCTGTCCGGGGCACCACCGTTCCGGCGCGAGGCGGGGATGGCCGTGGTGTGGGCAAAGTTGTCGGAATCCCCGCCGCTGCTCAGCACCCGCCGCACCGACCTGCCCGGCGCGGTCGATGGCGTCATGAGCCGGGCCATGGCAAAAGAGCCCGACGCCCGCTACCCGACGTGCGGCGAGTTCGCCGCGGCGCTGCGAGACGCCTGTGGCCTCGGCCCGGCGGCCCCGCGGCCGCCGGCGAGGCCGCCACGCCAGGCGACCCAGGTCGCGATGCCCTTCCGGCAGCCCGCCGCTGAGCAGCCGCCCGCCGGAGCGCATCCGGCGACCGAGGTCGGCAGGTCTACTGGGGCCGCCGCGGCTTCTGGAGCCGCTGGGGCTCCCGGCGATGCTGGTGCTGCCGGGGGTTTGGCGGCCGGCGGGTTTGGATCTGGCGGGACTGGCGGAGCTGGTTCAGCGGCTGGCAGCGCCGGGCCGCCGACCGAGACCGGGCGGATTCCCGGGGCCCGCCCAGGTGGCGCGACCAGACCGGGACTGACCGAGCCGAACGACCCGTATGGCGGCCTTTACCGGGAGCCGGGCGCTCGGAGCCGGGGACCCGGCACGCCGCCGCCGGGCTATGGCGCGGTGGCCCAGCCGGTGCCCGCCGGCCGCCCGTGGTGGCGCTCCCGCGCCTTCATGTCCGCCGCCGCAGCGGTCGTCGTGGTCGCGCTCGTGGTGGCCGCGTTCACCGCGCTGCACCACGGCGGCACCGGGTCCGGCGGCGGTGGCGGAGGCGGCACGCTGGCCGCGGCCGTCAAGCCGCCGGGATGCACGACGGCTGCGGCCAAGCCCAAGCAGCTGTCCGGCGTGCGCACACAGAACGCCTCGGTGGGCGGCAAGCCGTTCGGCGTGGCGATCACTTCAGACGGCAAGTACTCGTTCATCTCGACCGGCAACGACGTGGTCGTGCTGGACAACCGCGGCGGCTCGCTGGCGCCGGCGCAGGTCGCGACGATCCCTGCGCAGGGCGCGAAGAAGGGTGAGGCGATCACCCCGAACGGCAAGTACCTGCTGGCCGCGGCCGGCAGCGGTGCCTACGTGATCAGCGTGCCCGAGGCCGAGGCCGGCGATGGCGGTGCCGTGCTCGGCGCCCTGACCAGCCCGCACGGCGCGGGAGCGGCCGAGATATCGGTCTCCCCGGATAACTCCTTCGCGTTCGTCACGCTCCAGGACAGCGCCGAGGTGGCCGTGTTCGACCTGCGGAAGTCAGTCGCCGGAGGCTTCGGCCAGTCGGGGCTCGTCGGCATGGTCCCGGTCGGCGCGGATCCGGTCGGGATCGCACAGTCGCCGGGCGGCCACTGGCTCTACGTGGCGCAGGAGGGCACGCAGACTCCCCCGGCCGAGGAAAGGCTGTACGTGCTGAGCGCGAGCCGGGCCGAGACAGACCCAAGCAAGGCGGTTCAGACGTCGGCAATCGCGGGCTGCGGGCCGGCCCGGGTCATCGTGTCCGGCAACGGTGACGACGTTTGGGTCACGGACCGCGAGAGCAACGCGCTGGTAGCGTTTTCGGCCGCTAAGCTGCTCACGAATCCGGCGCATTCCCTCATCGCCAGGGTCAATGTGGGGCAGAACCCAACCGGGGAAACCTTCATCAGGGGCGGTACGCAGATCATGGTGGCCGACGCCAACCTCAACCACTATCCCGGGGCCGACACCCTGATGCTGGTCAGCACCCAGGTGGTGCTGCGGGGCGGTTCCGGTGCCGTGCTGGGTGTGACGCCATCGTCCGGCCAGATGACGCGCGAACTCGGCCTGGAGCCGGGCGGCACCCTGCTGGTATCAGACAGCGGATCCGGCAAGCTGCAGGTCATCGACACGGGGAGCCTGCCATGACCAACTACGGATACGACCGGCCGGCCCGCCGCCGGCACCCGGTGCGCGTGATCATCATCGTGCTGATCGTGCTGATCGCCCTGCTGGTCGCGGCGGACTTCGCGGCGCGGGCGTTCGCCGAGAACAAGGCGGCGTCCGAGATCCAGCAGCAGGGGTTCCCCAAGAAGCCGAGCGTGGACATCCAGGGGTTCCCGTTCCTGACCCAGGTCGCCGCGCACCAGTTCCATCAGATCAATATCAGCTCGAGCAACGACACCGAGGGCCCGCTGGACATCTCGAGCATCGACGCCTCACTCAAGAACGTGCACATCAACGGGGCGTTCAGCGGCGGCACGATCGGCAACCTCTACGGGACCGCGTCGATCACGTTTACCGCGCTGGCGAACGCGATGACCTCGCAGGCGGGCTCGCTGGGGCAGCTTGCCAACGCCGGGCTTAAGTTCTCGCAGGCGGGCCCGAACGAGGTAAAGGCCTCACTGAACGTGGTGGTGTTCAGCGGCACGGCGGTCTGGCGGGTGACCCGGACCTCCGGCAGCGCCATCAACATCCACCTCATCTCGGCCGGCGGGCTGCCGACCTCCCTGCTCAGCCCCATCAGCGACATAACGCTGAACCTGCCGAAGCTGCCGCTCGGACTTAAGATCCAGAGCATCAGCGTCAACTCGTCTGGCCTGGTTGGTGTGCTGACCGGCCAGAATGTAAGCTTCGGCAGCTAAGGTCGGCGGCGTCGCCGCGTTGAGGGAAGTCGGTTTGATTAAGTGCGCCTGACGATCATCGGCGGCGGGGTCATGGGGCTGATGACGGCCTACTACGCTGCGCCGCTGGCCACGAGCGTGACAATCCTGGAGAAGAGCCGGGTCGGCGACCCGGCCACCGCATCGTTCTCGCTGACCCGGTCGGCCAGGAACGACTACGTCGATCCGGAGTACGCGCGGCTGGCCTACGAGGCCCGGCGGCTGTGGCTGGAACTGCAGGCGGCCTCCGACAAGCCGCTACTGGTCGACTGCGGCTGCCTGAACCTCGCCAAGCGCACCGTGACACCTGACCTGGCCAGCACGTACGCGTTCCGCAGCTACGCCGTGCTCGAGCAGCTGCAGCTGCGCCGCGAGGCGTTCTCAGCGGATGATCTGCGGCGCCGGTTTCCGCAGTTCGATGCCGACGCGGGGCGGCTCGACGTGGACGCCGGGTTCGTCGACGTTCCGGCGGCAACGTCGTTCCTGCAGGCGGCGCTGCGCGTGCACGGCGTGCGCGTCGTCGAGCACACGGTACCGCGCAGCATCACCAGGTCCGGCGGTACCTGGACGGTCGCCACCGACGCGGGCCCGGTCGAGTCGGACGTCCTCGTGGTCACCGCCGGGCTCGGCACCAACGAGGTGCTGGAGCTGCTGCCGGGCTGCGAGGTCCGGTTCCCGCTGCGGCCGGACCGCCCGTCGCAGTCCAAGTACTTCATCCCCGCCGCCGCGGACCGGGAGCGGTTCACCGAGCGGTCGCTGCCGGTGTTCGCCTACCTGGACATCGGCATCTACGGGCATCCGCTCTACGACGGGAAGACGCCGGGCGTCAAGATCGGGTTCTACAACCCGCCGGACGTGGCGCGGGCGGACAGCCCGATCCACGGCGTCGAGGACTTCGTGGCCGAGTGCATGCCGTCGCTGCGCGAAGCCACAGTGGTCGACGTCGCCGAGGCAAGCGGCGCTGACATGTGCTTTTACGACCTGGTGGCCGACGATGACTTCATTCTTGGACCGGTGCCCGGCGCGGCCTCGGTGTTCACCGGGGTCGGCTGGCGGGGCACCGGATACAAGTTCGCGCCCTGGGCGGGCCTGGTGCTGGCCCAGCTCGCGCTGCAGCAGGGATCGGTGTACGACATCCGCCGGTTCGCGCCCGGCCGGTTCTCCGGCGACGCCGCCCCGGCCGGGACAGGCGCAAACTCAGCCGCCGGATAACAGGCACGCATTATTGGCGTAAGGCTTTCTCGCTTGTATTGCGCTGAGAAAGCCTTACGCCAATTAACGCTCCGGGTATAGGTCGCTAGCTGACGCCGACGTTGAAGTTGAAGTCGCCAATGTGGAATGACAGGCCGAAGCCGCCGAAGTGGTGGATGATCAGGGCCACCACCATAATGAGCAGGATCGCTACGAGAAGCCAGAACAGCCAGACAAGGAAGCCCGGTATGGACCACCGCCATGTACTCATGGCCGTTTCAACTTCCCCGGCGAACCATAAAACATGCGAGGATTTGATGAAATCTTTCCCGCACTCGGCGTCATCGTCCGCCGTCGGCCCGGCCCGCCATCTCTGACCTGCGCGGCCCGCTGATTCCTGCGGTGAAGCCGAGGATCGCGGCGGCGAGCGGGGCCGGGGTCTCGAGTTGCGGCACGTGCCCGGTGTCCGGCAGCATCCGGAACTCGGCACCGGGGATGGCGGTCGCGTAGGCCAGGCCGTACTCCGGGTCGACGATCCGGTCGCTGGCTCCCCAGAGCACGCATGCGGGCACCTTGATCTGGCGGAGCCGTTCGTTCAGGCCCTTCTGTGACATGTCGGTGCCGGCGTAGACCGCGAGCGCCTCGCGGTTGCCGGCCATCACGCGGCGCTGTTCCTCGCTCATCGCGGCAGGGTTGATCCGGAACGCGGCGGGGTGGTGGTAGCTGAGCTCGGCCACCTGGTCCAGCGTGAGCGAGAAGAAGTCGGCGACCGGGTGCCCCGGGACCTCTATCCCGACGGCGTCGACCAGCACGAGCCCGGCGATCCGCGCGGATCCGGCCACCGCCATCTCGGCCGCGATCCAGCCGCCGACCGAGTTGCCGATCACGGTGACGGCGTCGAGCCCGAGTTCGTCGAGCAGCGCGGCGTAGAGCCGGGCGAGGCCTGCGATCGTGTTCAGCCCGTCCGGGCGCGGGGTGCCGCCGAACCCCGGATGCACCGGAACGATGACCCGGGCGGGCCCGCTGCCGGCGAGCAGGTCGGCGAAGCCGGTCACGGACTGCGGCCCGGCGCCGCCGTGCAGCAGCAGGAACACGGGCCCGGCGCCGCGGTCGGTGTAGCTGACGTCGGCGGCGCCGATGCCGTCGGCGGTAACTGTCCGGGTCGCGGCGGCGGGGGAGGCGTAGTCGGTGGCCGGGACGGTGGCGTAGCGGCCCATCACGTCCACGACAGCCGCGGGGGTCATGGGCTGGCCGGCCGCGATCATGTCGCGCAGGTCCCGGAAGTACTGCACGTACAGGTCGGGGGTGAACGTGTTGAGCAGGACCGCCGGCTCGCCGGTGGCGTTGCCGAACGTGTGCGGCGCACCGGGCGGGACCATAACCAGGGTTCCGGCCGGGGCGTCGTAGGACGCGTCGCCGACCGTGAACCGCGCCGTGCCGGACACCACGTAGAAGCCCTCGTCGTGCCGGGCGTGCCGGTGCTGCGGTGGCCCGTCGGTGTGCGGGGCGATGGTGATCTCGCCGAGTCCGAGCCGGTGCGAGGTCGTGCTGCCGTCCTCCAGGATGCGCATCTGCACCGGCCCGGACAGGGCGACCTCGCCCTCGTGTGGCCCGGTGATCGAAATCTCGGCCATGACGGCCTCCTGTCTTCATAAGAGTCACTCTCATAAAGAGAGTATACTCACACCTAAGTTTATGCAAGTATGCTCTCATGACGAGAGGCCGCTTCAGCTGAGTTGGAGGGCGGGAGCGATGACGATGCACCTGAACACGGGGCGGTCCAACCAGAAGGAGCGGACCCGCACCGCGATCGTTACGGCGGCGCGCGAGGCCATCGCCGCGGGGAACGAGATCTCGATGCCGGACGTGGCCAGGCGGGCACTGGTGTCCGAGGCCACCGCGTACCGGTACTTCCCGGACCTCGGCTCGCTTCTGCGTGAGGCGCTGGCCGGTATTTGGGACAGTCCGGAACACGCGATGGCACCGATGGCCGGATCCCGTGACCCGGTCGAGCGAATCGGCTTCGCCACCGAGGTTCTGATGCGCGAGGTGCTGGCGCATCAGGCCGCCGTGCGGGCGCTGATCGCGGCCTCGGTCACCAGGCCGGCCATGGCCGGGGTGCGGCCAGGCCGCCGCATCGGCTTGATCGACGAGGCGCTGCGGCCGCTGAACACAACCCTGGCGGTGCGACGGCCGGCGGAGTTTGCCCAGCTCAAGCACGGTCTCGCGATCGTGGTCAGCGCCGAGGCGCTGTTCAGCCTCACCGACCTGCTCGGGCTGGCGCCCGAGGCGGCCATCGCCAGCGCGGCGGCGACCGCGCGCTCGCTCACGTCCGCCGCTATCGCCTCGGCTTCCCCTTGACCGGCACTATCATCGCCTCGGCTGGCCCGTGACGGCCGCCCAAATCACCCGGCTGCATCCGGCGCGGCGTAC
>Ga0070762_10001788_pt1 | contig 10022 bp, 12 predicted proteins | sample HubBroMetageREF2_FD_66726 | JGI IMG/M metagenome (GOLD analysis project Ga0070762, IMG submission 66726) | Reference soil microbial communities from the Hubbard Brook experimental Forest, New Hampshire, USA - Hubbard Brook CCASE Soil... | ecosystem: Environmental > Terrestrial > Soil >... | reverse complement strand
CTATGACAGCCGCTCTATTCTGCCACCGAACTACCCTCCACGTCCTGCACCCAACCCGCCCTCCAAGCCCCAACCCGGACCGATCCTGTAGCGTCGGCTTCCAGCCGGCAACACGCGGTCCCAATACTGAGACCCACAGCTGTCATCCCGACCGGGGGAGTCGCGTCTTTTGCGACTCGCAGCGGAGGGCTCGCGGCAACACTCCAGGTCCACCTCTCGCGAGCGAGGTGCTAATGCCCGCTTTTTCTGACTCCAACTCGCCGCTGTTACTCCGCGTAACCCCAGCGAATTCGCCGTTCCGCCGGTGACCGCCGACTCTGCCCCATAAATGACGAATCGGAAAAGTGACCTTCACTTTTCCGACCCGCCGTACTCGATTCGCTTTTAGCTTTGAACTTCGGAATTACCGGTGTCCGCCTCCGTGCCCTTCGGCATGTCCACCACCGCCGTGATATCCACTACCACCGTGATATCCACCGCCGCCATGGTAGCCGCCATTTCCGCCGTGCTCATAGCCGCGCGCGTATCCGCCACCAACATAGCCATGCCCACCATACGCATAGCCCGGCCTATATCCATACCCGCGGCCGTAGTAGCCATATCCCGGACGCCCATAAAATCCGTGGCCATAATAGCCGCCGCGATACCACGGGCCAGCTCCGATAAATACGCCGCCTACGAAATAGTCAGGTCCATAGTAGCCGTACGGTGCGCATGCATACGGCGCATAGCCGTAATACCCATACGCGCAAACCGGAGGCGCTCCAATCGCCACGCCAACGGGTCCTACTCGCACGCCCACGCTAACTTGCGCCCGGGCGCTGCCTGCACCGGCAAGAACCAGCAATCCCAGCAACGCCACATACTTTAGATATCGCATCTGAACCTCATTTCCGGCCCAACTTCTCAGCTTCTTCCCGCCTGGGCCGCCAATTCCTTTAACTTCTGTTCAATTCTTGTTGCACCTATGAAACCCGCCCCTCCCCAAAGAGTTGCGCCCCCAAACCATAGATTATAAGTGGTTTATGCTGACCCAGCTAAGCCGCTGATTCGCCTAATCGACCACTTCGCGCAGTCTTCCCGTACCGACGTCATACACGAACCCTCGGATCAGCACACTCTTCGGGATCCACGGGTGCGTCCGCAGTTTCTGCAACTGGTGCCGCACATTTTCCTCAATATTTTGAAACGCGTAAAAAAACGCTGGCGACACCGCGGCCGTTCCCGTCCGGTTCTGAATCCGGGTCCGCAAATCCTGTTCGCTGGTCTGCATCAATCCGCAATCCGTGTGATTGATCACCATGAACTCTTCCGTACCCAGCAAATGATGCGACACCACCAGCGAACGCAGCGCATCCTCCGTCACGATTCCGCCCGCGTTGCGGATAATGTGCGCGTCGCCGGTCTTCAATCCCATCGTCGAAATCGACAACCGGGTATCCATGCACGTCAGCACCGCCAGCTTCTTCTCCGGCCTCGGCGTCAACTTCCGAAATTCGTGCGTGCGTGCATACACTTCGTTTGCTGCCAACACGTCATCGATTACGCTCATGGCCGCTCAGTTTACCTTTTCTTGATTCATCCTTCCAAATTACCGCCAGGCCTGTCGCCTTCGTCTCTGCGGCCGCACCATTCTGCTAGAACTGAATCAGCACGCCGCTACACATCATCGTTCTCTCGAATCCAACGCACACATCTGGCATTCGCTCTCCAGTCGCCTACGAAAACTCTGGGATTTCTATCAACTGTAGCTCACCCCTTCAAGGGTGAGGCTTTCCTAGACGCAGGCACGCATACCGCATGTCATACCTAAAAATGCGCCGCCGCTTCCTGCACCGTGGGAAACATCAGCACCAACTTGTCCACGCTGGTCATCTTCAATATGTCCTGCACTAATCCATTCGCTCCGACGATCCGCAGCTCTCCGCCTTCTTTCGATATCTTCCCTTTGCACACCACAATGATTCCCACACCGGTGCTGTCCAGCGCCATCACTCCCGTTAAATCAAAAATGATTTTCTTGACGTTGTCCCGCAGCGCTTCTGCCACCTTTGATTCCACATCGCGCGACGTGTTCCCCATGATGATGCGCCCCATCATCTCCAGCACAGTAATATCCGGCGGAATCCGCTTGCGCTCAATCGTCAAAATCAAATAGCACCTCGGCGTAATGCTGCCCATCCTGAATTTTGCCGCGAGCAGCAGTGCGCGATTCTACCTTAGCCTGCCTCACTGCGATACCAAATACCCATGTCGACCTTTGCTACAATGGATGCGAGGGGATCCGCTTTGCCACTAGCCTCGACTGAAGCCATTCCAACTCCACTCGCCGACCTTCATCGCTCCACCGGCGCTCACCTTGGCGTGTGGTTTGGCTGCACTCTGCCTGATGAATTCGGCGATTGGCGCGCCGAATATCGCTTCGCCCGTGAGTCCGTCGCGCTCCTCGATAAAAGCTATCGCGCCTATTTCGATTTCACCGGCCCCGATCGCGTCCGCTATCTCAACGCCATCCTCACCAACAACATCAAGGATTTGCGCGAAAATTACGGCGTCGCCTCGCTCTTCCTGAATCCCCAAGGTCACATCCAGGCCGAAATTGAAACCTACGCCCTCGCCGACAAACTTTTCTCCGTTTCCTTCGCCACGATTCGCGAACGCCTCATCGCCGCCCTCGACAAATACATCATCATGGATGACGTTACCCTCACCGATCGCACCGCCGATTACGCCACGTTGGCTCTCGAAGGCCCGCAAGCCTCCGCGATCGCCAACGAGCTAGCCAATGTTGATCTCTCCTCACTCGCATCGCTCGAATTCCGCGAAGCCCCAATAAACGCAATCCCTTGCCGCCTCGTCAATCGCTCCACGGCCGCTCAACCCGGCACTCACCCCATCTTCGGCGCCGAATTCCTCGTCGAACGCGCTAACGCGCCCGCTCTGTGGCAAATCTTGCGAGACGCCGCGCGCGCCCACGCCGGCGGTCCCGCTGGCTACACTGCCCTGAACGCCCTGCGCCTTGAACAGGGCGTTCCGTGGTTCAGCTACGATTTCGGCGAGAAACAAATTCCCCACGAGGCGGGCCTGCAGGATTCCCACATCAGCTACACCAAGGGCTGCTACACCGGCCAGGAAATCGTAGAACGTGTTCGCTCCCGCGGCCAGGTAAATCGCACTCGCGTCACTTTAAAAATAGAAGCGACCGATCTTCCGGCAGCGAATACCCCGCTGCTCTCCGACGACAAAGAATTTGGCTACATCACTCGCGCCGCCTTCTCTCCCGCTCTAAACGCAATCATCGCCGCAGCCTATCTCCGCCGCGAAAAATCCGCCCCCAACTCGCGATTAACCCTACCCACAGGCGCCACCGCCACAGTAATCTCCCCTCCGCTCAAGTAGCCTCTGCTCCCACATCGTCACCGTCATCACGCCAAACCACAAAACCGCCTGGTGGCTTCGGTTGCCAGCCTGCACAGCAACATCGCAACATCAAGACACACACCAACCACAACCAGTCACAAATTGCGCTCGTCACCACTCATCTGAGCCTAATTTAATTTCTTAAACTACAGGCAAGCTCTTCTCAAATTCCCAACTACGCCGCCGGCTCCAATTCCTTCAACTGCCTCTGCAACCGCGCCCGATCCTCCGGTCCATCGCGATAATCTGTACCGCGATTCCCTTCTCTTCCTGAATCCGCCGCACAATCGCCCGCCCTCGCACTTGCCCCACCGGCATATCCAACAGAATAATCACCAAACTCCGCAGCGGTATGGTCATCTTCGTCCGCACCAGCATCCCGCCAAGCCCCAGGCTCTCCACATAGGAAACGCCGCGCTGCATCCCGGATTGCCACGCCACTACCACGCTATTCGGAGGCTTCAGCCGGGATATTTACGTTGTTCGTGCGCAGTCATCAGTATCGTGCCGGGAGGGGAAGTCTAGTCTTCGAACGCCCATTCGTCTACAGGCAAGTACATAGACAATCGGCCGCTACTTCTTGTACACCCGCACATAATCCACAATCATCCGTTGCGGAAATTGCGTCTTCGCATCCGGTGGCCCCGGCCAATCTCCACCCACCGCCAGATTCAGAATAATAAAAAACGGATGATCAAAGACCCACGGCCCAGTAGCCGGCCACTGCTCTTTCGTCATCGTGGAGTAATTCGTCGAATCCACAAAAAACTTCACGCCCTGCGGATCCCATTCCACCGCGTACACATGAAAGTCATCCGCAAACTTCTGCCCCTCCAGAAGCTGAAACGTCGACGTCTGGCTAGTCGTCGCCGCACTCGCACTAGGCCCATGCAACGATCCATGCACCGCGCCCGGCTCTTTGCCGATATTTTCCATGATGTCGATCTCGCCGCACTTCGGCCAGCCCACCGTCCCGATATCTTCGCCAAGCATCCAGAATGCCGGCCACATTCCCTCTCCCGCCGGAATCTTAATCCGCGCTTCGAAGCGCCCGTACGGCTGAGCAAAAAGTTTCTGCGTCTTCAGTCGCGCCGAAGTGTATTCCCGCGCAATGCCATCGTCTCCGGTGTATTTCTCGCTGCGTGCCGTAACCACCAGGTTTCCGCTTTGGATTTGCACATTCTCCGGCCGCTTCGTATAGGACTCCAGCTCTTTATTGCCCCATCCTCCACCGCCAAGATCAAACGTCCATTTCGTCGAGTCGGGCGCGCTGCCATCTGCCACATTAAATTCGTCCGCCCACACTAGAGTCCATCCATCGCTAGATGCACTCGATGCAGCAGCGCGCAATCCACTAGAAGCTCCGTCTCTCGCCAGCGACAGCAGCGACAAAGAAGCCGCAGCCATAACCACAACGCGACTCAAAATGCGCATCAACATCGACACGAATCACCTCTCAACAATTTTCGAAGTGTAATTATAGAAGGAGAGCACGTCCAGAAAAATTCTCGCTCGTTCCACTCAAGCACATCGCAACACTGTCATCCCGACCGGAGCACGCCGCGGGCGCAGCGGAGGGATCGCGGCAAGATCCCACCAATCCCAATAAAAATGTAAGGGAGAATTGCTGAAAGAATTGCGGCCTTTTAAAATTCCATCCGCGGCGGAGGCTGCTCCGGTCCCACTTGCCCAGTCTCAATATCCGCCTTGTAGTAGTTCTCGCCCTTGATCGGCACGCCCGCCAATCGCCGCAGCATCGCAATCTGACCAATGTGATTCAACACATCCGCAACCGGCCCCTGAAACAACTTTTGCGCCGAAGCATGCAGCACCCCATCGCCCGCCAGATAATCGTCAAAGTGTTTCAGGCTTTGAAACAATCGCGCAACTTCCTGCGGCCACGGCAAAGGCTTCGAGTCGTGCCAAGCCTGCTCGCCATTGGCCATCGACAATCCCCAGTCCAACAAATCGCCAACATGCGCCAGGATCTGCACCGGCGTCCGGCTGTTCTGCCCCGCCTGAAACTCGCCAAACGAATCGGGCACATCGCGCAGAACTTTACTCGCGCGATACGCAATCGTCGCCAAACAATGGCGCAACAGATCGCGTCCGCTAATCGTATCGGGCAGCATGATCAGTAAAAGGAGCTACGAAAGGTTCAGCGCCCGCTTGAACGAGCCCTTTTCCGCATCAATTTTCTTCTGCAATTGCAAAATCGCGTACAGCACCGCTTCCGGTCGCGGCGGGCATCCCGGCACATACACATCCACCGGAATCACCTGATTGCAACCCTGCACAATCGCGTAATTGTTGAACACGCCGCCCGACGTCGCGCACGCGCCCATCGAAATCACCCACTTCGGTTCGGGCATTTGATCGTAAAGCTGCCGGATCACCGGCGCCATTTTCTGCGAGAGCCGGCCCGCCACAATCATCAAGTCCGCTTGCCGCGGCGATGGCCGGAACACTTCCGCGCCAAAGCGCGCCACGTCAAACCGCGATGCCGCCATCGACATCATCTCAATCGCGCAGCAGGCCAGCCCGAATCCCAGCGGCCAGATCGAGCTTTTCCGCGCCCAGTTCACGGCCTTGTCCAGTTGCGTGAAGATAATTCCTTCATCCTGCAGCAACTTGCCAAAATCGTCAGGTTTCGTGAGCGTGACGCCTTTACCGAGTGCAGTTGGAGTTGAACTCATAGGTCCCTCAATGTCTCCACCCTAGTTTCGCATAGCCAGCCTACCCTGACAAACACTGCGACTGGCCGTCAAATAAGCCGATTGCCGTGCCAATTCCGGTAATTTTACTACCTTCCCCATCGTATTTAGCTAAGGATGCCCAATTCCCAGCTACCATGCTCTCCAATCATGTTGACACCGCTTCGCGCTGGCCTTATCTTCGCCCCACTGTCCGGGCCGCACCGCGTGCCAACCAGAAGGACGCAGTTGTGAAACGACGGGTGCACCTTCGTGAGCCAATCGGCATTGCGCTCGAGACGCTGCGCGCGCATAAGATGCGCTCCTTCCTCACCCTCCTTGGCATCATCCTTTCCGTCTCCACTCTCATCGTGGTCATCGCCTTGATTTCCGGCGTCAACCTGTACATCGCCGATCGCGTCGCCAATTTAGGCTCCAATGTTTTCCTTCTCACCCGCTTTCCCATCATTACCGATGTCGACGAGTACGTGAAAGCCAATCGCCGCAACAAAAAAGTTACTTGGGACGATTACGAATCTCTGCAGGAGAATTTGAAATTGCCGTTGCGCCTCGGCGTCGAGCAGCGCGCGTCCGGTAAAGTTCGCGTTGGCTCGCAAAGCCTCGAAGACTGCAGCATCCGTGGTGTCACCGCCAACATGGGCGACATCGACGTCATCACTCCCGCCTACGGACGCTACATCTCCAACGCCGATGATCAGAGCCGCTCCCTGGTCACCATGATCGGCGCCGATCTCGCCACCAAGCTTTTTCCCAACTCCTATCCCATCGGACGCGAAGTCACCATCGACGGCCGTCCTTTTGAAGTCGTGGGCGTCGCCAAGCCCATCGGCTCCGTCCTCGGCCAGTCGCAAGATAATTTCGCCTACATTCCCATCCAAACGTATTTCAAAATTTATGGCACCTTCGACACCATCTGGATCAACGTCCAAGCTCGCAGCGCCGAATGGATGGAACGCACTCAAGACGAAGCTCGCGCCATGATGCGTGCCCGCCGCCATCTCTTCCCCAACGAAACCGACAATTTCGGGATTTTCGATTCCGCCACGCTCATGGATCTTTGGAGAAATCTTACCGGCGTCATCGCCACCGCCATGATCGGTGTCGTCTCCGTCTTCCTGGTTATCGGCGGCGTGGTGATTATGAACGTCATGCTCGCCGCCGTCACCGAACGCACTCGTGAAATTGGTATTCGCAAAGCACTCGGCGCCCGTCGCGGCGACATCCTGATGCAATTTCTCGTGGAAGCCGCGGTCATGGCTGCGATTGGCGGCGCTATCGGCGTTATACTCGCCTACGCCATCGCCTTGCTGACCGCCGCCACCACTTCCGTTCCCATGTCTGTGCCGCTCTCCGCTGTCTTAAGCGCTGAAATTATTTCCGCCGCGGTTGGCCTTTTCTTTGGCGTTTATCCCGCGCGAAAGGCGGCCAGTTTGCAGCCTATCGAAGCTTTGCGGCAGGAGGTCTGAAGCTCTCATGAGCATGACCATAGGCGAAAACGCGCGGATGGCCCTTACCACTCTCCGCGAGAACAAAATGCGCTCGTTCCTTACCGTGCTCGGCGTGGTCATCGGCATCACCGCTCTGCTTTCCGTCGTCTCCATTCTCGTCGGCGTCTACGGCAACGTGAATGCCTACCTCACCGACTACGGGCCGGAGACCCTGTTCATTTTTCGTTTTGATCCCGGCATTCATACCGGCCGGCTCACTCCCGATGAACGCAACCGCAAGCCACTCAGCTTCGGCGATGTCGAGGCCATCAAAGCGACTTGCCCGGCCGTGCGCGCCGTTACCTCCAGTCTGTATCCGCGTTTTGTCGAAGATGGTCCGATCCGTGGGCCGGTGACCGCACGCTACTTGAGCAAAGAAGTCTCCGGCGTCGATTACAACGGGACGCTTCCCGAAACCGAAGATGTCTTCAATTCCCGCCCCAGGACCGGCCGCTTCTTCAGTGACGCGGAAAACATGCATCGCTCCGATGTGGCCGTAATTGGCGCTGACATTGCCAAAACGCTCTATCCCGATATCGATCCGATCGGCAAGCCCATCATGGTGGATGGCGTCTCCTACGAAGTGATTGGCGTTCTCGAGCCGCGCAAAGGCGGTTTCGTCAAAGATCAGTCCGCAGACAAAGCCATCATGGTGCCGTATCGCTCTTACCAAAAACACAATCCCAGCGACGACGAAAACTTTGTCGGTGCCAAAGCCTATCCCGGACTAATGTCGGAAGCCGAAGATCAAATCCGCGCGGTGTTGCGCCGCCGCAGAAGTGTGCCGTACGACGAGCCCGACAATTTTGGCATCTCCAGCGCCCAGCAAATCGCCGATCAGTTTCGCCAGATCACCGCTTCCGTAGCTCTTCTCATTTCTGTGATCAGCTCCATCGGCCTTCTCGTCGGCGGCGTAGGCGTGATGAACATCATGCTCATGTCCGTCACCCAGCGCACTCGTGAGATTGGTGTCCGCAAAGCCATCGGTGCTCGTCGCCGCGATGTTATCTGGCAATTCCTCACCGAAGCTATCGTCCTCACCGGAGCGGGAGGCGTGATCGGTGTATTGCTCGGCGGCACCATCAGCCTACTGATTAATCTTGCTGTGCCCAGTCTCCCTTCTTCCGTTCCTCTCTGGTCGATCCTGCTCGCCGTCGCCGTTTCCATGAGTGTCGGCCTGTTCTTTGGCATGTATCCCGCCATCAAAGCCGCCCACCTTGATCCTGTCGATGCGCTACGCTACGAGTAAGCCGCTCGCCTCACCGCGTCTAATCTTCGATTTTATTTGCACTGTATCGAACAAATTCCCGGGCGAGAAAGGACTGCCGACTCATGTTTTTCAAACCACATATGCTATTGCACCTCGAAGGCGCAGCCGTTTTCACTCTTAGCTTGTATTTTTATCGCGCCACCGGAGCCCACTGGGGATTATTCCTGCTGCTCTTCTTGTGGCCCGATTTGTTCATGCTGGGATACCTGATATCTGTCCGAGTCGGTTCAGTGCTCTACAACCTTGTCCACACCTACGTCTTAGCTTTGGCATTGTTAGGATTTGCGATATTCGCACACCAGCCGCAATTTCTACCGTTCGCTTTAATCTGGATTTCCCACATCGGCTTCGATCGCGCTCTCGGTTACGGCCTGAAGTATCCAACCTTTTTCAGAGACACGCATCTTCAGCGGGTAAGCTAGAATAAAATTCGCCGCACTCTTTTGGCGGGGAGATTCCACTCAAATGTTCATCCACATGTTTGCATTTCGCTGGCACCCCAACGTCACCGCAGAACAGAAACAACGCGTCGCCGCGGAGATCAATGCACTCCAAGGGCAAATCCCCGGACTGCTCGAAACTTTCGTCGGTGAAAATGTCTCTTCCCGGGGCCAAGGCTACGAACTAGGCGGCATGATGAAATTCACCGACCGCGCCTCCCTCGACAATTACGGCCCGCATCCCGCCCACCAAAAACTTCTCGCCTGGCTAATGCCCCTGATCGACCCCATCGAAATCGACTTCGATGTAGCCCAGCCAAAACTTCCTTACCACACCCCAACTGTTCGCGAGCCTTAATCAATTCACCGTCACCACCACTTTCCCGAATTGTTTTCCTTCTTCCAGGTACCGGTGGGCCGCCGCGGTCTCCGCCAACGGCCACGTTCTGTCGACCACCGGCTGCAATCGTCCCTGTGCCACCAACTTCAACACCGTCCGCAACTCATCTTTCGATCCCATGTACGACCCCAGAATCGATAATTGCCGTGTGAACAGAAATCGCAAATCCAGCTTGGCGTCAAATCCCGTCGTCGCCCCACAAGTCACCAACCTGCCGCCCCGCGCCAGGCTCTTCACGCTGTCCGCCCACGTCGCTACTCCCACATGTTCGAACACCACATCCACGCCGCG
>Ga0070762_10001780_pt1 | contig 10042 bp, 6 predicted proteins | sample HubBroMetageREF2_FD_66726 | JGI IMG/M metagenome (GOLD analysis project Ga0070762, IMG submission 66726) | Reference soil microbial communities from the Hubbard Brook experimental Forest, New Hampshire, USA - Hubbard Brook CCASE Soil... | ecosystem: Environmental > Terrestrial > Soil > Temperate... | reverse complement strand
GCCCTCTCCGGAGAAATCCTCATTGAGGGGGCGGGTGGCCCGCTCCATTTTCTGGATCACCTGGTCGCGCGGGGTGTTGCAACTGATGAACTTTGCCACCACCCTGTTGGTCGCGCGAATACTGATGCCTGCTGATTACGGCCTGATGGCTCTCGCGGGGTTTTGGACCGGCATGGCAGGTATTCTTGCCGATATGGGTTTGGGCTCGGCGATCATCCAGTTTCGCAACTTGGATAAACGGGAAATCGATACCTGCTTCTGGTTGACGATGACGCTCGCCACCTTGTGCTGCATCGCTCTCTCTCTAAGTTCGCCCGGAATCGCCCTTTGGTTCGGCGCCCCGCGTCTCGCCGAGGTTCTCCCTGTCCTTTCTCTGGTCCTGCCGCTGACCGCATGCCGCGTGGTTTCCGACAGCCTACTTCGCCAGCGGCTCGCGCTCGATCGCGTGTCGCAAGCGGAGGTCATCAGTAGTGTGGTGTCAATGCCGCTGACAATAGGGTGCGCCCTCGCCGGGTTAGGAGTTTGGACTTTGGTGATCGGCTCGCTGGTCAACCCGGCGGTCCGCAGCATTGCGACTTTTGCCTTTGCCCCGTGGTATCCAGGATTGCGCATCGGGGGCGCACGGGTGAAGGATGTCGTTCATTTCAGCCTGGCGACGCTCGGCGTAAAAATGATGTGGGCGCTCCGGGAGTGGGGTAACACGCTGGTCATCGGCAAAGTGACCGGCCAGGTCGACACTGTCGGGCTCTATTCGATGGCCGAAGAGATCGCATTGTTGCCCGCCAGCAAAATTACCACGGTCGTGAACATGCTGAGTTCGCCTGTCATGGCTGAGCTGCAAGCAGATATCGATGCAATGCGCACCGCTTTTTATCGAGCTGTGCGACTCACAGCCGCCTTCGTCCTGCCGGCTTCGGCTGGAATGGCCCTTGTCGCCGAGGAAATGGTCGCGGTCCTGCTGGGTCCGAAATGGTTGCCCGCCGTGCCCATCCTCCGGCTGCTGTGTGTGTACGCCGGGGTGCGGGGGATCGACATCGTGCTGCCGCCGGTCCTGTTCGCGCGGCGCCGCGAAAAATTTCTGTTTTGGTATTGCCTGGCGCTGCTGATCCTCGCGCCTGCCGCGGGAGTGATTGGCGCATTATGGAACGGCGCGCAAGGCACCGTAATGCTTGCCACTCCGGTCTACTGCGCAGTGATGACGATCATGGCGAGGGAGGCGCTGGCCGAGATGAAAGCGAAATTTTCGGAATTATGGTCCGCACTTTGGCCGATAATGGCGGCGACCGCGCTGATGGCCCTGACAGTGCTGCTGTTGCGTGAGTTTGTCTTAGCGGGGCGGTCGGACCCTCCTTTACTCAGGCTGCTGTTCCTGTCGGCGGGTGGGGCGATCGCATATGGCGCCGCCCTGTTTGCGATTGGCAGTCCGGTAATAGCCGAGGGCGCCGAGGTGCTCGGATGGATCCTCCGCCGTCGCGACGCCGAGGGTTGAGTTTGCGTGCCGATGGTGGTTTGGGTTGACGTATGATTATTGCCTGGCTCGGGTAACGGCACATTGCGCGGAATGAGCCCACGGCTATTGTTGTGGATTGCTGCAAAAAACGCAGTTCATCCGTTTCGTCGGCTGATTACCCGACGTCTGCTCCTCCAACATGAGCGCTTCGACCGGCAGGAGGGAGTGCGCACGATCGGGACCTTGACGGTGGAGGCGCTGGGCTTATCTGCTTTGGACTCGCATCGATACGACGCAACTCCCATCAGATTCTTCCACTCGTTGCTCGGTAAACTCTCCCTCGATTATGCGAATACAGTCTTTATCGATCTGGGCTGTGGCAAGGGGCGAACACTGCTGCTTGCCTCCGATTACCCGTTCCGTGCCATTATCGGAATCGAGATCTCCCGTGAGCTCTGTGATATAGCGATTGAGAATGTGAAAACATATTGCTCGCGCCGTCGCAGATGCTCCAACATATCAGTACGCTGCCAAGGCATCGAGGAGTTTGAATACAGCGCATATGGACCATCCGACCACCTTCTGGTTTACCTATTTAACCCCTGTGGTGAAGCAGTTTTGCGCGCTGGGTTGCAGAAGATTTATCGGTTTGTGGCGTGCGGTGGACTGGTTACGATCGTATATGTTAATCCGACATGCCGAGAGTTGTTGGAAGAAAGCGAATGGCTTGAGCAGGTTCTACAGGCCGAAGTGTTTGATGAAACCGGCAACTCGTTTATGCCATACGTCGTATTTCAAAGCTCGTCGGCAGAATGGAGCCGAGCCACCGAGCAGCTCGCCTTTCAATTCGGCCCCTGGGTGCTCGCGCGCTGGAGCTTCGGGTCCCTTTCCAATCGAACCAGTCCCATCGCTCATAGCGGTCGGTGCCACAGACCGCCCATCCTACAACCCATAACCTTCCAGACAATGCCGGATGACGGCACGGTCTCCCGCACGTTGTCCATCGACGGGAGGGCGATCCGCTACGTGCCTTATCGGGGCAAGCGTTATTTCGTCGACCTGTCCAGCGGATCTTTCGCTGATTACCTGCATAGGTTTTCCTCAAATACTCGAAATCGGCTGAGGCGGCAACTGCGCCATTTGATTCAACGGGCAGGCGGACCGGTTGATGTTCTTTCCTACGCCTCGCCGCGCGAGTTTAGCGAGTTTCGCCAGCACGCGATCGCCGTCTCTCGCGTCAGTTATCAAAGCAAAATTGGTTGGGGCTTTCCCGAGAGCGAAGAATATAAAATACATTTGATCTCTGAGGCGACAAAGGGGCGGTTACGAGGCTACATATTGATGGCCGCCGGCAAGCCTATATCCTATGGCATGTGCAGGACCGAAACGGATATTATAACCTATCTGATCATCGGCTATGATCCAGAGTATCGTCAATTTTCGCCGGGGACAATCCTTCTGCTCCGTATCGTCGAGGCCCTCTTCGCGGAGCATCGATTTCGCCTATTTGACTTAGGCGGCCATGCCGCGGACTACAAGGCGTTTCACGCCACCGGCAGTATAGATTATCTGAGGGTGATTTGGATGCCGACCACTGCCAAAAACCTTGCGTTGGTCGGAGCGCATTGGATCTCGCTGCAGGCTTGGAGAGGTGCGTCGTTTGCGAAGACCATCTGCAGCAATATCTCAAGGTGGTTGGCGGCGCGTCTCTCTGCTGGCCGGGCTAACCCGCCAACGAAGCACGAGCGGTCGATACACTAAGCGCGACAGGGCGGGGCGCAGGATAGGCCCGCCCCGCCATGGCCGCGCCGCCCCAGGGATAAGCAGCCTTGGAAAATAGCACCAGGGGTCACTGGGTTCAGTTGAGCAGGGAAGAGCGGATGGGCAGAAGGGGAGCGGGGCGGTATCGCGCTGGCGGCGCGGCCGCGGTAGGCGCTGCTCAGGTTGGGCCGCTCCGGGGGCCACCGCCAGCCGCGGTCACCGGACCCTGAAGAGTTGGTGTTGATGTGACGGATCGACAGGCAATACCTTGCGGCCCCATTTAACATTTAATAGGTAGGTCGAATGAAGGCGGGACTCCGCCAAGCCGGCCATCCGGTCAACCGCAAGCGGGTGCAACGCGGTAATATATGGATTATCGTATTGACAAATCCGGAATGCGAGAGTATTATCAATCTGACATCGAGAGCTAACGTTCCCTAGACGGAGCGCGCCGGCTGACACTTTTATGCTGTAACTCCGAGTCTTCGTCAGGCTGCGTTCGGATACACGCGATTGGATCGAGCACAGGTTCAGTAGCTCCGGGCCTTAACGGTTAACCTAGCCAAGGTTGTGACGCCACCCCTCCACCACCGGCACCGCGGCTGCTACCACTCACACCACCACGCGCGTAATCATGGAACCTCCGAACACCCCCGAAGTGCTTGACACGATGCCCCAGGGCACCCTGCCGACGACCTACAGGGTTGCGATGAGCGACGGGTCGCCATTTAGCTGGAAGGTACAGTTCGCAGCGCCTTTTTGACTCCGGAGGGATTTGGCATTCTTCGGGACCAACATCATTGTAGATCTTAAGAGTCCGGGAATTGGCCCGAATATAGCTGCTCTTATTACCAAATTATGGTAGAGGCCGACCCCCCAATGATCGGAAAACTCCTTTTCTATCTAGTCATATTCGTCGGTTCACTTTTAGGACTGCCCGCCAGTGCAGTAACGACTTCTAAAAACGTTGACATTATTGTCACGCACGGAGCACCGCTGACGACGTTCACCTTCGTCAACAACACGGGCGCGACGCTTCCTGCGGGGACGCCCGTCAGCATGGGGCAGGCGTTCCGCTACGGCGATGTGATGCCCGGCACGTATCCGCTGATCCGCGACGCCACGACACACGTTGCGCTGCCGGGTCAGCAATGGGATGAGATCTCGACTTGGTGCTTCCCCTCCGCGAGCAACTGCCAAACCGGAGCGCCGGGGTTCAACGGTTCGTGGCGTCATGCTGTATGGGCGATCTGGCTGCCGAACAGCCTTGCGGCGGGCGCCTCCTATCAGATTGAGTTCGTACCGACCGCAGGAACCTATTCTGAGACCTCGCATCAGGCGCTCAGCAGCCTGTGCAGCGGCCCCGGAGCGCATGATTTCAAGATCCACCTCGCCGACGTGCGCAATCAGGACGACACAGTGCGCGACAGCGGCGACGCCACGTTCCGGCTGTGCGACAACATCGCGAACACCGGACGGGACGCGCCGCGCCATCTGCGAGCCGGCAACGTCTATGACGAGTATCAGGTCAGCGGTCTGTTCACTTACGCTACTTCGGGCCACCAGGACCCGTTGCTCTACGTGCGGTGCGACGTGGATTTGTTCACCGACGCGGCGGACGGTAAGTCTCTCAAGGATGTCCGGCATGTTTGCACCACGTTCAATTCATGGATGAATGTCGCATCCGGCTCCGCCGGCAATAGCGGCAATTCGGGACCTGCGGGTTTCGGCCCGAGCACCGGCGGCGGCGCCGCTGGCGATCCACAGGTTATCTCCTATCGGCCGCAGATCCTTGACGGGACCACCGACATTCTCGACTGGACCGGGCTCAACGCCACGATAAGCAGTGCCAACAATCCAATCAATCCCAACGGCTGTAGCAGCAGCGGCACTTATCAGGGTACTTTGTCAATGAACGTGCCGTCTTCGGCTGGAGTAAATACCTGGTTTGAAGGAATGGCTGTGCGAGTAAGCACAACCGGCACTGCTGTCGGCGGCCTTACTCCAGGCAAGTTGTATTGGGTATATAATTGCGGCACGACTGGCACCGGCGGATCCGACACTCAGTCCGTGCAGCTGCTCGCTGTTCCGACCGTGTATCAGAAGTTCGGAACGATCCTGACGAATTCCCAAGGCACCGGCACGACGTCGTTTACTCAGGTGTTCTGGCATCCCCATTGGCTGAGCTGGCAGGACGAGGACACCACAGCCGACCAAAGCTGGGCGACGCGGGGCAGCACAGCCCGTTTTACGCGCCGGATTTACCCTGCGTTGACCAGCGCCGAACGGAGTTATTGGGAACAGACCGGCCTTATCGAGCCGTTGAACCTGTCCCAGACTTCTTCGATTACCGTCCCGTGGAGCCACGAGTTGACCCTGCTTTACAATCCCTTTTCAAAGGGCAACGTCATCGGGACAACCGGCACCGGCGAGCGGCCGGATTTGGGTTTCGCGAACGAATGGAGTAACCAAGCGTTCGTCTCGCAAGTGCAACATGATTGGTTTCTCTCCCGTCTTTTCGCGATGGGATCACAGACGCACGGGTGGAGCACGCTGTTAGACGAATCCACTGGGCGCATACCGGTTCTAAACAATGGGCCGCCGACCGGCCCCGCCGGCAATGGCGTCGGCGGCTCTTATGGAACCGGCACGAATTCCGCCATCGCTTTGGGCGCTCCGCAAAATCAAACTACTTGGGACACCCCGTTCTTTACCGGAGTTATCAGCCCCAATCCAAACATACCCAATGGTAATGTCGATTGGCGATGTATTTGGGTGGGCTGCGGTACCTATATCAGCCACGTCCCCAACTTCGTCAGTTACAACTATTGGATTTTCGGCGAACGGCTGTTTTTGGACTCGCTATATTTTGCCGCCAATCGTGACTTGTTGCAGCGACAGGCGGGGCCGGGCCCGTTCGGCGGGACGGGGGATGCGCAGCGCGACGATGTCGAGGGCGGCAACCATTATTGGGGGTTGACCATCGCCTGCTGTCAAGCGCGAGGCTCGGCTTGGGGATTGCGCGACCGCACCTTTGCTGCAGCATCGGGCGGCGACGGCAACGTCGAGCGGCAATACTTCAATGACCAGATCACCGAAAATATGAATTATTACACCGCGTGGCTGGCCTACAAGCAGGGACCGACCGGTACGCAGATCAGCACTTCGGAGTTGATCCCGGATTATGCCGGCAGCTGGTCCATCCCCGACACCTATATCGGCGCATACATCTTCACGACCGTCTACGGGATGCAGTCGTTCTTGCACGCAGTAACCCCTGCCCAATGGATCGTGCCGTTCCAGCGTTTCTATGAAGCGGTCTGCGGTGGAACCTCGCCGCCGCCGTTTTATTGCATCGACTTCACTCTGTCGATGTCGATCGCCAATGGCGATCACATCAGCACGACCGGCGCGATCGGCCCCTACATCAACGGTACCGATTCTTCGAACTTCGGTAACCAGCAGAACGGCACGAATGTACTGTCGGGCGGAGTGCTACAATACGCCTCGTCGGGATATTATACGTTCACCAATGGCGATACCATACAATTGATCAATGGTCTATATTACGGAAACATGCTGATCGATCAGTTGCCCGGCAATCGCAAATTCCCGATCATGAACGTCAACAACAGCAACAGCACCTATCAAATACAGTGTAATGCGGCGGATCATGCCGCGTTCCCGAGGCAGTGCCCTACCGCGGGCGGCCCGTTTACCGACCTCACCCGCGGCGGGATGTCGATTGCCGGCGAGACGCAGGATCTGCTGATCTACCGGCTGCAATATAATCCAGGACCCGGAATAGGATACGCAGACAATAATTACACTAAATATGGGGGGACTGTGATGAACGGCCTGCGGGTATTGGGCTATGATGCGCCCGATGCTCGAGCCGCGTTCGTGACTCAAGGTGGCGCGACATTTTACAACCCGAGCTATCCCGGGTGGAATTGGGATTCGACCGTTGTGGTGCCGGGGAGCCCCTAAGAGCGTGGAGCTGGTCCTTCGCCGGCAATTCCGGCTCTGGCGAAGCCTGGCCGCATCGGGTAATGGGTATCGAAATCACCCTAGCCACGGATGCGATCATGCAAACGCACATCATCGCCTCGCGACGCGCTATCGGATCTCGGACCCTGCCCCGATCCGACACTCTCGCCGCGGCGGTATTCGCCGCTATCCTCGGCGTCTCTGTTATATGGGCGGTCGGGTTTTCGCACATCGACATCGCCCATGACGCCGCCCACGATACACGCCACTCCGCCGGCTTTCCGTGTCATTGAGCGGCATGGCCGTTTTTCGCAGACTGGTGTTCGCGGCGCTCTGCGCGGGGTTGTTGTCTGGCGTCTTCGCCACGGTGGCGCATCAAATCGGCACGGTGCCGCTGATCCTGCAAGCCGAAACCTATGAAAAACCGTCAGAACACGCGCTGGCATCGGCGCATGAGCATACCAGCGCGTGGGAACCGAAAAACGGCGCCGAGCGCACGGCCTACACCCTGGTTGCGGATATCCTGACAGGGATCGGGTTTGCGCTTCTGCTGGGGGCCGGACTAACGCTGCGCGGCGGCGGGGTCGGTTGGCGGCAAGGGCTCCTTTGGGGCCTGGCCGGATTTGCGACCTTCACAGTCGCCCCGAGCCTCGGATTGCCGCCGCAGCTGCCCGGAAGCGAAGCCGCGCCGCTGTTCGAGCGGCAGCTCTGGTGGCTCGGCACCACTATTGCGACCGGCTCAGCGCTTGCGCTGATCGCCTTCACCACTCGGGCTCCCTGGGCGATCCTAGCAGCGGTTCTGATAGTGCTGCCCCATCTCTACGGTGCACCCGAGCCCGCCGAGCACAATGGGGCGGTGCCCGCCGCGCTCGCCCATCATTTTGTCATTGCCGCCACAGTCGCCAATTTTCTGTTCTGGCTGATCCTTGGAGCATCGACGGGCTATTTCCACGAACGCCTGCAGCCACAGATCGCTCGGGCGGCCCGCGCCGGTGCATGATCTCAAGATTCGCGGTTGGGGCTGCTGTTTCGCTTTTCCTGGCCGATATCGCGGCAGGTCGGGCCCAGGAGCTGCCCTCCGGTGGAGGACCGATGCCGGAGGTGCGGCGCGGCGCCAACGGTCAGATCGAGGTCGTTCCAACCAATCCTGCCGCTCGCCAGGCGCCTGGCCGGATCAGCACAGCTCCCGCACCCCCGCCCCTCCGTCGAAGCGGTGCATCGCCGGCGGTTCGGGTTACCGCCCCGCCGCGATTGCCGACTGGACCGCTACGGCCAGTGATCGAGGTAAGGCCGAACACACCGAGAGTGCCGGACATCGCGCCAAGCGGGACCGTCGTCGCGCGCTATTCAGTGAGGATGAGCGACAACTCTCCATTTACCGGGACTGTGAGGTTCGGCCCTCCCTACTATGACAACGATGGGAGATTCGCCCTCCGCGACAGCAACATCATCATAAATCCAAGCGGTCCCGGTATTGGTCCAAACAGGGGCACCATCACCGATCACATCACATTAGAGGCGATCCCGGAAAGCCGGGTCGGGCGCTGATCGACTCGGCCGCTGCCGTGCTCAGTGCGCCTCCCGCCGCAGCAGCAGCCCGTCCAGCAACATCGCCGCGACACCGATGCAAATCGCGCTGTCGGCGAGGTTGAAGGCTGGCCAATGCGCGGCTCCGAGGTGAAAATCCAGAAAGTCGACGACAGCGCCAAGGCGCAGCCGGTCGATGACATTCCCCATCGCACCGCCGATAATCAGCCCGATCGCGACGGCGAGGAACGGGCTCGAAACGCGGCTCAACCAATAGATCAAGACAGCAACAATCGCGGCAGCGGCCAATGAAAAGACCAGCGCACCCATTCCGGCGCCGCCGTTGAAAAGGCCAAAGCTGATGCCGCGATTATAGGTCAGGGAGAGATTGAAGAACGACGTCACGGTCTCGCGTTCGCCGAAGCCGCGCCCGGCGAAGAAGGCGAGAACCGCGGCCTTGCTGAGCTGGTCGAGGATCGCGACCACCATCGCCGTGGCGAGCCCGCGTGCCAGCATCACCCGTTTGCCGCGAGCTCGAGGCCGGGCCGATCGACGACTTCTGCGCACCGCCGGCAGAGATCGGCATGACCCGGCACGCTCCCCACCTCGGGTAACACCCGCCAGCAGCGCTCGCAGCGCTCCCCCGGCGCCGATGAGACCCGCACGCCAACTTCCGCAACATCGGGGAGTGTGAAGGCATCGGCGGGTGCCGGTCCCAAACGTGCCGTTCCCGCCGAGGTGATGCAGAGTTCAGCGAGATCGACGTTGCGCAGCTGATCGGTCAGGCTTTGGGATACGAACAGCTCGACGGCGGCCTGCAGGCCCGAGCCCAGCCGCTTTGCCCCCCGTTCCAGCTCCAGTGCACCGGTAACGACGCGGCGCAGATCGCGCAAAACCGACCAGCGTTCGCCGAGCGCGTCATCGCGCCATCCCGCCGGGACATCGGCGAAAAGTTCGAGATGGATGCTCCGCCCAGGGAGGTCGCCGTGCCGGGCCAGCCAGGCCTCCTCGGCGGTGAAGCAAATCACCGGGGCCAGCCAACGCACCAGACAGTCGAAGCACCGGTCGAGCACGGTCCGCACCGCCCGCCGCCGCGCATCATCCGGCGCATCGCAATAGAGGCGGTCCTTGCGAATGTCGAAATAGAAGGCGGACAAATCGGTCGCACAGAAACTGTGCAGTGCCGCGAACATGCCGTGGAAGTCGAATGCCTCGACCGAGTGCCGGACGAGATCGTCGAGCTCCGCCAGGCGGTGCAACACCCATCGGTCGAGCTCGGGCATCGCCTCGATGCCGACCGCCTCGGCGGCGGTA
>Ga0070762_10001779_pt1 | contig 10044 bp, 8 predicted proteins | sample HubBroMetageREF2_FD_66726 | JGI IMG/M metagenome (GOLD analysis project Ga0070762, IMG submission 66726) | Reference soil microbial communities from the Hubbard Brook experimental Forest, New Hampshire, USA - Hubbard Brook CCASE Soil... | ecosystem: Environmental > Terrestrial > Soil > Temperate... | reverse complement strand
CCTGGCGGGTTAAACAGTTGATTGATCGATTGACCGAAGAAGATTTGGCCGATGCCAGCAATGTTATTCGAGGTTGGAGATTGGGCCTCGAGTATTCCGACCTCGGTCGCCGCATTACAGGACTTTTTCAGCCACAATAGCGAAACATCATCTTCGGTTGGGCCGATTTGCCCGCCGCTGTTCGACTCGGAAGGCGGCAAGCAGTCGTCGATCAGCATGCTCGGTGAGGTTGTCACCGGCCCGGAAGTGGTGATCCCAACGTAGCGTTGAGAATCGATTGGACTCTGACCGTGTTTGGCCGTGATGATGACGAGCGTCGAGTCGGACAAGCCCTGTTTTTGTAGTTCCGCAGTCCATTCTCCGATCGCCGCGTCAGCAAACTGAATCTCCTGAACCAATAAAGCGCTTGGAGTGCCCATTGCGTCCAGGTAACCACCGCTGCCTACATTCGTCTCGATCAGCTTTTGGCCTACGCTCACGGCCTGGAAATTCATGCCGAAGATTGTGGGTACTTGCGTCTTCTTCTTGCGGTCGTGGCTGTAGCCATCGATTTCGTTGAGAACGCCGTTTACTTTAAGCGTGTCGTAGCACTGAATGTTGAGAAAGCTGTTGGTCCAGGCGCTGAGATCAGCGGTTGGATCCGGAATGGGATCGCAGGCTAGCCCGAGCGGCGTGATGACACCCTTCAGGGCAACCACCTCAGAATTGATTTCGGGTGCATAGAAATCGTCCAGGTTCGTTCCGTCTCCAGGGCCTGAAACCGCAGAGTAAGCTGGGTGCTTGTCGGACCAGGCTGTGTAACCGCCGGCGGCGTGAATCACGCCGAAAATAGTGTTCACACGGACGAAGTTCCACGGGTACACCGGAAGGCAATTGTTAAACGGATCCCGAATCAACCTCGCCGGATCAATTGAGTTGATTCCGCCGTCTCCATTCTTGGTGTTGATGCCGTCGATGCCGTTCAAGAATTTTTGGTTGATGTCGATCCCCTCTTCATACTCACTCGAGGTACCATTAGCCCGGCCGACAGTGCAAGGTCCGCCTTTGAGCCCATTGCCTGTGGTTTTCTGTGGTGGGGCGTAGACCCGGTCGTAGGCCACATCGTAAAACACGCCCATGGTACGCGGTGTGCCCCCGGTTACGATCGACATCAAGCCGGGAAATGAGTCGGAGGGTCGTGACGTGCTGGTATCCAGATAGTTCACGGCAGTTGCGCCCAGTTTCGCCAGATTCGTGCAATAAGGCTGTCCGCCGTTTATTCCTTTGACCCCCTGCGAACAGTTCAGATAGTCCACTGCGTGCATGCCGTCAATGCTTACCAGCAAGACGTGGCTGATTTGGCTCTGTTTTCCTGAATTTTGCGCCACTACGACCGGCACCAAAGCCGCAGCGAGAAAGAAAATCCCGACGAAAGCCCGTGAAGGCCTCTTGCTTTTCATTTAATAAATCCTCCTGAGCGAGAAACTCTAGCTGCGAAATATTGCACCCAAGTGACGAGCAGATTAATTTCTTGTCTGCCCATGTGGAAATCTTGGACGGCAGAATGCCGATACTACATTCCAGCGGCAGTGGCGAGACGCAGTCCGTTTTGCGACCGAGTCATCAAGGCGCGAAACCGGACGCCGCACAAGGCACGAAGTTTCCTGAATACCCAAGATGACGCGCTACAATCAATCTGTGCCGCCACGTATCGCAATCCCTGTTCCGCACTCCACTGACCCTGAGTATGCCGAGCGCTCCCTGCCACAATATGAGCATGCCGTCGAAATGGCTGGAGGAGAGCCGACTCGCATCCCGCTGGATCAACCGCCCGCTGAAGTGATGAAGCTGATCGAGCGCTGCGACGCCGTATTGCTGCCAGGAAGCAAAGCGGATGTCGATCCCGCGAAGTATGACACGCCGCGCGATCCACAGACATCGGCCGCCGATTCCGGTCGCGACACAGTCGATGAGTTGTTGCTCCAGGATGCATACAACATGCGCAAGCCAGTGCTCGGTATTTGCTATGGCCTGCAGATGCTGAACGTTTACCGCAGCGGCACGCTAGTCCAGCACATCGAGTCTCCGGTGAATCACGCCGTGGGACGAAAGCTCGCGATAGCGCACGATGTTGAAGTAGTACCGGGATCGAAACTGGAGAGGATCGCTCGGGCAGGCGCGGAAGGACACGACTTCGACCATGCCGCCCGGACTGAGAAAAGCACTTCCGCAACTGAGGAACCGAAACTCGTCGTCCCGGTCAATTCCAGTCATCACCAAGCGGCGGATGTTGTCGGCGATGGGTTGCGAGTGGTCGCGCGGTCTCCGCAAGACGGAATCATCGAAGCGCTCGAAGGCACATCTCCCGACCACTTCGTCCTTGCCGTGCAGTGGCACCCTGAACGATCAGTGGACGCAGACGAATTGTCGCGAGGGATTTTCCGTGCGCTCGTCGACGCCGCCCGCGTGAGGCACGAGAAGTTGAGTGGAGAATTCGAATCAGTTTAAAGAACTCCGCCATGGATTCTTACCGATTTACATGGATCGAAAAGCAGACGACGTACTTGAAACTGCTGATCGATGGGAATCCGTACAAATTCGTGCCTAACGTTTCTTTTCCAGAAGCACGACCGCGTTCGCAATTGCTGCGTTTTCGATATCCAGGCCTTCTGGCGTCTTGGCCTTGAGGCCAACGCAATCGCCGGGAATGCCCAACAATTCCGCCACATGTTCGCGAATGGCAATAGCGTGCGGACCAATCTTGGGAGCAGCAAGAATAAGCGTAGAGTCAACATTGACGACGTCGTAACCCGCCACCTGCACACGCGCCAAAGCCTCGCTCAAGAAAATGGCAGAGTCCGCGCCCTTCCACTTGGGATCGGAAGGCGGAAACAGCGAACCGATATCGGGCGCAGCCACAGCACCGAGTAGTGCATCGGTAAGCGCGTGCAAAAGCACATCGCCATCAGAGTGGCCGCCGAGGCCTTTTGGATGATCCAAAGTGATTCCGCCGATTTTGAGAGGAATGCCAGCTTTGAATTCGTGCGAATCCCAGCCGTAGCCGATCCTCATTGTCGGTCGTTGGTTCCTGCTCGTTGGCATCAACTGGATTCGCGCCTCATGATCCGGACCGCAAATAAAACTCCGCCAGCTCCATATCCGCTGGAGCCGTGATCTTTATATTTCTTGCCGATCCCATCACGACCGCTACCGCATGCCCAGAGCGCTCGACCAGCGAAGCCTCGTCCGTTCCCAAAAATCCATCAGCCGCTGCCTCGTCGAAGGCTTTCTTGATCACATCGTACCGAAAGCCCTGCGGCGTCTGTGCCATGACTACGCGCTCCCGCGGAATCGTCGCTGTGATCAGGGCTCCATCGGCAGTCCGCTCCACTTGTTTGACGGTGTCGACTGCGGGCACGCCAGCGATCGCGGCACCGTATTTTTGCGCAGCCCGTATCACATCATGAATGATCTCCTCGGTTACAAATGGACGCACAACATCGTGGACCAACACGATGTCGTCATCGCTTGCGGAGACTGCATCTAGTGCGTTGGCCACGGATTGCTGGCGGTGCTCTCCGCCTTCGACCAGATGAATCTTCTTTTGCAAGATATCTTTGGCGTCCTTTTCCAGGCGGCCCCGGAATCCTTCGATCTCATTCGCGCGCAATGCGATGCAAATCTCAGATATCTCCGGGCTTACCGCGAACTTGCGCAGAGTATGAATGAGAATAGGCACACCGCCAAGCTCGGTAAACTGCTTGGTCGCGGTGGGTTTGGCCTTGGCGCGAGGAGCCGAAACCATGCGTGTACCCAAACCCGCAGCCGGAACGATCACAACCACCTTCATAGCGGGCTGCAAGTATACGAGGGTGTGGGCCGCAGTTCAAATCGGATTCGCATTGGTGAACTTCACTTCACTTACAGGATTCACCCTAGCCGCATTTTGCTCAAGTTCGGGAATTGTCTTTCCCTCTCTAGCTCAGGGTGTCGGGGACCGCACTATTCCAAGCCAAGATCGGTCAACAACTTACGCTTAGTGACTGTCGTGGCGACTGTGGCAAGCCAGTTGCACTCAGGGATAAATACGGCAGGCAGAAGAAAGCCCGCCGAGTTAAGGAGCAACTTTGAACAAGGGTCGTTCCTGGGTTGCACTCGTCGCGCTTTGTACTACTCGAGCACTGGCTGTTGCTTTGGTTTCGGGCGTTCTTTTCGCTAGTGCTACATTCGTACTCGCGGCCGCCAAAGGTGGAAAGCCGGTACCGACTCCGGAATCAACCACGTCGAAGGGAAGGGTCTTTGCTGGGTTGATTACGGACAGTCACTGCGGTGCCAGGCACGACATGGATTCCGGTAAAAACACTATGGAATGCACCAAGATGTGTGTACGAAACGGTTCCAGGTACGTGCTGGTCGAGGGCGACAAGAGATACGAACTGGCTGGAACCGATAGCGAACTTGACGGTCTCGCAGGTCAGCGTGTGAAAGTTGTCGGCAGCCTCGCAGGAAACACCATCACAATCGGTTCAATAAGTTCGGGACAGTAACTGACTCCGGAGCCGTAAGCGATAGTAGCCATTATCTCGCCGACACAATCTTTACAAACGCTGAGCTCTCCTCAGCCGCCGCTAAATCGATTGCCTATTCCACCGGCCGTTCGACCACGATCGGCGCAGTCTTCCTGGGCTCCCCATTCGGGATCGCAGTGGACGTCGTTAGCACGACCGCAGGGCGCGGTTCGGTGCGGGCCATGGCGCGCTCATCCCATTTGCCGAAAATCATCTTTCCTGCCGTCGTCTGCAGCACGGACGTAACCGAAATGTCGATAGTCTTGCCGATCATTTTGCGCGCATTGTCGACCACTACCATGGTGCCATCGTCCAGATAGGCGACGCCCTGATTGTACTCCTTGCCTTCCTTCAGGATGAACACCTTCATGATTTCGCCGGGCAGCACAATCGGCTTCAGCGAGTTTGCCAGCTCGTTGATATTCAGCACCGCGACGCCTTGCAATTGCGCCACTTTATTAAGATTGAAATCGTTAGTGATGATTTTGCCTTCGTAAAGCTTGGCCAATTCAATCAGTTTCAGATCGACTTCTCGGACGGCCGGAAAATCGTCCTCCACTATTTGTATTTGAACCGAGGCCATCTTCTGGAGACGTTGCAGGATGTCGAGGCCCCGTCGTCCGCGATTGCGTTTGAGAGAGTCGGCAGAATCGGCCACGAGTTGCAACTCGCGCAACACAAATTGAGGAGCCACAATCACACCATCGAGGAAGCCGGTTTCGGCAATATCGGCAATGCGTCCGTCAATGATGACACTGGTATCCAGAATCTTGTAGCTCTTCCGGGATTGCTTCTCGCCGCCGAAAACTCCCCCCAGCGCGGCCAGATTCAGCAGGTCGCCTTTGTTGGCACCAACAATCAGGCCAACATACGCCATCAAGAACATCACCATGATCTGCAGGAAGCTCTGGGTGTGCCCCGAGGGAATACTGTTACGGATCACGAGCGCGAACAGGTAGGCACCGAAAATGCCAAGCACACTGCCGATCGCAGCCCCGATCAGACGCTTCAGGCTGACCAGACGAAGTCGCCACTCGAAGGTGACAATGGCAACCCCGAGCAGTCCTCCGACTACGGCATCAAGGTTCGCAGGCAGGTCGAAAGGCTGAAGTTTGTAACAAGTAAGCGCAACAAAAAGAACAAATAAAAGACGGACAACTATTAAGTCCATTTATGGACCTCCTCGGAACCCACAGGCTTAGTAGTTCAAGTGGAGTTCCGCACCAGCCGCCAACCAACGAACCTACTGCGGCCAGTGATCTGTATCGCGGAGCCTATGAATGAAACGGCTAAGAAACAACGCCCCGCTCTCCGTCCAGAAACCAGACAGAGGCATCCTAAAATATTCCAGTGGAAGTATATACCGGGGGAGAAGTCAGCGGGATTACGCAGGTCACACGGCTCGGCGATGCCGGTCGGTCGAAATCTGGTAGTTCGGCCTTGCGGTAAACTCTTGCTTGTGAAAGCTATTGTCATCAGTCGGTTAGGTGGGCCGGAAGCCCTTGAGGTACGAGAAGTTCCAGATCCAGAGCCGAGCGCCGGGAAAGAGTTGGTCGACGTCCAAGCCGGTGGGCTGAACTTCGCCGACCTCATGACGACACAAGGCGGCTATCCGGGAGCGCCGAAACCTCCCTTTATCGCGGGCCGAGAGTTTTGCGGGGTGCGCGAAAACGACAAACAAAGGGTGATGGGTTATGCGCAGTGGGCGGCATTCGCTGAGGGCATCGCTGCTCGTGCCGAGCTCTTGTGGCCAGTGCCTCGAAACTGGACTGTGGAAGAGGGAGCAGCCTTCCCGGTGAACTACTTCACAGCATATTTCGCTTACTGGAAGGCCGGGTTGATCGGTATCGAGAAAACAAAACCAGGCATCGTTCCGCGAGTGCTGATTCATGCAGCAGCCGGAGGTGTAGGAACAGCTGCGGTGCAGATCGGAAAGTTGCTCGGCGTCGAAATGTACGGGACATCTTCTTCTGACGAAAAGCTTGCCCGTGTCAAAGCATTGGGATTGCAACACGGCATCAACTACAAGCAGGGCGATTATGAAGAAGCGATCAAAGATCTCACTCACGGTGAAGGCATGGACGCGGTATTCGAGATGCTGGGCGGCGAACACACCAACAAGAGCGTACGCTGCCTCCGTGACTTTGGCCGCGCAATCGTTTATGGAAGCGCAACCGGACAAAAATCGGAACTGGATACACGATTGCTATATGCCAAGGGCGCGAGTGTGCACGGATTGTGGTTGACCTATCTATCCGCCAAGCACGAGTTGATGAACCAGGCGTGGAAACAATTATCCATTTGGATTTCCCAAGGTCACTTGCATCCCGTCGTCGGTCATGTGCTGCCAATGGATCGCGCTATCGAGGCGTACCAGCTATTGTCCGAAGGAAAGAATTTCGGGAAGGTAATTCTGCGGATTGAGTAGTCGAGAGAGAACTGCCCACGGAGTCAGCAAAGATCGCTCGCGCATCCAGACAACAATCCAGTCCGCTACATTCCCGTTTCACACTTGCAATTAACAGACGATTGTTCGTTCTTGATTTAGAAGCGAACGGAACGCCGCTGCAAACAACGCCGCTGCAAATATTGTGAACTTGTGTGAAAGGTTGCGAACATTCGTAAAACAATTTGCCTGTTTGTAGACAAAACAAACCAGAAGTGTGTCTATTAACGCGCTTGCTAACGACAATGGTGATGCCGCGTCCAAGAGAGTAATTGCGACATGAAGCGCAAGGGAACTTCGAGGCATCCAAGAACGTATATTGAAATGATAAGCGAAAACCCGGCGAGGAACCAGTCAAGCCGGTTTTCGACAAACAACTTCAGGGGTTAAGGGACTGGCTCATTCTCGGTTTGGCGGCCCAGGTGAGCGCAATCCCTGCAGCAGAGAGTTCGCGGTCTTGCGGCCACGCGCTTTCTCCTTAACCCCGCGGCAGCATTGTAAGTCTTTCGCGGCAAAACGCAAGTTTTTCGTGAAAGGTCAAAACCCAGGCCGCCCAGAAAACGATTCCCGACGCTTTTCGGGAAAGAAAAAGGAATCTCATGAAATTCGCAAATATCTCCAAGGGCTTGCTGCTGGGATTGGCTTTACTACTCGCGACAAGCGCATTCGCAGCTGCGAATCAGGGTTCTATGCAGCTTCAAGATCCGGTCACGGTAAGCGGGAAACAGTTACGAGCCGGGGATTACTCGGTGAAGTGGGATGGCAACGGCCCCAATGTCCAACTGAGTATCCTGAAGGGCAACAAAGTCGTAGCGACGACCCCAGCGCGGCTGATTGATCTTAATGAGAAATCGAACAACGACGCCGCCGTCGTGCAGAATAATGGCGATGGCAGCAAGTCCCTGGCTGAAATTCATTTCAGCGGCAAGAAGTATGCTCTTGCTATTGGCAGCGACTCTGCCAGCATGGACGGCAACGGAAGTAGTAAGTAAAGCTGATCTTGCGAAGGAACGAGGGGGGCTCCGGGCTCCCCTTTTCTTTTCCGCACATCTAAGCGTTAATGTTCCATCGCAGTGCCTCCGATGCCTCAACGTTAGGGATTCGCCCCCCGGGTCTGGGGTGACCCCGCCCCTCAATTACATCCGTAACTTGTGCCGCCACCACCAGCGTAGTAACTAACACTACTGGAGGCGTGCAAGTTATGAAGAAAATCGCAATGCCGCTGGTGCTGTTCGCTGCGTCGCTCTCGTTCGCTCAACTGTCCCGGCCCGCAGTTTATATCGAGCCGCAGCAGGGATTTGAGACTTATCTGGCAGCGGCTATGTCCAAGAAAAACGTTCCGGCCGATGTCGTCACCGATCAAGCCAAAGCGACGTACGTTCTGAAGTCAGCACCTGTTGAAGTCAAAACGGAGTCCACCGGCGGTAAAATCGCGCGATGCATGTTCGCTTCCTGTGTTGGTATCGAGGACAAAGGGAATGTTTCAGTCCAACTGATCGAAACCAGTTCGACGAAGATGCTCTGGGCCTATTCCGTGAATAAGCAGCGAGGCGGAAGCAAGAACGAGCAATCGATGGCCGAAGCTGTTGCCAAGCACTTCAAGGAGTTCCTCGAAAAGAAGCAATAAGGCGCCTACGCTGTTTGTCGATGACAGGTGTGGCGTCTCCAAGGCGCCTTCTATGCGTCATTGGTAGACACGACCCGCCGTGCCTAGAGATGGCGATCCGAGAGATGAAAACGTCACACCGTCGGGCTCTTCGGGCGGGATGCGAGTTTGATTCGCGGGAAAACTGTTCTCCCTAATAATTGAAAGTCGCTTTCAATACTTGGGCATTCTGGGATCGACGCGATCGGCCCATGCCAGTATCCCGCCGGCCAAATTATGCACTTTCTTGAAGCCCGCTTGTTGGAGAAAGGCAACTGCCTTGGCGCTGCGCACGCCGGAGCGGCAGTGGGCCACGATTTCGCGGCTGGAGTCGAGTTCGTGCACCCGCTTGGGCAGATCGCCTAGCGGAATCAAATACCCATTGATGTGACAGATTTGATATTCGTGGGGCTCACGCACGTCGAGGACGAATAGATCATCGCCCGCATCGAGACGGCGCTTGAGCTCTTCGACTTGCATTTCCGAAATGCCTGCTTCCACGGGCTTCTCCTGGCTTTTTTCTTGGCTTTTTTCTTCGCCACGAATTCCACAAAACTCGTTGTAGTCTATCAGTTTTGTGATAGTGCGATGGGTTCCGCAGGCAGGGCAATCGGGATTCTTGCGTAACTTGAGCTCGCGGAACTTCATGCCCAGGGCATCGACCAGCAGCAGCCGACCAATGAGTGGGTCGCCCTTACCAAGAATCAGCTTGATGACTTCGGTGGCCTGAATTACACCGACAAGTCCGGGCAGAATGCCCAGCACTCCACCTTCGGCGCAGGACGGAACCAGCCCTGGCGGCGGTGGCTCGGAATATAAGCATCGATAGCACGGGCCATCGGCAGTCGCGAAAACGCTGGCTTGCCCTTCGAAACGAAAAATCGAACCGTACACATTGGGCTTGCCGGTGAGCACGCAGGCATCGTTCACCAGATAGCGCGTGGGGAAATTGTCGGTGCCATCGGCAATGATATCGAAGTCGCGAAACAGTTCGAGAGCATTGTCGCTGCTCAGCCGAGTTTCGAACTTGCGGATGTTTAGAAACGGATTGATCGCCTTCAGCTTCTCTGCCGCAGAATCCAGCTTCTTGCGGCCCACGTCGGCCGTGGTGTGAATGATCTGCCGCTGCAGGTTTGTGTAATCCACCACGTCGAAGTCTACGATTCCGAGCGTGCCCACACCCGCTGCGCCCAGATAAAGCGCCAAAGGCGAACCTAGGCCGCCAGCGCCGATACACAAAACCCGAGCAGCCTTGAGCTTCTGCTGACCCTCCATGCCCACCTCGGGCATGATCAGGTGACGCGAATAGCGCAGGATTTCGTCGTTCGTAAGAGCTGCTGCTTCAGGTTTCGCTTCAACTGGTTTGACTTCTGTAATGGTGGCCATAAAACCTCGGTTCAGAAACG
>Ga0070762_10001777_pt1 | contig 10051 bp, 7 predicted proteins | sample HubBroMetageREF2_FD_66726 | JGI IMG/M metagenome (GOLD analysis project Ga0070762, IMG submission 66726) | Reference soil microbial communities from the Hubbard Brook experimental Forest, New Hampshire, USA - Hubbard Brook CCASE Soil... | ecosystem: Environmental > Terrestrial > Soil > Temperate... | reverse complement strand
TGATGGCAGCGTGCTGAGCACTTTCCCCGTGGGTGGCAAGCCGGAGTTCGCGGTAGTCGATGGCAAGGGCAGCGTGTGGGTCAACGTAGAAGACACTTCGGAGATTTTGCACATAGACGCACAGACGATGAAGGTAATGCACCGCTGGCCATTGGCACCTTGCAAAGAGCCGAGCGGGTTGGCGATCGATGCCAAGAACCGGCGGCTGTTCGCGGTGTGCGATAACGCCATGATGGCGGTGATGGACGCAGATTCCGGCAAAGTGGTGGCCACGCCAAAGACGGGGGAAGGAGCGGATGCCGCATCGTTTGATCCGGAGACTGGCTATGCGTTTTCGTCGAACGGAGAGTCTGGAACGCTGACCGTGATTCATGAAGATTCGCCGGATAAATATTCGGTGGTCGACAACGTGACGACGAAGAAGGGCGCGCGGACGATGGCGTTGGATCCGAAGACGCACAACCTGTTTCTGCCGGCTGCGGAGATGATTCCTCCCGCGGCGGGACAGAAGTGGCCTAGCGTGAAGCCGGGGACGTTGGTGTTGCTGTACGTTTCGAAGTGAGGGTCGCGATAAAAGATAAGATATTTGTGGCGGCTATTTTCGGGGGCAACCACTGTGGCCACCTGAAGGTGGCCGCTACATTTTTTGTGGCGGGAAGACGATTGAGATCGGGTCGAGTGGATGGAGATGGAAGGTAACTTCTTCGCCGGGCTGGACCCAGATGGGTGGAGTGATGGAGCCGGCGATAATGATTTGGCCGGCATCGAGAGTTTCGCCGAAGACGGCGAGCAGATTGGCAACGTGCTGAACGATAGCGATCAGCTCTCCGGTTAATGCCTCGAAATCGGTGGTGTCGGCAATTTGCTTTTCGTTGCGCTGCACTTTTGCGCGCAGGTCGGTGAGGACTCCGCCAGCGTACCTGGTGTCTGGAGGCCCTAGAACCAAGTGACGCTGATAGATGTTTCGCGCCAGGGTGCCTTCGACATCTTCGGAAGGATGATCGACGTCGGCGATTTCGATGGCTGGGCCAAGTCCGGCAATTGCGGCCATGGTGGCGTTGCGATCGGAGCCAGCGGCAAGAGTTTTGCCGAGATAGACAGTTAGCTCCGGTTCTGCCGCGGGCTTTTTCCAACCAGCCAAGGAAAGCCCTGATTGGGAAGGCACTACGGCGCGATGCAGCAGAAATCCAACCAGGGGCGCGTTGGTTTGCAGCCGGGCCATGGCGGCAGGACCGCCGAAGGCCAACTTCCAGCCAAGCGGCTTTTCGCCTGATTCGAGAAGCTCGCGGCGGAGGCGAAGCTGTTGTCGCATGCCGCTGGCGATGCATGGATCGTCCCAAGCAGCAATCATGAACGCGAAGCCATGCTGGTTCTAATATCCTTCGGGAGGAATTTCGTAGCCGGCGGCTTCGAGCGAACCGGCACCGCTCCAACCCCAGACGAGCACAACATCTTCGGTGCCCGTGTTATCGAAACCGTGCCAATGTCCGCGCGGGGTGAAGATAACATCCCCCTGTGAAGAAGGTTCACGGCCGGTGTCGGTGTAAATGAAGCCGCTGCCTTTAATCACCACGAAAAATTCGTCGACGTTTGGATGACGATGTTTGTCGTGACGGGCGCCGGGCGGCAGGACGGTCCAACCGATCAGCAATTTATCGGAGCCGGCGGTTTTCTGATCGATAAGGAATTGCACCTGCATGTTGATCCAGCCTTCATCTTCTGAAAGGCCGCCAACTTTTGGAACGTCGCGCAAATTTGTGCGATACGGTTTCACTTGGACATCCCTCCCAACTTGCGATAAACCTCATAAACAGTGACGAAATCGTGATGATCGAGGCCGAGGCCACGGCAGGCGTTCAACATTTCGTTGGCGGCTGCGCCGAGCGGAACGGGCACGCCCATTTTCCTGCCCAGGGTCAGGGCGAGCATCATGTCTTTCTGCTGCAGATTCACGTTGCCGTAGGTAGCGTCGGAGATGTGGCCTTCGAGAATCAATGGCGCGCGATAGTTGATCACCGGGGAAGCGATGACACTTTTCAGCATGGCATCGACGGCGACTTCGCGGGGCACGCCACCTTTTTCGGCGAGAGCCACACCTTCACAGAAGCCGATCACTTCGATGACCAGCGTCATGTTGAGGGCAACTTTGAGTTGCACCGCGAGACCTTGTTTGCCGATGTAGGTGACACGAGGACCGATAGCTTGTAACACCGGCTCGACGCGTTCAAAGGCTGCTTTGTCGCCGCCAACCATCAACGAGGCTTTGCCTTGCCCGAGGGTCAGCGTGGTACCGGAGATGGGAGCGTCCATCATGGTTAAGCCGGCGTTGGCGAATGCTGTGCCCACTTCCCTGCTGGCTTCAGGATCGATGGTGCTCATGTCGAGATAGATGGCATCTTTGCGCAGGCCGGAGATGATGCCGTTTTCGCCGAGCGCCAACGCTTTGACCGCGTCGGAATCAGTGACGATGGAAAAAACCATTTCGGAGGAAGCCGCGAGCTGGCGAGGCGAATCGGCCCAGAGCATTCCAAGTTTGAACATGGGCTCGGCTTTTTGCTTGGTGCGATTCCATCCGGTGACGGTGTGGCCCGCGGCGATGAGGCGCGGCACGATGGCCTGGCCCATATCTCCCATGCCTGCAAATCCGATCTGCATGAAACCTCCCTGGCGGTTCCGGCCGCTTTGAAACTTGCTGGGAAAGCGTTGCGACGTACGGTTGAGTTTATAAGAAAGCGGCTGGCGTGAGAGCGCACGCAGCCGAATTCTTGTGAAAGCAATGGGTTGTAGCGAGTAAGCGCCTCGCTCTTACTGGTTCAGATGTTAGTCGCGGAATGTGGTTCTACCATCATACCTTTGCGTCCGTCAAGGCATTTGCGCTAGTATTCGCAGCCGCTAGCCATTTCGATTGTGCTGTGGTGCTTCGAGATAATGTCTACGCTCGGAGGACAGGAGTTGTTTGTGATTCCAAGAAAAACACTGGCGTTCATTTTAATCACTTCGGCATGCGCTACAACCGTCTTGGCACAAACCGCACCATCAACACCTAAGGCTGCTGCGGCCGAAAAACCGCGGCCCCTTGTGCTGACGGAGGCGATTCCCATACCGGCAGTGCAAGGGCGCTTTGATCATTTTGGATTCGACGGGAAAAACCAGGTGTTTGTGGCGGCGCTGGGCAACAACAGCGTGGAGGTAATTGACGTGAGCGCGCGGGTGCGTTCCCAAAGCATTACGGGAATACCGAATCCGCAAGGCGTGGTGTACGCGCCCGACCAGGAAAAACTGTTCGTGGCCAGTAGTAAGGGGAAACTGCGGATTTACGATGGGGCGAGTTTCGAATTGATCGAGGAAATCGATTTTCACGGTGACGTGGATAATCTTCGCTACGATGCCGCCGAGCATCGCGTGTATGTGGGATATGGCGAAGATGAAACTGGGGCGATCGGCATGATCGACGCAACGACTAATCAGCGACTGCCGGAGGAATACAAGTTGGGGGCGCACCCGGAGTCATTCCAACTGGAAATGAAAGGCTCGCACATATACGTAAATCTTCCCGATTTGAAGCAAATTGCGGCGATTGATCGCAAAACTGGAGCGATTGTGCGTTGGCCGATGACTCTGGAACACAATTTTCCGATCGCGCTGGATGAAGAACATCACCGTGTGTTTGTGGCAACGCACCAACCGGCGCGCTTTGCGGTGTTCGATGCTAATTCGGGACGCCAAATCGCAGCATTGCCTTGCGTGCAGGATGCGGATGATGTTTATTTCGATGCGGCGCGGAAACGGATTTACGTTCCGGGGGGAGAAGGGTACATCAGCGTTTTTAAACAAATCGATCCGGACCACTACCGCTTGCTGGCTAAGGTGCCGTCCACTTTGGGTGCCCGAACGGCCGGTTATTTCGGGAAGGGTCGCAAGGGCTTTGACCGATTTTTTCTGGGGGTTCCGGCACGTGCAGATCATGGTGCTGAAGTTTGGATTTATACGGTACAGGATTGAGATAGGTTATCGGGAGTTTGAGGTTTCGGAGCCGGTCAAGGTACGAAACCGCATGAGTCTGGCAGGGTGCTTGACTGGACAAACACCTGTAGAAATAAATTTGGTACTATTGACAAACTCTACTACCTTTAGTTGCAGCAGTTTCCGGGGAATTTGGGGGTCGATCATTGGATAGCGAGCATTGTAAGCGCTCCGTCAAAACTGGTCAGTCCAGTATACCAATTTCTGTACAGAAGGCCTGCTATCAGGAATTTTGCTGCTCAGAATGAAGGAAATAGTTGACAAGGGCCTTCGTATGATGGTACAGCGGCTATACCTATTTCGGGGTCTGTTGGGGGAAGTATAAATTTACAGGGGTGTGTGATGCTTAATTCTCGTTCTATTTCGAAACTGATGGGTGTATTCGGCGGCTTAGTTTGTTGCCTGCTGCTGTTGGTTTCGCCGGCGGCATTCTCGCAGGGGGCCCTGGGACGAATTCTCGGTATAGTCACCGATCAATCTGGCGGATATGTGGCCGGGGCGACTGTAACAGTGACGGACCCGGCGCGCGGCGTGACGCAAACACTGACCACCGACGCGGACGGAGCGTACGTCGCGATCAATCTGATTGCGAGCACCTACACGGTACGCGCCGAACTCAAGGGCTTCAAAGTCTTCGAGCGCAAGAACGTTCAAGTCGAGGTCGGTAAGGATTCGCGTGTGGATGCTGTGCTGCAAACCGGATCGCAGACGGAGACGATCACGATCAGTGAAGATGCTCCGATGATGGATACCACGTCCACGACCCTCGGCGGCACTATCAGCAACCAAACGATTAACGAGATTCCGCTAAACGGCAGAAACTACCAGAACCTGCTCACGTTGCGGCCGGGCACAACCGTTTATCCAGGAGGCGGTCCATGGACGCAAACCACTAACGGCGCGCGGCCGGAAGACACCAGCTACATTTTGGATGGCTTGAGCAACGACGAGGCTTTCATGGGCTTCAGCGTGACGAATGCGGCTGCGGTGGCCGGCGATGCCGCGACGATTTTGCCGATTGACGCGATTCAGGAATTCAACACGCAGGTCAATCCCAAGGCGGAATTCGGTTGGAAGCCCGGGGCCATCACCAGCGTCGGATTGAAGTCCGGCACGAATTCGATCCACGGGTCGGCTTATGCCTTCGGCCGTTCGGACTCGTTCGATGCGCGCAACTATTTCAACCAAGTCGGCACGCCCAAGACGCCTGTCGAGTTGGAGCAGTATGGCGCCACTGCAGGCGGCCGGATCATTCCGGACAAGCTGTTCTGGTTTGGCGCTTTTGAGAATCGCAATTACACAGTAGGAAATTCAATTCAAGTCAATGCCCCAACAACCGTATCCGTTGGGAATCCATCCATCAGTGTCCCTGATGCGCTCGCGGGACTTGCGGCGAATGGTATCCCGTTTAGCGCTCAGAGTCTTTATCTTTTGGGCTGCCCGACAAATATTACTGCACCGTACACCGGATGCACGGGCGGCACCTATGGGCCAAACGCGACCAGCAGCAAGACAATCACTGGAGGTTTTCCGGACGTCGATTCCTCGAGAAATGCACTTGGTAAAGTGGATTACCACATTAATGACCGACACACTCTGGGAGGATCGTACTTCTTCGGGAATGACAACATTACCGCGGAAGATTCGCCGGAATTGCTTCCGGAATACGGCACGGTGATTCATTCGCGGGCGCAAGCGGTCGCAACTCACTATGCCTATACACCGAACACGGAATGGGCCAATGACTTTAGATTCGGCTACACGCGGTATCACCTCACGATCATCCCCGCGAACGTGGGCATCCCGTATCAGATCAACACGGGCCTTTCGCCTGACGTCGTGGCGGCTGTCGGCGGGCTGCCAAACGTGAGAATCAGCGGCTTCACCGAGCTTGGTGGTTTTCATAACTTCCCCAAGTTGGTGGGCCCCGATAACGTTTACGATTTTGTGGACCAGGTTTCGAATTTGCGGGGGAAGCACGCCTTTAAGTTTGGCGCCGAATTCCGCATCGATAAAGTGGACCAGGGTACGTATCGCGGAGCCAGAGGACGTCCGTTATTTACCGCAGGTGATGCTTTCGCCGGCTCGAGCGCGCTCGAGGACTTTTTGGCCGGTGACGTGCACAATGCCAGCATCCTGGCCGGTGACCCGGTCCGGCACATGACGCAAAATCTGTTTGCCGCATTCGCCCAGGACGATTGGCGCATTACGAAGCGCGTGACTTTGAACTTGGGGTTGCGCTACGAACTTCAGGGCGTTCCAAGCGATAGCAACAACCAACTGGGAAACTTTGAGCCTTCCGTAGGCTTGGAACAGGTGGGCAAGAATATCGGCTCACTATACAAGAAAGACTTCACCAATTTTGCGCCGCGCGTAGGCGTGGCGTGGGACGTGTTTGGCGATGGAACAACCGTGGTGCGGGGAGGCGGCAGCATCGTTTACGACCTGCTTTCGATGAGCACCTTTCTGTCGCAGCAAAACACCAACAACACCGTGACGCTCGGAGCCAACGTGGTTCCGACGGGTGCCGCAATTCAGGTCAACAGTGTCACGACCCCTGGCATCGGCAACATCGTTGCCTCAGGAATCACGCTGGGCGCCTCGCAACTCAATTGGAATGGGTCTGCGGTGGGTGGAGCAGGAATCTATCCATCGAACCTGGTAGCACAGGTTATGTGCGGAGATGGCGTCGGAACCGACGCCGGCCCCTGCGACACCTTTGCCATGGACCGCAACTACAAGACTCCGTTCGTCTCGACGTGGACGGTGGGTATTCAGCACGCTTTCAAGGGCAAAGTCTCTTTGGACGCCGCGTATGTAGGCAACCATGGTTCGAGACTGACGGGTATTCAGGACCTGAACCAGCCGGCAGTTGGTTCAGGTTGGACGCCCGCAGCGATTGCTGCTGGGGCAGTTGATGGTGGGGCGGAAGTAGCGGCACGGCCCTATACGTTGAATGGCAAGTTTCCCTACTTGGGATTCATCAATTATTACTCAAACATCTACAGGTCGAACTACAACGGCTTACAGGTCACCTTGACGGCCCGCAATTGGCACGGCTTTGATTTCGTCGCCGGCTACACGTTTGCCCACGCAATCGATAATCAGTCGTACAACTGGAACCAGTATCTTCCCAAAGACAGCACGAATCCGCAGGGCGAATACGGAAACAGTGATTTTGACATCCGGCATCGCTTCACGCTCTCGGCTACCTACACCATCCCGGGCAAGGACGGCTTTGCCCAAATGTTGAAGGGCTGGCAGCTGAACGGAATTCTCACGCTGCAGAGCGGCCAACCGTGGCAAGCATTTGACGCCAGTAACGATTTCAGCGGCACCGGTGAGCTTGCCGACCGTTGGGATTTCTTCGGGAGTCCCGGCGACTTCAAATCACCAGGGCAAGACTCGATTCCGCTTTGTGTCAACGGTAATCCTGGCGGCTGTACTTATAGCAGCCCCGCGGGAACCGTGGCCCTTTCCGATGCGCAAACCGCTGCCGATTGGGCAGGGTGTTTGGCGCACGCAACTCCCGGCATGATGACCTCGCTTAACATAGCCGTTGCCGGAGGCACCGGAGGCTGCTACGTGAGTAAGAACGGAAAGTCGTTCCTTCTTCCGCCAGCGATTGGCACCTTCGGGAACTCTGGTCGCAACATCTTCCGGGATGGTGGATTTCACAACCTGGATTTTTCCGTTTCGAAGAGCTGGAAATTCGGCGAAAGGCTAACGACGCAATTCCGCGCCGAGATGTTTAACATCACCAACCATCCTAACTTCGCGAATCCGTTCGGCGGGGCGACTGGCCAAGGCGTCGGCGCAACAGCGGATCCTTCGGTTGGACCCTTCGGGTGCGGCTGTGCCACGCCTGACACCGCGTCTGTTAACCCGGTGCTGGGCTCCGGCGGAGCGCGCGCTATCCAGTTCGGACTGAAGTTTCTCTTCTAGCTCAGTCATCCAGGTCTAGCTTGGAGAGGGGCCGGGTGAAAATCCGGCCTCTTTTTTTTCGAGCATCTCTATCGGCGGCAGGTCTTATTTGAGAATCGGTCAGGCAGATTTCGAAATCATAATAGGGGATCCAATCATGATTACTCGTTTGACTCGCAGGCATGCATGGATGTTGGGAATAGCAGTACTTGGCTTCGCACTGCTGGCCTCAGTGGCGGCGGCTGCTGAGAATGATCCGGAAGTAATGAAGATCGATCATAAGTTTATCGCGGCGGCGGCGAGCGGTGATGCGGCTACTACAGCGAAGATGCTGGATAAGGATTTCACCTGGACGGATGCGACAGGTTTGACACTTTCTGCAACGGAAGTGGCGCACGTGTTGCCGAAGCCGGCGCTGGGCGACGAGAGTACCGCGGAGGTGAGCGAGCGGACATATGGCGACGTGGCGGCAATCAACGCGAGCCAAGGCAAAGTGCACGTGCTGCGGATGTGGGTAAAGCGTCCGGATGGATGGAAAGCTTTTGTGTATCACGAAGTGAAGCAGTTGGATCAGCCGTCGACGAGCCCGGGTTCGGGCGTGAAGGAATGCGAGAATCCGTGCAAAACGGTGCCATTTCAGCCGGCGAATGAATCGGAAAAGGCGATCATCGCGTCGTGGCAGGCTTTAGAGACCGGCGTGACGGCGCATGACGCATCCGCGTGGGCTCCGCATATTGCCGATGAATTCGTGCAGATCAGTTCGAACAGCGATCATCCAATTAACAAGAGCGGCCGCATGGAAACCTTGAACAAGCAGAAGGCGAGCGGCGTGGGATCCGCGCCAACGCCATTGGTCTCCGCCAAGATGTTTGATTTCGGAGATGCGGTGATTATGACCTGCCTGCACCAGCCTGCGAATGGCGGCAAGCCCGTCCATGTAAGCCGGCTGTGGATTAAACGGGACGGCAACTGGGTGATGGTGATCAGCTACCAGACCACGATTCAGGCCGGGGGAGCGGGGCGGCAATAGATTGGCGCGGAAGTTTAGCGGGTGGGGAGTTCCATGAAAAATAAAAACATGCTCGCGATAGTATTGGCGCTATGCGCGTCGGTGATCGTAAATGCCGGCGCGCGCGCTTCCCTGCCCTATGCCGGGATGCAGAGCGCTGTGGAAAGCAATTCAGCGAAGGCGGCGGACCAAATGTTTCTGCAGGCCGTCGGCAATAAGGACAAGGCGGCGGCCGTTTCGCTGCTGGAGACGGATTTTGCGTGGATTGATTCGCATGGCAAACGGTTGAACCGCGCTGAATTTCTGGAGCAATTTCCAAGCGTGGCGAATGGGGATGTGGCTGCGGAAGAACGGGTATACGGACACACCGCGTTGTTGAAGAGCGACCGCAGGCAAGTACATGTGAAACGCGTGTGGGTACGGCGCGGAGCGCACTGGACCCTGCTGCTCTATCAAGAAGTGACGCAGGTGGAGAAGAACGAACAGGCCGACGGGGTAGAAAGTCCCGAGTGCATCAATCCGTGCAAGAGCATTCCGTTTGAGCCGCAGACAGCAAATGAGAAAGCGGCGGTGGCATCGTGGCAAGGAGTGATGAAGGCCATGGCGGAGAATGACGCGGAGTTGTATGCGCCACTGATTGCGGAGGAGTTCACGGCGACGGATACGTTTCATGACCGGGTGTATACGAAGCCGGATCGGCTGGAGCAGATCGCCAAACGAAAGAAGAGCGGGGTGCGGTCGGTTCCGCCGGAAATGGTATCGGCGCAGATGTTTGATTTTGGGGAAACGGTGGTGATGATAGCGCGGGAGCAACGGAGACAGGGCAAGCCGTATTTCAATAGCCGGATGTGGGTGAAGCGCGACGGGCGCTGGCAGATGGTGTTCAGTTTTAATACGCGGATCGAGTAAAGGCTAGCTTAGCTTAGCTAGCCGCAAAATCCGAGGGTGCGTGGAAGCAAATGCCCTCAGGGCTAAAGAGTCTGTGTGAGAACTGGGGTTGACTCGTCTCTTATACTGCACCAGAGAGGAGACGCGATGGCTAAATTCTTGGATTACAACCCGGACCAATCGTATTTGCTGCCGCCGAGTGTGCGC
>Ga0070762_10001768_pt1 | contig 10083 bp, 9 predicted proteins | sample HubBroMetageREF2_FD_66726 | JGI IMG/M metagenome (GOLD analysis project Ga0070762, IMG submission 66726) | Reference soil microbial communities from the Hubbard Brook experimental Forest, New Hampshire, USA - Hubbard Brook CCASE Soil... | ecosystem: Environmental > Terrestrial > Soil > Temperate... | reverse complement strand
CGGTGGCGCCGGCCTGTGATATGGATCGGCTGGAGTTCAAATCAGGCAGCGTGAGACGACTCAAGGCCCTGTTTCTTTCGGGCCTTGAGTCGTCTCACCCTGCCTGACAAGCACTACCCCAACCGATCAATATCACTGGGTGGAGCTACCGCAACCGCTTGCGCCGCATCGATTTCGTTGACCAACGCATTGCGCTCGCTCGTCAGAATGGCTCGGGAGTGGCCTCGCGGCAAATCGTGCCCGAGATGTACCGGGCCGAAGCGGACCCGCATCAACCGGCTCACGATGATGCCGCGAGCGGCGAACCAATGCCGAACCTGCGCCGAGCGGGTGGCGCGCACCGTCACGTTGAGCCAATGATTGAAACCCGCGCCATATTTTGCGTTGGCCTCGAGAATGCTCATCTCTTCACCCTCGCAATCAGTGGCCGCGCGAAACTCCGCGACCAGGCCCTCGTTCAACGGACCGCGCATTCTCAGCACATAATCGACGGTCAGGGCGTGCGCGCCTCGCGACACGCGATGCGCCCAAGATCCGTCATCGGTGAGAATTTCCAAGCCCCCATCGACGGGGGGCATCGGCTGAATCGCGAGCCACCGGCCCGCCGAGCGCGGCAGGTTTAAATGTTCAGCGGCACGCGAGGTCGCCGCCTTGAGATCAAGATTCTCGCCCGGCGAGCGGTGGAACAGCAGCACCCGCGATTGTTTCACCTCGGGTGTATGCAATCGCACCGGCCGGCCGTCCAAGGTAATGCGGTCGCGCGCGGTCAGCTTCGCGCCCAGCTCGGGTACCTCGCCGTTGACTTTCAAGCGCGATTCACGAATCCAGCGCTCGACTTCGCGGCGCGAGCCGATGCCCGCCGCCGACAGGAGCTTCTGCACGCGTTCGCCGGTGGGCGGTTCCTTATGCGGCGCAGCCGCTTTGCCCGCGAACGCGGCTTTCCGCGCCCGCACGGCCTTGGGGGGCCTGGTCTTGGGTCGCGTGGCCATCAAATGGAATCATCTTGTGCACCACTTGCGACCAACCCATGCGTGCGTGGCGCGGCGCCCTCCGCGCTTGGCTCTTCCTCCTCGTCCGCCGCCGCCTCGAGATCGACCGCCGCGTCCAAGTCTGCCGCTGCGTCCATGCCCGCCGCCGCATCGATGGGGCTTTGCGGATCTGTGAGGACTTGCGCCTCGGCGCCGGGCAAAGTCAATTGCACGCGCAAATCCTCGAGCTCCTTGAGCTGCGCCAGGGTCGGCAGGTCGTCCAGCTTCTTCAAGCTGAAGTAGTCGAGGAACTCGCGTGTGGTGCCGAGCAGCTCCGGCTTGCCCGGCACGTCGCGGTGACCGACCACGCGAATCCAGTTGCGCTCATGCAAGGTTTTGATGATGTTCGGGTTCACGGCGACGCCGCGAATTTGTTCGATTTCGCCGCGCGTGATCGGCTGGCGATACGCGATCAGCGCCAAAGTCTCGAGCAGCGCGCGCGAGTACTTGGCGGGACGCTCCTGCCACAGGCGCGCCACCGGCTGGGCAACCGCCGCTCTGATTTGAATGCGAAATCCGCTCGCCACTTCCAACAGCTCGAGTCCCCGCGTTGCGTACTCCTCCGTCAGCGTCGCAATTGCGCCCTTGACCTCTTCGGCGATCGATCCGTCGCGCTCGTCGAATACGCTCATCAGCTCATCCAGCGTCAGGGGCCGGCCTGCCGCGAGCAGTGCTGCTTCAACTACATTCTTCACGTATTGATGGTTCATTGAGTTCTCGCAAGATCATCATTGGCAGCGCCGTCGTCGGCGACCAGCGACAGGTTCCGGGCTGGATTGCCCAGGCGCACATGCAGGGGTGCGTACGCTTCGGATTGAACTATTTCGATCAACCCTTCGCGCAATAGTTCCAGTATCGCCACAAAGGTCACGGTGACACCGCGGCGTCCCTCTTCCGGGGTGAACAAGCGCACAAAATCGACAAACGCGTTGGTCTGCAGCGAGGTCAGGACATCTGCCATGCGCTGGCGCACCGACAAAGGTTCACGCTGCACGTGATGGTGGGCGAACATGTCGCTGCGCGACAACACGTCTTGAAACGCTATCAGCATTTCTTGCAACGTCACCTGCGGGGGAATGCGCACTACCTTTCGATCGACCAATTCGGCCGACGCAACCCACGTATCGCGCTCCAGCCGCGGCATCCGATCGATGCTCTCGGCCGCGCGCTTGAAGCGTTCGTACTCCTGCAAGCGACGCACCAGTTCCGCGCGCGGGTCGGCCTCGTCAGACGTGTCATCCGTACCGACGCGCGGCAGGAGCATGCGTGACTTCACCTCGGCGAGCGTGGCCGCCATCAACAGATATTCGCCGGCCAATTCGAGCTGCAGCACCTGCATCAACTCGATGTAGCGCATGTATTGACGGGTTATTTCCGCGATCGGAATATCGAGAATATCCAGATTCTGCCGCCGAATCAGATACAGCAGCATGTCGAGCGGCCCCTCAAACGCTTCGAGAAACACCTCGAGCGCCTGTGGCGGGATGTACAGATCTCGCGGCATCTCGATAATCGGCTGGCCCTCCACGACTGCAAATGGCATTTCGCCTTGTGCCGGTGCGCTCTCGCTGGCCGGCGGCGCGGGTGGTACCGCATTTTGAACCAGCGTCAATTCAGGTTTCATCGGTAATCCATGGCCATAGCCTGTCGGACAGCATCCATCGTGTCGCGCGCCACAGTCCGCGCCCGCTCGCACCCTTCGGCGATGATACCGCGTACCAGCTCCGGATTCTCCTCGAACTCCTGCGCCCGCTTGGCGATGCCGGACACCTCTTCCACGATTTTCTCGATGAGCGGCGCCTTGCACTCGAGGCAACCGATCCCCGCGGAGCGGCATCCCTTCTGCACCCATTCTTGGGTCTCGGGAGTCGAATATATTTTGTGCAGATCCCAAACTGGACACTTATCAGGATCGCCGGGATCGGTGCGGCGCACGCGAGCCGGGTCGGTTTGCATCGCCTTGAGCTTTTTGACGATGGAGTCCGTGTCCTCGCGAAGACCGATGGTGTTGCCGTAGGACTTGGACATCTTGCGGCCATCGAGGCCCGGGACCTTTGGCGTAGCGGTCAATAACGCTTCGGGCTCCGGCAAAATCGCGATTCCCGCGCCTTCCAGAAAACCGAGCAAGCGGTCGCGATCGGCCACGGTGAGCCGCGCATTCGACTCGACCAACGCTTGTGCTTTGGCGAGTGCATCGTCATCGCCTTTTTCCTGAAATGCCTTGCGCAGCGAGCGGTACAGGGCGGAATTTCGCGAGCCCAAGCTCTTGATGGCTTTCTCCACCTTCTGCTCGAATTCAGGCTCGCGGCCATAAATGTGATTGAAGCGCCGCGCCACCTCGCGCGTTATCTCGACGTGCGCAACCTGGTCTTCGCCAACCGGCACGTATTGCGAGCGATACAGCAGGATGTCGGCGCTTTGCAGCAACGGATAACCGAGAAAACCGTAGGTGCTCAAGTCATGGTCCGCAAGCTGCGCCTGCTGGTCCTTGTAGGACGGAACGCGTTCCAGCCAACCCAGGGGCGTAATCATCGATAGCAACAGATGCAGCTCGGCATGCTCGGGCACCTTTGACTGGATGAAGAGCGTGGCCACGCCCGGGTTGAGACCCGCGGCCAGCCAGTCGATCACCATGCTCCAGGTGTTTTCCTCGAGTTTCGAGGTGTCCTCGTATCCCGTGGTCAGCGCATGCCAATCGGCGACGAAGAAATAACATTCGTACTGATACTGCAGCTCGATCCAGTTCTTCAGGGCACCGTGATAATTTCCCAAGTGCAACTGCCCCGTGGGACGCATGCCCGACAGGACGCGGCGGTTTTGTGCCGGGACGCTCATGCCGAAAGTCCGATGCCTAAAACGTGGATCAGCTGGCCGGCCGCGCGATAGGCGGGGCCGAAAAGCCATCGCAGCAATCCCAGCACCGACAAGCCCACGACGATGAACATGCCGGCGGGCGCAATCCTTTGCAGTCCTGCGCCTAAGCGCGCCGGTAGAACCCCGACCAGCACACGGCCTCCATCCAAGGGTGGGATCGGCAACAGATTAAACACCGCCAGAACGGCGTTGACCTTGATGCCGGCTTGGGCCATGAGCAGCACCCAGTTATCCAAGGTTTGACCCCGCCTGATTTGCAGCACGGCGGCCAACACACCGCCCCACAACGCCGCCATCAAGATATTCGCGGCCGGGCCTGCGAGTGCAATCAAGATCGAGGAGCGGCGCGGATTCCTCAGACCGCTCGTTTCCACCGGCACCGGTTTCGCCCAACCGAACAGCGGAAATCCGAACGCAAGAAGAAGCGCTCCCGGAACCAGCACCGTGCCGAGCGGATCAATGTGACGCAGTGGATTGAGGCTCAGGCGGCCGAGCAACTGCGCCGTACGGTCGCCGAAGTAGAGCGCGGTCCAGCCGTGCGCGACCTCGTGCAGAGTAATGGCGAACAAAACCGGAATGGCCCAAACCGAGATGGCGGCAAGCCCGACCGACAGAGCGTCAAGAAATTGAGATAAATCCAATACTTACACTCGTTATTTAAATTAATTACGAGCGTCGTCGCCCGCATGGTGCCGCATTATACGGTGGCCGCCGGTGCAAAGGGACTGACATCGCCCCTTCCTACGCGAACCACGATGGCGCGGTCGCTCGACAAATCGATGACCGACGTTGGAGTCAGACCGCAATTGCCGCCGTCCAAGACCATATCGACACTGCGTTCGAGCCGCTCGTAGATTTCCTTGGCATCGGTGCGCGGGTGTTCTTCGCCGGGTAACAGCAAGGTTGAGCTCATGACCGGCTCACCCAGTTCACTCAGCAGCATGGCGGTGACCGGATGATCGGGAACCCGCAAGCCAATCGTGCCGCGCCGTTCGTGTTTCAAGCGCCGCGGCGTCTCACGCGAAGCCTTGAGCAGAAAGGTATAAGGACCCGGTGTATGCGCGCGCAGCAATCGATACTGCCAGTTGTCGACCAGGGCGTATTTGCCGACGTCGGACAGATCGCGGCACACCAGCGTGAAGTGATGATTGCGGTCCGTCTGGCGAATCTCGCGGATCCGCTCGAGCGCAGCCTTATCGCCGATATGACAGCCGAGTGCATAGCAGGAATCAGTCGGATAGACGATCACCGCGCCGCCCCGCAGTGCCTCCACCGCCTGGCGAACATAGCGGCGTTGCGGCGTGACCGGATGCAGTTGCAGATAGATGCTCATCGCGTCGGCTATGATACGCGGATGAATCAACTCCTCGAATGGTCGCCGCTGATTGTCTTTTTTGTAACCTTCGAAGTGCGGGACATTTACTGGGCCACTGCGGCATTGATGATTGCCTGCGTACTGCAGCTTGCAATACACCGCCTGCGCGCCGGCAGTTTCAAGACGATGCACATCGTCACCACCTGCGTCGTACTGGTCCTCGGCACCGCGACACTGCTGCTGCACGATCAGCGCTTTATCCAATGGAAGCTCACGGTATTGCTCGGCTTGACCTCACTGGTGTTCGCCGGCAGTTTGCTTGTCGGCAAACAACCGCTGGTGCGCCGCCTGCTGGAGGCCGCGTTTCCCGAACCGTTGGCAGTCTCCGCACGCGCCTGGGCAACGATCAACATTCTCTGGGCGCTGTGGTTTGCCGCTTTTGCCGTCTTGAATCTCTATGTCGCGAAAAACTTTACCGTCGACCTGTGGGTCAAGTTCAAGGTGTTTGGATTTCCGGCGGCGACCATGCTCTTCATGCTGCCGCAGATATTCTGGCTGGCCAGCAAAGCCTCGCCCTCGCCCCCCGCGGCGACGCGCGCGCAGCGATTGCGTGAGCGGTTGGAGAGCCGTTTTGCGCCCGCGCAGCTGACGGTCGAAGATGAAAGCCATCTGCACGAGGGTCATGCCGGCGCGGCGACAGGCCAGAGCCACTTTCGGATTCGTATCGTCGCCGAGGCGTTTCGCGGCATCTCGTCGGTGGCCCGGCACCGGCTGATTTACGCGGCGGTCGATGATTTGATGAAGAGCGACATCCATGCGCTCGCGATCGAGGCGCTACCGCCCGACAAATCTTGACAGAGACGGATGCTGCATCGCGGCAATGGCCGTTTATGCGCGCAAAATGCATCAAAAATTGGTGAGATCGCTCTGTTGAGGCTAAACTGCCGCCCCCGGGCGCGCTGGCCAGATGGCCGTAGTCGCTTTTTTTTTGCGTAGAGGAACAAATGAGCCAATTTTTGAGTACCCCGTGGATCCGCATCGCCACCGTGACGGCATTCGCCCTTGTGATGACGGCATGCGGAAAAGGCCAACAGACGCCCGCCGCGCCCGACAAGGCAGCCGCGCCCGCTGTGCCGGCCGTCGCCACCATTGATGGGACGCCGATCTCGCGCGTGGAATATGACACCTACTTAAAGAGCCTGCTGCGCGGCCGGCCGGCCGGTGATCTGACCACCGAGCAGAAGAACCAGGTCCTCGATGAACTGATCAATATGCAACTGCTTGCTGAGCAAGCGACCAAAGAAGGCGTGGAAAAAGACCCGGATGTCGCCGCGCAACTCCAGGTGGTGCGCATGCGCGTGCTGGCGGATGCGGAATCTGCGAAGTATTTGAAGGACAAGGAGCCGACCGACGCGGAATTGCACGCCGAATACGATACGGCCGTCGCCTCCATGGATAAGACCGAGTATCACGCCCGCCATATCCTGGTGGCCAGCAAGGAAGCTGCGGAAGCGGCCATCAAGAAGATCAAGGGCGGCGCGAAGTTTGAAGATGTCGCCAAGGCGGAATCCACCGACAGTTCGAAGGCCAATGGCGGCGATCTGGGCTGGTTCACGCTGACGCGCATGGCCAAGCCGTTCGGCGATGCCGTGAAAGGGCTGAAGAAAGGCGAGATGACGTCAACGCCTGTGCAAACGCAGTTTGGCTGGCACGTGATCAAGCTGGAAGATACGCGCGAGACGGCGCCGCCGCCGTTCGAACAGGTCAAGCAGCAGGTCAGCAATGGCGTGATGCAGAAGAAACTTCAGGCATATGTGGAAGGCCTGAAGAAGACCGCGAAAATCGAGAAATCGCTGTAATTTGAACCGACGATGCGTAGCGGACCGTAAAAAGTCCGCTACGTTTTCAATAGCTTCAGAAACGCTGCCTCGTCGAGAATTACCAGGCCGAGCTGCTCGGCTTTTTTGAGTTTGGATCCCGCCTCCGCGCCCGCGACCACATAGTCGGTTTTTTTCGAGACGCTGCCGCTCACCTTTCCGCCCAACCGCTGGATTGCGTCCGTGGCTTCATCCCGCGTCAGCGAGACCAAGGTCCCGGTCAGAACAAAGGTCTTATCGCGCTGCGCGCCGCCTCGGCTTCCAACCGCCATCGGTGGCCACGTGATTCCTGCCGCGAGCAGACGATCCACGGCGTCGGCATTGTCCGCGTCGCGGAAATAGGCCGCGACCTGTTTTGCCACCACCGGACCCACATCAGGCACGCGTTGTATTTCCTCCTCGCCGGCACGGCGCAGTTCCGCGATCTCTGGGAAATACTGTGCCAGGGCCAGGGCGGTCGCTTCGCCCACGTCGCGAATGCCGAGCGCATACAGCAAGCGCGGCAGCGTCGTATGCTTTGCCGACGCGATAGCCGTTTGCAATTTCTGCGCGGACTTCTCGCCCATGCGCTCGAGCGTCGCGAGCCGGTCGGCCTGCAGGGCAAACAGATCCGCCGGCGTTTTTACCCAATCGTTGTCGACGAGTTGCTCCACCAACTTATCGCCGAGCCCCTGGATGTCCAGCGCTCGGCGCGAAGCGAAGTGCTGTATTTCTCCCTTGCGCTGCGCGCTGCAGCGCCGGCCGCCGCTGCAGCGCGCCACCGCCTGATCCCCCTCGCGCACCACCGGATTGCCGCACACCGGGCAGACACTGGGCAGGAGCACCAGCTGCGCGCCGGCCACGCGGCGCTCGGGTAACACCCGCGCCACTTCCGGGATGACATCGCCGGCGCGGCGGATGACCACGGTATCGCCCACCCGCACGTCCTTGCGGGTCAATTCATCCATGTTGTGCAGCGTCGCGTTGCTCACCGTGACGCCGCCGACAAACGTCGGCTCCAGTCGCGCCACCGGCGTCAGCGCACCGGTGCGGCCCACTTGAAATTCAATGCCGCGGATGACGCTGAGCGCCTCTTCGGCGGGGAATTTATGCGCGATGGCCCAACGCGGCGCGCGCGAAATAAATCCCAGTTTGCGCTGCAAATTCACATCATCCACTTTGTACACCACACCATCGATTTGGTAGGGCAGCGCCGCGCGCGCCGCGCCCATTTCGCGATAGTAGGTGAGGCATCCCTCGATCGACTCGACCACCGTCGACTGGGGGCAGATCTTGAAACCCAGCGCGCGCAATTGACGCAAGGTTTCGCTGTGAAAGCCCGGCAATTCGCCGCCCTCGATCACGCCGACACCATAGATGAACAGGTCGAGCGGACGCGCCGCGGTCATGCGCGGGTCGAGCTGGCGCAAGCTGCCGGCGGCTGCGTTGCGTGGATTGATGAAGATTTTTTCGCCGCGGGCCGCCGCCTCCTCGTTGAATCGGCGGAATCCGGCGAAGGGCATGAAAACTTCGCCGCGCACCTCGAGTACTTCAGGGATTTTCGTGCCGCGCAATCTCAACGGCAGCGCCTTGATGGTTCGCAAGTTCTGCGTGATATCTTCGCCCGTCTCGCCGTCGCCGCGGGTCGCGCCCTGCACGAAACTGCCATTTTCGTAGCGCGCGCTGATCGCCAGGCCATCTAGTTTCGGTTCCGCCGAATAACGAATGGGATCGCTCGTCTCGAGCCGCTCGTGAATGCGGCGATCGAAGTCACGCACCTCCTCGTCGCTGAAGGCATTGTCCAGGGACAACATGGCCACGCGGTGCTTCACCGCGCCAAACGCGGATAGGGGCGCCGCGCCCACGCGCTGGGTCGGTGAATCGGGGATCAACAGCTGCGGAAACTCGCTCTCCAGCGCCCGCAGTTCAACCATGAGCTTGTCGTATTCGGCATCGGGAACTTCGGGATCATCGAGCGCGTGATAGCGGTAGTTGTAGCGCTCCAGCAATTCCCGCAATTGCGCCGCGCGCGCCGCCGCCTTCTTGGGCGGCTCGGCTGACTTCTGGGCGCACACGCGGACCCTAGCCTCGCGGCAGCGATGCCTGGAAGCGCGCCACGTCGTCGCGCAGCGCCGCGGCGCGCTGCGGCGAGAGCGGCATGCCCTTTTGGTCCTGCACCATGCCCGACAGCTCCTGTGCCAGGCCGCGCGCTGCGCCCAGCAATTCATCCACCGTCAGCAGCGGCTCGACCGGCCCGGGCAGCACGGCGAACAGCGTGATGCCGCGAAACTCCTCGCCGGACATCCGCGCCACATCGAAAGTCCCCGGTTCGATCAAGCTGGCGACGCAAAATAAACTGCGGCCATCCACATGCCGGCGATGAAACACTTGGTAGCGTCCGTAGGCAAGGCCGTGCAACTCCAGAGCCGACAGCAGCGTGGCGCCGGACCAGCGTACTTCACCCGGCGCGCAGACGCGCACCGTCACGATTTTCTGTTGCTCGCTGGCGTTGGGGGTCTGCGCGGGCGCCACCGGGTTGCGATCGGTCGATTCGGGCGACAGCGTTGGAACGCGGCCGGGCATGAGCGCCGTGGTGGATACCGCGGCGGGCGCCGCAGCGCGCGAGCTCACCGGCGCGGCTAGCGGCGCGGCCACGGACGTAGCTGCCGGCGCGGCAGCCACTGCCGCACTCATCGATGGCGCTGGATCCGCGCTCACCATCATGGGACCGTCCAGCACCGGAACGCGCTCATAGTCGTGGGTATGGATGCTCAGCGGCTCAAACGGCGGCACGCCCCACTCGGTCTCCGGTTCCGTTTCTCGGATCGTCGGTTCGGGACGGGGTGGTTCGACGCTCGGTGTTATTTCGCGCAGCTGCGCATCGCCCGGCGCCTGCGATGAGCGTCGCCTGCCCCACCACCAAATGCCGGCTAGCAACACCAGACTCAAGGCCAACAAAATCCAACGCAGCTCGGCGGCCATGAAACTTGCGCGCTACATCGCTGCCATG
>Ga0070762_10001765_pt1 | contig 10090 bp, 6 predicted proteins | sample HubBroMetageREF2_FD_66726 | JGI IMG/M metagenome (GOLD analysis project Ga0070762, IMG submission 66726) | Reference soil microbial communities from the Hubbard Brook experimental Forest, New Hampshire, USA - Hubbard Brook CCASE Soil... | ecosystem: Environmental > Terrestrial > Soil > Temperate... | reverse complement strand
GGTGGCGAAATTTCGGTAGCGCGCGGCCCAGGGCGCTTCGATGGGGTGGTAGCGCAGCCATAGATCGTAGCCGTCCTCGGCATGCGCGCTCGAGACGCAGATCAACCAACAGACCCACGCCGCACGCCCAAAAGTCCACGCCCGTTCCCTCGAAGTTCGCACAAAGCACCTGACGGCGAATTCTGGTAGCGCTATCATAGGCCGACTTTAACCCTTGGGCTGCATGCCCGCATCATAAGGCCATATTGTGATATTGGATTCGCCCGCAACCGAAACGCTCACCCTGACCCACGGCGCCGCTCGCTGCGACCTGTTGCCGCAGGTGGGCGGCAGCATCGGCAGCTGGTCGGTGCGCGGGCAGGAGATGCTGCGGACGGCGAGCGAGTCCGGCATCGCGGCGCGCAACCCTTTCGCCACCGCCGGCTTCCCGTTGGTGCCGTATTCGAATCGCATCGGGCACGGTAGTTTTGAATGGCGTGGGCAGCACATGACCCTGGCGCGAAATTTTCCGCCGGAACCGCATGCCATTCACGGCGTGGGATTCGAGCGGCCCTGGCAGCTGCAAACGCACGAGCGCGATTCGGTGGTGCTTCGCCTGTCGCATCGACCCGACGAGGCGTGGCCTTGGGCTTTCGACGCGCGCCAACGCATCTCGCTCACCGATGACCTGCTGATTCTGGAATTCGATGCCGTGAATTTGGAGCCGCAGGCTGTGCCGCTCGCCTTCGGTCATCATCCGTACTTTCCGCGCGCCGGCGCGCGCCTGACTTTTCACGCCCAAGGCGTGTGGCTGGCCGGCGATGACGGCCTGCCGAGCGAATTGGTGAAGCCCGCCGGCCCATTCGATTTTTCCAAAGGGTCGGCCGTTGAGGACGCGGATATCGATCATTGCTTCACGGGATGGAATGGTGTCGCCATCATCGCGTGGCCGGACAAGAAGCAGGCCCTAGGAATCACCGTATCCCGGGAGCTGTCGAGCGCGGTGGTGTACATTCGACCGGACCTCGATGCGTTCTGCTTCGAGCCGGTGGCGCACATCAACAATGCCCTCAATCGGCACGACCTCGAATCGGCCATGCCGGTGATTGCGCCCGGTGAGAGTTTCGAGGCGAGCATTCGCTTTCGCGCGATCCGGCGCTAGTTCGGCGGCGCAGTGATTTTGACCGTCGTGCCTGAAAGGCCTACTGGGATGGGAGGCTGCAGGGTCCTGCGTCTTCGGGACCTTGCAGCCTTCCATCCCCGTAGCCCATCCGGCCGGCCCGGTCGAACTCACCGTGCCGGAGGCCCATCCGAATCGCGATGCACCAGCGTAAAGTCGAGCAGGGCGTGTTTGATGTCTTCGTCTCGTCCTTCGCGCCGCGCCTTGATTTTCTTCAACAGCAACAGCATGGCGGAGCGCGCCATGTCGGCGATCGGCTGACGGATGGTCGTAAGCTCCGGCCAAATCGAGCGCGAGAATTCCGTGTCGTCAAAACCGCAGACCGTGAGGCCCTTGGGGACATCCAGATGGTGGCTGTGCGCGACCGCCACCGTGGCCGCGCCCATGTCATCGTTGCTCGCGAAAATGGCGGTCGGCGGCTTGGCCAAACTCAACAACTGGTCGGCGGCCTTGAGGCCGGAGCGATAAGTAAACAGACCTTGGCGGATCAGCGAATTGTCGATGGGGATCTCGGCCTCCGTCAGTGCCGCCTTGTAGCCGGCGAGCCGCTGCGCGCTCGCGGTCTGGTCGGGATTGCCAATGATGAAACCGATGCGTGTGTGGCCGAGCGAAAGAATGTGGCGCGTCATGGCGACCGCGGCGGCATGATCGTCGATCCGCACCGCCAATAACCCGGCCCGCGGACTGGCGCTCGCGACGGCGACCGCGAGCGCATCAGCCTTCATCAGAACGGCATGAATGCGCTTCGAGTCGCACAGAGGCGGGGGCAGAATGATGCCGTCGACCCCGGTCGCGAGCAATTCGCGCACCACATCATCCTCGTGTGCGTCGACGTCGCACTTCTCCACCACCAGCTGAATATGGCTCAAGCGCGCCTGCTCCAGGCTGCCGACCAGGAATTCGCTCAAGAATGCCGCACTGGGATTGCTGTACAGCATGCCGATGCGAACCTGTTCGGCGCCGGCCAGGGTGCGCGCCGCGAGATTCGGCGAATACTTGAGCTTGACGATGGCGGCTTGGACCGCCTCGCGCGTCTCCTGGCGCACGTTGTTCTCGCCGTTGATGACGCGTGAGACCGTCATCGGCGCAAAACCCGCGTACGCGGCGACGTCCGCAATGGTCGGCGCACCCTGTTTGCGATGCTTGGGTTTCCGGTCGTGGCGGGCGGCGATGCGTTTTCTGGCTGATCTAATCGTCATTGATGCGTCAGCTACAATGGAGCAGACGCGTATTTGACTCCGGTCGGGGCTGGAAAAGCAAATGATTGACAAAGCCGAATGGAATCGCTCATGGTAGCGCTATCAAAAAAACAGCCATTGACCTTGGGGGACCCTCCGTGCAAGCAGCGCTCACGCGGCTCGTAGCCGTCGCCGTCGGTGTCGTTATCGCGGCCGGCATCGGCGCCGCGAGCCCCGCACTGACCGCGCCGCCCGGCAATGCGCCCTACAAGAATGCCGGCGCGAGCATCGAGGCGCGGGTCGAGGATTTGCTGGCGCGCATGACCTTGGAGGAGAAGGTTGCGCAAATGCAGAGCATTTGGGATGCCAAGCGCGACGTGTTCGATGCCAAACTCGAACTCGATCCGAAAAAAATGGCGCTGAAGTTCCCGGACGGTATCGGCCAGTTCGCGCGGCCCTCGGACGCCACCGGCCCGGCTTCGCCCCGGCTGGTGCCGGGCCGCGACCTGCGCGGCACCATTCGGCTGGTGAACGCCCTGCAGCACTATGCAACCGAGCATACGCGCCTCGGCATTCCCATCATGTTCCACGAGGAAGGCCTGCATGGTTACGTCGCGGTGGGCGCCACGAGTTTCCCGCAGGCCGTCGCGCTGGCGTCGAGTTGGGATCCTGGCCTGGTGCGCGCGGTCAATGTTGTGACGGCGCGCGAAATGCGCGCGCGCGGTGTGACGCAGGCGCTCACGCCTGTGGTGGATGTGGCGCGCGACCCGCGCTGGGGCCGGATCGAGGAAACCTTTGGCGAGGATCCTTATCTTGTCGGCGAACTGGGCGTGGCGGCGGTCGAAGGATTGCAGGGCGACGGCAAGGCATGGGAATTGGGTCCCGGCAAGGTGTTCGCAACCTTGAAACACCTCACCGGCCATGGCCAACCCGAAAGCGGTACCAATGTCGGGCCGGCACCTTACTCAGAACGCGCTTTGCGCGAGTTCTTCTTCCCGCCGTTCGAAAAGATCATCGCCCGCACCGGCATCAGCGCCGTCATGCCGTCCTACAACGAGATTGACGGCGTGCCGAGCTCGGCAAATGCGTGGCTGCTGCAAAAGGTTTTGCGCGGCGAGTGGGGCTTCAAGGGTGCGGTGGTGAGTGACTACTACGCCATCGAGGACTTGCAGAGACTGCACCATATTGCCGCCACGCCGGAAGAGGCCGCGCGCCTGGCGCTCAAAGCGGGTGTCGATTTGGACTTACCGAGCCCGGGAGCCTATGCCACGCTGACGCAACAGGTGCGCGATGGCCGCGTGCCGGTGTCGAGCATCGACACCGCGGTGCGCCGCCTGCTCACGCTCAAATTTCGCGCCGGCTTGTTCGAGCATCCCTTCGCCGACGCCGACCATGCCCAAGCGGTCACCGATACCTCGGATGCACGCGCGCTCGCGCTCGAGGCCGCGCAACGCTCGATCGTGCTGCTGAAAAACGATGGCATCTTGCCGCTCACGCTGGCGGCCGGGAAGACACCGGTGATTGCGGTCATTGGGCCGAACGCCGCGGTGGCGCGGCTCGGCGGTTACTCGAGCGCGCCGCCGATCGCGGTGTCGCTGCTCGATGGCATCCGTGCCAAGGTGGGCGCGCGTGCCAAGCTGGTGTTTGCGCAGGGCGTGAAAATCACGGCGAACGACGATTGGTGGGCGGACGAGGTGCAACTCGCGGATCCGAAGGAAAATCATCGTCTGATCGATGAAGCGGTGGCGGCGGCGCGCGGCGCCGATCAGATCGTTCTCGCGATCGGCGATACCGAACAAACCAGCCGCGAAGGCTGGGCGCCGACTCACTTGGGCGACCGCGATAGCCTCGATCTCGTGGGCGAACAACAGGCCCTGTTCGACGCCCTGCGCGCTCTCGGCAAGCCCCTGGTGGTGGTGCTGATCAACGGTCGACCCACCTCCACCGTGACCATCGCGGAGCAAGCGAACGCGCTGCTCGAAGGCTGGTATTTGGGCGAGCAGGGCGGCAACGCCCTGGCGGACGTATTGTTCGGCGCGGTGAATCCGGGCGGAAAATTGCCGCTCACCATTCCACGCAGCGTCGGCCAGCTGCCGATGTTCTACAACATCAAGCCCTCGGCACGCCGCGGGTATCTGTTCGATACCACCGCGCCGCTCTATCCCTTCGGTTGGGGCTTGAGCTATACGACCTTTCAGATCGGCACGCCGCAGTTGTCGAGCGATCACATCGGGCTCGACGGTTCAGTGACGGTGAGCGTGCCGGTACGCAATACCGGCAGCCGCGCAGGCGACGAGACGGTGCAGCTCTATGTGCATCAATTGGTGGGCTCCGTCACCCGCCCCATCAAGGAATTGAAGGCTTTTGAGCGCGTCAGCCTCGCGGCGGGGGAGACCAAAACCGTGACCTTCACGCTCACCCCGGAAACCTTTCACATGTGGAACATCGACATGCAACGCATTGTCGAGCCGGGCGCGTTTGAGCTGATGGCAGGCTCCAATTCAGTCGACCTGAAGACCGCCGTGCTGCACATCGGCGATTGACTGATCACTGCGCCCCTGTAGGGGTGAGGAGCAGTACAATCCCCCGCAAATGACGACTGCGAAAAAAGGAAGGCATGCCGACGCATAGCGGATTATCGCCGAGTGCCGGTGTGTTCTTGTTCGCGGACCGGCGCAGCTCGCTCGCATTTTGGTTAGGCTCGGCAGTCGTGAGCATCGGTGTGGCATTGCATTTGCCGATGTTTTGGATGGCGCGCCACTCCGGCTTCATTCTCGCAGGCATGCCGATGGGCGCCGCCATGCTGCTCGGCATGGGGCTCATCATCGGCGGCATCGCAGCGACTGCTTACGGTCTGCTGCCCAAGAATTCCGCCGCTCCTGCCGCAGACGAATTTCTCTCGCCGCCCGAGGACGCTGCCTTAACCGCCGCCCATTGGAGATTGATGGCGGTGCTGGCGGTCGCATTGGTCATCGATGTCATGAAGCCCGCAAGCCTGGGATTCGTGACGCCGGGAATGCGCACGGAATACGGAGTTGATCGCGCTATGGTGGCGTTGTTGCCATTTTCTGCGCTCATCGGCACCGCCGTGGGATCGTTCGTCTGGGGAGCGCTCGCCGACTTGTTCGGCCGGCGTGCCTCGATTCTGCTCTCCTCCGTGATGTTTGTTGGTACCTCCATCTGCGGGGCGATGCCCTCATTCTGGTGGAACATCGGCATGTGCTTTCTCATGGGTGCGGCGGCGGGCGGCATGTTGCCGGTTGCCTACGCGCTGCTGGTTGAAATCATGCCGACCAAACACCGCGGCTGGTGCCTCGTACTCATTGGCGGCCTGGGCACGATCGGCGGTTATTTCGCTGCGAGTCAACTATCGGCGCTGCTGCAGCCCTTTTTCGGTTGGCGAATCATGTGGTTTCTCAACCTTCCGACCGGTCTTCTGCTCATCGCGCTGAGTCCCTTGATCCCCGAGTCGGCCCGCTTCCTGCAATACATGGGCCGCATGGACGAAGCGCGCGCCACCTTGGCGCGATTTGGCATCACGAGCGCAATACGCCGCGTCGAAGCGGCCGTCGATCATTCTCACCTTCCCGCGTTCGCCATCCGAGGTTTCCTCGGCGCCAGCATTGCCCTCACGCTGGCAGCACTCGCCTGGGGCTTCGTGAATTTCGGCGTACTGCTGTGGTTGCCCAGCGCTCTGGTCGCGGAAGGACGCAGCGTCGGCGTGGCGAGCACCATCATCGCCAGATCCACTCTCATCGCTGCACCGACCGTCATTGTCGCGGCGTATCTCTACAGCGCATGGAGCACCAAGTGGACCGTGCTGGCGGCCATCGCCGTCACCACGCTGGGCCTCTTGGCGCTGATGTTGCGCGGCATGGGAACCATTCCGTTGCTCTCGAACCCGATCGTGTCGCTGTCTCTTCTCATCGTTGGATCAAGCGCCGTCATCTCGACCTTGTTGCCGTATGCGGCCGAAAGCTATCCCGTCGGCATCCGCGGCCGCGCCACCGGATGGGCCGCGGGGTGGAGCAAGATCGGCGGGCTGATTGCGCAGGGACTGAGCGCATTGGCGCTCGTGCCGGCGCTGGGCGTTGCCGCCGCTGCGGTGGCGTTGCCGGCGGCGTTGTCGCTGCTGTTGATCTTGATCTTTGGCCGTGAAACCCGCGGCCGGGATTTACGCGAGCTCGAGGGCCGGCGGCGCGCGCCCGCGTACGAACGCTGAGCCTCGCGGCGCTTGCGCATGGCGGGAAATCGCTCGGCTCCTGGTTATAGGGGATAGGGGACGGCCCCGCATCTATGAAAGGAGGAGGCCATGATTTCCGCTTCGCCCGTAATCGGGCCCGAAACCTTGAAGACCGGCATGCAGCGCTATTTCTTCGTCGCGATGGCGGCGCTGGTGATTCTCACGGTTTTCGCAGGATTTGCGCCGAGTTTTTATCTGCGCAGTGCCTTTCATCCCGATCACGAACTGTCGATACTGCTGCATATCCACGGGCTGATATTCAGCACCTGGATCATCCTTTTTTTAGTCCAGGCCCTGTTGATTGCAAGGGGGTCGCGGCGCCTGCACCAGCGGTTGGGCTGATTGGCGGCAGGGGTCGCGGTGGCGATGCTGATGCTCGTCGCGGGGGCGACCGTGGAACAGATGCGCCGCGGGTCGCCGCTCGAGGAAGTCGCCACCGCCCTGTCGCTCAATTCAATTGGCGCCGTCATGTTTGGCGTCCCCTTTGTCTTTGCGGTGTACTTTCGAAAACGGCCGGATTGGCACAAACGCCTCATGCTGTGCGCCACGCTGGGGTTGCTCGGCGCGCCGATACTGCGCCTGATTCTGCTCACCACCAATCTTGAGTTTCCCACGGCCATCATTTTCGGGGCCGTGGCCGGGGATTTGTTTTTCTTGCCGTGCTTTGCCTACGACTTGCTCACTCGGGGCAAAATCCATCGCGTCTACGCCTACGTGTTGGCGTTGTTCATCGCGAGTCAGATCATCATGATGAAGCTCCCCTCATGGGGCCCCTGGCTGCACTTTGCGCAGAACCTGCAGCACCTTGTCAGCTAGCAACGGCGCCGTGAGTTTGACCGTCGAGCGTGAAAGGTCTTCTGGGATGGGCGGCTTCAAGGTCCTGCGGCTTCGGGACCTTGAAGCCGCATCCCGGTAGCCCATCCGGGCTGGCCCGGTCAAATTCACAGTGCCGCTACACCGTGTAGCGGCTCACCAAGTTCTCGAGATATTCCTGTCGAGCCGATTTCGGCACCGGCGTCACATTGTCGGCGACCGCCGCATCCGACACCGCTGCCAGCGTGCTGTGCCCCTCCAGCAGGTTGCGCGCGGCAATGGTGTGCCAGCCGGCGTAGCGCTGTTCCACGAACGCCGCCATTTCGCCGCCTTCGAGCATGGCGGCGGCGCCCAACAGGCCGCGCGCGAGAATGTCGACGGCGCCGATGTGTCCATAGAACAGGTCGACCGGATCGATGCTTTGCCGCCGCACCTTGGCATCGAAGTTGTTGCCGCCCGTGGTGAAGCCGCCGCCCTTGAGCACGTAGTACAGCGCCAGCGTGATTTCGCGCAGATCGTTCGGAAACTGATCGGTGTCCCAGCCGTTCTGCGGATCACCGCGATTCATATCGATCGAGCCGAAGATGCCGTAGTCGATCGCCATGGCGATCTCGTGCTCGAAGCTGTGGCCGGACAGCGTTGCGTGGTTCGACTCGATATTGACCTTGACCTCTTTTTCCAGCCCATGATGCAGCAAGAAGCCGTAAATCGTATCCACGTCGAAATCGTATTGATGCTTGGTCGGCTCATGGGGCTTGGGTTCGATCAAAATCGCGCCCTTGAATCCGATCTTGTGCTTGTGTTCCACCACCATGGAAATGAACCGGCCGAGCTGGTTCTTTTCCTGGCGCAGATTGGTGTTGAGCAGCGTGTCGTAGCCTTCGCGTCCGCCCCAGAGCACGTAGTTCTCGCCGCCTAGGCGCATGGTCGCCTCGAGGCAGTGGCGCACTTGGGTGGCAGCGAAGCGAAACACATCCGGATCCGGATTGGTGGCGCCGCCCGCCATGTAGCGGGGATGGCTGAACAGGTTTGCAGTTCCCCACAGCAGCTTGATGCCGGTCGCCGCCATTTTGGCCTGGATTTTGTCGGCCATATGCAGAAAGTTTGCGACGTGTTCGCGAATGGTTTGCGCCTGCGCCATGACATCGACGTCGTGGAAACAGAAGTAAGGCAGCCCTAAGCGCGTGAGAAACTCAAACGCTTCGTCGAGCTTGTGATCGGCGGCGGCCTGATTCAGCGGCCCGCCGTGCCAGGGACGCTGAAACGTACCGGCGCCGAAAATATCGGTCCCTTCCCAATTGAAGGTGTGCCAGTAGCACACGGCCATGCGCAGATGCTGCTCCATGGTCTTGCCGGCGACGATCCGGTTCTTGTCGTAGTAGCGGTACGCCAGCGGATTTTGAGATTGCGGTCCTTCGTATTTGATCGGGGCGATGTCGCCGAAATATGAGCGCTTCAAGGGCGTGTCTCCGAAAATAAACCTTTGAGATTCTGGTAAAGGGCGCGATAACGGCGCAACGATTCCGAGTACAGATCGGCGAGCCGCTCGTCGGGCTCGGCCACATGCAAAATTGGCGGTGGCGTGCAGACCTCCTCGATGCTGGCTTTTTCTTTGCCCATGCGCGCGAGCCGCGCGGCGCCATACGCGGGGCCCACTGCGCCGCTGTCGCGGTAGGTCAAGGGCCGGCGCAGCACCGAGCTCAAGATTTTGCCCCAATACAGCGAACGGGCACCGCCGCCGATCACCGAGATCGAATCGATTTTGGCGCCGCTGGCGAGCAGTGCGTCCATGCCGTCGCGAAATGCAAACGCGACGCCTTCCAACACCGCTTGAGCGATGTGTGCCGGCGAGGTTTCCTGCGTCAAGCCAAACAGCACACCTTGCGCATGGGGATCGTTGTGCGGCGTGCGCTCGCCCGACAAGTAGGGCAGGAAGATCTCCGCGTCGCTCGGCTTGCTGCGTGCTTCCGCCGCGGCGAACAGCGCGCTCGCCGCCCCCAAGCCGCACAGGCGCGCGGCCCAATCGACGCAGCTCGCGGCGCTCAAGATAACCGACATTTGGTGCCAGTGCTTCGGCACGGCGTGGCAGAAGGTGTGTACGCCGCCGGCCGGATTCGGCCGATAGCCGTCATTCGCGAGAAACAGCACGCCCGAGGTGCCGAGCGACAAGAAGCCTTCGCCCGGGCGCACCACGCCGACGCCGATCGCACCCGCAGCATTGTCGCCGCCGCCGGCGATGACGGGCACGCGCGCCATGCCCCAGGCTTCCGCGATTTCCGCGCGCAGCTCGCCGGTGATCTCGTTGCCTTCGGATAGCGAGGGCATGTGCGATTCGTCGAGGCCTGTGCCGGCGAGCATCGCGGAGGACCAACGCCGCTGTGCAACATCGAGCCACAGGGTCCCGGCGCTGTCCGACATGTCGGAGGCGGTCTCGCCGGTCATTCGCAGCCTGACATAATCCTTCGGCAGCAGCACCAGCGCCGTTTCTGCGAAAATCTTCGGTTCGTGCCGCCGCACCCACAGCAGCTTCGGCGCCGTAAATCCCGGCATCGCGCGGTTGCCGGTGATGCTGGTCATGTTCGGTACGGCGGCCTCGAGCTCAGCGCATTGTTCGGCGCTGCGGCCGTCGTTCCACAAAATGGCGGGGCGCAGGGCCCGTTGTTGTTTATTGAGCAGCGTGGCGCCGTGCATTTGGCC
>Ga0070762_10001763_pt1 | contig 10095 bp, 5 predicted proteins | sample HubBroMetageREF2_FD_66726 | JGI IMG/M metagenome (GOLD analysis project Ga0070762, IMG submission 66726) | Reference soil microbial communities from the Hubbard Brook experimental Forest, New Hampshire, USA - Hubbard Brook CCASE Soil... | ecosystem: Environmental > Terrestrial > Soil > Temperate... | reverse complement strand
TAGATCGCGTAGGCTATGGGGTGCTTCTGGTAATACCCCTGATGGTACGCCTCCGCCGCATAGAATGGTCCGGCGGGCACGATCTGCGTGACGATTGGCCCCCGCACGTGACCGCTCTGAACGACTGCCCGCTCGGACGCCTCCGCGGCCGCCATCTGCGAGCTGTCGTGATAGAAGATCTCGCTGCGGTATTGCTCGCCCCGGTCACAGAACTGGCCACTCGCATCCAGAGGATCGACATTGCGCCAGAAGAGATGCAGCAATGCCGGATATGCGATCCGCTTCGGATCGAATTGCACCTGCACCGCCTCAGCGTGCCCCGTCCCGCCGGATGACACCTGCGAGTAGCTCGGATGGGCAATCGAGCCGCCCGTGTAGCCTGCCACCACCGACACGACGCCCGGCACGCCGTCGAACACATGCGCCATCGACCAGAAGCATCCGCCGGCAAATGTGGCGGTTTCGATCCCCGGCTGGCCGGGCAGCGGTGCACCGCGTCCCGGCCCCGCCGGGACTGCCGACAGGGCACTTGCGAGGGAAATTGTCCAGACCCATCGCGCCCGGATGACACTAAGCATCGGATTTCGCACCAGAAAAAGACTCTACGGCACCACCACGAAGCGGCTGGCAACGCCAACCCTCCGATGAGACATATGCTTATGCATGGAACGAGGTTCCGGCTGGCTCGCAGCCATCGCCGTATCGCCCGATCGTACGACGGTGTCGCCGAGCCCCGGCTCCTCTACGCCGGCGATCGCCCCGCTGGATCTGTATCGCCCTGAATACGCGCGTCTCCCGGCTGAATATTATATTGATAACCATGGGAATGACCGGTACTCCGATGCGCACGTGAGTCCCGACACTCCCGCCCCGCGTGTCCCGGTCGCCCCGTCGCTCGAGGCGGCGATGTCCGGACTCCGCCTGCCCCGCGCCACGGAGCGGAATGGCCGGATTCTCCTGTTGTCAGCCCTGGCGGTTGGCGTGGCCATCCTCGCCGCGCTCGCGGCGCGGGTCCTGACGGCGCTGATCGGGCTCATTACCAATCTCGCCTTCTACGGTACCTGGTCGGCGGCGTTCACATCGCCCGCGAACAACCACCTTGGTGCCGCCGTCATCATCGTCCCCGTCATCGGGGCGCTGATCGTCGGGCTCATGGCCCGCTATGGGTCGGCGGCGATCCGGGGCCACGGTATTCCCGAAGCGATGGAGCAGGTCCTCCTCAATCAGAGCCGCATCGCCCCGCGGGTCACGTTCCTCAAGCCAGTCTCCGCCGCGATCGCGATTGGCACCGGCGGGCCCTTCGGGGCCGAGGGACCGATCATCGCCACGGGCGGTGCGCTGGGGTCGGTGATCGGGCAGCTGCTCCGCACCACCGCGGACGAACGCAAAATCCTCCTGGCCGCCGGCGCGGCAGCCGGTATGGCGGCGACCTTCGGCAGCCCGGTGTCGGCGGTGCTGGTCGCCGTCGAGTTGCTCCTCTTCGAGTACCGTGCCCGATCGCTCATTCCGGTGTCGTTCGCGGCGGCCGCCGCGACGGTTGTCCGCCTGGCATTCGTCGGTTCGGCCCCGATCTTCCCGATGCCGGCCGTCGCGCCGCCGGGCGGAGCAGCGCTCGCGACGTACGTCGCACTGGGCGCGGTGATCGGAGTTGCCGCCGTCTCTATCACCCGCGCGCTGTACCTCATCGAGGATGGGTTCGAGCGGCTGCCGATCCACTGGATGTGGTGGCCCGCGCTCGCGGCAGTGGTCGTCGGTGTCGTCGGCTGGGTGGCACCGAGGACGCTCGGCGTCGGATACGTGAACATCGAGCAGACGCTCGCGGGCTCTCTGGCCGGGCGCGCATTGCTCATTCTGGTCGCGTTCAAGTTCATCTCCTGGGTGATCGCGCTTGGGAGCGGGACATCCGGCGGCACGCTCGCGCCGCTGTTCACGATCGGTGGAGGGCTTGGCGCGCTGATCGGCGCGGGGCTCGAGCGATGGACTCCGTTCCTGCACGTCGACGGCCACATCGCCGCACTGGTCGGCATGGCCGCGATTTTCGCTGGTGCGTCGCACGCGCTCCTTGCGTCGGTGATCTTCGCGTTCGAAACGACGCGCCAGCCAATGGGACTGCTGCCGCTTCTCGCGGGATGCAGCGCCGCGTATCTCGTGTCGCTCCGCCTCATGCCGCATTCGTCGATCATGACCGAGAAGCTGGCGCGCCGCGGGACCCGCATTCGATCTGAATACCAGGCGGACGACCTGAGCCAGATCCTGGTCCGCGACATCGCGTCGTCCACTCCAGTCGTCCTCCATACCACCGATGCGGTCGAGGATGTCCGCGACTGGATCGTCTCCCGGGCGCCCGGCAGCAGCCATCAGGGCTACCCCGTTCTCGATGGGAACAATGCGCTGGCCGGCGTGGTGACGCGCCGCGACCTGCTCGATCTGGAGCTGCCGGTCACGTCGCGTGTCTGTGATCTCATCACGCGCGCGCCCGTCGTGATCTACGATGACAACTCGGCACGCGAGGCGGCGGATCACATGGTGCGTGAGCAGGTGGGACGGGTGCCGGTCGTGACGCGTGACGCTCCCCGCACGGTCGTCGGGATGGTGTCGCGCAGTGACGTGCTGGGCGCCCATGCCCGGCGGTTGGCGGCGCATGATGACGCCGAGCGCCATCTGTCACCCCGGGCGATGCGGGGATTCGTCTCGCCGCTGTCCCGGAGTGGCGCGGCCAGAGACGGCATTGGGTCCGATGGCCGCGCGTCGTAACTCGCGCGCGGTGGCCGCGCAGCGCGATGGCGCATCGGCACTCGACTCGATGCGCCGCATCGTGCGCGCGCTCGGAATCTCGGCACGGACCGCGGAGCGCTCGGTCGGTGTCACGGGGGCGCAGCTCCTCGTGCTTCGGATGCTGGATGCGCACCCGGCGCAGTCCCTCAACGAACTGGCGGCCCTGACGTTCACCCATCAGAGCACGGTCTCGGTGGTCGTCGAACGCCTCGTGAACCGCGGATTCGTGACCCGCTCCCGGTCGGAGTCGGACGGCCGCCGGGTGGTGCTTGCGCTCACCGCCGCCGGCCGGCGGGCGCTTCGCCAGTCGCCTCCTCCGGCGCAGATGCGGCTCATCTCCGCGATCAACGGACTCTCAGCGGACCGCCGCCGCGCGCTGGCGCGGGTCCTCGAGTCGGTGGTGGAGTCCATGGACCTCGCGGAGGGGCCGGTAGGCTTCTTCTTCGAAGAGTCGGGTGCGCCGCCGGTGAGGCGCCGCCGGGAAGCGTAGGGCGCGTCCTACCCCGGCCCACTGTGCCGCTCGACGCGAGTGTCGAGAAACACGACACTGTGGGCGGCCCACTGTCTAGTTATTTGCTAGTCAATTGCCCTCAAAACACTTACGGGCCCCAGATTAGCATAAACTAATGTTTCTCTGACTCCGGCTTCGGCGTCTTTCCTACAACGGGAGGACAGAAAGTCTATGAGTCAGGCCTGCACCGAGTTTGCTTCGCCCAACGCTCTCGCCGCCACCGGCCGCCGCCGGTCCGGCGCGCTTCGCCGCGACGATTCCGCGACACACGGACGGTGGTCCGCCGGCGCGGTCTGGGCGGCGCTGGCCGCACTCGCCATCACGCTCGGTGCGTGTGAGTCCCCCTCATCGCTTGCTCCCGCGACGTCGGGCGGTCTGACGATCGCGACCCAGGGCCGCCTCGAGCGCGGTGCGAGCATCGAGCTCCAGGCAATGCGCGACGGCTCGCCGGTCAGCGGACAGCAGGTCAGCTGGACCACAGGGTCGGCCGCCCGCGTCCGTCTCGTCTCGCCGGACTCCGCGATCCTCACCGACACCGGGGATGTATCCATCACCGCGCATGTCGGCATCGGCAACACCACCGTCGTCGTGCACGTCGCTGCGCCGCCCACGATCGTCTTCGCGATGCACGACGTCGCGGCCAACGGCTCGCTCGGCGACTACAACGTGTATCGCGAGTCACTCGACGGTCAGGCGCTGACCCAGTTGACGTCCGGCACCTCCGACAACGACGAGCCGACGGTGGCGAACGGTGTCGTCGTGTTCACCAGTTATCGCGATGGCTATCCAGCCCTCTACCGGGTCTCGCTCAACGGCGGATCCGAGTCGCGCCTGAGCGGTCTCACCGGCTCCGCGTTTCAGCCATCGCTCTCCCCCGATGGGTCGCACCTCGCGTTCATTGCGCCCGACAGTGGTCTCGACAAGCTGTATATCGCGGCAAGCGATGGCAGCGGTGCGATCCGCCCCACGGTGAGCTTCGGATCGCCGAGCGCTGAGGAGGCCAGTCCGGCGTGGGCACCCGCCAGTGATTCGGTGGTGTTCGTCAGCACGACGCTGGGCAACGCGGCGATCGTCGATCTGGCAACGTCCAACGACTCCGCGATGGCGCTGACCGATGGCACGTTCACGGATGTCGATCCCTCGTGGAGTCCCGACGGCCGCTCGATCGCGTTCGCGTCGACGCGCGATGGCGACCTGGGCATCTTTGTCCTCACCATTGCCACGGGCCAGGTCGTCCGCGTGTCACCGCAGCCGAGCAATGCGGGACAGCCGTGCTGGCTGAGCGACGGGCGGATCGTGTACACCGAGGAGTCGTCGACGGCCGCGGGTATCGTGTCGCAGCTGAATTGGGCCGACCCAGCGCACCCGGGAGTCGCGCACTTGATCCCGACGCCGGCGGGCAACCCGGAGAACGCGCAAGCCGCTCGCTGAACGTGGGAGCGAGTGGTAGCGAGTGACAGCGAGCGGCCTCGAGCCGCAGCAAACTGGAGTCGAAAGACAGGAAGTCCGTGCGGGCCGCGGCTGTCGAACTTCGTGACAGCGGCGGCCTGATTTTCTAATGTGATCCCCGGTACGATTAAAGCGTCGTACCGGCAGTGCATTGGAAACTTCTCATACTCGCTGGGCTCGTGGGCGTGGTGGCGGCGTGTGCCGGCGACCATGACCCCTTCGCGCCCTCTTCGAAGAATTCGCCGACGGTCCCGCCGAACCTCACGCCGCGCGCGATCCTCGATTGCGCCGGTACGGTGGCATCGGGAACGAGCGCGATGACCGTGACATGCCAGCCGGCGACCGTCGACGGACCGGCCGCGGCGGCTGATCCCGCGGTGCGCCAGATGATCGCCGAGAGCGTCACGCTGAGCCGCCAGAACATCGACGTCACGCTCGCCTTCGCCAACTACACGTTTGCGGGCGGCGTGTTCGCGGCGAACGTGACCGTGCAAAACCTGCTCAACCAGACGCTCGGCGACACGATCACCGGCAATGCCTCGCTCTACGGCACGCGGGTGTTCTTCGTCAGCAATCCGCCGGTCGCCGTCACCAGCGGCAGTGGCACCGCGACGATTCAGGCACCCGACACGGGCACCTTCACGGCGAGCTTCCAGCCGTACTTCGACTACAGCACACCGATCGCGCCCGGCGCCACGAGCGCGGCGCAGAACTGGAAGTTCAAGCTGGCATCGGGCGTGAAGGGATTCACGTTCTCGGTGGAGATCAGCACCGTGCTGCCCGCCGAGAAGAGCATTCGCCGCTGGGTGTCATTGAGCCAGGGGTTGACCGCTGACAGCCTCACCGGTGTATGGCGGCACACTGGCTCCGACATCTATGCCGTCGGCGTAAGCGGTGCGGTGCTGCAATACAATGGCACCGCGTGGGCCGCAGTCAGCGGGATTCCGGCGACGAACTATCGTGCGGTATCGGGCGTGTCCGGCCAGGCCATCGCATCGGTGTGGGCCGTCGGTGACGGAGGCGCTGCGCTGCACGACACCGCCGGTACCTGGTCGGCCGTCTCGACGGGCCAGACCAACGCGCTGTATGGCGTGTGGGTGGCTGGCGCCGGCAATGCCTACGCCGTGGGGGCGAATGGCACGGTCCTGCACCTGAGCGGAGCCGCCTGGAGCAAGATGTCGGTGCCTGGCGGCACCGGGACGCTGAACGCGGTGTGGGGCAACGACGCGACGCATATCTGGGCGGTGGGAAATAGCGGCGACGTGATTTTCTACAATGGAACGACGTGGGCCAAGCAGACATCCGGCACGACGCAGAACCTGGCGGCCGTGTGGGGCGACGCCGCGACTGATGTCTACGCCGCGGGCGCAAACGGGGTCATCGTCCACCTGACCGGCACCGGGTCCACGTGGACGTCCATGACGAGCGGGGCGTCCAGTAACCTGACCGCGATCGGTGGCAGCGCATCGACGGATATCTGGGTTGTCGGCGACAACGGCACGACCCAGCACTACAACGGCTCCGCGTGGTCCACGGTTGGGCCCAACAGCGGGATCCCGCTGGCGGGCGTGACTGCCGGCTCATCGTCGGCCATCTGGGCGGTCGGCGCCCAGGGCAGTCTCCTGTCCTCGGCCGGCTCGGCGTGGCAGGTCTCCATGCAGAGCGGCCTGTCGTACTACAGTGTGTGGGCCAGCAGCGCGACCGACGTATACCTCGCGTCTCTGGGCACCGTGCTGCACTACAACGGCAGCCAGTGGACGAACGCCTACGTGTCCCCGGCGGATTCGATGGACGCGATCTGGGGCGCAGGTCCGCAACCGGACGCGGTCTACACGGTGGGCGCGAACGGCAATGTCGCGACGCTGTCTGGTGGCACGTGGAGCATGCAAACCTACGGCGTCGGGATCTATAGCATCTGGGGTCCGAACACGACCTCCGAGTACGGCGGCGCCAGCGACGGCATTGTCGGCTACGTCAACAACCTGAACCTGACGCCCTTCTTTCTGAACACCAACGCCAACATTCAGGGCTTGTGGGGCAGTTCCGCCACCAACGTGTACGCCGTGGCTGGCGATGGGACGATCTTCAACTACAATGGATCGGCCAACAGCTGGACCAGGATGACCACGCCGGGCGGTGTGACCGCGCTGTACGGCGTGTATGGCAGCTCGTCGTCGGATGTCTACGCGGTCGGCGCCAACGGCGTCGTCCTGCACAACGCGGCGGCTGGCCCGTCCTCGAGCTGGACCACGCAGACCAGCAACACATCGGTCACGCTGCGGAGCGTGTGGGCCGACTCGCCGGGCACGGGCTATACGGCGGACGCCTACGCCGTGGGCGACAACGGCACGGTGCAGCACTATAACGGCAGCAAGTGGATCAACATGCCGGCGCCCGTCACGACGCGATTCCGCAGCATCTACGGGACATCGCCGACGAACGTCTACGTCGTCGGCGACGACGGCGTGGTATTGCTCGGCACCCAGTAAGCACCCAGTAAGCACCCAGTAAGCACCCAGTAAGCACCCAGTAAGCACCTAGCAACCAGCCAGGTCGCGGCTGGCGTCGCGGACCCCTCGCGATGCTCGATGGTCCGAACGCCGCGAAGCGTGCGCGCGCACTCCGCCGAATGCCGCGAGGCGTTTGGCATCGGAGAGTTGTCGACGCCTGCAGGCACGCGAGTCCGCGCGATGCGCGGACGCCCGGTGAGGCGGGTCACATGGTGACTGCAGTCACCGCGTCCCACCGCGCACATCCGAAGATTAGAGACAATTAATCCGAGCCCACTGAGCCTGTCTCGTTTCGTGACAGCAAGGGCCGGTTCCTAATGTGATTCTCGACGAGATGGAGCGTCGTACCCGAAATGCGTTGGAATTCTCTCATACTCATCGGCCTCGCAGGTGTCATGGCGGCAGCATGTGCTGACGACCACGACCCGCTCGCGCCTTCTTCGAAGTCTTCCGCCGCACTGCCCTCGAACCTGACGCCGCAGGCCATTCTCGATTGTGTTGGTACGCTGGCCGGCGGGTCGGCGGGTATGCTCGTCACGTGTGCGCCCGCGACAGTCGATGGTCCGGCCGCGGCCGCTGATCCGGCGGTGCGCCAGATGATCGCGGAGAGCGTCACGCTGAGCCGCCAGAATGTCGACGTCACGCTCGCGTTCTCGGGCTACGCGTTCGCCGCCGGCGTCTTCTCGGCGAACGTGACCGTGCAGAATCTGCTGAACCAGACCCTCGGCGACACGATCACCGGCAACACGTCGGTGTATGGCACGCGCGTGTTCTTCATGAGCAACCCGCCGGTTGCCGTCACGAGCGGCACCGGTACGGCGACCATTCAGGCGCCCGATACCGGAACGTTCACCGCCAGCTTCCAGCCGTACTACGACTACAGTGCGGCGATCGCGCCCGGGGCGACCAGCGCGTCGCAGAAATGGAATTTCAATCTGTCGTCCGGCGTCAAAGGCTTCACCTTCTCGGTCGAGATCAGCACGGTGCTGCCGGCTGAGAAAAGCATTCGCCGATGGGTGACGCTCAACCAGGGCCTGACGGGAGATAGTCTCACGGGCACGTGGTGGCACACCGCGTCTGACATCTACGCCGTTGGCGTCGGTGGCACGGTGCTGCAGTACAACGGCACGTCGTGGTCCGCGGTGAGCGGAATCCCCGCAACCAATTACCGCGCGGTGTCCGGCGTGTCGGGCCAGGCTGTCCCATCGGTGTGGGCGGTTGGCGACGGTGGCGCGGTACTGCACGACACGGCTGGTACGTGGTCGGCCGTCACGACTGGCCAGACCAACGGTGCACTCTATGGAGTCTGGGTCGCCGGGGCCGGCAACGTCTATGCGGTGGGAGCAGGTGGGACCGTCCTGCATCTGAGCGGCGGGACGTGGACGAAGATGTCGGTGCCGAGTGGGACCGGAACGCTGTACGCAGTGTGGGGCAACGACGCGACCCACATTTGGGCCGTCGGCGCCAACGGCGCGGTGATTTTTGGCAACGGAAGCACGTGGGTGAAGCAGACCTCGGCCACCACGCAGAATCTGGCTGGTGTGTGGGGCGATGCCGCGACCGACGTCTACGCCGTCGGCGCGAACGGGACCATCGTGCACTTCGCCGGGTCCTCCTGGTCGGCGATGTCGAGCGGAGAGTCCAGCAGTAACCTGGCCGCGATCGGCGGCACCGCTTCGACCGATATCTGGGCGGTAGGCGATAACGGCACGACCTTGCACTACAAAGGGTCCACCTGGTCCACGGTCGGCCCGAACAGCGGCATCCCGTTGACCGGTGTGACGTCTGGCTCGTCCTCCGCGATATGGGCCGTCGGCGTCCAAGGCAGCTTGCTTTCCTCGAGCGGCTCCGCATGGCAGGTCTCCATGCAGAGCGGCTTGACGTTCTACGCGGTCTGGGCGAGCAGCTCGACCGACGTCTACGTCTCCTCGCTCGGCACCATGCTCCATTTCGATGGGACGCATTGGACGAACGCCTACGTGTCGGACGCGGATTCCATGGATGGAGTCTGGGGCGGCGGTCCGCAGCCGGCGCCTGTGTACTCGATCGGAACGAATGGCACCCTGGCGACGTTGTCCGGCGGCACGTGGACCACACAGAACATCGGGACCGCAGTCTTCGCGCTCTGGGGACCGAACACCACCAGCTTCTACACGGGCGCCGGCGGTGGGATCATCGGATACCTGAACAACGGGAATCTGTCGTCCTACTTCCTCAGTACGGACAACATCCAGAGCATCTGGGGCAGCTCGGTGAACAACGTGTACGCCGCGACCAGCGACGGCACGATCTACAACGAAAAGAACACGAGCGGCACCTGGAGCCAGATGACCACCCCGCACGGGACGGCGACGCTGTACTCGCTCTGGGGCAGCTCGTCGACGGACATTTACGCAGTCGGAGCCAACGGGACGGTGCTGCACAACACCGGGACCAGCACGTGGACCGCGCAGACGAGCGGTACGACGGCCACGCTCCGGGACGTATGGGCGGACGCGCCGGGCTCGGGCTATACGGCGGACGCGTACGCGGTCGGCGACGCGGGGACGGTGCAGCACTACAACGGCAACAAATGGATCAACATGCCGGCACCGGTTACCTCGCGGTTCCGCAGTGTCTACGGGACCTCGAGCACGAACCTCTACGTCGTCGGGGACAACGGGGTGGTATTGCTCGGCACGCAGTGACCGGCCGCATCGCGGAGGCCTGGCAGCACGTGATCGCGCGTGCGGCCGGCGTCCTCGAGGTGAGTTCAGGAGTTCTGTCCGGACGACGGCCTGCGCAGTGGCGGGCCGTCGGGATTCCGGTGATTGTCGCCTGTGTCGCACTGGCCTGCACGACACTCGCTGG
>Ga0070762_10001762_pt1 | contig 10095 bp, 6 predicted proteins | sample HubBroMetageREF2_FD_66726 | JGI IMG/M metagenome (GOLD analysis project Ga0070762, IMG submission 66726) | Reference soil microbial communities from the Hubbard Brook experimental Forest, New Hampshire, USA - Hubbard Brook CCASE Soil... | ecosystem: Environmental > Terrestrial > Soil > Temperate... | reverse complement strand
GCAGTCAAAAGGGCGGGAATGAGACCTATTATCGTGAATTAGTCAAAGGACTCGTCAAAGCTGGCAGCCAACACAAATTTTTTCTTTATCATACCAATCGTGCGATTGCACAACACGTCACAGCCAGCGATTATTTCACTCTCCAACAACTTTCTCCTGGCCACAGGGTATTGCGGATTCCCTTTAGCTTTCCCCGTCGTGCGCGACTCGACAAATTGGATTTGTTTCATGCGCAGTTCATTGTTCCACCATTTCTTAAATGCAAGACCATAACTACCATTCCTGATATTGCCTATGAACACCATCCGAAATTTTTCCCCGCGCAACAGAGGCTCTGGTTAAAGGTGCTTGTCCGCGAGTCGGCGAAAAGAGCGGACCACATTATCACTGTGTCGGAATATTCGAAGAGAGATCTGGTTCGAACCTACGGCATTTGCGAAGAAAAGATAACCGTAACCTACGAGGGCGCCGGGGAGGAATTCATTCCGCTCGATAGAGAGAAAGCAAGGGAGGAGTTGGCGGACAAATACAGGATCGATGGCGAGTTCATTTTATACTTGGGACGCTTGCAGGCTCGCAAGAACTTGATGCGGCTTGTGGGCGCATATGCGCGCGTACGCGATGCAGGCTTTTCTCACAAACTCGTATTGGCAGGCCAGAAGGACACCCTATTTGAGCCTGTAGTGTCGCTTATTCGCCGACTGAAACTAAGTAATGACATTCTGCTACCCGGATACATACGTGCCGCTGACGTTCCGAGTTTCTACAACGCGGCGGAGGTTTTCGTTTATCCTTCTATTTACGAGGGCTTCGGACTCCCTTTGATGGAGGCGATGGCATGTGGCACTCCTTGCATAACTTCCCAGGACTCCTCACTCGGAGAGGTGGCGGGAGACGCCGCATTGCTTGTGGACCCACTTAGCGAATCCTCGATTGCCGAGGCTATAAAGCGGGTTCTCGCAGACCCTGAACTTCACAGGCGGCTTGGCGAGGCTGGTTTGAGAAGAAGCCAGCAGTTCAGCTTCGAAAACGCGGCGCGGCAAACCGTCGGTGTTTACGAGCGCTTGATGGGCGCCGACCGGAGCGGGCAATCTATTCTGGATTTGCGGTTGGAGAGTCGACTATGTCTCTAAGCAGGAGCAAGAAACACTGGGAGGATATGGGCGATCTCGACCCATGTTGGGCAATTTTGACAGCGCCCGGAACCAAGTTTGGTAAGTGGGATCTGGAGAAATTTTTCGAGACCGGTAGTGATGAGATCTCTTTCGTGACGACGGCCGCCCGAAAGTTGGGCCTGCCCAAGCAACATGATTGGGCGCTGGACTTCGGATGCGGCGTGGGCAGACTTACTCGCGCGCTCTCTCGCGACTTCCGAAATGTTGTGGGAATCGACATTTCGCAATCCATGATCCGCCAAGCCGTCGCTCTGAACCCTCAGGTGAATTGCCAGTTCTTACAGAACGATTCAGAATCGCTGCCCTTTCCCTCTGAACAATTTGATTTCATTTACTCCGCGCTCGTGTTACAGCATGTGCCGTCGCAAGGGGCTATTCGACGCTATATCGCTGAGTTCGTGCGGGTTCTTACGGACGGGGGCTTGCTCGTCATGCAGATCCCAGACTATGTGCCATTGCGGCACAGGTTACAGGCGCGGCCGCGATTATATTCCTGGCTTAGATCCGCCGGACTCTCCGAGCAACTGCTATATCGAAAGCTTGGCCTCCATCCGATACCGATGAACTTTCTTCCCGAGAGTGATGTGGTATCAATAATTGAGGCTGGCGGGGGTACGACCTTGCAGATCACGGCGGATCAGCGCGCAGGTCCGCATATTTCGGACCGGACCTACTATGCTTCAAAGAACTGCTGAATCCGTTCGTCCCGGATACACCTCTTTGTCACTGCTTTTCCCCGGCTTGTGGGTCCTCGGAATTGGTCGACGCAGACTGCGCTGAGCTGCGGGTCGGACCTATCCATTGTTCTTGCTGAAAACCTGGCTAACACGGTTAGTGTTGGCCAACGTTCGGCCTTTTCATCCTTGGGGACGTGTCTTTGGATATAGCTCTAATCATCCACGAACTATTGGTCGAAGGCGGCGGCGAAAGGCAATGTGTCTGCCTTGCGCGAGCCTTAGCTCAGCACGGGCATTCTGTAACTCTGTACACCTCCGTATATGATCCGCTGAACTGCTTTCCAGATATTTGTAAATCCTTCACCATCAGAGAAGTTGGTCGAGGGCCATTGCGATGGTTGCGGAAACCATTCTTTCTGCGCGGATACATCGATATGCTGTGGCTTTCGGCGAAGGTCGGAAGTTGTCACCAGATTCTCAATCCACACCACTGGCCCGCGCAATGGGGAGCCGTGTGGCTCAAGTGCAAAGCCGGTGGGAATGTGATCTGGATGTGCAACGACGTTCCCGATTTTTTTCATAAAGCTCGCCACCCGCGATCGATCAAAAACGCGATCTCATCGCCGTTATATTGGCTTTTTTACCTTTACGACCGGAGGCAAAACAGAAAAGTCGACTTGGCGCTACTGCTCTCGAATTGGGCTGAGAGCGAATACAAGGAAGTTTATCCCGGTAAAACGCGCGTGGTGCGAAGCGGCGCCGATCCCAATCGTTTCACACCAGGCGGAGATCGGAACGGAATTCGCACCAGGTTTGGTTTCGCGGAGGACGAGTTTGTTTTGCTCTGGCTCGGCATCTTCATGCCGCATCGTAGATTGGAGGATGCCATAGAAGCAGTTGGCAAACTCAAGTCAAGAGGCTCCCGAGTGCGGTTGTTGCTGGCTGGTTCGGATCGAAGCTATCCGGAATATCTGAACTCGCTCAACTCGCGGGTTCGGAGTCTAGGGTTAGAAGCCGTCGTAACATTTGCCGGCAAAGTGGCGGACGAGGAAATCCGCGATTTCTATACGGCTTGTGACGCGTTCGTTTTTCCCAATGATCAGCAGACCTGGGGCCTCGTAGTTCTCGAGGCCATGGCGTGCGGCTGTCCGGTTCTGGTTTCGCGAGGCGCAGGAGTGCATGAAGTGCTTACCCATGGCGAGAATGCCATGTTATTTCCGCCGCGAGACCCCCAAGCGCTCGCGCAGCAGATTGAAGCGCTCGCCAGTCAGCCCCAGCTAACCAGGAAAATCGCCCAGAATGGAATGCAACTCGCCCGCGAAACCTACAACTGGGACCGATTTGCCGACCAGATCTCCCGCGTCTGTCAGGAGATTGCTCAGACGCATGACAACTCTATCTTTTTATCTGCGGTTGCAGGGCCTTTGACCCGTTCGTGAGCCTGTGGTAACGTCAATCCCCTAGCCGGGACGGCCCCCACTTCTAGCCAGCTAGCCTGGAGCAGCCAATGACTGTAAGACGGCTCGCGCTCGCAATAATGCTCTGGCTGTCCTATCTTTTCGCGGGTGACGTTTGTCCTGCACAAACCTCCTTCCCCGGTGATTTTCTCGGTGGGTTACCGTCCGGATCATTCGATACGTGGGGGATCGCGGCCGGCGACTACAATGGCGATGGGAAATTGGACGCTGCAACCGTCAGCCTCAATGAGGGCACGCTCAACATTTTTCTCGGAAATGGTGATGGGACGTTCACCGGTGGTTTCACTTACACCTTCAACGGGCCCAATTCTCCCATGTCTGTGATCACGGCTGACGTGAACGGCGACGGTAAGCTGGATCTCATTGTGACGTGCTACAACTCCCTGAATATCAACCGAGGTGGCACCGTCACCGTATTCTTCGGAAATGGGGACGGTACTTTTTCCCACAATGCAGATTACGTGGTCGTCAATCATCCCGTCTCCGTCGTTGCGGCCGACTTTAACGGCGATGGAAGTCTCGACTTGGCGGCAACCGTAAATGACGCTGGCACGGTGGCGATCCTTATAAACAACGGAGATGGAACATTTCAGGCACCGGTAAGCTACACTGCGTCAACCGGACCATACTGGCTTGCTGTGGGCGACTTCAATGGGGACGGAAATTCAGACCTTGCGGTCACTAACTACTGCATCACGGGACAGGATCCCTTGGTTTGCACTGGGAGCGACATCGGCACTGTTAGTGTTCTGCTCGGTAACGGTGACGGAACTTTCCAGACCGCAAGCAGTCTTCCAGCGGGTACAGCTCCTAACGGAATTGCGGCTGCGGCCTTGAGTTCAGGAGGGAATACTGACCTTCTGGTAACCGACGTTAGCGACGGTTCGCTTCTGGTACTTCTTGGCAAGGGGGATGGAACTTTCCAAACTCCGGTGGCTTATCCGGCCGATGCCGGGGCAGGTGGCGGGGGTTTTCTCGCTCTGGCGGATTTCAACGGAGACGGGAAACTCGATGCGGTTTCTTCTGGTATCAGTTTAGTCGAGTTCCTCGGTAATGGGGACGGAACCTTCCAGCAGGCTGTCGACTACTACCGCTCAGTGTCTGGATATCCGTATTTCCAAGTGGCTGGTGGCGACTTCAACGGCGATGGACGTCCAGACGTCGCCATAGGCTTTCAGACGGTGTTTTCGGTGTTCCTGAACGCGGGAGGCACCACGCGCCAGGCAACCACCACGACTGTGCAAGCTGCTAATAACGGGTGTGGAAACGCGTCGGTGACGGCGAATGTCGCCTCCACTGGCCAGACGCCAACGGGAACGCTGACATTGCAGTTGGACGGCCAATATTATGCTCCAGCCCAGTTCGGAAATCTCAATTCGTCCGGCAATGCGTCAGTCAATCTGTCGTCGCTCGGCATAGGCCCCCACACGATTGTGGCTGTTTACTCAGGTGATAGCTCCACGCAGGGCACTACCAATTCGTCCTCGCTGAACATTCAGCCCGTAGCTTCCTCGACCGTACTGACTTCGAGTCCGAATCCGTCATTGGTCGGCCAGTCGGTCACCTTCGGTGCGGGAGTTACCGTACCAATCTCATCGCAGAGTTGTCTGACTGGATCAGTAGCTTTTCTTGACGGCACGACGGTATTGGGCTCCTCCCCGCTAAATTATCAGGGAGATGCATCTTTCATGACTTCCGCATTGGCTGCCGGAAATCACTCCATGACGGCGAAGTATTTAGGGTCGACCTACATTTCCCCGAGCGTCTCACCGGTTCTTGTTCAAATCGTAAATAGTGCGGCAAATGTAGTGTTCAATCCGACTAGTTTGTCATTTCCGAACACGCAGATAGGCCAGAACAGTGCTGCGCAGCCGGTTACGCTGACTAATACGGGCACGTTATCCTTGATCATTAGCAGTATCAACGCTTCCGGAGATTTCAGCGAAACCAACAACTGTGGGACCGATGTCGCCGGCGGCCAGAGTTGCACGATCAACGTTAGCTTTACTCCTACCCAGGGCGGCACTCGTAATGGAAACATCACAGTGAATGACAACGCGGGCCAGCAAACGGTTCCTCTAACCGGAACCGGGATCGGACCGGGCGTACTGCTGTCGCCAACCAGCCTGGTATTTTTGAACCAAGTGGTGGGGAGCACGAGTCCTCCGCAGACCGTGACGGTCACAAACAGTGGTAACGTCGCCCTGACAATTTCTTCGATAGGAGTTATCGGAGCCGCGAACAACGGCTTCGGCCAAACCAATAACTGCGGCGGATCGCTTGTGGCTGGCGCGAGCTGTCAGATTCACGCAACCTTCACGCCTCTTTCGGAAGGGAGCTTCAATGCCGCGATCAGCATCTCCGACAATGTCCCTGGGAGTCCACAGCTCATCCCTCTGAGCGGCAGCACGACTCCGGCCCCCTTCGTTGGTTTGTCGCCGTCTTCCATTTCTTTCTCCAATCAGTACGTGGGTACTTCCGGCCTTCCGCAGACTGTTACCTTGACGAATACGGGGAATGCCACTCTGACGATCACCGCTATAAACACGACGGTGGCCGACTTTGGCGAATTGAGCGCCTGTGGCAACACTGTAGCAGCTGGGGCAAGTTGCTCCATTGGAGTTTTCTTCGACCCAACCGCAACCGGCACCAGGTCCGGGGCCTTAACCATCACAGACAATTCAACTGGTAGTCCTCAGAGCGTGCCGCTCACGGGAGTTGGTCAAGGTCTCTCTCTCTCTCCTGGCTCCCAGTCGACGGCTAATGTGTCGCCGGGCCAGACGGCCACCTAATACCGTGACCATCGCTCCTGGCGGAGGGTTCAATCAGACTGTGCAGCTAAGCTGTAGCGGAGGGCCGCCGCAGTCTACTTGTTCCGTGTCGCCGAGTTCGGTCAAGCTCAGCGGATCTTCCGCCAAGGCTACCATGACTGTCGCTACTGCGGGAGGCTCGGCAGGCCTGACGCGACCCATTCACGGACCGGGCGGGAATATATTTGGATCGTGGACCGCCTTATCTGGCACGCTGGTTCTGGCGATGTTGGGTAGCCTGGCTGGCTGGCGCCGGCAACGTCGTCCCCGGCTGCTCTATGGAGTGGCTTTCCTGTGCCTGCTATCAGTCGGAGTCACAATGACGGGGTGCGGTGGGGGTGGCGGAGGAACTCAGCAGGGAACCTACAATGTGACCGTGACTGGCACCTTTACCTCCGGCTCGACCACGTTGACTCAGAATACGAAGCTGACTTTGGTGGTGCAGTAACCTGTTGTCTTTGGTCACGCAGAGGGTGGCGATTAAGCGTCCCGGCGGATCAGGACTTTGCAACTTCTCGGTAAAGCGCGATGGTTTTCTCCGCGGTGCTTTGCCACGTGAACTTGCGAGCTTGCTCGAATCCCTTGCGGCGGAACTGCTCCGCAATCGAAGGATTCTGAATCAAATCCTCCATCGCACCAGCCAAAGCATAGTGGTCGTGCGGAGGGAAAAAGATTGCAGCGTCACCGGCGACTTCGGGAAGACTCGAAGTATTGCTGCACACGACCGGAGTTCCGACTGCCATAGCCTCAAGCACGGGAAATCCAAAGCCTTCATATAGAGAAGGTACGACCAACATGCTGGCGTGAGCATATAGACCGGGGATGTGCTCGTCCGGCATGTGCCCAGTCACTACGACAGAGTCGCTAAGGTCGAGTTCTCGAATCGTCTCGAGAATTTCAGCGCCACCCTTGATTGAGAGACGCTGTGAGCCAGCCAAAACCACTTGGCGGTTTCCCCATGTTCCTCGGGTACGCAGATCTGCCACGGCGCGCAATAAGGTTGGGATGTTCTTCCGGTAGGAGAAAGTACCAACGTGAAGGATATAGCCATCGCGTATACCGAGCGTCTGGGCCCAATTTCGATCGAGGATCGCATTCGGGTGAAAACGTTCATGGTCTACTCCGTAAGGAATTACGCGAACCTTAGCGCTCGGGATGCCATATGCTTTCACGATGTCAAGCTTCGAGTTTTCAGAGCCGCAAATAATAACTGCCGCAGATTTCACCGCAGGGGGCATAACCAACTTCAGATATGTTATCCACCAGTTCGAAAAGTGGGAGGGATAAAGCAGGTAAGTTATATCGTGAATGGTTATCACCACCGGACGAGGGGAAGCGATCGGTGCAACGAACGCCGGAGCGTGCAGCAGGTCCACGTCTCGCTTCCACAATTGAGCCGGCAAGCCAGCGTGCGTCCAGAACAAATCTTCGGCGACCCGGAGCGCGGAGGCTGCAACACCGCTCCTCGGCGAATGATGCCACCCATTCAAAACATCGATCTGCAAATCTGGCCTGTCCGCAAACTGCTCCAGCAGGCGGGCAGCGTAAACGCCGGTGCCTGCCTTGTCTTGTCCAGCAAGGCAGTTGTCCCATGCAACTCTTAGTTTCGACATTTCGATCAGTTGCCGTCCGCAGTTTGGGTGGCGGACTGGGTGTTTGTCTTGCGGGCGATCACTAACATCGTATCGTAAAGATTCACCTTGAAGATTCGATGAAATGCAAGGCAGAGAGAGTAATAAACATCTGCTTTTAGTCTGGCAAAACCAGTTGCTACATAGTAAGGATCGAGCGTGTTGTCGACGACCGAGAATCCGCGCGCCCGTAGCAGTCGATGCAAGACTTTTGGAGTGAAGTGAGACAAATGAACTTCATCGCTATGGGCGCCGAGACTTATACGGGGAAGCCCGAACTTCCCCAAACGTTGCTGTTTTTTCAATCGCGCTGTTGTCAATATTCTGCGGATGAAGGCCCGCAAGGAAGCAACTTCGTTGGGTACCGCGATCACCAGGATGCCCTGGGGCGAAAGCAGCCGGTAACAAGTCTCAAGCACCGATTTGGGGTCGGGCACATGCTCTAGGACGTGGAAAAGGGTAATGTTGTCGAAAACGCCGCCTTGAACGGCAAGATTCTCGATTGTGCCCTGAAATAGACATAGCTGATATCGTTTCTTAGCGATCTGGACGGCTGTCCTCGACACTTCGGTGCCATGCACTTCTGTGTAGGAATTGCGGGCTACGTCCAAGAACTGCCCGATTCCCGTACCAATGTCGAGTAAGGAACCGGGTTTCTTTGTCGGATGCAATTTGCTCAGTCTTCGCTTCCACAGCCGGTCCCGCACATCGAGTTCAATGAGCCACGAATCGTACTGAGTAGGACGCGAATAGAAGGTGATTAGTTCTTCCGTGGTCGGCCTAGGATTGTCAAAAATGTAGCCGCATGCCTGGCATCGTACGATGTTGCAATCCGGATCGACAACTTCGAGTACGGTGCTATTACAAACGTTGCATTGCTGGAGTAGTTCAGTTTTCATATTGATGTAAGCCGATGTCGCTGTGTTCCGACGTTCTCGTTAATTGATATTAGACGATTTATCATACTAGCTTGTCCGAAACCTGAATTTTCGTCCCGTTGTTGAGGAAATATTTATCTTAATTTTGGTACGAACGGTTCGTGAATGTTCAACAAGACACTTCTGGCGATCCATGTAGTATGTATGGTCGTCGGATCCCTGTCGTTAGCTTCTTCAATGGTGGCGCAGACTTCGGACGGCAATTCTGCGTCTTCGCAAGTTCCGCGGTTGATCCAGTTCTCCAATGTCGCTACCGATGAAGGCGGCAATCCCTTAAGCGGCGTGGTGAGCATCACGTTTTCGCTCTATAACAGCCAGCAAGATGGCGAGCCGCTCTGGATGGAGACGCAGGATGAGGTTCAAATTGATCCCACCGGACACTACTCAGTCCGACTTGGCGTCACGCAGGCGAACGGCTTGCCCGCGGCGTTATTTACCGCCGACGAGGCGCATTGGCTCGGAGTACGGATAGCCGGGCGACCCGAACAAGCTCGCATAGTGCTGTTGAGCGTGCCTTACGCGGTGAAGGCCGAAGATGCTGCGACTATCGGCGGATTGCCTCCTTCAGCCTTCGTTTTGGCCGCACCGCCGACCGGGAGTTCAGTGGTGGGGGAGGCGCAAAGTGCGAACGTAGGGTCCGGACTGAATCCAAGCGGTACGGCACAAGGTACGATGAACTTCATTCCCCGCTGGACCGACAACAGAGGGCACTTGGGCAACTCGGTATTGTTCCAAGGGGGGACGGCGAGCAAGCCGAAGATCGGTATAGGTACAACCGACCCGGCCACCACCTTGGAGGTGAAAGGCGGGAGCATGATCCGCGGCACGCTCAGTCTGCCCGGAGCCATATTTGCTATATCGAATTCTGTGCTGCAGTCACTTATCAACGACCTTGCGAGTGGGGGGGCGATTTATTTGCCCTGTGGCAGTTCTTTCTTGGGGCCAATGTCTTTTCGAGCAGGGATCGCTATCAAGTCGCTTTGCGTCGGTTCGTACGGCACGGATCCCTACATTGCGCAGCCCTACACCACGAGCTTCGATTACTCTTCATCTTTGGCGATTGGTCCCGTAAGTGGATTGGATATCGAAGGAATCAACTTCAATTTCAGTGGAACCGGACGTCTCATACTAACGGGCATTCGCCAATCCGTCTTCGATATTAGTGTGAGTTGTGTGACCGGTTCGCCTTGTGTACAACTAACGGCAAAGTCCGGAACCGCCAACAATGCCTTCAACCGTTTCAACTTATTAAATGTCATTACGGGCGGAGCTATCGGAGTGCAATTCTCCGCAGCGACAGGCAGTGTTGTCACAGACAACGATTTCCGCTTTGTCGGCATTGATATGACTCCAGTGGGAGGGGGGCAGATTACTGAGGCTCTGGGG
>Ga0070762_10001761_pt1 | contig 10098 bp, 10 predicted proteins | sample HubBroMetageREF2_FD_66726 | JGI IMG/M metagenome (GOLD analysis project Ga0070762, IMG submission 66726) | Reference soil microbial communities from the Hubbard Brook experimental Forest, New Hampshire, USA - Hubbard Brook CCASE Soil... | ecosystem: Environmental > Terrestrial > Soil >... | reverse complement strand
ATGGTGGCAACGCCGCGGAGAAGTTCCTGGCGAAACTTGCTTACGGTTTCGAGGGCCGCGCTCGAGACGATGAGCTCGTAGTCCATGATGTCGCGAAGACGCCACCGGCCACCCGGCCACGGATTGGGAAAATTGATTTGTTGTTCATAGGTCGCGAGGCCCTTCGCTCCGCCTTGGAGCTCATCAGGCGTGACGTCGATAGGCGCGGCGATGCGCGCGGAGGCGACTTCCGTTAGAACGCCATACATGTTCTTCCACCAGCCGGTGTTGCGCGTGCCGCCGGGCCAGTAGGCGTCGAAGGAATAACCGAAAATCACGCCGGACTTCCCTGCTTCTTCGAGGCGCCAGCCCATGTCCGCGCCCATGAGGTTGTTTCCGCGGTGGACGAGGGGATTGACGAGCTTGGCGACGGGATCGGCGTTGGGGGGAATGTAGATGCGCGGACCGTTTTCGCCCATCTGGTGTTCGTCGAGCCAGAATTGCGGAAACCATTCGTGGTAGACCATCTGATTGACGTTTTTGGTTTCGATTTGCGTGAGCATGAACCAGTCGCGGTTGTCATCGTGGCCGACGTAGTGGTGATAGAGGTAGGGCATCTCGCCGCCTTCGTACTTGGTGCCGAGATATTTTCTGTACCACTCGGTGACCATGGTTTCGCCGTCGGGATTGAGAGAAGGAACGAGCAGGACGATCGAATCGTTCAGGCGGCGAAGGTATTCAGGATCCTGCGTGGTGGCGAGTTGATAGGCCCATTCCATGGACATTTGGCTGGAGCCGATTTCGGTGGAGTGGATGTTGCAGGTGAGAAGGAAGATGGTTTTGCCGCCGCGGACGAGCTCGTCGATTTGTTGCGGAGAGAGACCACGAGGATCAGCGAGTTTGTGGGCGATCTCCTTGTACTTGGCTTTGTTGGCGAGATTTTCCGGCGTGGAGATGACGGCCATGAACATCTCTTCGCCAAGAGTGGTCTTGCCGAGAACCTGGATTTCGACGCGCGGCGAGGCGGCAGCGAGCGCTTTGAAGTACGAAGAGATTTGGCGATAGTCGGCGAGTTTGCGGTCGGCGCCGACTTCGAAGCCGAGGAATTCGTTCGGCGTGGGTACATGGCCGGCGGGTTTCGGTTTTTCCTGGGCGTGCGCGAAAGACCACAAAAGCGGAATCAAAACAACGGAGAGAAGACCGCGCCGTTTCAGCATCATCAGCTCCTTGGGAAGAAAAGCGTAACAGTATGCACCGGGGAGGGAGTTTTTGCGAGGTGATGAACAGTGGTGGACGGTCAATTTTCGGAAATACGACTCTCCGAATGTTCGCCGCTTCCTATCCTTAGGAATGCCTCCGCATGACGATCCGTAAAGGCTCGTTGTCGGCGAAGATCTGCCATAGCGCAATCCTCCCGTCCTTCACGACGGCCCGCCAAGCCGCGGGAATTTTGAAGAAGTCCTCTTTCGAGAGCTTGCCGTCTTTCGAAAATGTGCCATGGGCTGTGCCAAACACGGCCACGGAATCCCCGCCCGCCAAGATTTCGGAATGCGAAATCGTATAATCCGGCACCATTTTGAAATAGCCTTCCCATGCGGGGCGCATCTTGGCGGCATCCTCAATGCGATTACCCAAGGAATCGATGAAAACGGAATCGGGTGTGAGTAGCGAGCAAACGGCACCCGCGTCGTGTGAATTGATAGCTCGTTCGAACTTGAGGACGACGTTGACAGGCTCATCCATAAACGCCTCGGAGAGTTGATGCTCCCCCCGTGCATCCGGAGAGTGGAGCAGAGTCCTGTCAGATATTAGCCTGAGTCTGGAAGGATGTATTCATCCGAAATTCGGGAAGTGGTTCAGATTCCGACTACCTGCCCGGAGTTAATAGCGTCGTCCTCTGATATAACCAGACAAAATAGGGCGTATCGAACAGGGCCTGAAAGTCCCGGCCGTCTCTCTTGGCGGGTTGAAGTGGTCCCTACTCCCCCGCAGAAATATGCAAGCCCACGGATCTGCCGTTCAGGTACAGCCCGATAGCGGACCGATGCTTGGAATCCCGAGCGGACCAGACCGTCATCTGCGCGCCTGAAAGTTCGTCGGCCTCGACGCTCTGTTGCGTCAACCAGGTGGAAGGTATCAGCAACCGCAGCAACCCTACGAGATCAAGAAATTCACTTTCCGCGGCCGCCTCCGAATCTTGCGGCCAGTAGCAAACGTACTGCATTGCTGGCCGGCCAGCTGCCCGCGACGAAGTCGCCTTGGCGCTCTCCGTGGAAACTGGTGCGAAATAGGCGCCCGAGACGGCTCCCTCTCTTCTGGAGGATCCTGTGCCCAGGGAACGCTCCTCATGGAGCAAGCAGCTCGCTGCCCCGGAGAGTTTGACTGTATCCTCAAGGGAGGCGCTTCTGGAAGGCAGGGAGGTTCTGCTCCTGCCCCCTAGTTGCCGGAACGAACTGGCGCGGTTTTCCAGTACCTTCTTGAGACCCTGGCACAGATCGTCGCAGTCGCCGTACTTTTTCAAGGAGCGCTCTCCGGAATTCCCCACGGCAGGCTCAACGTGCAAGTTATCTGTAGTTGTCGGCGCAGCAGGTGCTGGCGCAGTGGTTGCCGCGGGCCGGGGTGTCTCTGCCGGGGCCGAACCTGCGCGCGGCTGCGGTGCTTCCGACTTGGCCAATGCCGACAGCTCGAGGGATCTCGACGGCGGCCCCGGACTACGCGCCAGGTTCGCTGACGAGTTTACCCAAAAAGAAATCCTCGCCGTGCCGTCAGCCCGCCGAGCAATTTGCAGATGCAAGGGGCACTGCCCGAGGTAAGGCCCGTCTACGATGTAAGGATCTTCCGCGTGATTTCCGCCGTAGCTGGTTGTTTCCACCTGGGCGAGTTCGCAACCCTGCGGCCCCGCGTCGACATAATGATCGGCTCCAGGCGACTCACTCTTGAATTGCCACAAATACTGCAGCTCATGAAGGTCGGCCATCGTCTTGGCGTACCACTCCTCCGCTTCCTGGTCTGGAAGCTCCGCGGAGCACATGTATACGGCCACTTCGCTTTTTAACCAGAGATCTGTATGACAGGGCACGTGGATTGCGCCCACCGAAAGGTCCGGATGGGGAGGTGTGATCTTGGGATCGCCAGGCTTCAGCGGTGTACCGACGCGAAACTCACGAAAATCGGTTTCCGCCGCATAAAGAATATATTGAAGACTCCAGCAGGCCCGGTCTTGCTGGTTCTTGCACTGCGCGAATGTCGGAGCAGCGAAAAAACCCGCACAAAAAATAGAAAGAAGCCAAGAAAGTTTTCCGTTCATGACGTGCCTGCCCTCGAGACAAAACACACCCGTGCAGTAAGCGAGGGACAGAGCAGGGAGTGCCCCAGCGGCAGCAAGTGCGTACTCTACCGACTCCAGCTACGTACCAGCTATCCTGCAGTTGCTAAACAAACAGATGGGATTGACGCCCCGAGGGTTGCCAGTCCCCTAGAACAGGAATCGGACTCCCGCGCCGGTGTCGCCCATCTTCGTTCGATGGATCGAACGCACTCTCGAACAACCCGGCGAGGCGAAATTTGTTGCGCAGTGCTTTCGCGCAAAGGGGAGGGTCAAATGCGATGGCCGGCTTTCGCGTATTTTAGAGTACCTGATCAATCCCTGGCGCGAGCGGCGCAATCATTTGCAGTCCTCGAGGCCCCTCGAGGTAACTTGCTCGATTTACTTTTTACTGCGGAAAACCAGCGGTCACGGGAACAAACGACTTGCAGAATGCGCACGGCCGGACGTCGCATCTGAGACGAAGAACCAGCGGGGATTTCGCCGGGCCACGGTCCCATTAAGGGCGGAAAGAGGAATCGCCGGGATTGCGGGCGACGGTAGGCTGTTCCTGGACGATCGAGGCAGAAGTCACGAAAATTTCACCGGCATTGGAAGTGAGACGATAGACGAGCTTGGCATGATGGCCTTCCATGTCGCGCAGAGCCCCAGGGTTGGCGATCTTCCAGATGCGATGATCCTTGTCGCTGACAAAGCTCAGCCCGTCCTGACTGATGGTACCGGAGCAATTGGTGGTCTTCTTTGAATGACTGTCGTCCTGGGCGAGAAGAGGCATGGCTAAGAGGAAAAGGACGGAAATAAAAAGCAGAATGCGCTTCTTCATGTTTGATCCTCCCGAAGTTTGCCGGGGCCGTCTGACCTTACCTAGAAAAGCTCGCGGAGTTCGATTGAGGGACTCCGTGTGAGGGCATTGTGAAAGCGGCGGAAGGAGAAGGCCAACGAAACCTTTGCATCGGGAATATCGTTAAAATTTATTGTCAGGGGAGCATCAGATAAAAAACCGGAGAGACTCTGGGATTAGCGGGATAGAGAATCCATTAGGACGGGGCGGCGGCCGCCATACAGCGCGAACTACTTTTTGAAAAGATCCTCGAAGGCCTGACGGGCGTCGTTGGTGCGCGGCGGGGGAGCGGCGGCCGCCACCTGGGCGGGTTGGGCGTAAGAGGTGGGAGCGGTATCTTTCTCGATGGTCATTCTGAATTCATAGAATTTGCAGTCGTTCCTCGAGTCTTTGGGAGTGATACGTTCGGGGATAGGCTGCGTGCACTCAAATTGCGCCCCGGAATCGAAGAAGCGGCATTGCTTGCAGCTGTGAAGCTCGAACTGGCACTTGGGACATTTACCGTTGGGGTCGAAGCCTGCCGTCAGAACCGCGCCGCAGTTAGAACATCGGCCGCGCGTGACCGTGCCGACCATGCGCGGGGTGCGCGGACCAAACTGATCCGACCGCGGACCGCCTTGTGGCGGCTTGCGGTCGTGCTTTTCTCGTTTTTCGCCTTTTTCCGTGTCGCGATAGCCGCGATGGCCGTACTTACGATCCACAAACGCCTCCGTCCGGACACAATGCCGGACTGTGACTACAACTCACCAGACTTCCGCGTTGGTACGCACTCTAACCGTGGTATGTATCCGACCGGATTGCTACACTCGGCCCACAGCACAATCTTTACCAGAGGTTCAGAACAGGATTGGCTACGTCCAAGCAGGAGATGGGACATCTATGTTTTTAGTCCTCTGGGAGTTCGATGTCAAGCGGGGATGTGACGAACGGTTTGAAAGCGTATACGGGCCGTCCGGCAATTGGGCTCAGTTGTTCCGGCGTGATTCCGCGTAGCAGCGAACTCTCCTTCGGCACGATCCATTCGGCGAGCGCACCTTTGTAACTTGCGATTTCCGGGAAACCAGAAAAGCATGCGAGGCATTCCGGCAAAGCAACTCCGAGGAACACCTGGCGCTCGACAAACGATTCGAGGAACTTACGCTTCCCGGGCATCCAACGCGGTCCTAGCTTTTTACCCACAAACCCGCCAGACCGTCAGGCTTCAAATCGGGCTGAAGAAATTGTCTGGGCGTTCCAGCCGAGCTCAAGACCGCTTCCGCGGCAAGATAGCCGCTGCGAACAGCCCCTTCCATGGTGGCGGGCCAGCCGGTTGCGGTCCAATCGCCAGCGAGGAATAGGCCGCCGATGGTTGACTGTTGAGTTGGACGCCAACGGTCGACGCCAGGTTGCGGCGAAAATGTGGCGGCGGCTTCTTTGATAACGGTGGCTTTCAGGAGGTTCGCTTCGCGAGCAGCGGGCAGCGCGTGGCGGACTTCCTTGAGGCAGAGATCGATGATTTCCTGGCGCGGCTTTTGCAGAAAATCGTAAGAGGCGCTGATGACCAGTTGCAGATACTGGCCTTTGTCCGACGGGGCGGGTCCTGTGCCGTTTGCGCCAGCATAGAGGGCGGATTTGTTAAAGATCCATTGTGTGGTGGTGTCGAGCAAACTGAGGAAGGGTTCTCTCATGACTTGGCGGTCGAACCAGAAATGTACGCCGGTGATGGGCGCGTTCGCGATTCTGTCGAGATTGGCGAGGCCGCTATCGATGAGCTTGGCGTCTTCGGGTAAAAGCTCGGAAAGCGCGAGATGAGCAACAGCCAACACGAAAGCATCGGCGGTTTCTTCGCGGCCCTGGTCGAAAAGCACAGCGAGCAGCTTTTTGTTTTCGATGCGCAGGCCCCGCACGGGCGAGCGAAAGACGACTTGCCCGCCCTTCTCTTCGATGGCGGCGCGGCAGCCTTCGTAGAGATCGCCGAGGGCGACGGCGGGCACGCCCATGCGGTAGCCGGTCTTATTGGAGAGAACGGCTTTCCAGAAAACGTCGATGCCGTAGCGGGCGTCGATGCGATCGAGCTCCTCGGAAAGAGCGCTGACGAGAACCGTGCGCCAGAAGCGGGAGATGGCCGCCGGAGTTTGCTTCTGGCGGTGAAGCCATTCGAGCATGGAAATTCCGCCGGGTTCGTCAACCTCAGGCGGGTGCCCGCCGCTTTCCAAGATGGCATAGAAGGCGCGGGCGATCGAGAGCTTGTCTTTGAAAGCCAGGGGAGAAAAGGCGAGGAACGATCCGGTCATATGAAAGGGCGCGGGGAGGATGCCGGCGTGCATCTCGCCGCGGCGGCCCTGGGGGTCGAGAAGTACCAGGCGGTCGAAAAATTTGATCTTGCCGGCGGAGCCGACGCGGCGGTAGAAATCTGCGAGGTTGGTACAGCAGCCGAACGTGACGTGCTGGCAATTGTCGACGTGCTCGCCGTCGGGCAAGACGTAGGAAGCCGCGCGTCCTCCGAGGAACGGGCGCTGCTCAAACAGACGAACGCGCCAGCCCGCTTCAGCCAGCGCGACGCTGGCTGCCAGTCCCGCCAGCCCGCCGCCGATCACGATTACGCTTTTCAACAATATTCTCTTCCGAGAGGCGGCCGAAGCGCGCCTTTGCGATGAACAGCATTTTTTCCGCTTTCGACAGACGCACCCGTTCGCCAAAAACGGCGAAATCGAGGGACTCGATGCGGGCTAACAAAGCGCTATACGTATGTACCAACAGCCAGAGGGCCCCGCGGCTATCGTGGTCGATCAAGCCGAAAAGAGCGGCGCCTTCTTCATAACATTGCCAGGCACGGTCTGTTTCAAAACGGAGGAGTTCGCGGACTCCCAAAGTTGCTTCGCTCTTGCCAAAATCCTGCGGGGAAACTCCGTAGCGCGCCAGGTCTTCTTCGGGGAGATAGACGCGGCCTACGGCGTAGTCCTCGTGGACGTCGCGAATAATGTTGGTTAGCTGAAATGCTAGGCCGAGTCTTTCGGCGAGATCGAGGGCGCGGGGATCGTGGAAACCGAAAACGTGCGTGCAGGTCAGGCCGACCGTTCCGGCAACGCGGTAGCAGTATTCGCGGAGCCGGTCGAAAGTCGGGTAGGAACGCAGAGTCAGGTCCATTTCGGCGCCGCTGATAAGATCGTGGAGATAGCGCGCGGGCATTTTGTAGCGCTGCATGGTGTCGACGAGCGCGGGCAAGACTTCGGTGGCACCTGCCGGGGCTGCCGACGTGAGCGCGGCTGAGCCGTCAACGAGTTGGACCTGGCCGGTGATGGCATCGTCGAGCGCGGCGCGCCAGTCTGCGAGGCCTCGTTGCTTCGAGGCGAGATCGTGGCCTTCGTCGGCGACGTCGTCGACTAAACGCATAAAGGCATAGAGCGCGGCGAGAGCGTCGCGGCGCTGTTTGGGAAGTAGGAAGAAGGCGTAGTAGAAATTGCTGTGGGCGGCGCGCGCGATGCGATGGCATTGCTCGTAAGAGCGAGAGGCGGGGATCCCCACGAACGGCACCGCGGGCTGGGGCGTCAGGTACTCGAAACCGCCGCTTTGGGATTCGGGGCGGATGGGCTTGGCGACCAGATGCGTTAAGAGGGAGCGGCCGAGGAGGGTGACCTGCTTGGCTTTGCTGATCGCGGGGCGGCGGTGGAGCGTGTCATAGCCCATCGCTTCAATGGCATCGAGAACGGCTACGCCGCCGCGGCTGAACATTTCGAGGTCGACGCTCAGGCGGCCACTGACCATTTTTGCCAGCGGTGCGCCTTGCGCAAAGAGAACGCGGGTGCGCGCGATCAAATCTTTCATCAGGTTGACGTAACGCTCGTCGAAGCGGCGGTCGACGATGTCGGTCTCGGTTAGGCCGTGGGAAGCGGCGACATCGAGCGGGATGTAGATACGGCCCTTCTCGAGGTCGCGGCTGACGTCTTGCCAGAAATTCGCCAGCTGGAGCGCCGTGCACGTGGCGTCGGACAAAGCCTGGCGTTCTTCGTCGCGGTAGCCGCAAAGATACAGGACAAGGCGTCCGACGGGGTTTGCGGAATAGACGCAATAGCCGATCATCGATTCCCAGGATGGATGGCGCTTCACGTTTTGATCTTGACGGAAGGCTCTCAACAAATCGGCAAACGGCTGCTTGGGAATGGCTTTTGAGCCGACGGTCTCGCCTAGCGCGACAAAAACGGGATGCGACGGGCGGCCATCGTAACAAGAATCGAGTTCGCGCTCCCACCAGTCGAGAAGTTCGAGGGCGCGCTCTTTTTGGGGAACTTCATCGCCGAGGTCATCGGCCCAGCGGCAATACGCGTAGACATTATAGAAATGCTGGTGCAGGTCTTTGGGGAGCAGCCAGGAGACAACGTTGAAATTTTCGTAGTGATGCGTGGCCAGCCAGCGCGTGTATTGCTGTGCTTCTGCGGCCGAGCAGTTGTCCGCCGGAGCGTTTTCGGCAATTTCCAGTTCACCAGGACGCAGCATAGAAAAGCAGGTTCCTCGCTTCTCTCGGAATGACAAAAGCTACAGACAGAAGGTAAGTGGACACTAAAGAATTAGATCGAAGCTCTTTGGCACGCCAGCCTCATGGCTGCCGTACTCCAAAGTCACGGCCTCACGGCCAGTTTGATTTCGCCGCTGCGCGCTTTCATTCGCTCGAAGGCCTGCGGCAGATCGGACAGGCGAATTTCCTCCGTCACGAAATCTTGCCCGACGATATCGCCGCGGCGGATAGCTTCCAGAGCTTCGCGGATAAAGCGCGGCGTATGGTGAAAGGGCGAAATCAGCTTGATCTCGGAATAATGGATGCCGGCGGGATCGATCGCCACGCTCGTGCCCGACGGCAAGCCGCTGAAGAAATTCACCACCCCGCCGCGGCGAATCATGGCCAGAGCTTGTTGCCAGGTCGCGGGATTGCCCGCGGCTTCGACGACCGAATCGGGACCGCGTTTATCGTCGGTCAAGACCTTTACGGCGGCGACAACGTCCGGCGTTTCCGTCACGTTGATGGTGGCAATCGCGCCGAGCCTGCGGGCTACATCGAGAGGCGCGGAGCGGCGGGCCAGAGCAATCACCCGTACGCCGCGCCGCGAAAGCATGCGGACAAATGTCAGCCCAATGGGCCCGCAGCCAATCACGGCCGCGGTATCGCCTGCCCGCACTTCCATCTCATGAATGCCGCGAAGCACGCAGGCGAGCGGCTCGACGAGCGCGGCGCTTCCGTCATCGACGGAGTGCGGCACTTCCAGCATGTTTTCCATCGCAATGCGTCCGGGGATGCGCATGTATTCGGCATACGCGCCATTGTTGAAGAGCAAATCCTCGCAAAGATTTTCCTGGCCGCGGCGGCAGTGATAGCAGCGCAAGCAGGGTGCAGAATTCGCGGCGACGACGCGCATGCCAATGCGCCAGCGGGCGTCCACGCGCTTTCCGACAGCGGCGATGTCGCCTACGACTTCATGGCCAAACACAGCCGGGGGCTGAATCATTTTGGCGTGGTAGCCGCGCTTCCAGACTTTCAGGTCCGTGCCGTCGGTCAGCGCGAGACGGACACGGAGAAGCACTTCGTCGACAGCGAGATGCGGCACATCGATCATCTCGATGCGCAGATCTTCGCTGCCGTACAGCACGGCGGCGGTCATCTTCGAGGGAACCGCGGCCCGCGCGACGGCGAACTTCACTTCTTCGCCAATTTCCGTCTTCTTCGTGGTCGTTGTCTTCATGCGTGCGTAATCAGAATCTTCAGCGATTCGGCCGTTGGCCTGGCTGCAAGTTCCAGGGCTTCCTGAATTCTATCCAGTGGGAAACAGTGGGTGACGATCTGCATCACCGGCAGTTTCTTTCCCAACACCAGATCCGCAGCTGAATCTTGGATGTCCACAGCCGCGCTATAGCTGCCCAGGATTTCCTTTTCGTCGATGCCCACAGCCGCGGCAGGAAACTCGATCCTGGTAACCGGGTCGTT
>Ga0070762_10001760_pt1 | contig 10099 bp, 7 predicted proteins | sample HubBroMetageREF2_FD_66726 | JGI IMG/M metagenome (GOLD analysis project Ga0070762, IMG submission 66726) | Reference soil microbial communities from the Hubbard Brook experimental Forest, New Hampshire, USA - Hubbard Brook CCASE Soil... | ecosystem: Environmental > Terrestrial > Soil > Temperate... | reverse complement strand
CTCGATGCGATCTTCCATGTCGAGCGCCATGATGCCGACGTTAATCGATTCGACGATGTTCTCGTTGAAGTCTTTCAGGCGCTCGTACTCCGCCACTTTTTGCTGCAGCGAGGCGTAGAGCTGTCCGTTTTGAATGGCGATGCCGAGATAGCCGCCGAGGGTTTCGAGCAACTCCATGTCTTCGCTGGAGAGGAAGTCGCCCTTCATGGTCTTGCCGAGGCCGAGCACGGCGATGGTCTTCTCCTGCGCGTGGCAGGGAATGTAGTAGTTCAGATCAAGCCGGGCGATGGCTTGCTGCGCCCCCGGGGTTTCGCGGGGCACCTGGTGTGTGTTCTCGAAGAAAAGATGTCCTGCCGGTTGCGGCCGGGGTGCGCTCAGGAAGGCGAGGTCAATGTGAGGCGGTACCGAGAGGCCGAAAGATTTGGCCGGCACAAACGCTCCCGTGGTTTCGCTGGCCAGGAAAATCGCCATACGGTCGACTGCGAGAGTGCGGGATAAGCGGTCGATCAGCGAAGACAGAAGAGTATTGAGATTGGTCTCTGAACTCAGCTCGCGGCCGAACTCGAGCAGAGTGCGGCGATAGTCATAGCGGGTGCGGTAGAAAAACTGGTCGATGCGGTCCTGAATCCATTTGCGGACCGGATCGAAGAGCAACGCGGTGACCACGACAGCCAGGATCAGACCTACGGGTCCGGAGTTGGGACGCCAGTTGTGCACGAGCAGGGCAACGGCTGTTACCAGGCCGAAATACAATCCCAGAACGATGGCGGCAGCGAGGGTGTAGACCACGCCCCGTTTGAAGATGAGGTCCACATCCATCAGGCGGTAGCGGAAGATGGCATAGCCGAAAGTCAGCGGCAGCAACGCCAGCGACAGTGCGGAAACCTTCATGGTCGCACTGGGCAGCGAGCCCATCAGATACGGGATCACGTAGAAAAGTGTGTAGGGAACGATGGCCAAAATGGTGCCGCGCGTGACCCACTTCAACTGCTGCCGCAGAATGGTGGTGCTGGCGTGCCGGTAGCTGTACCAGAGCACACCGGCCGCGGTGAGAAAGAGCACCGATCCATAGCACATTTCCATGCGGTCGAGGTTCCAGCGGAGCCGCTCGCTGGCCTGCAGCCACTGCATCGCGACAATGTGTGCTGTGAACAGCAGTGTTCCCGGCAGATAGACCAATGCCAGAAGCCAGGGATGTTTGCGCACCGTCTCGCGTTTTTCCGGGAAGGTGAGGACGAAGTGGAGAAACAGGGCAGGCTGCAACACTCCGGCAGCGATGTTGCCCCAATAAATCGTCCAGTCGAAATCGTTAAGCTTGCCGGTGTATTTGAAAGAATAGGCAATGAAGGAGACGAGGCAGAAAATGTAGAAGTGGGTAGAGCCGGGAGCGGTCCAGCGGCGTAGCAGGACGTAGAGTCCGATGCCAAGATAGATGAGTGCAATCAGCCGCAGCCAGTTGTTGAGGGAGCGCTCCGCGGGAACCAGAATTACGCTGGAATCGAGCGGGACCGATTGCCGGAGCAGTGAATAGGTGGCTTTCGACCAGATGCCGGTGCGGTAGAGCTGGCGCTCCAGTCCAGACATATTCTGGACATCCTGATCGTTGATGGAAACCAACTGGTCGCCGGGCTTAATGCCGCTCCTGGCACCTGGTCCGTTGGGGTCGACCCGGTCCGCGGTGAGGTGGCCGCCTTGTTCCACCCACCAAACGCCGTCGTCGGGAGCCAGGAACTTCCACTCGGAGTTGACATTGAAGCCAGCGAAGACGACCGCAGCCACGGTCAGAAGGAATAACAGGACAGCAACGGAGCGGACTTGGCTCTCCCGGTTCATGGCTTTCGACGGCGACCCCCCGGTGGGGTGGCTGGTGGGCCGCAGAACGTCCCCCTGCGACTCAATGCCTGGCTGAGGGTCAATGAGCAACTTCGCTGCCATGTCGCTTCCCATCCTAGAACTGCTAAGTGCCCTATCTAAAGCAACTTCCAAGATTATAGATGGGTTTTAGGAAACTGCGTATGTTTTTCTGGAGGTTTGTGTGGAATCTTGTATCTGAATGGGATGGAGATAGTTAGAGCGAGGATTCGAACGAACTGCCTATGGGGACTCCAGATGCCGTGGAGATGGAGATCCTTCGGCCCGCAAAGGGCGCAGGCCTCAGGATGACAACCGTTTTGTTATTGCTTAGGGCGCCACTCATCTTACGAGGCCAGGTTACGAGGCCAGGTTACGATGGCCACGCTGCGGGCGCTGCGGTCCCTGGCCCCAGGCTGACACGGATTACGTTGAGCAATTCGTCGTTGTCGGCGGGTTTCTGGAAAAATGCCGCAGCCCCGGCCTTCAAAGCCTTTTCCTCATTGTTCTGAGGATCGCGGGCGCTCAGCACAATCACGGGAATACCGGCGAGGGCGTCGCTGTTTTGCAACCGGTCAAGGACAACGAAGCCATCGCCGACCGGCAAGCCGAGGTCGAGAATAATCAGCGCGGGCCGTTCTTTCTGGGCTGCGGCGATGGCGGCATAACCGTCGGACGCCGTGGTCACTTCGTAGTTGTTAGCCCGGAGCCGTAGCCGCAGGGCACGCAACAGGTCAGGATCATCATCAACCAGCAGGATCTTCGGTCTTGGCATTGTAGTTCTCCTTTTTTGTGGGCGCATCAATTGGAAGCTTTGGCGCCCTTCTTGGCGCCTGGGTGGTGTCGTTCCATTCTCGTCATGATCATCTGGGTTACGCGATCGGCGACGTTTTGAACCTGTTCTTCCAAGCCTGCACCCGGATTGGGGGGCGCAAGCTCGATGGGAAGAGCGCTGACGGTCAGAGTGCATTTGGTGTTGAGGTTGCCCAAACGCTCCATTTGCTCGCGAATGCGCATAGTCATGGCCCCGGAACCCTGTAAGTCAGTCGAGGCCACGACAAACAAGGTCTCGCTCGTGGCCGACGTTGCCATGGGCGGCAAGACCAGGTCTTTGTCGAGATACACACAGTGCCGCAGGATTTCCAGACACTGGCGCCAGGTATCCTTCCAGCTCCCCCTGGGAAGAGTTACGAGCGGTATCAGTTCGACGCGTACCAAGACAAAAGCCGGACGGAGGTGGTCCTCATACGTGATGACCGGGGCAAGCAGCTTGGCCAGGGAGTAAACGGGCAGAGTGAAGGTGAAGGTGCTGCCCTGTCCCAGTTCGCTTGAAACCCAGATGCGCCCCTGATGCAGGCGCACGATTTCGCGGCAGATGAATAATCCGAGTCCTAACCCGGAGCGGCTGTTGTCGACCGAATCGGGATCCTGGTAAAGGCGTTCGAAGATGAGAGCCTTGGCTTCGGGACCTATGCCGCGGCCGGTATCGCTCACTGAAAGGTAGACGGAGCCTGGGTCTGCTTCCACCATGCAAGCCTTGATCACGACGGAACCCTCCGGCGCCGTGAACTTGATGGCATTATCCACCAGGTTGATGAGCACCTCGAGCACGCGGTCGGGATCGGCGTGGACCAGGGGGAGCCTTTGATCCAGTCCGATTTCCAGTCCAATCTTTTTCTCCTCGGCCGTCGGCCGAAGCATCGCGGCCGCCTGTTGAACCAGTTCCTTGAGCGAAATGCAGCGGAGTTCGACCCGCATTTTGCCGCTTTCGGCGCGAGTGGCTTCGAGCAGGTCGCGGATCATGGCGTGCAACTGATTCACGCTTCTCAGAACTGTTTTCAGATGGTCGGACTGTTCGGGAACGACCGGGCCCGCCAGGCCGTCCAAAATCAAGGTCACGTACTGGTGAATGCAGGTCAGTGGAGTACGCAATTCGTGCGAAACGTGAGACAAGAACTGGTTCTTGAATTCCAGTTGCTGCTTTTGAGCGATATCGAGGGCTCGCAGCAACCCTTGCCGTTCCACGGCGTAGCGGATGGCGCGCTCCAGCTGCTTGCTGGAGATGTTGCCTTTGATCAGGTAGTCCTGCACGCCCTGATGCACGGCTTTGATGGCCAGCGCTTCATCGTCCTGGCCGGAAAGGACGACTACCGGCACATTGGGGGAGTGTTCCATGACGCGACGAAAGGTTTCCGCTCCGTGGCTATCGGGCAAGTTCAGGTCCAGAAGCACAACTGCGGGCGTATTTTTGGTTAGCGCAGCCAGGCCATCGGACAGCCGGTTGACGCAACTCACGGTGACGGGAGATTTACCTTCGACCAGGCGCAACCGCACCAGGTCGGCGTCTCCGGGGTTGTCTTCGATCAGCAATACGTTCGTGGTTTGGTGATCCATTATTCTCCTTGTGGGGGCAACACCGCGGAGCCGAACCAGAATTCTTCGATCGACTTCACGGCGGAAAAAAATTCAGTCAGGTTTCCGGGCTTGCGGACGTAGCAATTCGCGCCCATTTCGTAGCCGCGCACAATGTCCTTGCGCAACTCCGAGGTGCTGAAGATCACGACCGGAATCCGGCGCAGATCGGGGCCTGCCTTCATGGCGGCCAATACCGACAGGCCATCCCGCTTGGGCAGATTCAGGTCGAGAAGGACCAGGTGGGGCCGGACGGCGTTGGCATACTTTTCCCGGCGGTGCAGAAAAGCCAGTGCCTCGGCACCGTCCCTGACATTGCTGATCTGGATGGGATTCTTGCTTCCCGCCAGCGCCTCGGTAACCAGAGCCACATCCCCCGGGTTGTCATCGACCACCAGGAGCTCAAAAGTCGGTTTCACGATTGCGCCCCTTTTCCTTCTTCATGGTCGTAGCAGGGCAGGGTGAACTTGAAGGTGGAACCTGATTCGGCCTGCGATTCCACCCAAATCTTGCCGCCATTGTGCTCGACAATCTTCTTGCAGATGGCGAGGCCGATGCCGTTGCCGGGATACTCGCCGCGCCCGTGCAAGCGCTGAAAGACAACAAAAACGTTTTCTGCGTACTCCGGCGCAATTCCGATTCCGTTATCGCTCACGCTGAATTGCCATTGCTGGCCGGCTTTTTCTGCCAGCACTGAAACCAAGGGCGGCTCTTTCCCGCGGAACTTGATGGCGTTCCCAATCAGATTCTGAAAGACTTGCGCCACCTGGGTGCGGTCTGCCCATACCACCGGAAGCTCCCCATATCGGACGACCGCGGCACTCTCCTCAATGGCCGCTGCCAGAGCTTGCAGGGCGTCTTTCATCACGGTGTTGCAATCGACGCTTCCCGGAGCTTCCTTCCCGCCAACTCGCGAAAACGCAAGCAGGTCGCGAATGAGCACTTGCATGCGCTGCGCTCCGTCGCTGGCATAGGCGATGAACTTGTCGGCATTCTCGTCGAGTTTGCCGCGATAGCGCTCGGCCAGCAGTTGGGTGTAGGCCGTGACCATGCGCAACGGTTCCTGCAGGTCATGCGACGCCACGTAGGCGAACTGTTCCAGGTCTGCATTGGAGCGGGCCAGTTCGTCCACTTTGCGGGCCAAATCTTCTTCCGCCTGGCGGCGCCAGGTGCGCTCACTTTTTTCCCGCAAGGCCCGGCGGACCACTTCGGGCAGGCGCGCCAGACCGTCTTTCAGCACGTAGTCGGTAGCGCCCTGCTTGATGCATTCGACAGCGTTCACATCGCCCAGCGCGCCTGAAACCAGAATCATCGGAATATCCAGACCTTCGCGGCGCAATATGGCCAGGGATTCCATGCCCTTCCAGTTGGGCAGGTTGTAATCGGCCAGCACAACCTCGGGAGGGTTGGCGTGAAGCACGCGCGTGAACGTTGCTTCATCCTGTACAACGTCCGCTGTGACATTGAAGCCGTCCTTGTTCAGCGCTCGCACCACCAGCGCCGCGTCGAGTGCATTGTCTTCCACCAGCAAGGCGCGCAGCTTTACGTCGGGCCCGGCGGAGACCTGAGTTGCGAGTTGAGTCCCGGCGCTGCTCATGACCCCTGCTTTGCGACTTGCGGCTTGCCATTAGTTACAGGAGGCCGATTGGTGACCAGCCAGTAGAGTCCGAGCAACTTCACCATTTTCCGGAACTCGTCGAAATCCACGGGTTTCTGGAGGTAGCTGTTGACGCCGAGGTCGTAGCCGCTAACCATGTCCCGCTCTTCGCGCGAAGAAGTCATCAGGACAACGGGGATGGTCCTGGTTCGCGCATCGCCTTTGACCCGCATGAGGACCTGCATGCCATCCACCTTGGGCATCTTCAGATCGAGCAAAACCAGCTTTGGGGGACGATCGAAGGACCGTCCGGAATGAGGTCCGGAACAGAACAGGAAATCCAAGGCTTCCTCGCCGTCGCGGGCGATGAAGACGTGGTTGGCCAGGTTCTCCGCGCGCAAGGCATGCAGAGTGAGATCCAAGTCGTCCTGACTGTCATCGACCAGAAGAATATCGACTTCGTTAGCGCTCATGATTGGACTCCCGCGGCAACAGACTTGTTTTCAGTTTCGTTTGCCCTAACATCGGTCGATTCGACGGCCGCGAGGGTGAAGTAGAACGTCGCGCCCTTATCCAGTTCTGCTTCCGCCCAGACCCGACCTCCGTGCTTGTGAATGATGCGTTTCACTGTGGCCAGGCCGATTCCTGTGCCTTCGAACTCCTCGGCGCGATGCAAGCGTTGAAAAACGCCGAACAGCTTGTCTTTGTACTTCACGCTGAACCCGACGCCGTTGTCGCGGACCGCGATGACCATCTGCCCGTTTTCTTGCCGGTAACTGATCTCGATGATGGCGCGCTCCCGGGTCCGAGTGAACTTAAGAGCGTTGGCCATCAGATTTTGAAAAACCTGCTTGATCAGGATGGGATCGCATTCCGCTGGCGGCAGGTCGGCAATCTTCCAGCTAACGGCTCTGCCGGCAACTTCCGGCTGCAGCAGGGAGACGACCTCCTCGACCATGGCATTCAGTCCGGTGGCTTGGAGCTGGAGAGCGAGACGGCCCACGCGCGCCAGATTCAGCAACTCATCCACCAGCAGCCCCATGCGGTGAACTCCGTCCTCGATGCGTTTCAGGTGACTCTGTGCTTCTGGAGGCAATCCGGGACCAAAATCTTCGGACAAGATTTTGGAAAAACCGCCAATATGCCGCAGCGGCGCGCGCAGGTCGTGCGAAACCGAGTAGGTGAAAGCCTCCAACTCCTGATTCGCGGCTGCCAGTTGTGCGGTGCGCTGCTCTACGCGGTCTTCGAGCTCTTCGTTCAACTTGCGGATCTCCCGCTCGTCAATTTTTCGTTGTGTAATGTCACGGAACGCCACCACACCGCCTCGTATGGCTCCATTCCTGCCTTTCAAGGGACCGCCGCTAATCTCGATCCAACGCCCTTCCTCGAGTTCCGGGTTGCGTAGAAACATCTCGACCGTACTCACTTCGCCTCGAATGGCGCGCGCCAGCGGATTTTGCTCGTTCGGGAGCGGGGTGATGGTGTCGGGCAGGTAAACGCCGTAGTGTGTATTCCATTCCCCGGCAGGAACGTTGTCCGCCCCCATGCCAACGATCTTGGTGGCGGCCGGATTCCACAGGATGAACTTTCCCTGCTCGTCTGCGGCGACCAACCCCTCTTCCATGCTGTTCAGTACGGATTGCAGCATCAGGGTCTGGCTCTCGAGGGCTTGCTGTGAGCGGAGCAGTTCGTCTGCCTGCCGCGAGAGTTCTTTGGCTTGCCCGGCGAGCCGCTCCTCCGCTTGTTTGCGTTCGGTAATGTCGCGGGCAATTTTCGAAGCGCCGACAATCACGCCGCTGTCATCCCTGACCGGCGAGATCGTGGCGGAAATATCAATCTTCTTGCCGTCTTTCCGGACGCGGACGGTTTCAAAATGTTCGACGCTGTCGCCACGCCGGATTCGCGCAAGAATGTCGGACTCCTCAGCGACGCGTTCCGGCGGGATGAGCATCAGCATCGGTTGGCCCACGGCTTCCGATGCCGCATAGCCGAAGACCGTCTCAGCGCCGCGATTCCATGAGGTGATTATCCCCTCCAGGGTCTTGCTAATAATGGCGTCATCGGAGGAATCGACAACGGCGGCCAAGAGGCTGGCACTCCCTGCTTTGCCGAGGCGAGATGCGGTAGCACGCTTCACGGGCGCGATGACTCCTTGCCACATTGCTTTCGTGAAGAGGAATGGAACGAGGGGAGAGCGATGCCGCTTGCGATGCAGCCTCTTCAATGAGGTTATCGGCGATGCTGGCGCTATCTTTAGTCTGAAAGCGGTCGGCAGCGAACTTGCTGGCAGGGTGAGGATTTAAAGATAAGGATTCTCTATCCGGCAACAGAGATTAGGCGTTTCTCAGCCGGCCTTGCGCTCGTCCTCTGGAGCTTCGGGGGCGATGTCTTCTTCGTCCCACTCGAAGGAAAGAGCGCGCGCGGTGGTTTCGATGGGTGCAAGTTCAGGAATGTCGTCGGCCACTGACGCGCCCAACTCGGCGAACTTGCGTGCTGAAACCAGCACCCGGCTTTCGAGTGAGCCGACGGCTTTGTTATAAGACTCGACGGCGCGGTCGAGTCCCGTGCCCACCTGCGTGATGTGTCCGGCAAGCAGGCGAAGGCGGTCGTGTAATTCTTTGCCGAGCGCGCTGATCTGCTGTGCGTTGCGCGCCAGTTTTTCCTGATTCCAACCGTAGTTCACCGCCTTCAGCAGCGCGATCAGGGTGGTCGGCGATGCTGGAATCACGCGGCTTAGCACTCCTTGCTCAATCAAGCTGGAATCCTGCTCGAGCGCGGCGCTGAAAAACGTTTCGCCAGGCAGGAACATCACCACGAATTCGGGTGTGGGATCGAACTGCTCCCAATAATTCTTGCCGGCGAGGGTCTTCATGTGATCGCGAACCTGGCGGGCATGATTGGCCAGGCAGGCGCGCCGGGTTTCTTCGTCATTGGTTTCAAAAGCGTCGAGGAAGGCTTGCAGTGGCGTCTTGGCGTCGACGACAACGTTCTTGCCGCCGGGCAGCTTCACCACAAGATCAGGACGCAGCCTGCCCGTTTCTGTGGTCACCGACTCCTGCTCGGTGAAATCGCAATAAGAGAGCATGCCGGCGATCTCGACTACGCGGCGCAACTGAATTTCTCCCCAGCGTCCCCGCACGTTGGGAGTGCGCAGCGCCCGGACCAGATTGCCGGTTTCTGATTGCAGTTCTTTCTGCGTCGTAATCAGCGACTGCACCTGGGCGCGCAGTTCGCCGTAAGCATCGCCCCGGGCGACTTCCATCTGCTGAATCTGGGCATCCACTTTATTCAGTGAATCGCGCACGGGAGCGACCAGATCGGCGACAGCTTTCTGCCGGGCTTCGAGATCTCCTCGGGCTTGGCTCTGGAAGCGCTTCAGAGTCTCTTCGGCGATCACGAGAAAAGAGGAGTTGTTGCTTTTCAAGGCATCGGAAGCCATGGCCTTGAAGGCATTGCGCAATTCTTCACTGGCGCGGGTGACTAATTCAATTTTTTCGGCGTTGCTCCTCCGTTCCGATGCGAGATCGGATTCCAGCCGGGCCTTGGCTGCGACCAGGTCGGTCTGGGCCTGCTGAAGCCGCGCCAGATCGGCCTTTCCGGCTGCTAATTCCTTTTCCATCAAGGGCAAACGCGCGGTGAGCGCAGCGGTTCGCGAGCGCAGCGCGAGCCAGGCGAGCACGCTGCCAAACAACAAACCGACAATCCCTGCGATCCAAGGTTCCATAGCGAAAGTAACTTCTCAATCTGGAGCCCAGCCTCTAGCCTAGCACTAGCGGCAAGTTTTGAACCTGAAGTCTGATCCCCCCAGGTCGAGATGAGTGGGCCGAGCAATGCCACGACCCTGTGGAGTGATCAAGCCAGTGATCCATAAAAGATTTGCGATCGCGCTTCTGCTGATGACGGTTGCCGCCTCGGTACCGCCTTGTAAAGTGCTGGCTGCTCCCGGAGAAAATGGTGGCCCGGCTGGGCAATCCGCGCAGGGCGCGACTTTAACGCCTGCTGCTGCAACCGCTGCCGATATCCCTCTCGGTGACTATGACTCACAAGCCGAAAGACAGCTTCTGGACCTGGCGAATCAGGCAAGAGCGCAAGCCGGTGCACCGCGTCTGACGCTCGATGCCGGCCTTTGCCGGGCCGCACGGACGCATGCGGAGGCGATGCTTGCAGCGCAACAACTTTCACATCAGTTTGAAGGCGAGCCCTCCCTACCCCAACGCCTGGCGACCGCGACTCATACCC
>Ga0070762_10001759_pt1 | contig 10104 bp, 5 predicted proteins | sample HubBroMetageREF2_FD_66726 | JGI IMG/M metagenome (GOLD analysis project Ga0070762, IMG submission 66726) | Reference soil microbial communities from the Hubbard Brook experimental Forest, New Hampshire, USA - Hubbard Brook CCASE Soil... | ecosystem: Environmental > Terrestrial > Soil > Temperate... | reverse complement strand
CGCGGCTGCAAGATGCCGTAGCCGGCGACGACGATGTTCTTTTCCGGGTCGATGATCGCCTGGTTCAAAGGGTGGGCCAAAGCCCCCACCATGCGTTGCGCCGAACCACGCGGCAACTCTGTGTCGGAGTCGAGCGTAATGACAAAACGGACTCGCGGGAGAATAGAGAGATCCCCGATCTTGATCGGGAAGCTGTCGTATTGATTACGCAGCAGCCGGTTGAGATCCATCAACTTGCCGCGCTTTCGCTCCCATCCCATCCAAACTTCTTCTCTCGGGTTATAGACGCGATGCCGATGGAAGAGAAGAAACGTTCCCATCCCTCGACCCGCATACTTCTCGTTCAGGCCACCTATCAGTTCTGCACATAGGTCCACCAAAGGATCGTCTTCGCGAGGCTCGGAGCGCGAATCTGGCAGGTCCGTGATGAGCGCAAAATGAATGTTCTTGTCGTGGTTGCCGAGAAATCTAACTTCAAGATCGTCCACTAGCCTGCGAACTTGAGCGTCATCCAGAAGCAGACTGGGAACCGCGACGAACGTAATGCAATTGTCAGGAATTCCTTCCGACAAGTCGAGCTTGGGGAGAATCTGCGCCTCTAGCAATGCTGTGGTCAGGTAATTCGTAAGTTGAACGGCAGCTTGCGAACAGGGCAGAAACAGCGCCAGCATTGAGAACAGCACGAGTCCAGGCGACCCTTGGGATTCAATCAGGAGCAGAACAATCGCCGACATGATGGCTAAAGTGACCAACGGTATCGTCGTGAGATAAAACTCGTCGGGGTATCTGCGCAGCAGTGACGATATTCGCTGGTAGAGCGTAGGCCTGAAGCCCACTCTCCGGTGCAGCAGGGTGGTTCCTTCTCCAAGAAGGTAGTAACCGACGTGCGAGCAGCGCAGCGAGACCCGCGGATCTGAATGCTCTTGCTTCTGTGCCTGCCGGGCGAGCCCCAGGGCCTCCTGCGCAACTTCCATTTCGCTAATGTCGGAGCGCTCGGCAATTTCTACAAGCTTGTTTCGATACAGATCGCGGCTGTCAAGATCCATCTGCGAATATGCGCCTGCGGGATCCTGACGGAGGATATGATCGGGCAGAATGAGGGGTTCGAGCACATCTTTCCACGATGCCTGAGCAACTTCGCGAAGACTGCGCACGCAGACGCCAACGTCATACGCTCCCGTCGGATTTGCAATCAGCCGCGCACCCCGGATTGAAATCTGCTCCAACAGAACCAGCTTGAGTACGGGGACAAGGGCCCAAAGCTCTTTGGTGTTGAGGACCGTCTGCTGTTGAAAGGCCTCGACAAAGGAAGTAAAAATCTTTTCACTAAACTCGTATGCCGTTATCGCCAGAAACCCTTCAGCCAGAGCGGCCACTCTGGGAACAATCGCGCCGCTCGGGGTTCGGACATGAGGAGTTTTGCGCTTGAGCTTAAGGGTTTCGCTCGCGCCTTCAAATTCGGAGATGAGCAGATAAACGTTGTCGTGCAGCCAGCGTGAATCGTCCGAAACAGGAGTGCCCGGCAGTGGGGTATCAAGAGTTCGCAGCAGGGGTTTAAGGGCCTTGGACAGGTTGCGGCAACGTTCAACAAATGCCCGTGACGAGTTTTCGCTGGGCAGCCAAGAGAGGCTGCGCGCCAACTCCAGCGCTGCGGCGCGCAAATCGCGCTCTTTCGCTGCCAGGTCTTCGACTGGCTCGGCCCGGCCTTCAATTCCTAGGTTGATCATTTCCAGATGAATATCTTGCTGCATCTCGTATATGTCCTAACGATAGCTGGCGGCCTGCATTTCAAACATTTCTGCGTAGCGACCGCCCATTGCGGCCAGTTGGTCGTGACTTCCCTCTTCGGCAACCCTGCCGTTGTCAAGTACTACGATGCGATCCGCCATCCGCACGGTGGAGAATCGATGAGAAATAAACAGCGCCATCTTTCCCGTGGTGAGTTCAGCAAAGCGATGAAAAACCTCGAACTCACTGCGGGCGTCGAGCGCTGCCGTTGGTTCGTCGAGAATCAGAAGCTGCGCATCGCGTAAGTAGGCACGAGCAAGGGCCACCTTCTGCCACTCGCCGCCGGAAAGATCGAGGCCTCCGTCAAAGCGACCGCCCAGCATCTGATCGTAACCGCGGGGCAGACGGGCAATAACGTTCTCCGCCATACTTTTTCTGGCTGCTGCACGCAAGAGTGGAAGGTTGTCGAGTTCCTCGACACGCCCTACCGCAATGTTTTCACGAGCGGTCAATTCGTATCGCATGAAGTCCTGAAAGATGACGCCAATCTCGCGATAAAGATCTTCAAGGCTGTACTCGCGGAGATCCACACCGTCGAGCAAAATCTGTCCCTCTGTTGGATCGTAGAGCCGGGTAATCAGCTTTACGACTGTCGTCTTACCTTGGCCGTTCTCACCGATTAACGCTACTCGCTCGCCCGGCCGAAGTTGGAAATTCATGTGATCGAGAATGACTCGCGGGCTGCCTGGATATCGGAAGGAGACATCACGGAATTCGAATCCGCGCACGATCGGCCTGGGAGCTGGCAGCGCATTCGGCTTCGAGCGGATGGTGGGTTGCATTTCAAAGAAAGCCAGCAGATCTGTGAGGAAGAGCGCCTGATCCGCGATACCTGAAAGAGTCGAGAAAATCTGCTGGATATTCGTGCTTGCCTGCAGAATCGCGCCAGAAAGAAAAGTCAGCGTGCCGATTGTGAGGGCTCCTGCGAGCGTTCGCCAGATCACGAAGACGTACGCCGCGTAGTAACCCATAGTGCCAATCACTGACAAAAATGAGCCGGCAATCAGCCTGCGCTGCGACAAGGCGACATTTTCGGTGTAAATCTCGTCGGAAAGACGGGTGAACCGGTGAGTAAGAAATTGATTTAGCCCGAACAGCTTGAGTTCTTTGGCGGCTTCCCGGCTGCCGCCGAGGATACGCAGGTAATCCAATTGGCGTCGGATCGGGGTCTGCCGGAAGTTTTTAGCGTATCCAAGAAACGCAAAGTGACTCTCGCCCAGAAATGCGGGAACGACACCCACCACCAGCAACAGCATAAGCCAGGGCGAGAAGAGCATGATTGAAATCGAGAGAGACGCTACGGTCGCGACCTGCTGGACAAGACGCCCGATCGACTGGATCATTCCCAAACGGTCGGTCGCCTGGACGCGGGCTCGGTCCAGACGGTCATAAAAGACCGGATCCTCGTAGGCGAGAATGTCCAGTTCCGCCGCATGTTTCATGACCCGAATGCTGACGTGGCGGGTGTATTTGTCGGCGAGAAGAGCATCCAAATAATCAATGATTCTGGTGAGAATGGTGCTTAAAACTGCTAATCCGAACTCCGCGGCGACCAGCCACCAGAACTGCCGCTGTACGGGTTGATGAGTGGACGCAGCATGCACGATGCCGTCGATGATCAGCTTCGTAACCCACAGCAGCGCCATGGGCAGCAGCGAGGTGAACAAGCGGAAGATCAACCCTCCCGCGACTACCGCCGGCCCTGATTGCCAAACGATTCCAAGAACGGGAGGAACGTTGCGAAGAGCTGCGAGACGCTCGCGCCAACCGCTCGAGAAACTCTCCTGCGCCATAGATTCCTAGGTCGACTTCTTGAAGAGATCAAATGTAATTGAAAGTTTGATTGCGTGAGCGTCGCTCATCTCACACTGCCCCGTTATAACCATAATAATACCGAACATCTGCTGATGTCGCCTGCGATTTCCGTCAGCACCTCAAATACAAAAGGCGGTCGTGAGGGTCCGAACGTCGGCCTTGCCGACACTAACCCATGACCGCCCAGCCTGCGTCAAGAGCCACGACATCAATCGCAGAGTCAAAAAACGAAATATACATTACGCCCGTCGGAGTGGACAATCGGGTAAAGACCGTATTTGCGCCAGCTTAGCTAGGAGCGGCCGCGGATCCCTCAACCGCAAAGAATGTACCTTGGCCCAGAAGGGTTTCGACCGCAACGACAACTTCGTTGCCACTGGCTTTGGTCACGGCTCCTCGAAATCCCGCTTCACGGGCGGCGCGGGCGAGTTCAGCCGATACCTCCTGGACGGTCAGCAGGAGCATCCTGGTTAAGGGGAAGTGGGCGAAAATTTCCCGCGCGGCCTCGATACCGTTTTTGTCAGGCATCGCCAAGTCAATAATCGCAAGATCGGGCGCAAGTTGCTGGGTTTGGGCGACTGCGTCGTTGCCGTTCGCCGCCTCGCCGCAGACCTCCCATCCCGGGCGTTCTTCCAATATCCTGCGAAGCAGATGGCGAATGGTCACATCATCATCCGCGATTAAGATTCGAATCGGCATTCCACCTCCGAGAGACCGCACTGAGTCAGATTTTCTGCGAACAGAGTTGAAGATTGGCACGTGGGAGGACAAAGGCAGACATCCTGAGGTCACGTGGCTTAAAGGTTTTCTATTAGCGTCCAGGTCCACCCTCCGCTTGCAGACTTGCCGAGGTTACCTGGATGGTTTCGCCATCGAGGACGCCGGTAAGGGTCACGCGCTGACCGGCAAATTCGCGTATCTGGCGCAACTCGCCTGCCAATTCATACTTTCTGTCACCGTCCACGATTGCGTATCTTGAACCGTTGTGCACGCACGTTGTGGCGCATTCCGCCGCACTCTTTCCCTCAGTCGTATGTCTGGCACCGCACCGCATGTCAGTGACGACCCCTGAAAAGGTCTGCCCGGGCGCGATCGGATCGGCCTGCGGCTCGTCGGCAGCTCGCGTAGATTCGTCGCCGATTGCAGCCGTGACACCAGCAAACATAGCCGCAAAGACCAAAGACGATGCAAGCGTAGTTAGCAGAAAGAATCCGACCAGGGTTGGCCACGAACGACTATGTTTTTTCACGATATCTCCCACTGTCGCGCGAACGCTGCCGTCTTTGTTGCACAAGTTTGTTGTACAAGCCCTTGCCGGGGTTGCCCGCAGGGTGCTCGATTTGCAATCGCCGGGGCGGCCAAGCGATGCGGGAATCCTTCTAGAGCGCTCATGCCTCTCCGCCAGTACGCGGATTATGGCGGACGCCTACAGCGTTGACTTGATGGCTGGGGCGAGATTTGAATGCTATCTTTCGCTAATGAAAACTGGCATATCATCGAAAGGAAACACTATGAACAAGTTACTGAAATCCCTACTTGGCGTCGGTCTCTTTCTGCTTGAGCAGTCGGACAGCGCCGGCAAAAGTGTGCGAGACCGTGCGGCTGGACCGCTCGGAGATCTGCGCGACGCTGCCCAAGAGAAGTACGAAGCGGCAGCAGAGCGAGTGGCGCGCGCCTCCAAGGCGATTCGTGGCGAGGACAGCGACCTGCTGCGCAATGCGCTTGTTTTTACCGCAGGAGTGGGAGTTGGAGTAGGCGTCGGCCTGATTCTCGCTCCAGCTAGCGGCGATGAAACGCGAACCGCCATAGCGGGGAAAGTCCACGACATGGGCGATAAAGTTCGGCGACAGTTTTCTTCAGAAGCGGATTCCGCGACAGGCACTCGCGGGTAGGCGAGGGTCCGCTGCGGCGACGCTGAATGCCACTGGTCTTTGGCTGGCTCGTAACCCATGAAGGGAGCTTCCCGAATCTCATGCGGCCACCCTATTGCTCCACGAGAATCGGCTGAGCGAGGCCGCAGCCTTTATCTTGGTGCAGCCCTCGTCTAGTAGAGACCTCAGACCATCGCATGCGTCTTCGGAGGCGCAGAACTGAGCGAAGGAATAGCCACCTCTACCAGGGTGCCAGGATCGGCGTTGACTAGTCTTAATTCGCCGCCGAATTCTTTCGCTCGCTGACTCATTCCTCCGATGCCAATTCCGATGCTGCCCGGCCGCAACTCGGCGACGGGACTCTCGATGCCCTTGCCATCATCGCGTATCTTTACCAGAACGAGATTTTTTGATTGCTGAAGGGTGACCCACGCTTTCTGGGCTCCCGAATGCCGATAGACATTGGTAAGAGCCTCTTGAACGATTCTGAAAATGGCGGTTTCCAGATCCGCGGTGAGTCGCGGAAATTCAGGCGGCTGGACATCAAGGGAGGTTTCGATACCGCTGCGCTTCGAAAGACCATCCAGATACCAGTGAAGCGCCGAGAGCAACCCAACCTCATCCAGCAAAGGTGGATGTAGAAGATGGGACAAACTCCGGACTTGCCGGATCGCTCGATCAATGGTTTCGCTGGCCTCGGCGGCGGCTTTCAGGTTCGACTGCACGGTCTTAGTTCCAACTATGCCGTCCATCATCATCTTGGCAGCGGCGAGGTCCTGCCCCAACCCATCGTGTAATTCCCGTGCGATGCGACGGCGCTCGTCATCCTGCATCGTCAGCAGACGGACAGAAAGCCGGCGCAGCGCCGCAGTTCTATCGTCCACCATCCTCTCCAACTGGAGGGCGCTATCGCGCATCGACTGTTCCAGCACTTTGCTGTCATGGATGTCGGAGCAGGTTCCGTACCATTTAACGATTTTTCCTTCGAGGTCGCAGATCGGCACAGCGCGCGCCCGAAACCAGCGATAGTGACCATTTCTGCCGCGTATGCGGTACTCTGACTCGTAGTTTTCCCCCGACTGGACGCAATGCATCCATTGCGCCATGCTCCGCTCGCGGTCATCGCCGTGGACAAACTCCAGCCAACCGGACCCATTTCCAGAACCCATGGCAGCGCCGGTATATTCGTAAAACCGATCACTGATGTAGTCGCGGGCGCCGTCGGACTGTCTGCTGAAAATGAAGTCTGGAGCAGTGCGCACGATCGCGTCGAGTTCCTGATTCTTTCGCGCAAGTTCCCGGTTGAGCAACTGCAGCGCTTCCGCTCTTCTTGCTAATTCATCGGTTCGTTCAGTGACGCGCTGCTCAAGTTCATGATTGAGCTTTTCCAGTTGGTGAGCCTTACGGTGCAGTTCGGCGAATATGCTGACTTTTGCCCGTAAGAGCTCAGGAATGACCGGAACGGAGATATAATCCACCGCGCCCCGCTGGTATCCCTTAAGCCGATCCACGTCGGTGAGATATACGGCGGAAATAAAAATGATGGCTGTCTTCTGAAAACGCGGATGCTGCCGAATCAGGTCGGCCAATTCAAAGCCGTCGAGATCTGGCATGCTTACATCCATCAATACGACCGCGATATCGGTTTTCAGCAAATGTTCCAGGGCTTCTTTTCCGGAGCTTGCCTTGATCAGATTCTCCCCAAGTTCAGCCAGTATTACTTCGTAGCTCAGCAACTTGGCTGGCTGATCGTCGACCATGAGAATGTTGACCTTTTCGTTCGCAGTCATTGTTGTTCTTTCATCCCTCCGTCCGCCACTTTGGACGATTGGCTTGGCCTCAAAAGCCAGCTATCTGTGAAGCCACATTCGAAGAGCAGAGAGCAATTGTTCGGTATTGACAGGCTTGGCCAAATACTCGGACGCGCCGGCTTCGAGACATTTCTCGCGATCGCCCTTCATGGCTTTGGCAGTCAGAGCAATGATGGGCAGGCGCCGGAACGAGGCGTTTTGGCGGATCACCTGCATCGTTTCGTATCCGTCCATTTCAGGCATCATGATGTCCATCAGCACAATGGCTAATTCCGGCGTGGATTCCAGGGTAGCAATCGCTTCGCGTCCCGTCCCAGCGGTCAAGACCGTCATTCCGCGGCGCTCCAGAACGCTGCTTAGCGCGAAGATGTTTCGCACGTCGTCATCCACCACCAGGACTTTCTTTCCGACCAGAGCGTCATCGGAACGATGCAACCGGTCGAGCATTTTCTGCTTCTCGGGCGGGAGATCGGCGACGATTCGATGCAAGAACAGCGCAGTTTCGTCGAGCAGACGTTCGGGCGATTCGACGCCTTTCACCACCACGCTGCGTGCCAGCGTGTGCAGGCGGGCGTCTTCTTCTGATGAAAGTTCCTTTCCTGTGAATACCACGACCGGCAAATCGCTAAGCGCTTCATTGTCGCGAAGACGCTCGAGAACGTCGAAGCCCGACATATCGGGAAGGCGCAAGTCGAGCACGACGCAGTCGAAAGGCTGCTCATTCAGAGTTTGGAGCGCATCGCTGCCGCTGGCGGCAACCGAAACGTCGATGTCGTCATAACCCAGTAGCTCGCGGATACTGAGTTGCTCAGCCGGATTATCTTCGACTACGAGCAACCGTTTCCGGCGCGGCGTCGTGTATTCCTTAATACGAGTCAACGCCGCTCCCAGGCCTTCGGGCGTGGTCGGCTTGGTCACGAACGCGAATGCGCCGCGAGCCAGGCCGTGATGCCGATCTTCATCCAAAGTCAGCATCTGAACCGGAATGTGACGAGTGGCGGGGTCCTGTTTCAGATGGTTGAGCACGGTCCAGCCCAGCATGTCGGGCAGGAAGACATCCAGTGAAACCGCGGTAGGGTGAAACTCGCGGGCCAGCGCCAGAGCTTCTGCACCTTTCATGGCCACCAGCACTTTGAATCCGGTGTCATGGGACAGATCGCATAGCACGCGGGCATAGTGCGGATCGTCTTCGACAATCAGCAAGATTGCATCGTCGGGTTGCAGATTCTCGCGATCGTCAGGGACGTGTTCGACTGCGGCCTCGGTCGTTCGCACTGCGGATAATTGAAGCGGGGGGGTAGTCGAGCGCGTTTTCCGATCCGTAGTCGCGGCACTGGTTGCGGAAGGACCCACATAGGTTTGCGGCAAATACAATGTGAAAGTGCTGCCTTTCCCGGGCGCGCTGCGCAATTGAATCTCGCCTCCCAGCAAGCTGGCCAGCTCTCGACTGATTGCCAGCCCCAATCCCGTTCCGCCGTACTTGCGGCTGGTGCCAGCATCCGCCTGTTGGAAAGCCTCGAAGATGATGCGTTGCTTTTCCGTCGGAATGCCGATACCTGAATCGGTTACTTCGAAGGCAACGACCGACGCTGCTGCATTCAGGATCGGATGGTCATCACTCCAGCCGCCCGCTGCCAGCGAGACGTTCAGATGCACGCCTCCTTGTTCAGTGAACTTAAATGCATTGGACAACAGATTCTTGAGCACCTGCTGCAACCTCTTCGAATCGGTAACGAGGCTTCGGGACAGGTGGGGATCGGAGTGCACTTCGAATCCAAGCCGCCGATTTTCTGCTTCGTGACGGAAGGGGCGAGCGACCATATCCAGCAGGCTCGCAAAGAACACTTCCTCCGCTTCGACCGACACGGTTCCGGATTCGATCTTCGACAGATCAAGAATGTCGCTGATCAAGTTCAGCAGATCCGTTCCCGCACCATGAATTGTTCGAGCGAACTCGACCTGCTTCGGAGTCAAGTTGCCATCGGGATTGTCGGTGAGTTGTTGGCCTAGCACCAGGATGCTGTTCAACGGCGTGCGCAACTCGTGAGACATGTTTGCCAGAAATTCAGATTTGTACTTGGACGTCAAGGCAAGTTCTTTGGCCTTTTCTTCTAACGCACCACGTGCCTGTTCGATTTCCTGATTCTTGCGCTCCACTTCGACGTTCTGCTCGGCAAGCTGTTGGGCTTTTTGTGCGAGCTGTTCGTTAGTCTGCTGCAATTCTCGTTGCTGCGTTTGCAGCTCAGTGGCCAACTGCTGCGACTGTTTCAACAGGCCTTCCGTCTGCATCGTGGCCTCAATGCTGTTCAACACAATGCCGATACTGGCGGTCAGTTGTTCAAGAAAAGCCAGATGCGAAGCGGTGAAGTTGCTCAGCGATGCGAGCTCAATAACGGCCTTGACGTGGTCCTCGAAGAGCACAGGCAGGACGATGACGCTGCGGGGCACAGCCTCAAACAAGCCTGAACGGATGGAAACGGTATTGTGCGGCAAGTCGCTGATCAACATGCGTTTCTTTTCGGCCGCGCATTGTCCGATAAGACCCTCGCCCACCTTTATGCGCCGCAGATGGCCGTCGTGTCCATCGGCTGCGAAGGCGGAAAGCAAAACCATACCAGCCGATTCTTCGGTCTCCATCTGATAGATCACGCCCTGCTGTGCACTAACAAGGGGCGCCAACTCAGAGAGCAGCTTTTGTCCCACGGTGGTGAGGTCGCGCTGGCCTTGCAACATGCTGGTGAAGCGCGCAAGGTTTGTCTTGAGCCAATCCTGCTCGGTGTTGCGGTCCGTGGTGAGCCGCAGGTTGTCGATCATGGTGT
>Ga0070762_10001758_pt1 | contig 10109 bp, 8 predicted proteins | sample HubBroMetageREF2_FD_66726 | JGI IMG/M metagenome (GOLD analysis project Ga0070762, IMG submission 66726) | Reference soil microbial communities from the Hubbard Brook experimental Forest, New Hampshire, USA - Hubbard Brook CCASE Soil... | ecosystem: Environmental > Terrestrial > Soil > Temperate... | reverse complement strand
GAGCTGGGTGTACGGACGGCCGCCGATCGTCGCGGTGCCGGCGGTCGGGGCGATCAGCCCGAGGGTCATCCGCAACGTGGTGGTCTTGCCCGCGCCGTTGGGCCCGAGGAAGCCGGTCACCCGGCCAGGCTCGACCGTGAACGACAGGTGATCCACGGCCACCTTGTCGCCGAATCTCTTCGTCAGCTCATGCGCTTCGATAAGCCCAGGGGCCTCGGCCACGTTCTTCTCCCCGTACCGAGCGGCGCCCGCCGCTCGGGCGCTCCGCCTGTTACCCGCCCCAGCATGCCCTCTCACGCGTACTAACGCAAACTCCCTCACCCCCTGAGATTAGGCGCGCCGCAGCGGTCCCCCCGCGGCCACAGCGGTCCTCCCTAGAGGGCGCAGCGGTCCTCCCCGCGGCCGCAGTGGTCCTCTCCGCGGCCGCCCGGGTAATGCCCAGCGTCCACTCGGCTGGCGGCCGTGTCTCCCCGTCCAGTTCCCGCTGCTGGGTCCGCTTCGACCGACACTGCAGGATTCCGGACCTGCATTCCCCGCCTCAGCCGGTTTGCCGCAGCATAAGAGCAATAGCCGGAACCTGATAACTAATCCCGCATACCGCACGCACGGCAATAGATACGTGTGTTACAGCAGCGCTTGATGGTTCTGCTGTAACTCGCTGTTCAGCGTATTCTGCCCGCCGCGCCCCGGCTCGTAGGTAGTGGTTGCTACAACGCCTACCAAAACCGGTATGCGGTGTAGCATTCACTACCTCCCAAAGCGGCCGCGACCCGGCCCATAGGGCATGGTTGTCACGACGTACCCGATATGGCCATTACGTTGTCACACCCATTGACTCCCAGGCCGCGATGATGGGATCACTCATTTCTCACCAGTCATGAGCGCCTCTGTAGCCACGCACGTGGGGGTCGGGCGCGGACATCGGCGATTGGTCCACACCGTGGCGCCGCGCATTCGCGGAACAACGGCGGGCCATTCCCCAAGTTTTTCCACAGCTGGGTATAATGAGAAGACAGCCACCGGTCTTTTCTGTATCTCCCCGCCGGAACCGGGCGCACCACGGTTTACCAGATCCGGGCGCGCGTCGCCGACACCCTGATCAGGTGCGGGTAGTCGGCCGCGAAGCTGCCCGGCGTCCACCCGTGTGAGTCGATGAGCGACTGGTACTTCTCGACGTAGGCCGGAACGTCGTCGGCCCGGGGCCCGTCCGGGTCAACCCGCGCGGTGCCCTCGAGGATGACGTTGCCGCCGCCTCGCCCATTGCCCTCAAGGTGCAGCGACACCTTCGGATTCCCCTCGATGCTGCGGGTTTTCGGGCCGTCCTTGGACCCATAGATCAGGAACTCCTCGCCGTCCCACAAGAACCAGACCGGCGTCGACTGCGGCTGGCCCGCCCCCGTCACCGTGGTCAGCCAGATGATCGGTTCTTCCCGCAGCCGCCGCGCGGCCTCGGCGTGCTTCGGATTGTCCGGGTTCAGCGTAGACATCAGGTCTCTCCTCTTGCTGTCTGGCAGGCGGGGGTGTAGCCAGGTCTACCACCAAGACACCGGCCATCCCCATATCCGGACCGGGCCGGCCGCGTCTAGCATCGCTGCGTGCGCATAAGCCAGGGCGCCGACCCGCGGGGTAATGAGCGCCTGACCGCCATGACAGGAACGGTGCTGCTGATCCTGTTCATCGCCGAGTGCCTGACCCTGCTGAACCTGGGCGGCTACCTAACCGTGCACGTCTTCCTCGGCATGCTGCTGCTTGGTCCTGTCAGCCTGAAGATCGGCTCCACGCTGTGGCGTTTCACCCGGTACTACACCGGTTCCGAGCCCTACGTGCGGAAGGGCACGCCGACTCCGCTGCAGCGCGTGACCGGACCTCTTGTCATCCTGACCACCCTGGCCGTCCTCGGCACCGGCGTCGCCCTGGTCATCGAGGGACCTCAGGACGGGCAGTGGCATCACCTGCACCGTGAGGCGTTCCTGATCTGGCTGCCGGTGATCGTCATCCACGTGCTGTCCCACGTCGCGGAGCTGCCCAGGCTGCTGTCCAGCCGGCCCGCCGACCGCGCCCGCGAACTGCTGGCGGCCCGGGTCACCCGCTGGCTGCTGCTGTCTGGCTCGCTGGTGGCAGGCCTGGTCCTGGCGCTGCTGACGTACCACCTGGCGTACGGCTTCGGCGGCTAGGGTAAGTCAGGCGCGACCAGGTCAGCGCCGTGTCGATGCCCTGAATAACACCTTCAGGCAGTTAGGTGATGCTATGGTCCTCTAGCCACATTGGCCTGAATTGCTACCTATACGGGGAGTGGCTATGGCTCTGGCTTCGGGGGCAAGGATGCTGGCTGCGGCCGCGCTCGGCGCGGCCGTTTTCACGATCGCCCCGGCCAGCCCGATGGGGGCCGTGCTGCGGCCCGCCGAACAGGCCCAGGCCGGCGTGTTCGTCAGGCCGGGGACGGTGAACCTGCGGCGCGAGCGGCGGCAGGGCCCGTCGAACACCGCGCAATGCCAGCAGTCCCTGCAGATCTCCTGCTACAACCCGGCCCAGGTCCAGCAGGCGTACAGCCTGCCCGCGCTGTACGCCAAGGGGGTCAACGGCAAGGGCGCGACAATCGTCATCGTCGACCCCTACGGCTCCCCGACGATCGGCCGCGACCTGAGCACGTTCGACAGCGAGGAGAGCCTGCCCGCCGCGCCCTCGCTGCGGATCATCAAGCCCGCGGGCAAGGTCCCCAGCTTCAACCCGAACAACTCGGACATCGTCGGATGGGCCACCGAGACGACGCTCGACGTCGAGTGGGCCCACGTGATCGCGCCGGGCGCCAGGATCCTGCTGGTGGAGACGCCGGGAGCGAAGAGCAACGGTGGCGTCAGCATGGCGCAGATCGTCACGGCGGAGAAGTACGTGATCGGGCACCATCTCGGCGACGTGATCAGCCAGAGCTTCGTCGCAACCGAGCAGGCCGTCGGGTCCGCGACGATCGAGTCGCTGCGCGGCGCCTACACCGAGGCCTACTCCGACCACGTAACGGTGGTGACCGGCTCGGGTGACAGCGGTGCGGCCGGCTACGAGTCCAACCAGTCGACCTACTACACCTACCCGGTGACGATGTGGCCCGCCAGCGACCCGCTGGTGACAGCCGTCGGCGGCACCCGGCTCAACCTGGACGGCAACGGCAACCGCGGCTCCGCCGACACCGTGTGGAACGACACCTACAACAAGGCGACGAACCAGCTGGTGAACGGCAACGCCGGACCGGGCCCGCTGGCCAGCGGCGGCGGCAAGTCGGTCGTCTTCGGCCGGCCCACGTACCAGAACGGCGTGGCCGGCATCGTCGGGGACCACCGCGGCGTGCCCGACATCTCGATGAGCGCCGCCTGCAGCGGGGCGGTCAACGTCTACCAGAGCTTCGGCGGCCAGCAGGCCGGCTGGTACGCGCTGTGCGGTACCAGCGAGGCGGCCCCCCTGTTCGCCGGCATCGTGGCGCTCGCCGACCAGATGGCCGGCCACCCGCTCGGCCTGATCAACCCGGCCATGTACAAGATGGCGGCCGAGCACCTGCCCGGCCTCGTCCGCGTCACCTCGGGAAACAACACGGTGACCTTCCGCCAGAGCGGCCGCAGCCACACGGTGCACGGCTACAGCGCCGAGCCCCACTACAACCTGGCCACCGGCCTCGGCACCATCAACGCCGCCTACTTCGTCCCCGAACTCGCCCGCCTCGCCTAGCCATCTAGCGCAGGGCGGCCGTCAGGGAGCCGTGGTCGACGGGTGATCGCCCTGGCTAATGGCGGGCTAGTGGCGCGGCTCGATTGCTGGGCGGCGATGGTTCCACGTAGGGACGCGGCCAGCCCCGGCCGAGCATCATGAGCCCGCCCACCAGCCAGAATATGAAATAGAGGACGGCAGCCGTGACGGCCACCGCCCCGACGGTGGTATGACCGGGCATGCCAGCGACCGTAAGAAAGGCCGGCATGATGATCCCGTATACGCCCCACGCGGCTGTCTTTCCCGCCCGCCCAAGCGCCGGGGCGGGTTTGCGCAGCGGCGGGGCTGAGGCCAGCCCCGCCGGGATGTCAGCGGTGATCGCGGCGAGCTCCGCGTAAGTCCGTGACGCGAACGTCTGGCCGATCCGCGCGTCAAACTCGTCCTTGGTCAGCCGGCCCTGCACGAAAGTGACCTTGAGCGTGTCGATGACCTGCTCGCGGTCGGCGTGCGACGCCCGCAGGTGGCCGCGGCGCGCCGCAGCTCCTGCTATCTCGCCTCCGGGCTCTGCCATCACCGGTGCCTCCCCACGACAGTGAAAGCGTAACCCGGAAGCCCTCTGGCGGCCATCTCGGCGAGACCAGCTCTGCCCCCAACCGCCCGGGCAACGGCAGCTTCCCGCCCAGCGGCACGCCGACCCAGCTGCCGGAAGCGCGTTTCGCGGAGACGAACCACTGCCCGTTCGGGATAATGGGGTTTTTCTAGGAGGAAACGGGATGGCTGAGCCGGATTATCAGGCCTGGGCGGCGGCGGGATTCGGTGCGCTGCACAAGTGGTACGAGACGTCGACCGGGCTGTGGCAGAGCACGGGCTGGTGGAACGCGGCCAACGCGCTGACGGCCGTGGCCAGGTATACGCGGTGCACCGGGGACCGGACCTACGAGGGGATCATCCAGACGACGTTCACGGCCGCCCAGCGGCAGCACGCCAACTTCATCAACAACTACTACGACGACAACGGGTGGTGGGCGCTGGCCTGGATCGAGGCGTACGACCTGACTCAGGAAAGCCGCTACCTGCAGGCGGCTCAGACCATCTTCACCGCCAACACGGCGGCCTGGGATCCCGTCTGCGGCGGCGGCCTGTGGTGGAACACGGCCAAGAACTACAAGAACGCGATCGTCAACGAGCTGTTCCTCACCCTCGCCGCCCGGCTGCATCAGCGCACGCCGAACGACCAGACCTACCTGAACTGGGCGCTGAAGGAGTGGGAGTGGTTCAGCTCGAGCGGCCTGATCGGGCCGCACGGCATGGTCAACGACGGGCTCACCGCGGCCTGCGCCAACAACGGCGGCACCACGTGGACCTATAACCAGGGCGTGATCCTCGGCGGGCTCGCCGCCCTGTACCAGATCACCGGCGACAACGCCTACCTGCAGCAAGGGGAGTCCATCGCCGCTGCGACGCTGAGCAACCTGACCACCCCGAAGACGGCGAAGGTCTCCGGCATCCTCACCGAGCCGTGCGAGACGGCCCAGGGAGGATGCAACGGCGACCAGGTCCAGTTCAAGGGGATCTTCGCCCGCAACCTGTACGACTTCTACCTGCAGAACCGCGAGCTGGCCTACGGCACGTTCATTCTGGCCAACGCGACCTCGGTGTGGAACAACAGCAAGAACGCCGCGCACCAGTTCGGCATGCGCTGGACGGGACCGTTCGACCGGGCCGACGCCGGCCGGCAGGGCTCGGCCCTCGACGTCCTCAACGCCGCCGTCGCCCTCACCGCCAGCCCGGCCCAGCCGTAGCCCCGTGCCGTAACGCCGTGCCGTAACGCAGTGCCGTAACGCCATCAAGAAGACGCGGTTACCCCGCGAGCGGCCAGCACCGCCGTCTCGGTCGGCTGCACCGCGGCGGCGGCGGGCTTGTCGGCCAGGATGGCCTCGCCCTTGACCAGCCACGAGAAACCGAACGACATGATGGCCAGGGCCTCGAACCAGAACAGCCACGGCGTGACCTGCTTCACCGAAGGCGGCCAGAAGTTCTGCATGAGGGCCAGCACCACGCCGACCAGGATCGCCCAGGCGCAGCCGGAGTAGATCCGGTTCCTGATCATCTTCCTGGACCCCGGTGCCCGCTGGCCGCCCCGCGGAACGGAGTACCTGAACAGCAGCGCCAGCCCCATCCGCTTGAGGTCCTGCACCCAGCCGCCTCCGGCGTCCTTATCGGTACTGGTGAACTGCAGCGCCATCAGGGCCTGCGCGGTCAGGGCCACCCCGGCGAAAACCGGGTGGACGCTGCCCACCCAGGCAGGGCTGAAGGACGGGGACGAGGTCGGGAAGAAAGCGACCCCGATGGCCGCGCCTCCTGCGACGTTCGTGACCCTGGAGTCCATGCTGTCGTATCCGTTGTACGTGATCAGGAACATGCCAAGCACGCACAGCGCGGCCACGAGGACGTTCCGCATCGGCGAGTAGTAGTAGCCGCTCACCGAGGACGGTATCGCGCTGCCGAGGACGATCACCCCGGCGCCCAGGCCCAGCGGCAGCAGGATCGCGATGCATCCCACCGTCTTGCGCAGGTTCAGGTACGAGATGACGTAGCTGCTTGGTTCGGTTCGCGTGTTCATTTCAAAACCCCTCCGTTTCCCCCTTTACTCGGCACGGAGGAGGCAGAACCCGCTCAGATACATCAGGTCCGGGGGCAGCCGGCGGGCGAGCGCGAAGCGCGCGCTCTAAGCTCGTCATATGGCCAGGTACTTCGACATCCATCCGGCCAACCCGCAGCGGCGCGCGATCGTCCAGATCGCCGATATCGTGCGAGATGGCGGCGTGATCGCCTACCCGACTGACTCCTGCTACGCGCTGGGCTGCCAGCTCGGCAGCAAGGACGGCATGACAAGGATCAGGTCGATCCGCGGCCTTGACGACCGGCATCACCTGACGCTGGTCTGCCAGGACTTCGCCCAGCTCGGCCAGTTCGCCTACGTTGCCAACCCGGTGTTCCGCGCCATCAAGGCGGCGACCCCGGGCAGCTACACGTTCATCCTGCCCGCGACCAGGGAAGTGCCGCGCAGGCTGCAGCACCCGGGAAAGAAGACCGTCGGGGTGCGGATCCCGCGCCACGTGGTAGCCCAGGCGCTGCTCGCCGAACTCGGCGAGCCGCTCGTCTCGAGCACCCTGCTGCTGCCGGGCCAGGACGAGCCCATGACCCACGGGTGGCAGATCGCCGAGGAACTCGACCATTCCGTGGACGCGGTGATCGACTCCGGTGATTGCGGCACCGAGCCGACAACCGTGATCGACTTCTCCCAGCCAGAGCCTGAGATCGTCCGCCGCGGCGCAGGCGACACGGCCAGTTTCGAGTGAGCCACGGCCCCTGCGCGGGCCGGGCCGGCGCTCGGGCCGGCCCGGCTCCCGGGTCATGACTTGCAGAAGGCGATCTGGTCATAGATCGGATCGGGGTCGCCCACACCGTCGGTGAGCAGCACGTCAACCTGCAGCGTGAGAATGTACGCACAGCTGGGCAGGCCGGCGACGCTGTAAGGCACCGAGCCGTGCAGGTCGACGGGCACGGGCGGCGCCGGCGACGCCAGAACCGTGTTACCGGAGATCCCGTTGCCCTTTATGGTGATGCTCGCGCCGCCGAGGTTCGGATGGGCCGCGGTGTAGAGCACGCTGATCGCACCGGACCGGATTTCCCCGCAGATGTCTGTCACCAGTTCCTGGACGCCGATCTCGCACACCGCGAGATCGCCCGAGGTGGTCGCGTACGCCTGCTTGACGTTGTTGTACAGCGTGTTGTTGACCGCGATGTGGGTGCAGGTGCCGCCGTCGGACCCGTCGGTCGTCTGGCCCACGGTGCGCAGGCGCATCCGGATGCCGAAGTACGCGTTGAGCGCCATCACCGTCTGCCCGGCCGCTATGGACCCGGCCACGGCCTGATTGACGACCGGGATCGAGGTGGCCGCGCCGGCGGCGCCGGCGGCGCCTACCCGGAACGTCTCGCCGCCGACGCTGATGCCGATGCCGCCCGGGACGGGCGCGGCGAGCGGGCCGACAGGAACGGCGGTCACTGGGCCCGGGCCGATACCCGCGCTGGTGGTGCCCAGGTTGCTGCCGGGAACCGGCGCGACGTTCGGCGCGCCGCCGGCGGTCACGCCGGTCTCGTCGGTAGCCGGCCAGGGCTGCAGGAGCGTGCCATCCGCGGTGTCGATGACCGCCAGGGTGGTGCCCGGGACGAACTCGAGCACTCCCGGGGGGACCGGCAGTCCGGGAGCAGGCGGCGCCGGGAACGGCGGGAGCAGCGGCGGCACGGTGACCCAGCCGTCGGGGCTCGGAATGATGTTGTACGAGGTGGCGCTGGTGGGGCCGTTGACCCAGACCTCCGTTATGAACGGCGCGGCCGACGTGATGAACTGGCCGATGTTCGTGGCGAGGATCTTGCCGCCTGGCACCGCCGTCCACGGGCCGGTCGGGTTGCCGTTGACGTCGGTCGGCGCGGTCTCGAATCTGTACTGGATCTGCGGCGCGCCGGATACCAGGGCGATCCCGCCGTTGAGCATCAGGTCCGCGTAGAAGGCACGGCCGTCGGCGGTGGTGAGCCCGTTCCCGCCGGGCCCGCTGGCGACGTCGAACTCGTAGAACAGGTTGCCGATCTTGGTAAAGACGGCGACCGAGGACGGCGGGCAGACGCACACGCAGAATCGGTGGCACGCCAGCTCGCAGATCCAGTGGCAGAGCTGGATGCAGTACGGGGTGAGCTTGAGCTCGTCGAGCAGTTCCCGCCAGGGACCCGGTGCGGGAGGCGACGCCATCACCGCCGCGATCAGCCGCTCCGCGTTGCCCGGAGTATCCGCAAGTCGCGCGGCTACCTGGGCGAACTGGAACGCCTCGGTGAGGCCGACGGGGCCGGCCTCGGACGGTAGCGGGCAGAGTTCGAGGCATACCCGCAGGCACCGCCAGGCGCAGATCCACCGGCAGATCAGCTCGCACTGGCCGTTGACCAGGCCCGCCGAGGAAGTCGCCGCACCTAGCCGCTCGCAGTCCGCGCTTTCGGCGGCCGCGACGGCCTCGGCGAATGCCTGCTTGTCGGCGACCAGCCTGGAGATCGCCTGGCCCGCGGTCATCAGCGCTTCTGCCAGGTCACCCAGGCCGGGGTCGGCCGGCGTAGGCACGCATACCACCCGGCACACCAGCTCGCAGCGCACCATGCAGACCCAGTGGCAGAGCAGATGGCAGAAGGGGCCGATCTCCAGTTCATCGACCAGGGCACGGAAGGCCTCGGGGTCGCGGTCGCTGACCGCGCTGGCTACCCGCTCGGCCAGTTCCCTGGTGGTGCTGACGCGGACCGCCACGGCCGCGAATTCGGCGAGGCTCGGCACCGTTTCCGGTGGCGGGCCGCATAGCTCCAGGCACAGCAGCACGCACTCCTTGCTGCAGAGCCACTCGCAGATCTCCTCGCAGCGCTCGAGCACCTTCGCCTCGGCGAGCAGTCTGCGGAATGAGTCCCGGTCGAAGGCCAGGAATGCATCAAACAAGGCCCGGAATCGATCCTCGTCCTCGGTGAAAGGCGTGATCGCTCGGGCGCTTTCCAGGAATTGCTCAACAAGCTCGCTGTCCATGGTCGCCTCTGGTCCGTAGGTGGTGGCTGGCATCGGCGCCCGGTCCCGGAGTCCCTGGTGCCGTCCTACTACGCCGGTGCGCACCCGGCCGCCGGCTGATACACGCGCCGGGCCGTCTGTACTATCAGCGCATGGCCCGCGACCAGGATCTCGCCGATCGCGCCCGGCGCTGGCCGGCGCGGGGAGCCCGATGACCGCCCGGCTCACCAGGCGTCCGGGCGGTGCCGCCCGGCTGCGGGCTCTGCTGGACTCCGGCCAGATGATCGTCGCGCCCGGGGCGTTCGATCCGCTGTCTGCCCGGCTGGTGGAGGAGGCGGGGTTCCCTGCCGTGTACATGACCGGGTTCGGGACCTCGGCGGCGCTGCTAGGACGGCCGGACGTCGGCCTGCTGACGATGACCGAGATGGTCGGCAACGCCGGACGGATCGCGGCGTGCGTGGACGTGCCGGTCATCGCCGACGCGGATACCGGCTACGGCAACCCCCTGAACGTCATCCGCACCGTCGGTGCCTACGAGGCGGCGGGCGTCGCCGGGATCCACATCGAGGATCAGGTGGCGCCGAAGAAGTGCGGGCACATGGAGGGCAAGCTGGTCATCCCGGCGGAGGAGATGGCGGAGAAGGTCCGGGCGGCGGCCGACGCCCGCTCCCAGCCCGAGTTCGTGATCATCGCGCGGACCGACGCGCGGGCGGTGGAGGGCCTGGACCGGGCCCTGCAGCGCGGCCGGATGTACCGCGAGGCCGGCGCCGACGTGCTGTTCATCGAGGCGCTGACCAGCGAGGCAGAAGCCGAGGAGGCG
>Ga0070762_10001757_pt1 | contig 10110 bp, 10 predicted proteins | sample HubBroMetageREF2_FD_66726 | JGI IMG/M metagenome (GOLD analysis project Ga0070762, IMG submission 66726) | Reference soil microbial communities from the Hubbard Brook experimental Forest, New Hampshire, USA - Hubbard Brook CCASE Soil... | ecosystem: Environmental > Terrestrial > Soil >... | reverse complement strand
AAGATCCCGACTGCAAGGTCGCCGCTGGCATCCATGGCGCAGCTCGTCGGAAAAGAGTAGGGGGCAGAGAGCGTCTTGATCGGCGTCTGCGGGACCTTGTACTCCGTGATTTGGTTCTGTCCCCCGACGTTCCAGAACGTCTTCTTCCCGTAGCCGTAGAGGACGTTCGTGCACCCTTGACCACCGTCACCACTGATTTGCCCGATCTCCTGAACGCTCTTTGGATAGTCGAAGATGCTGGCGTACGTCTCGTAGTAGTTAAAGACGTACTCAAACGTCTTCGACTTCGCGTGCCGGTCTGGAACAATAGTGGCGTAGGTGGGCAGCGGGCTTAGGCGGGCTGCCGTTACAGGCCTCCCATTCACGAACAGCGACCTACCTACGTAGGTCGCATTAAGCGTAGCGGCTGACGGCGGAACCGCCGGGCCGCCACCACAAGCTGATAATACCGCGAGTGCAAATAGTGCACCGGCGTATTTCACGAAACCAGTCGTATTCATTGCGTTACTCCCTCTCCGAGTAGACACGAGTGCGCTTCATTTCTCGACCGAAACGGCGTTGCGCTGCGACGATCGTAAGCGCGAAGCGCGCTAAGACCCTGAGCGAGCCTCCCCCAAGCCGAACCGATGAGCGGCTAACGACGTTCGCCGCTGCCGTCAGCTATCCCAGCGAAGTAAGCGTCCACGCTTCCGGAGCCCTTCCAAAATTGACCCCCAGCGCAATGCATTGTCGACCATATGGTGTCCTTATGAGGCGCCACCGTTCCGGCCATCACGCCAGGGGCCGGCCGGCGTATCCCCGCTTCACAGTGTCCTTTTTCGCTCTCGAACCAGCTTATTTATCCATCCGGTGGTGGCAAACTTCGAAGCGGTTGCCCAACGGGTCTTCGAAGAAGACCGCGTAGAACGTTGGGTGGTGCTGCTCGAAATAGGCAGGACCTTCGACATTCCGAGCACCGTGTTCGCGGACGACGCGCGCGACCTCGTCGACGAAAGCTCTAGTGGGCGCCGCAAACGCGACGCGCGTTGCCGTTGGGCGTGCCTGAGGATCTTCGAAAACGTTGAAGAAATCCGCACGGACGTCCCCGTAGCGCCGAGTATATCCGTAGCGCGCAACGCGTACGGTCGTGGGCTCGGTGCCAAACAGCGCCATGAGTGCGTCGTAAAAAGGCCGTACGGCCTGCGCATTGCTCACGCGAAAGTCGATGTGGCTAAAGAGCGGGAACGCGTATCGCTCGAAGTAACGTTGCCGCTCTTCACGTAGGTCTTCGTTCGCTCCCAGCTCGTTCAAGGAGGGCACCTCTGGTTAGAATCGTTGTAATAGTACGTACGAATCACGCGTCAGCTTGGGCTAGAATGGAAAGTCGCCTGGTGTCAAGCCCACGTTCGTTTTCAGATCGTTGACCGATTCGTCGAGCACGACCTGTGACCCCGAGTACATGAGTTGGCGTATCGGCCAATGCATTTCCCTTGAAAGATAAAGAATCTGCTCGCTAACGCCGTGGTTCAGCGCCGGATCGGCGACCTTCAGGTCCAACCGTTCCGTTTCGACGCCTTCGATTTTGCCGCCGTCGATCTGCGAGAGCTGTCCAGGAATAGTACCGTAGTCATCAATGACGCCCGGTAGCAGGCCCTCGGGAATCGTGACGCCGCGCAGCGAGACGGCCCTGGGGTCGTTCAGGCCGATCTTGAGGTGGATGCCGGAAAGAATGCCCCCCAGATGGCCGTTCACCTCATCACCGCCAACCCATACGCCGCCCGCGCCTTTGCCATCGCCGTCGAGGATCATCGTTTTGACGTCGTGGGGCTTCATGAACCAATACTCATAGACGCGATCCTGCGTCTGCGTCCCCTTTACTTCATGAACGTGCATGATACACGTGAAGTCCTCGGTACCGGCGAAGGTTCGGTCGAAGGCGGTGATCGCGGGAGCCTCGTTGGCAGCGCTTACTGCGACGCAACTTGCGCCAACGAGCGCGCTAAACATGGACAACGCACGTTTCAATCGACCCATTTATCCTCATCGGCTAAAATGAATAGTTGCTCAAACTTGACTAATTTTAGAATGCGCTTGATGTTAGCAGTCGCGCCGGTCAAGGTAATAGACTGTTCCTTGAAGCGGAGTCGCAGACCCGCTAGTAAATGCAAGAACGTCGAGTCGATGAACGTGACCTTGGTTAGATCTATGATGACCGGACCGTCTGGGGGCAGGCAGCCGAAGAGCGCTGCGATTTGCTCCCTTTGGCTCAGATCGTATTCGCCCTCCAACTCGATGCGGCGAGGAAAATCGCTGCGCAACTGCTGCATCTTCGCCCTTCTACGAAATTAAGAGACAGGTACGCACCCAATCATAACCCTGCCCGAGCGTCCGAGTCCTGAAACGGCGCTGGGAAAGATTCTCCACGAGTTAGGGCGCATCGAGGTTCGACGGACCTCCGGGTGCGACGGGCAAGCGATCGCTGCTTGCGTCGATCGGATGAGCCACGATCCGGCCAGGCACGTGAGCCCGCTGTTGCAACGAAAAATGTGGATGCTAATGTGGATGCTATTGATAAGTACCGACTCATGCCGCCGAGAACTTCATGATGTGTCAGGGAAATGAAGTCGTTCTCGCTGAGACACTCGTCGCGCAGCCGACCGCTGAAACTCTCGTCGAATGTATTTCGAAGCAACTACTCATAGATTCCTCATGCCTCTTTGGTAGTAATGAACCACCATGTCGCGCACTCCGTCGCTCCTCCTGATCCTGCTTCTGGCCTCCGGCATCACGGAACCACTGGCGTTGGCCGAAGGCGCTACGCTCGCCACGACAGAGTTAGCATTGACGCCGTCACTGCCTCCACGCCTTTTGGGACCGATCCTTTCAAGCGGGCGTACCGGTTGGCACTGCGAGGCGGAGCTTGCTGCATCGTCACAGCAACCCAAGGGCGCACGACTACCGAATGAGGTAACAAACTAGCGGCAATGTCGCGCCTGTACGATTCGCACGGTGCTAGTGAACGGCTACGAGCTGCGCTGCGTCTTTCGGTTAGTTTGAAAGGTTTTTCGCTCGTTTGCGGTACTCTCGTTTATCGCCGCGCTCCACAGAATTGGATTTAGAGTTTTCTTACAACTTTCACAGATAATATCGGCCCGGCGATCACTGCAACTTGCTTAAGAGGGACCCGTGAAGTTTAAACGTTTCTTGTCGCTGTTCGGCGCGCTCGTTGGCGCGAGTTGCATCGCAGCAAGCGCCGCCGACAAGGCCACCGTGATCACAGCCTTCGACCGGACGTATGCCGGCGTCACCGACTACACGTGCATTCTACACGTTCACGAAGCGAAGGGAGCGCAAACGCAGGACAGGGTCTATCAGTATTCGTTTATGAATCCACACTACGTAAAAACGCTGATTCTCGATGGCGATGGCAAGGGATCGGGCGGCGTATGGATTGGCGGCGACGACGTGAGCGGCCATTTGGGCGGCATCCTTTCCGGCATCCATCTGAAGATCGGCCTGCACGATCCGCGCGCGGTTTCGCTGCGCGGCGTCACCATTCCCGACGGGCTATTGCCGCGTATCATCGACGATTACGGGACCATCCCCGGAAAGCTCACGCAGACCGACGGCGGTAAAATCGGAGGGATCGAAACTGAGCGTTTGGAGTTGAACGTCGCCGATCCGGCCTCGAACCACGACATCAGCGACCAGATCCTGTACGTTTCGAAGGAGACGCATTGGCCGATCCGGCAAATCATGTATTCAGGATCGCAGATCGTGCTCGACGAATCGGTCGACGACCTCAAGACGAACGTAGGCTTAACGAAAAGCGACTTTCCGTTCTAGTTAAAGGTTATCTGCCCTGGCACTGCGGGCGGCCGAAAACGACGTAGTGCGCGTCGGTCGTCGCTCCGGGCTTATCCAATCCGTACCCGAACGCGTCGAAAAATCTTCCCCCAAGCGACGCCGTTGGATCCTGGCGAATCGACACGTAATCGCCGAAACGCGTCGTTCCGACGTTGCTGTTCGTGGTGATGTAGACCACAAAGTCGCCCCAGAGGCCGACGACGTGGTTCTCGTAGTTGCCTCCGCCGCCGTATTCGAGTGAAAGCCCGACTTCTTGCGTGCATGCATTAGTGGCGAGCGACGGATAGCCGTACGCATAGCTCGGATTCCAGATCTGGACCTGTTGCGTCAAGCTGAAGCTGCTCGGATTGATTTCGACCATCTCCACGTGCGGCTGCGGGAAATTCGAGTTGGTTCCCGCGCTCCAGGCGAACCATACCTGACCACCGGCCACCGTCGCCCCGATGACGCCGTTTCCCGGAAAGCCGCTCAAAAAACTCATCCAATCGTTGCCGTCCGGCGTCGTCGAGGAAAGTGACCCAGTCGGCCACGCGTTGATCGTCACTTCGTTCCATGAATACGAACCGGAACTCTCCGGCCAGGAAAAAACACGGATCTGGTTGTTTTTGTCGTGGCCGGCCCAAAAAACCTCGCTGCCGGTATCCTGGCTTAAATGCGCGCTCCACGCATCAGCGCTATCGGACGGCTTTGTGTAGTTAAAGCTTAACGAAGCACCGCTTTGGATCTGGGAGAGCGGAATCCGCACGATCTCGCGGCCGCTGTTGCAACCTGGCGGACTGCCCTTCCAACAAGCGTCCCAATCGATGTAGAGATAATTCGTGCCGACCGCAAGATCGGGGTAGTCGTATCCGGTTCCGCTCGGTTCCGAAAACAGCGTCGGCGGCAAATCCCAATACGTCCACGACAAACCGCTGCCGCTCTTGATCTGCGCGGGACTTGCGGTCGCCAAGCGCATGCCGTCGGTGTTATTTCCCTGCATCAGCCAAACGAAGCGATCGATGCTAGGAATGTACTGTACGACTTGATCGCAACACGTTCCGAGCGGCGAGTTTTGGAAGATCGACGAAGGCTTCAGTTGTGTGAAGCTGCCTCCCGTCGAGTACGAGCCGTACGTGTTCGCGGTCATAAACGTTACGCCGCCGCCCGTCGCGCCACTCGGCTCATCTGGAAAGCCCCCAGAAAAACCGTTGCTTTGATTGACGTTAAATGATATGCCTTTAGGGTCGCCGGTCGGTGCCGGCTGTGGCTTCGATGCCGGTTTCGATGGCGGGAGGTACGTTGCGTTGGGCACTACTGGAACGCTCCACCTCGATCCGTTTTCCTCTCCACCGACGCTGGGCGTTTGAATCGGATAGACAGCTCCCGTGCCTGTCTTATGCGCTGGCGCCGTCGCGGAGCTTGCGGCACGTGACCCCGGCGACGCAACCGGGATGCGAACCAGTCCACCCAACGTAAAACTCTCGGACGCCGCCGAGCCGAACTGCACCTTTCCGCGAACCGAGAGCTTGTAGGTTTCCCCGGGCTGCAATCCCGTTTTCGTCAGGATCGCGTTGACGGGCACGCCTGCGCCCGCGCGAATCGTACCGACCGCGATGGGCGCGCTCGGAGTCAGCGTCGCGCCGCCCGCATCGATCGCATCGACCTCGACGGCGGAAGCGTTGACGTTCCCGGTATTTTGCAACGTCACTGCAAAGAGCGCATTGCTCGCTTGGAGCGCGATCCCCGCACCGCCGAGCTCCAGTTTGCCGGTCTGCGAAGGCCCTTTATTCCAGCACGCCGCCAGCGTGAGGGTGCCGATTAGGAAAACCGCCGTCGGGATCCGTTTGGGAAGTCTTTCGATGAAGTCCACGATTCTCACCCCTTTATTACGCGAGGGATCTGTCAAATGGAACTCGAGATCCGTGATTTCCAGCCGCTCGTAGTTCAGCCCTTCGGTAAGCACTTAGAGTCGAACGATGGATTTCAAACGATGGATAGACCCGGGTAAGGAGTATAGAATACTTTGGCGCCTCCGATTGAGACGCGTCCAACGGCAACGGCGAACCTCAGGACGATTTCCGAAGTCGGTTAAGGTGTTTACGATCCGTACACGTGTGAACGGTTAGGGCGCAGATTCCCGCAACTCTGAGCGAGTGGAGCCGCTTATTTTTTTGGCCGTTTCTAGATGCCGCGTATTTCCGGATATGCGCGCTAGCAATGCGTACGCACGCGCCAGTTCCGGACGATGGCTGCCGGTCGAAAATACCGCGATCGCGCTGCGTATCGCGGTCAGGGCGCCACGCCGATCTCCCATTGCCAAGAGAGCATCGGCTTGGGATCGCAATGAGGTTCCGATCAGGCGCGCTTTGCCGAGCTGCGAATAGACCTCCGCGGCTGACCTCGACTCGTCGAGAGCATCTCCAAAACGTCGCGCGGCAAGGTGATCGGTGGCGCTCGTTCGGAGCAACGAAGCTTGGAGCGATGCATTCCCCGCGGCTAAGCTCGACGCTTCGTCGAGCAGGTGCCGGGCCCGGTCGTGATCGCGTAAGTCGACGTGCGCGCCGGCCAGTTCGATCAGGAGCGAGGCTAAGGTCTTGCGATTGCCGAGGGCCCGAGTAACGTCCAGGCGTGTGCTCAGTATGGCGATTGCCTTGGCCGAGTCACGCCAAAGGCGATAAATCGACGCCAGGCTCACCGCAGCCATAATCGCGGAGATCGACAAGCCGGCACCCTGAGCGACCCGCATCACTTGAGTGATCGCCGCCACGGCAGCGCGAAGATCGTTTTCGCAAAAAAGACTAGCGAGATGCTCCGCATAAAGCGCGTCGCACTGCGCATCCGCGTCCACCACGTGCTGGCGCGTTTCTCGGATTTCGGCAACCGCAGCCCCGATTCGAGGCAGGTCGCCTGTAAAACATGCGGCCAGCGCTCGGAGGGAAAGCGCTTTGACGAGAACAGCGGCGGCCGCCGGGTCGTAGTGCGCGCAGTTCGCTCGACGCACCAAGGAGATCGATTGCTCCGTCAGCTGGGCCACGAGCGGCTCGGCCTTGGCGCTCTCCTCAACGAGGAGTGCGCGCGTCAAAGCGATTTCCGCATCGAAGACCAGTTCGTGCCGCGATGCCGAAGCGGCATGCCGCAGTGCGATTTCTAGGCTTTCGTCGGCGCGCGCCAACGACGCATTGCGCGCGTGCAGCTCCGCGAGGCGAAGGAAAAGACGTGCGCGCTCTATGGGATCGAGATGCTCTGCGGCGCGCCGTTCCAGGACCTCAGCGGCGACCTTATAGGCTCCGTTCTCTTCCAGCACACGGCTCGTCTTTACGAGCTGATCGACGGAATCGATCGTTTCAAGGACAATCTCAGCACGCTTGTCCGGTGGGTTGAGCAAAAGCACGGCAAGCTTTCCGAGAATGCGACGGCGCTGCCGATAGAGGTGCCGCTTGGAAATTCCCATCTCGCCGGCGATGTGCTCGGCGCTGTCGCAATCGATTTCGCAGCGTTGGATAATGCAGCGCTCGCGGGTCGAAAGCTGACGGAGTGCTCCGTCAATCAGTGATTCAAGGACGTCGCGCGGTTGGCGATCGTTGGAGGAGCGCTTAAGGAGAGTTTGCGCGAGAGGGTTGAGCCGCAAGCGCCGAGGCGTTGCAGAGTTTCTGAGGAGCTCGCGGCACTGCGTGGCCATGGTCGCTGAGCCAGTTGCTTCCTCGGTCGCCTTTGGCGGGGCTCTCACGTACGCGAGTTGCGGCGGCAGGCGTCGATCTCCCTTGAGGCTTATCGCATCAACGAGGTCACTCCGGTGACCTTCCCCGCTGGCACGGCCGCTTCTATACTTTGCGATATGCACACGACCAGAGGAGAGAAATTATGACAATGAGCCCGAGCCTGTTGCCGCGGCTTCTCGCCGTCGCCGTTGCGATAGCGTTCCTAACGGCCTGCAGCGGCGGCACACCGTCATCGAGCACTTCGTTTTATCCCGAAGCTGGGCCGCTGCGCAGCATCCAAAAACCGCCGGCCGCCGCTGGGCTTATCAATCCGCACGGGAATCGAGAGCGTTCGTGGATGTCACCGGAAGCCAAGCGAACCGACCTGGTCTATCTTTCCGAATACAACGGCTCCGACGTGTACGTCTACTCGTATCCGAAGGGCAAGCTAGTCGGCACGCTAACGGGCTTTGCCTATCCATACGGTCTCTGTAGCGACAAAGCGGGCAATGTATTTATTCCCAATCAAAACGACTCGAACATTTTCGAATACGCGCACGGTGGAACGAGCCCAATCGCTACGCTGAGCGATCCGTACGGATATCCTCTTGGCTGCGCGGTCGATCCGACGAGCGGAGACCTTGCGATAACGAACTATCCGAACTACTCTAACGGGGGCAACATCGCAATCTATCCAGGCGCCTCTGGGACACCGACGGATTATTCGACGGGATACTATCCGTACGAACCCTATTTTTGCGACTACGACGATATGGGGAATCTTTTCGTCGACGGCTACACCCCAAGCAGCCAATTCAGTTTCGGCGAACTCGCGAAGGGCAGCCAAACGTTCACCACCATCTCGCTGCCACAGTCGTTCGACGGGCCGGGTGGAGTGCAATGGGATGGCAAGCGTCTCGCGATCGGGTCGAGGTACGGCGGGGCCATTTATCAGTTCAAATTCAAAGGGTCGACGCCGAAGGAAGTTGGGTCCACGACGCTAGAGGGTGGCAATGGCACGATTAACCAATTCGCAATCGACAAGGACAAGGTGGTCGGGCCGGACTGGAACATTGTTGGCGTCTGGCCCTACCCGGCTGGCGGCAACCCGACGACGATCTTCAACAGTTACGTCTTCGTAATGGGAACGACGATCAGCAGAAAATAGGGTCTGATACGAAGACGGGCGGGCCTTTTCCACGACGCGAGGCCCGCCCGTCACGATCCGGAGAAGTCTCTTCGTCTCCAGCAGCTAGCGGCGCCATTTGCCAGGTCCAGCGTTCGCGAGCGGGATTTCCAGAAGCCGCGCGCGATAGTCCCGTTGTAGCCATGTGCGATATCCGACGTATCGCCTGTTAGGAGCCGCCGGGGTGGACCGCGCCGCTCTTTTGGTCCTAGGGGTTTGCAAAGGCAGCGACGCATTGCGCGCCCAGTTGCAAAAGCTCGCAGAAGCGTAGACGCTTGCTCCGCTGGGATAGTTGATAGTGGGGGCGAACGTCATGAACCCCTCGTAAAGGAGCAACGAAATGAATACGACTGGTTTCGTGAAATACGCCGGTGCGCTGGTTGCGCTCGCGATATTATCAGCTTGTGGCGGCGCCCTTCGACAAGCTCAGGGTGACATGGCGGTCGCGCCGTCAACCGTTGCGCCCAATGGCACCTACGTCGGTAGCACGCTCTCAGCGAACGGAAGGCCGGTGACGGCGGCGCGCCTAAGCCCGCTGGCCCGTTACGCTGCCATTCTTCCTGACCGGCACGCGAAGTCGAAGACCTTTGAATACATATTTAACGAGTATGGCACGTACGCCAGCATTTTCGACTATCCGAAGAGCGATCAGCAGATCGGTTCAATCGGTGGCGATGGTGGTCAAGGGTGCACGAACGCCCTCTACGGCTATGGGAAGAACATCATCTGGAACGTCGGGGGCCCCGATCAGATCACGGAGTACAAGGTCCCTAAGACGCCGATCAAGACGCTCTCTGTCCCCAACTCTTTTCCGACCAGCTGCGCCATGGATACGAGCGGTGATCTTGCAGTCGGAGTCTATGACGGGACGGCGAGTGTCAGTGGCGGCGACGTCGTCATCTTCAAGAACGCGAGCGGGTCGGGTACCGTTTACACCACACCGTTGGACGAAGAGTTCTTCGATGGCTACGACAACCAGGGTAATCTCTTCGCCGACGGCTTTACCGGCTACCGCTCGGGCTTCGCGCTCGTCGAACTTCCGAAGGGCAGCAGTAAATTCGAAACAATCAAGACGAGCAATACGGTGCAATTCCCCGGGTCAGTGCAGTGGGACGGTACCCACCTCACGGTCTTCGATCAGGATGCGAACCAGACGTATCAATACACCGTCAGCGGAACGACGGCGACGTTGAAGGGTACTGTATCGTTCTCGGGTTCCAGCGACTGCGCGCAGACCTGGATCGTTCAGGGCCTCGTATATTGCGCGGACGCCGGTAATAACGACGGCGAGGTTTACAACTACCCGGCTGGCGGTTCACCGATTGCGCTTCTTACGGGCAATTTCGACTTACCGCTCGGCGTGACCGCAGCTAAGAAGTAATCCGCCTACTTGGAGCCGCC
>Ga0070762_10001756_pt1 | contig 10110 bp, 7 predicted proteins | sample HubBroMetageREF2_FD_66726 | JGI IMG/M metagenome (GOLD analysis project Ga0070762, IMG submission 66726) | Reference soil microbial communities from the Hubbard Brook experimental Forest, New Hampshire, USA - Hubbard Brook CCASE Soil... | ecosystem: Environmental > Terrestrial > Soil > Temperate... | reverse complement strand
GCATTCCAGGCCTTGGCCAATATCACGCAGCAACACCTGCCCAACGATTCCGCGACCTGGCGAAACTGGTACCAAACGTCACTGGCCACTGATCACTGACCACTGGCCACTGACCACTGACCACTGGCCACTGTTCTTTCACTCTGCCATCTTCGCAAGATGCAGATCGAAACCGGTCTTAGGCAACAGCGACGTCAGCGCGAACGCCTTGAACCCATCCCCGTTAGCTTCGGTGTGACGATAGATTCCCGGTTCGATCTCAATCGTCTCTCTCCGTCCTTCCGTGTCCGCGAGAAAAGCCTCCGCCTGTGCCGAACTCACTTCTCCACCTTTCGCGCGGCTCACCACTGCTTCTGAAGCATAGGATCGCACCAGCTTCGGCCAGTATCGTTCCAGCAGATCCATGCTCGCGAACACATCGGCCCAAATAATGCGCCCATTCACCGCGACCACCACCCCCACCGCCTTGCGATCGCGCAGTTGCTTGATCAGACTTTCATAGTTCTGTTGAATCGGCGCGGCAATCTCATCCACCTTCTCTTTCACGTCTTTGTTCTCCATCACCCGCGCGTATGAACTGGTGGATTGGATTTCCAGCGTCGGCGTGCTTGAGGTAACGCCTCCTACAGTTGCCACTTCCACCGCCACTGCCTGCTGTTGCTTTCGCACCTCCGCCCAAACCTCGGCTTGATCTTTATCGCCCATGGCTTTGGCGCGCACCGAGGGCTGGGCCATGAGCGTGCCGCTAGCTGCTCCGCCAGTTGCGCTTCCGTACGTCGCTCCAGATGTCCCGAAGTGCTCGCTGCTCGCGACCCACCGTCCCGGCTCCACGCAAAACACACTAAGATCCACGGGATCGCTTTCCGCCGGCACAATACGATCCTTCCCGATCACCCGGTCCTGCTTGCCTCCGGTAACAATCTCGCCCGCCAACAGCAGCAGCGGACGTTTCGCGTTGTTGATCAGCACCAACCGGTTCACTTCGGCGTTCTGCACTTGCACGGCTGGGGTGGTGGTCCGCCGTCGCATCAGCCCGTGCACATTCCCATATTCCGTAACAACCACTTCTCCGGATCGCAACCCTTCATCCAGCGTAAGGAATTCGCTCGTCGCGTAAGACCTGCCAGCCACCACCGGAAACACCGTCAGACTTCCATGCCGGATCGGCTCCAGCACTTTGTAGCCGGAAGCAGAAGACTCCTCCCCGGCATGAACCGGCCGCAGATCCAGGCAAACCATCCCGGCCACCACCACCAACGCCATCACCACCGCAAATAATCTTGGACGCATATCTCCCCCTTTGGCCGGCAGGCGCGCCCCGCCTCAGGAGGGCCGAAATACCACCACGGGGCGCGCCAACAGGCCTGCTCCGCCCATCTCGACTGCGTCCCAAGAACGAAAAAGAACTTTGGCCTTGCGGCCTAAATTAATCTTCCAAGCGTCTAATGTATTGGTAGCATCGGGTCAGCAGTCGTCGTAGTCGCTTCTCTCAAATGCGCGCCGCCAAACCAATCTCCGCTTCTGTGCAGTCAGCAGTCTCCGATCTCTTGGCGGAGCTGCACGACAAAAGCGGCTGCGAGAAGATTGGACTGGCTCGTGAATCTTTCGCCGTGACTCTGTGCGAAGTTGCCACGAAGTATCTGCCTGCAAGCGCGACCCACGCGGACGCCCGCAGTTTCCTCCTGGCCTTGCGCATCGAGGAACTCGCGCTAGCCCAGGCTTGCGCCGCCGGCAACAACTCTGCCTGGGAACTTTTCCTGACCCGCTACCGCGAAAAGCTCTATCAGTCGGCGCTGCGCATCGCGCGCGAGGATTCGTCCGCCCGCGACCTGGCCGACAGTCTCTACGCTGAGCTCTACGGCACCACCACCCGCGACGGTGAACGTGTTTCCAAGCTCGCCTCCTTCACCGGCCGCGGTTCGCTCGAAGGCTGGCTGCGCACTGTCCTGGCGCAGGAGTTCGTGAATCGCTACCGTCGCACCAAGCGCCTGGTCAGCCTTGACGAAGAAAGTGAAGAGGGCGCGCAGTTTGCGGCTCCCCAGCCCGAGCCGGTTCCCTCCGCTGACTCCCGTCTGGAATCCGCCACCGACGCGGCCTTGGCCGCACTCGACAGCGAAGACCGCATGGTCCTGGCGGCGTATTATCTCGATGGGCGCACCTTGGCCGAAATTGCCCGCATGCTGGGCGTGCACGAGTCCACCATCAGCCGCAAGGTCGACAAGCTGGCCAAGTCGTTGCGCAAGAAGATCCTGGCCGGCCTGGTGCAGCAAGGCATGGCCCGCCGCCAGGCCGAAGAAGCATTGGAAGTGGACGTGCGCGACCTGCAGGTGGATATTCGCCGCAGTCTGGCGCAAGATTCCCCGGCAGCAGCGTTCTCTGAAAAGACAGTCGAGGCAAAGACCCGCGCAGGCCCAGCTGTAAGGCAGTAATTTTGGGCTTTAGCTCCTGAGGATCTTTCCCGCGGTTGTGAAAGTTGGAAGCTGCAAATGCAAAGTGTCCCCAAAATCGTGGTAAAGCGGTTGCAGTCGCCAGCCGCAGACCCGCATCCCGATGCCGATCTGCTCACCGCCTTTGCCGAGCGCTCCCTCGGTGCTCCCGAGCGAGACCTCATGATCCAGCACCTCGCTCGCTGTGGCGATTGCAGAGAAGTGGTCTCTCGATCCATCCCCCCGCAAGTCGAATCGCTGCCGTTGCCAGACACCAACTGGTTCAAGGTGAATTGGTTCCACGGATCAGCCCTGCGCTGGGCCACGGTAGCTGCGACAGTGGCCCTCATTGCTTCGATTGGAATCCTGCACGGCCGCCGCCAGCGCCCCAGAGAGCTGGCTGTGAATGTCTTCGAAGGAAAGCAATCGACACTCACTCCAGCCCCAAGTTCACAGCCCTCCCCCCAGATCGCTGTTCCGCCAACCCGAATACAGAAAGAAGCAGCGGCCGTTCCCCCTGCATTAGCCGGCAGGAAGTCCGCTCGGCCTCAGGCCACAATCTCCCAGCCCCACGCAAATTCAGCGGTCGCGGCCAGTGGATCTCTCGTCGCGGCTCCCAGACAGATTCCAGGTCCCAGTCAGCAGGTGGCTGTAGTGGCGGGCTCTTCGCAAACGGTCGAAGTGCAAGCCGAGAATGCCCAAATCGTGACCCAATCCGCCGCGCCAAGCCAGATACCAAGCCAGATACAAGACCAGAGCATTCAGAATGAACCGTCAGCTCAGTTGCCGGCGTTATACGACCGCGTTGGCAAAGCCAAACCCGCGTTAGTGCAAGCGGCCCCTGCCCTCGCGCCAGCACCTTCGCTGCACACCAATCTCCCTCTCACGAAAGGTCTGGCCACGATTCGCTGGACCATCAGTGCCAGCGGCGCTCTGCAGCGTTCCATCGATGGCGGCCGAACTTGGCTGGATGTGAACATCGCAACCGATGATTCAACACGGGATCGCGCCGCTAAAACGCAGATGTCGACAGTAGAGGTGGAAGTAACCTCCGCGGCGCAGTCGGAAGTCCAGCCGCAACCGCAGTCCGAAGAAAAGACCCAAGCGAAGTTCAAGAATAACCAGAAGCAGTCAGCCCAAGTCGCGCCCGTGATCTTTCGTGCTCTTTCCCTATCTTCGAATGCCGACGAAGTTTGGGCCGGAGGTTCAAGTGGAGCCTTGTATCACACCCTGGATGGCGGCAACAGCTGGACTCGCATACTTCCTTCCGCCACCGGCATCAATCTCACCGGCGACATTCTGAGCATTCAGTTCTCCGACCCTAGAACTGGAGCCGTAATCGTAACCACATCGGCCCCCGAGGTCTGGACCACCCCCGACGACGGCCAAACCTGGCACAAACAACCATAGATAAGGCAAGCGGGTGGAGCAGGCCTTCCAGGCCTGCGTCAGAAAGCTCCGAGAAATAGCCGGGCTTCAGCCCCTGAGGGACGCGCCGATTCAGCACCCGTTCCAAAACCCAATTACCAAAGTGACGTTTACTCTCCACCCTCACTTCAATACCATCTATTTTGTGGTTTGGCAGTTCCGGGGGAGGGCTGCCGAGGCGTCCTGGACAGAAACGTTCGGGGCGCTTTTTTATTCCGCCAGGAGCTAAGAGACTAATACTAATGTGGAGACAGCCGCCTCGGCTGTCCGGCCAGAGCGAAAGCTCGGCCGCCTCGGTCCCGAAACCCTACTTCGAGCAAGCCGAGCAATACCCGCCAATTTCTAGCCGCGACACCACAATCCGGAACCGGCAGTCTTTTTCCACCTGCCCTTTCAGCTTCTCGAAAATGTCGCTGACAAATTCCATGATCTTGCCGCAACGCAGGCAGGCCATGTGAATATGATCCCGGTTCAGTTTGCGCTCGTAGTAGTGTCCCTCGCCGTGGATGTGCATCAGGTCGAGTTCGTCGATCAGACCCTGCCGCTTGAGTAGTTTCAGCGTGCGATAAACCGTGCTGCGATCCACGCTCGCATCCAGCTTCTGCGCTTTGCGCAAAAGTTGCGCGGCATCAAGATGTTTGGTGGCAGTTTCCATCACCCGCAGAATGGCGCGGCGCTGCCCTGTCATGCGGATTCCGCGGTCGGCTAAATGGGACTGCAGTCGCCCCGGGATTTCAGTTTGTGGTAATGGCATTGGGCTCTCCGAGGCCGTCGCAACTGGTCGCAACCGCGCTGCGACGAATTCTTTCCACCGCGCTTGACGGAATGCGGGACATCCGTCAGACTCAATAATGTAGTTCAGATGCGACTCGATTGCAACTAGCTTAACTCCAGATTCATCCCTCATGACCCAGAAGGCTCACAACCGGGAATTGATGTTAACCCTAGATGCGACCGATTCGCAACTGCCCGATTCCCATCCCGAGGCAACCCGCACCCCTCCAGCCCCATTCGCAACCGTCCTGCCAAGCCTTGCCACTCGCGCTTTCCGCAGCCTGTGCCTCTTCATTTCTCTGCTGGCAGTGGCTTGGGCAGGCGTCGGCGGGAGCATCTCCGGCACGGTCAAAGATCCCTCCGGTGCGGCAATCGCCAAAGCGTCCGTCACTTTGATCAACACCAGTACAGGCATCCGGCAATCCACCGTCGCCGACGGCAGCGGCACCTACGCGTTCCCCGTTCTTCCTGTTGGCAATTATGTTCTCGAAGTGAACCAGTCCGGGTTCAAACCCTACCGCCGCAACGGGATCGTCCTCGACACCAGTAGCGCCCTTCTTCTGGATATTGTCCTGCAAGTGGGCCCATGGATCGACGTCATCACAGTCAGCGACTCCGCCGCTCACCTCGAAACTTCCAGCAGCCAGATGGGCGAAGTCATCAACAGCGATCAGATGAGCGCCGTGCCCCTCGACGGCCGCAGCTACACCGATCTTCTCTCCATTCAGGCCGGAGTCGCTCCCGCTACCTCCATCACCTCCAGCACCGTGCAGGACGTGGGTGCCAGCGCTCTCTCGCCCTCCGGTGATCTGAATCCCGGCACCATTTCCATCCACGGCCAGCGTGAATTCGCCAACGCCTTCATCGTCAATGGCAGCGACTCCGAAGAAGACGTCAACATGGGCACCGCAATCATTCCTGACCTCGACTCCATCGCTGAGTTCCGCATCCTCACCAGCAATTTCGACGCGGAGTACGGTGAGTTCAGCGGAGGCCAGATCACCGTTATCACCAAGTCAGGCGGCAACGCCTTCCACGGCGATCTCTTCGAGTTCCTCAGAAACACCGACTTGGACGCGCGTAATTACTTCTCCCCCACGCGCGGGACATTTATTCAGAACCAGTTCGGTGGAACCGTCGGTGGACCGATCAAGAAGAACAAAGTTTTTTTCTTTTCCGACTATCAGGGCACGCGGCAGAGGCAAGGCGTGGATACGGGATTGATTCCGGTGCCGTCCGCGCAGGATCGGGCGGGCAATCTAGCAGACCAGTCCAGCTCCTTTACGACGACCGAAACCCTGAATAATCAGCCGGTCACAGTTCCCACCACGGTCACAGGCGCCGGTTGGGCCGAGACGCTCTCCACCAATTTTCATTACACCGTCACTCCAGCCGAACCGTATTACTTTACCGGCGGTGAGATGAAGCCCGATCTATCCGGAACTTATTCATCTTCATGCACCAGTCCGGCGCAATGTGTTTTTCCGAATGCGGCGATTCCCCAAAATGCGTGGTCAGTTCCGGCGCAAAATCTGTTGCAGTACATTCCCGCGCCGAATGCTTCCGGCACTGAATTTGCAACTTCCGCCCAGAACCAGGCGCTCCGCGACGATAAAGGATCCCTGCGCCTCGACGCCAACACCGACTGGGGACTGATCTCCGGCTATTACTTCCTCGACGATTATTCGCTGAACAATCCCTATCCAGTTGCTCAAGGCGGAGCCAGCCTGCCCGGCTTCAACGCGCTGTATCTAGGCCGAGCCCAACTGCTCAGCGTGGGCGATACGAAAACCCTGAACCCCACCTCGGTCAACGAGATCCACTTCAGTTATCTGCGGGCATTCAATGACTTGGGAAAACCGCAAGGCGGCCTAGGAGTCAGCCTCCTATCGCAGGGCTTTGTCACGTCCTCGGGAGCCCCTAGCATCGTGGCCCTCGCTCCTCAAAACGAAGGAGTCGAAAACCTCGTCTTCAACAACTTCTCCACCGGCACCAACACCAACGAACTCAAGCAGGCAAACAATACGTTCCAGTGGCTCGACAACTTTTCCAAGGTTGTAGGACGTCACACCCTGAAGTTCGGCGGCGAGTTCCACTACGATCAGGTGAATGTCAACCCGATCGCGCAATTCAACGGCAACTTCCTCTTTACCGGAAGCGAGACCGGCCTCGATTTCGCCGATTTCCTGCTAGGGATTCCCAGTCAATACAACCAGAGCCAGCTGAATCCCTTCTACGGCCGGAACAAATACACCGGCATCTTCGCGCAGGACAGTTGGCGCTTGAAGTCCAATCTCACTCTCAACCTCGGCGTGCGCTGGGACCGCATCGAGCCCTGGTACGAAAAGTACAATCAGATTTCAACCACCGAGCCCGGCAAACAGTCCGTGGTTTTTCCGACCGCGCCCGCGGGAATCCTGTATCCCACTGACCCCGGAGTGCGGCGCACCCTCGCGCCTCCCGGGGACGAATTCTCGCCCCGCCTGGGCCTGGCCTATTCTCCAGATGTGTCGCCTGACACTTTCCTCGGCAAAGTCTTAGGCGGTCCCGGCAAAACTAGTCTTCGCGCCGGTTTCGGAATGTATTACACCTCCATCGAAGCCCTCACCATCGGGGTCCTCGCGGCCAACGCTCCCTACGGCACCACCTACAGCAGCCCCGCGCCGCCGACGTTCTCGAATCCGTTCGTGACCGCTTCCACTGGGCACCCCCTCGGCCAGTATTTCCCCGTCACGTTTGCTCCGTTGAACTCCTCCAGCAGCCATCCTGATTCCAAACTCGACTGGTCGCAGTACATCCCTATCAGCGGCATCCCCGCCTATCCCGTCAACAACCGCATTCCTTATTCCGAGCAGTACATGTTCTCAATCGAGCGCCAGCTCGCGAACAATACTGTGTTCAGCGCCAGCTATGTGGGCAATCAATCTCATCGCCTTCTGGTTCTGGTGGAATCGAACCCCGGCGACCCTGCGCTGTGCCTCAGTACCCCTGGCTGCGGGCCTTTTCAAGAAACGGCAAGTGGAACCCGCGGACCCCTGGGCTCGAATTTCGGCAGCGACACCAACCAGTCCACCATCGGCAATTCTAACTACAACGCTCTGGAACTCAGTCTCCGCCACACCAGCAAGCGCCTGCAATTGTTCGCCAGCTATACCTTCAGCAAATCGATCGATCAGTCTTCAAACGTGGGTGAAGAAGTGAACCCAATCGATCCCGCGCTCAGCCGCGCTCTATCCGCCTTCGACGTGAAGCACAATTTCGTAGTGAGCTATGCCTGCGAACTTCCCTTCGAACATTTGTCTGGTGTCTCCAACCGCTGGACAAAGGGTTGGACGATCTCCGGCATCACCCACTTCAGCAGCGGTTTTCCCGTGACCCTGCTCAACTATGGCGACAATTCCTTGCTCGGAGCCGAACCCAACGGCATCAACAACTACGGTGTCGATGAACCTCAATATGTTCCGGGTCGGCTCGCCCTCAACCGCAATCCCCGCAACGGCGAACCCTATTTCAATACCGCACTTTTCAGCCTCCAGCCTGTGGGACTGCCGGGCAACGCCAAGCGCCGCTTCTTTTACGGTCCCGGCATCAACAATTACGACATTGCTCTGTTGAAGAGCGTTCCCCTCACTGAATCCAAGTCTCTGCAGTTCCGTTTCGAGGGATTCAACCTCTTCAACCACGCCCAGTTCTACGGACCAGCGTCCGTGAACGGCAACATCAACAGTTCTTCGTTCGGAGACGTTGTCAGCGCAGCCCCCGCCCGTCTGATGCAGGCTGCGGTTAAGTTCATGTTCTAGAAGCCGATCCCGCTCAGCCGGGCCCCGCTCCCCGTGCCGTACCCTCCCTTTTTGCGACCTTCGCGCCGCCCCACGCATCGAATGGCAGTGATACCATAATGAGTTGCCCGCAGATTGGGCACGCATTTATAGATCGTATCTATTAAGATCGTCCGGGTCCCGGCCACGACTGCTCGTTGTTTCCGAAACAAGGGAGCGTCTGCCGAACAATGCGACGTTTACAACGAGGAGAAAAAGATATGGCAGGCAATGGAATCGTCGAAGTCACCGATGCGAACTTCGACCAGGATGTTTTGAAATCAGACAAGCCCGTGCTGGTGGACTTCTGGGCGACATGGTGCGGTCCCTGCCGCGCCATCGCTCCCATCGTCGAAGAGCTTGCTAAGGACTATCAAGGCAAGGTCAAAATCGGCAAAATGGATGTCGACTCCAACAGCGCCACCCCCATGCGTTACAGAATCACCGGCATCCCAACTCTGCTGGTATTCAAGGGCGGGCAAGTAGTCGAGCAACTCGTCGGCGGCAACCGTTCGAAGGACTCGATCGCCCAAGTCCTCGACAAGTACTTGGGATAAAGCGGTTTCGGCAGCTTCTGATTTCTGGCTTAGATCTCCAACGCACGCGGATCTCTAATCGGGTCCCGTGCGTTTTTGTTTTTTCCGGCGAAGTCGACTTCCGTCAGTACTGAATCGAAGCCCGAAGCCCGAAAGCCGCAAGCCCGACTAGTACTTCCGAAGCACTCCAATCACCCGCCCCTGAACCTCAACCGACGCCGCCGGCACCACAATCGGCTTCATGGCTGCATTCGAAGGCTGCAGGCGGATGTTATCCCCTTCGCGGTAGAACCGCTTCAGCGTGGCGTCATCTCGATTCACCAGTGCAACGACGATGTCGCCGTTGTGCGCCGTCTTCAGTTTCTCGACCAAAACGTAGTCGCCGTCGAGGATGGCTTCATCCTGCATCGAATTGCCGCGCACTTCCAGCACGAACACTTCTTTTGAGCGCACGAAGTCGGCAAGCGAGATAGTCTCCGGCGTCTCGATGGCTTCAATGGGCTGGCCGGCGGCGATGCGGCCGAGCAGCGGCAGCACCAGGCCGGTGTTGACGCTCATCGCCTGCTTCAGCCGTCCCTTGGGCGGCAGCAGGTCGATCGACCGGCTGCGGTTGTAGTCGCGCGTGAGCAGTCCCTTCTTCTCCAGGTTCGTGATGTGTTTGTGCACCGTCGCCAGCGAGTTGAGGTCAAGCCCGTTGCCAATCTCTTCAAACGACGGAGAGTAGCCATGCTCCGCCACGAAGCGGGAGATGAAGTCATACACTTCGCGCTGCCTGCGTGTGATCGCCATGTCGCCATTGTTGGCGAATGGAAGGCGAATGTCAAGGAGAATCAACTCCCAGCTGCCAGCTTCGAGCCAAAGCCCATCTGGAGCGGGCTCTCTTAAGGATCCGGTAAGCGCCCCGCCCGGGAAGGCCACGACTTCAGTAGTGACGCAAGCCCGCATAAAATTTTGTCATTCCGAACCGGGCTGAAAGCCCGGCGAGGAACCCGCTGTAAGCCGACACCACTACGAAAGAGGGTGGCCCATCCTTCGCGCACTTCGCGAAGGGTGGGATTCCACAACCCCATCCCTCTGAGGACTTGGAAAGCACCACGACCGGGAAGGGCACGACTTCAGTCGTGCCGC
>Ga0070762_10001755_pt1 | contig 10112 bp, 7 predicted proteins | sample HubBroMetageREF2_FD_66726 | JGI IMG/M metagenome (GOLD analysis project Ga0070762, IMG submission 66726) | Reference soil microbial communities from the Hubbard Brook experimental Forest, New Hampshire, USA - Hubbard Brook CCASE Soil... | ecosystem: Environmental > Terrestrial > Soil > Temperate... | reverse complement strand
TCGGCATCATGGGCGGTCCGAACCAGCCGCTGGCGCACGCTCAGTTTGTTTCGAACCTTGTGGATTACGGGATGAACATCCAGGCTGCGCTCGAAGCTCCGCGATTCACCGTGGCCGACAATACGGTAAGCTGTGACATTCCGATCGAGTCGCGGGTTAAGCCCGAGGTCTTGCAAGCCCTGCACGATAAAGGGCACAACCTAATCGTGCGCAAAGAATACACCGTGCGAATGGGACGAGGACAGGCGGTGATGCACAATTCGAAGAGTGGCATGAACTCAGGTGCGTCCGACCCGAGAGCTGATGGCGTAGCAGAACCGGAACCGCCGGAAATACATTTTTGAAGTGTTGTTCAGCCGTTACAGCTTGAGCCCTTTCAAATACTCCCGCAGCGGGCCGCCGAGATCGGACCGCTTTAGAGCAAACTCGATTGTGGCTTTGAGGAAACCCAATTTGTCGCCCGCGTCATGGCGCTTGCCGTCGAAAACATAGCCGTACATTTTTTCTCTCTTGAGCAGGGCGCGCATGCCGTCGGTGAGTTGCAGTTCGCCGCCGACGCCCGCCTTGGTTTGCGCCAGAGTTTCGAAGACCGTTGGCGTCAGGACGTAGCGCCCGATCACGGCGAGGTCTGACGGCGCCTCTTCCAGCTTCGGCTTCTCCACCATATTGCGGATTTCGTACAGCCGGCCGTCGAACTGTCCGTCTGCTGGTTTTACATCGAGTACGCCATAAGCAGAAATCGCCTTGCCCTGGATAATCTGAATCGCGATCACCGAGGATTGGGTCTTATCGAAAACGTCAATCATCTGCTTCAGGCAGGGCGTTTCGGCGTCGATAATGTCGTCCGCAAGCAATACGGCGAAGGGTTCATTTCCTACGAGTTCGCGTGCCATGAGCACGGCGTGGCCCAGGCCGAGAGCTTCCTTCTGCCGGACGTAGGCAACGTGGATCATGTCCGAGATGCCGCGCACGATCTTGAGCAGATCGGTCTTCTTGCGCTCCTCAAGCATCTTTTCCAGCTCGTAACTGACGTCGAAGTGGTCTTCAATGGCCTGTTTGCCGCGGCCGGTGATGATGATGATCTGATCGCAGCCCGAGGCGAGCGCTTCTTCCACGCCATACTGGATAATCGGCTTATCCACCAGCGGGAGCATTTCTTTGGGTTGAGCTTTGGTGGCGGGCAGGAAACGCGTGCCCAGTCCAGCGGCGGGAAATACGGCTTTGCGAACTCTCATGGCCATAAAGTATCAATCGTCAGCGGCGGGTTACCTGCGCCGCATTGAACCAAGTTAATGATTGTACCGGATTGTGATCGCCAACCGGCGCGTCTTTGTGACGCGTTCCCAAGAATTGGCTGGCCACTCTGCAATCCTCGACATGTATCTTAAGCCTCTGTCGAAAATGACTGGAGCGCGACTCGGCACCCGGCTAGGTGTTAAAATTCCGGGAAGTACCTCCATGGCTGAAACTCAATCGATCGAGCTTGCCCCGTCGATTTTGTCGGCTGACTTTGCCCATCTGGCGGAGCAAGTGCAAGCTGCGGCCGAAGGCGGAGCCAGCGTTATCCACGTGGATGTGATGGACGGGCATTTTGTTCCGAACATCACGATCGGACCCGCGGTAGTGCGATCACTACGCAAAGCTACCGATCTGCCGTTGGATTGTCACCTGATGATCGAGAATCCGGATTTGTATATTCCTGATTTCGCGGATGCGGGAGCCGATTGGATTTCTGTGCATCAAGAGGCCTGCAGGCATTTAAACCGAACCCTGCACCTGATCCGGGATCATGACGTCCAGGCGGGTGTCGTGATCAATCCGGCCACGCCAGTCGAAGCTTTGAGCGAAGTGCTGGACATCATCGATTATGTGCTGGTCATGTCGGTGAATCCGGGATTCGGGGGTCAGAAGTTTATTCCTGGAGCAGTACACAAGATCCGCAAACTGGCGGAACTGCGCCGGCAGCGACGACTCAGCTATCGGATTGAGGTAGATGGCGGCATCTCCCTCGACACGGTGGTCGAAGTCGTACGCGCGGGGGCCGAAATTCTGGTTGCAGGCAACGCTGTGTTCGGCAAAGGTGATCCAACCAGTAACGCGCAGAAATTGTTGAAGGCGGCGACTGAAGCGACCCTGCAGAGGGTGTAGGGTTCCCGGTAACGCGTCTAGGTTGCAGCACAGTCCTGTGGTTCGAGGGTTCTTATGTCTCGTCGTATTCCGGTGATACTTCTTTTGTGCGTGCTGGCTGTCACTGTGGCCTGCACAAACAAGAAGGTCAGCAACCCAATCGCGAACGTCGATTCGAAACAGCCTGACAAGGTTCTGTTCGACCGTGCCATGGACGCGATGAAACACAACCGCTTTGACGTGGCGCGGCTCTCGCTCCAGACCCTTATCAACACCTATCCGGATTCTGAATATATTGCGCGCGCCAAGCTGGCGGTCGCCGATTCCTGGTACGCGGAGGGCGGTTCAGCATCTCTAGCCCAGGCGGAGATTGAGTACAAGGATTTTGAGACTTTCTTCCCCAATATGCCGGAAGCGGCCGAGGCACAGCTGAAGCTGGCTAACATTCACTATCAGCAGATGGAGAAGTCGGATCGCGATCCTACTCATGCCATGCGAGCGGAGGAAGAATACCGGCAGCTGATCATGCAATATCCCGACAGCAAGCTGGTACCGGAAGCCAAGCAACGACTGCGGGAAGTGCAGGAAGTGATTGCCGAACGGGAATTCAGCGTGGGGCGCTTCTATTATTTGCGGCAGTCATACCCGGCTGCGATCGCGCGCCTGGAGTCCCTGGTCGACAAGTACCCCCTGTACAGCAAGGCCGATGAAGCTCTCTACTTGCTCGGACAGTCATATGAAGGCGAAATAGCCTTGGTCCGCGCCCGGCCGGGGAACGAAGCCGCCAAGTCCCGCATGATCGCCGATTTCACCAAGGGCGCTGCGGAGGCTTATGATCGCATCCTGACTCGCTATCCGTTGATGGATCGCGCCGACGACGCTAAAGCACGACTTTTGGCTCTACACCAAACCGTGCCGAGGCCAACCAAGGCCGCCGTTGCGCAAAACAAAGCGGAGGAAGATAGCCGACGGGATCCAAGCACGTTTACCAAAGTCATGAAGACGTTCGAAAAACATCCGAACGTGTCGGATGCGACGAAGGTGGGCGAGCCTACGCTGGTCGATCCGACGCCCATGAGCGCAACCCAAGTGATGCAGGCAGCCACACGGGCCGCGATCGGAGGTGGCACTGACAGCCACTCTGTTTCCATCGAAACCGTCAAAGGCGGCGCACCGGGACCGGACCAACCTGCTCCCCGTTCGGATACTCCGGCTCCAGCAGACTCGGCTGCTACGTCTCCCGCAGCGGCTGATGCTTCTGCCTCCGCGCCAAGTCAACCCGACCCAAACGAGTTGAAACCCAACTCTGGCCCGGCAGATCCTAACGAATTGAAGCCCAACGTCAGCACCGACAATGGTCAGGCTTTGCCTCCGCCCCAGCAAGTGAACGAGATCCAGAGCGGGGCGGCCAGCGCGGCGACAAATGGTGGAACCAACCCAGCCACGGCGGCCGATTCGAAAAGCACCGGCGCCTCAGCGTCTTCCTCGACCGATCAAGCCGACGACAGCGATACCACCGCCTCCAGCAAGCATAAGAAAAAGAAGGGCATTCATAAAATATTACCGTTGTGAACCCTGCTTCGTCGAAATTCCCAGCGACTGGGTTGGGCTCGCTGCGCTTGCGCAGTGGTTACTGGTCCGTCGTAACCTGCTTAATCTCGTATCCTCATTGACTTAGAGTCCGGGACAAGTTAACTTCGCGCTATCTCCCCTTTAAGATAAAAAGGACCTCGCTTGGCGCGGAAAATACTGCTCGCCGATGACAGTGTGACAGCCCAGAACATGGGCCGAAGAATCCTCAGCGACGCCGGCTACGACGTCACTACGGTGAATAACGGCTCGGCGGCGCTCAAGAAAATAGCGGAATCGAAGCCCGACCTCATCGTGCTCGATGTTTATATGCCCGGGTACGGCGGGCTTGAAGTGTGCCAGCGACTGCGCGAGGCGCCAGAGACGGCGCGCATTCCTGTGTTACTGACAGTTGGCAAGCTGGAGCCTTTCAAGGCCGACGAAGCTCGGCGCGTGCGGGCCGACGCGTTTATCGTCAAACCATTTGAAGCCAGCGAACTTCTCACTGCGCTTACCAAGCTGGAAGACAAGATCGTTCCGCAAGGTCAACCGTCCAGGCAGAGCCGCTTCGCCAAGGCGCTGGCTGGGGTCGAGGATCTTAATCCCTCGAACGAATTCGGCAACAGCGAAACCGGATGGAAGAATCGGCTGTCCATTCCGCCTCCTCACTCGAAGCCTCGTGCCTCTGAGCCCGAGGAAACGTCCGCCGCAGTTGCGAGTTTTCGCGAGGCTGTCAAGACTCAAGAGCCCAAGCCTGAGGAAATGAAATCGGGATTGGAAGAAGCCCTGCTGTCCTCTATGCCGCAGGACGTCACGGCTGAGGAAATTGCGGCTATAAAAGCTGCCGCTGCTGCGTTAAGCGCGCCAGGCAATGAACCGATTTCCAGGATGCGCCGGTCGACTGATCGAGCTCCAGTTCCGATTCCAGAGCCTGTCGCGAAAGCTGAAGAGTTGCCAGCGGAAGCCGTCGTTAACGAAGTCGTGCATGCGGAATCCTCGACAGCAGCCGAGAGCAACGCTGGAGCCGAAGCTTCGTTGGCAGCTGATGTTCCCGCCGAAACGGCAGTGCCGGCGGAGGCGATTGTTGCTGCGTCTGACTCACCGCACATTGCGGCCGCGACTGGGAAGCTGGGTGACGAAGAAGTCACAGCCGCGCTGGCCTCACTGGCTCCGACGAATGGTCACGGCCACGCTGCGACAGAGCACAGAGACGCGGACAAATTTGACCGTGAGTCAAGGGACCTGGTTCCCGTGACGATGGCCATGGCTGGTGCAACGCAGGAGTTCAGCGGGCCCAGATGGATTGCAGAAGCGGTTCCACTCAGGGACGATGAAGCAACGCTCATCCTTGAACGAGAGATGCTTGAACGCGAGATGGAAAAGGCGTACGCGGCTTTCGCCACGGCCGATGCGGCGACGAGTTTCGCGAGTTCGCCTGCTGATCAAGGCTTTTCACGTGCTGCAGAGGTGCCGACCATCGCCTCCGAAACGGCGCCATCGCCGGTCGAGTCGTTTTCGCACTCGGATAGTTCCGAATCAAATTCGCAAGAGCCCGCGGCGCAAACGGCTGCGTCGAGAAGCGAAGAACCAGTTGCGGCCGAGGCGGAAGTAGCCCCCGTGCCCGATTCACCAGTCGCCAACGCGGTCAGCGAAAGCGCGGTTGTCGAAGTCAGCGAAAGCACGGTTGCCGAAGTCAGCGAAAGTGCGGCTTATGCAGCAGCGGCCTCAGCCAGCGCTGGCTCGGCCGAGCCACCGATGGCCACGGAGGCGACCGCAACTCCGAGTCCGATGCCGGTGTCGTCAGAGAACTCTTCCGCTGCATCGCAACCCGGCGATCGGCAGGGTGAATCGGAGCTGGCTGCAGCCTGGGCGAACTGGAAGCAGATACGTGAGTCCGTCATTGGATCGCAAATAGACAGTTCGCAACTCAGCTCGCAGATCGCGGATGCTGTCACGGAACCTAAACCGGACAGCCCGGAAGTAAAGTCCGAAGTTCAAGCTGACGATTCGCCCGCGACGGGCGAAGAGACCAGCGAGATTGCGAACATCGTGGATAGCGTCCTCGCCGACCTTAAGCCGAAATTAATGGCAGAGATTGCGAAGAAAATGGGCAAGGAAAAGAAAAAATAACGTCCATCCTCTGGCGCCGAATGCACAACTTCTGGTGCATAGGATACCTCAAAAAAACTCTCCGTTTGGCGCAAAATCTAGAAAACAAAGGACCGGAAATTTTTCCGCCTCCTAGATCTATGGTTCTAAAGGTAGTTAGAGGCAAAATCTTGGAAACATTGGAGTTAGCTAGGGGTCCGGAGTGATGTTCGAGTGCCTTTGCTCCAAGAGGATTGGCCGATTCCAGCAGTTGGAACGTGCTGGAGGGTGAGACCGGGGATGAGTTGTCAGAGATCATTCTTCGTTGTTCAGTCGTTGTTCAGTCGTTATTCGTCGTCAGAGACTTGATTATCTTTAAGAGAATCTTATCTCTTATATATTATCGAAAGTGAAGGGGCGGGGTCAACGGGAAAGTGGGCCGGGCGGCCGATCCTGTTCCAATTTGGGAATGGGCACAGGACAAGCTTACTTGTGCGTAAAAAGAAAAGCTGTGACTGCCGTGATTCGGCTCGTCACTTCGGCGGCGTGTAGATGAATCCCCGCCACACGCCTGCCTGCGTTTCATAGTTCCCAACCACCTGCCCTACGTTGTTGATCGCGATTCCGCCCGTGTACTGGGAATGGGGTACGTTTATGGAAGCCGTAGGCTGCCCATTCACGATGGTAACGCAGTGTAACTTTGGTGGCGTGTTGGCATCGACCCACTCTCCAAGAATGACCGAATGGTTGTTGATCCCGACGAGCTGAATTTCGGTATCTCCAGCCACGTCGATGTTCGAGAAGCCTGCGGTGGGATTCCAATAGAAGCCGTGTTGCACGTTATTTGCGTCGATCCAGTTGCCAACGACTTCCTGGTTGTCATTGATGGAGACTGGGTAGGTGTAGACTGCGCCTGGCATGTTGAAGGTGGTGTTAAGCTTCTTCGATCTGCTGTCGTAGAAGAAGCCGCTCCACGGGGTCGAGTAGTTTTCCCAGCTTCCGACGATCTGGTTCAGATTGTTGAGGTCCGTGGCATTCGCGTAGAACCAGTCGTTTGGGTACTTATCGTGGGGGAATGGGATCTCGGTCGTGGTGTTGCTCGTCGTGTCGCCCCAGAAAATTCCGGTTTGCCTTCTCTGGGGGTTGATCGGGCAGGGTCCGGCGACGTATCCCGCTGTGTTAATTGCGCCATACGCTGATTCTCTCCCGCAGCCGAAAGGTACCGCAGTCTGTCCCCAGACCTTGTAGAAGGGAACATTACTGGGTCCTTCATTGCCGACGATGGTGGCGGCGTTGTTCATCTTCAGCGGGGAACCGTTTGTCTTGATGATGTTCTTCGTCCACACATCGCCTGGGCTGATGACGTAGGCTTCGCCGTCCGTAGGCCACCAGCCAAGCACCTGCCCAGAATCGTTGATCGCCTGGACGGTGTTTTCGAATTGCTGGGGATTCGGTCCGATCCCAAACGTTGTGTATTTACCCTGCGCTCCGGCGAACTGCGCCAAGAGCAGCGTGAACAGCATGGTTAGGGTCTTCATGGTCGTCTGTCTTCTTTGTCGCGTCCAAAGCATACACCGGAAGAGAATCCTGAACGGTTTAAACTCTTGCCCTGGGGTTGGATTTGAGGGGCGGAAAGGCTTCTGAAGCGCGTAGAACACTGACTTTCTCCGCGAAATGAGTGCCTATCGCAAACCGCTCTATGAGATTTCCTATCTTCGCTCGCGGGGCAAACGTGTGACGGAGCTGGGCCGTGCTGGCCCAAGACGAATTCGCTCGGCTGGTACTGGGATTCTTTGAGGACACAGGGCGGAGGACGTCCCGGTTACGTCCGTTACAGCAATCACGCTGTCCACCCGTGGTAAAAAGCAATTATGCCAACCGTGACCGCTTCCTCCCAAGGAAAAATGACGCTGACTGAACGTTTACGCACAGCTGCGTTTCTCGGTTTCGCTCTGATGGTTGGCCTGTGCGGGGAATATTACCTGACCAATGTTGCAGTGAATAAAAACCCGACATCGGAACCTGATCTCATGGAGGCAACACGATCGGCCCAGCCTTTGCTCGAGGCGCTGGAGAAATACCATGCCGATAACGGTCTTTACCCAACAACTTTGGATAGCTTGGCCGGGGCGGACTTCCATTCGCTTCTTGGGCGGCATGGTTTTCTATATTCTGCACGGAAGGGCGACTGGGTTTATAAGTCCGACACATGCGTTGCGCGCGAGAAACAGCTCGAGGGATGGATATTGAAACCGGTTAAAGAGTATCAAAAAGAAATCGACGAGTATAAGCGCGAATGCGTGACGGGTTATCGTGCGTACCAGCTCCAGTCCGGTGATTTTCCGCGTGATCCCCAGACTCGATACACGGAACGCTGGGCCTATTTCGATTCGCAGACCAGGCAATGGAGTCTGGGATGGTGCACCGATAACGGGCGGCGCAGGCAAGAAATAGGCATGAACGGGATCTGTCGATGGCGGTCGCGGGGTCAGTCCGCGGTGTGGTGAGCTTCAGGGTTTGGTGACGAAAGATCCAGATTGCACTCGTTAGCCGTATCACTCTGCTAAACGCGCACCGAGCGCCTGATTAGATGACATCCCCTCAGGCTGCTAAGTGCTGGCTTGATCCTATTAAATCGTCGAGGTAGTTGGCGATGATCTCGGCGTCGCTGGCGGAACAGGCCACATATCCGTCGGGGCGGACCAGCCAGATGCCGTCTGGAGTGAAAGCTGTCCTTATATTCGGATCGAGCAGCCCTTTAAACCGCTTAACCAGGTTGGCGGTGGCATCGTTTTGTTCCGCAAAAAGCGCAAACATCGGTTTTTCGCCCGATCCCACAGGCACTTGGTCACTGATAGGGACAACGCGTTCGCCGGGCTTCGGCCCTCCTCGGATGCCCGGGCCGTTCAGAGGGCTGTGGGGATAGCCGATCGCAACCTCTGTCATGGAATCTGCGAACGCATGTTGAACCGGGGCCAGGCCGAACAGGAAATGACCAGCAAGATCGCGAATGCTCTGGAGCGCAGCGTTCTTGACCGTTCCGATCGCGGTCAGCCTTCCCGCTGCCTTAAGTACCTCATCGCCGACTTCGCTGCGCTCGGGGCTGTAGCTGTGGAGCAGTTGCTCGCTGCAGGCTCCACGAATGACCAGCGACAATTTCCAGGCCAGATTGAATGCATCCTGCATTCCAGTGTTCATGCCCTGACCACCGGCTGGACTGTGAACGTGGGCTGCATCACCAAGCAGGAAGACACGCCCCGAGCGATAATCGGCCACCTTGCGGCCGTTGATCCTAAAACCCGCCAGCCAGATCGGGTCGAAGGCGGTAAGACCTCCCGGTCCGCGCTGGTCAATGATCGCCTGAACTTGCTCCAGAGTCGGCTCGGGAGGCGCAGCGTCGCTGCTCGGAGGCAGATCGGCAAGAACTCGATAGCGTCCGGGCGAGATGGGAAAGATAACGAACGCGCCATCTTTGTGCCAATAGACGGAGGCCTCGGAGTCGGGGAAGGGATATCCGCGCATGTGGACGTCCGCCAGCATCCAGTCGCTGTTCAGCGTTTCACCCGCGAACGGTACTCCCAATATGTGTCGGACCACGCTGTGCGCACCGTCACAACCGAGGAGCCAATCCGCCGACTGGGTTTCTTCTTGTCCATCGGCGTGACGTAGCGTGGTTTCGATTCCGTCCTCCGCACTCTTGTACCCGACAGCCTCAACCTGGCGTTCAACGGTAACGCCCAGTCCGGCAAGCCTTTCCTCAAGTAAGCGCTCGGTTTCAGACTGAGGAAGCATCAACCCATAAGGGTAGGGGCTGTTCACTGAATCCATGCTAACGTGCCCCATAAATTCGCCGTCGTTGGCGACAAAATTTACCGCCAGGGCTTTGAACCCCGCCTGGATGAACGGAGTTGATCCTGCCGGGCCGCGGTCCAACAGCTCAAGCGTCCTGCTCCACAGCACGAGGGCCTTGGACTTGTCCGTCCGCTGCGACGCTTTATCGACGATGCGTACGGAGATGCCGTATCGCGCCAGCTCGGATGCTACTGTCATTCCAACCGGACCGGCTCCGACGATCAAGACTTGAGGTCGCATTGACATCTCCTGAGTACCGTTGTGGCGATTTCGAGCGAGAGCTGTGACGATTTCGACAGTCTATATCTAATCCGTCTTTCCCGCGTCATCAAGATCGCAAGCCTATGATTCGCAGTATTGTCATTGTCCGTGGAAGAGGCGCGCGAATTGGTAAGGGCTGAAATAACGCCCTTGCCTCATCGACCATTGCAACCCACTGCGATAAAGAAACCCGGGCTGGTTTGACCGCGTTTTCA
>Ga0070762_10001751_pt1 | contig 10126 bp, 10 predicted proteins | sample HubBroMetageREF2_FD_66726 | JGI IMG/M metagenome (GOLD analysis project Ga0070762, IMG submission 66726) | Reference soil microbial communities from the Hubbard Brook experimental Forest, New Hampshire, USA - Hubbard Brook CCASE Soil... | ecosystem: Environmental > Terrestrial > Soil >... | reverse complement strand
GACATCGTCATGGTGGGCGAGATCCGCGATCACGAGACGCTGGAGATCGCGATCAACGCGTCGCTCACCGGCCACCTGGTGCTCTCCACCATCCACACCAACGACGCCGCCGGCGCCATCACGCGAACGATCGACATGGGCGCCGAGCCCTTCCTGCTCCGCTCGAGCGTCATCGGGATCCTCGCGCAGCGGCTCGTGCGCGTCATCTGCAAGAACTGCAAGTACTCGTACCCCGCCGAAGACTTCGAGCTCGAGGAGCTCGGCCTCACCACGGAGCGGCAGCGCGCGCGCAAGGCGCGGCGCGACAACCCGGCGTCGCGCTACTTTCCGCGCACGGTCAAGGAGCCCGATCCGCTCGACGAGTTCGACCCGGCGCAGAGGCCGATGTTCCACAAGGCGCGCGGCTGCGTTCAGTGCACCAACACGGGGTTCAGCGGCCGGCGCGGCATCTACGAGCTCTTGCTCGTCGACGACGCGGTGGGCCCGCTCATCCTGCGCAAGGCCGACTCGCAGGCCATCAAGCGCATGGCTTGGGAGCAGGGCATGGACACGCTGCGCGACGACGGCGCGCGCAAGGTCCTCGCGGGGATGACGACGGTGGAAGAGGTCCTCGCCGCGACGCAGGAGGACATCGACGTGGATCCTGCCGCTACGGCAGGGGCGGCCTAGTCATGGCGGTCTTCGAGTACCGCGGGATCCTCTCGGCGACCGGAAAGGCCGTCCGTGGCGTCCGCGACGCCGACAACGCCAAGACGCTGCGCGCGACGCTCAAGCGCGAAGGCATCCTGCTCACCAAGGCCGAGGAGGAGCAGAAGGGGCGCGCCGGGCGCCGCGCGGAGGCGTCGGGCGGTCTCTTCGGGCGCCGCGTCAGCGCGGGCGACGTCGCGATGACCACGCGTCAGCTGGCCACGCTGGTCATGGCGGGCATTCCGCTGGTCGAGTCCGTGGGCGCGCTCATCGAGCAGGTCGAGGGCCTGGAGCTCAAACGCGTCTTGACCCAGATCGTCGACCGGTTGAACGAGGGGAGCTCGCTCGCCAGGGCGCTCGAGCCGCACCCGCACGTGTTCTCGAACCTCTACGTCAGCATGGTCAGCGCGGGCGAGGCGTCCGGCACGCTCGAGGGCGTGCTCGAGCGCCTCGCCGACTACATGGAGAACCAGTCCAAGCTGCGCGGCAAGGTCGCCGCCGCGATGGCGTATCCGGCGCTGATGATGGTGATCGGCTCGGGACTCATCACGCTGATGATGGTCGTCGTCGTGCCGAAGGTCACCGCCATCTTCGAGAGCCTGGACCGCGCGCTGCCCTGGTACACCGATCTGCTCATCGCCGTGTCGCGATTCATCGCGTCCAACCAGCTGCTCGGGTTCATCTTCTCGATGGTGACGTTCACCATCGCGCGGGCGGCGCTGCGCGACTACAAGGAGAGCGAGCGGGCGAAGCACACGGCGTTCGTCTTCGGCGCCTTCGGCAGCGCGGGGCTCCTCGTTACATTGGCCTTCGTCGTCGAGTCGTTCTGGCTGTACGCGGCGGGCGGCGTGGTGGGCATCGTCGCGGGGACGGTGTTCGCGTGGTTGAACGCATGGCTGGCGACACCCGCCGGCCGCGTGGCCAAGGACGGCTTTCTCCTGCGGATCCCGGTGCTCGGCGTGCTCATTCGGATGCTCGCGGTGTCGCGCTTCGCGCGGACGCTCGCCACGCTGTTGCGCAGCGGCGTACCCCTCCTCAAGGCGATGGAGATCGTCAAGAACGTGCTCGACAACGCCAAGCTCGAGAAGGTCATCGAGACGGCGGCGGGAAGCATCCGCGAGGGTGAATCGATCGCCGGACCCCTCAAGCGCAGCGGCGATTTCCCGCCGATCGTGACGCACATGATCGCCGTCGGCGAGCGCAGCGGCCAGCTGGAGCAGATGCTCGAGAACGTGGCCCGCGCCTACGACGCGCAGGTGGAGACGCGCGTGCAGGCGCTCACCAGCCTGCTCGAGCCGCTGATGATCGTGATCATGGGCGGCGGCGTCGGGTTCATCGCATTCGCGATCCTGATGCCGCTCATCGAGATGAACGACTTCGTGCAGCAGTGACGGCGGGCAGGCGGCGAGGCAAAGGACGTAGCGATGGCGGGCAATCGAGGCGAACCGATGGTCTTCTTTCCCTGGGAGCGGCGCCGGGGTTTCCGGTCGCTCTTCATGCGGTCCCGGGCGCGCCAGGCGCTCGCGGCCGCCGCGGGGATCGCGCTGTTCGCGGTGCTGGCCGGGGTCGAGCGCGACGCCGCGGCCGTGCGGATCACGCGCGCCGAGATCTCGGACACGATCGCGGCGCTCGACGCGTGGCGCGCGGATCACGACCTCGGGTGCCCGGCGTCGCCGGGTGATCTCGTCGCCGCGGGCTATCTGTCCGAGGTGCCCCGCGATGCCTGGGGGCACCCCTTGCGCCTCGTGTGCCCGGGCCGGCGGGATCCCGCGGGCTTCGACGTCTCGAGCGACGGGCCGGACGGTGAGCCGGGTGGTCTGGATCGGGTGGAATGAAACTGCGCGCGATCGCGAGAAAGCCGAAACATAGGACGGGCCAGACCCGTTGGAGGATAGCGAGATGACCAACCAACCGAACTTTGAAAGCAGGGCGCGCTCGCGTCGAGCGGGCGCGCGCCACCACGCTCGAGCCGTGACGCGCGGGATGACGCTGGTCGAGCTGATCATCGTCATCACGATCATCGGCGTCATGACCGCGGCCATCGCGATCGGCGTCATGGGCGCAGCCAAGAAGGCGAACATGGGCGCGGCCAAGACGGCCTGCGACACGATTCGCCAGGCCACCATCCAGTGGAAGGCCCTCCACACCGGCGAGGATTGCCCGACGGTCGACCAGCTCAAGACCGAGAAGGACCTCGACACGGGATTCAGCGTGAAGGACCCGTGGGGCAGCCCCTTCAAGCTGTCGTGCGACTCGGACGAGATCACCTGCATGAGCTCCGGGCCCGACAAGAAAGACGGCACGGGCGACGACATCGTGGTCCCGAAGCCCGACGTGCCGGAAGGCCGATAGGCTCGGCCGTGAGCTCGCTGGCCCTCACCCTTCGCACGGTGCGCGCGCGCGCCTCGAAGAGGCACGCGGGGCGCGGGGCGGCCGGGCTCACCCTCATCGAGATCATCGTCGTCCTCACGCTCATCGCGGTGATCACCGGCGTGGCGATCGCCGGGTCGAACCAGCTGCCGTCGACGCGCCTGCGCCGCTCGGGGACGTTGATCGCGAGCGCGATCAAGGCGGCGTACGTGCGCGCCACGTCGACGTCGCGCGACCTTCGGCTCGTGATGGACATCGAGCAACAGCGGATCTGGATCGAGGAGTCCGAGGCCCCGATGCTGGTGCGGGCAAAGGACCCGTCCGCCGCCGGCGGCGCGGAGGCCGTCACCGAGGCGGAGAAGCAGGCGCACGAAGAGGGCGATCGCGTGATGAAGGGGCCCCCGATCCCCAAGCCGAGCTTCCGCCGGATCGTCACGTCGGGGGTCGGAGACGACGACAAGCAGGGCACCAAGTCGCTGCAGCGCGGCATCACCTTCCGCGCCGTGCAGACGGCCCACGACGACGAGCCGCGCAAATCGGGCCGGGCGTATCTGTACTTCTGGCCGGGCGGGCTCACCGAGCGCGCCGCCATCCAGGTGCGCATCGGCGACAGCGAAGAGGACTATCAGACGCTGACGCTCCTGGTCGCCCCGCTGACGGGGCGGGTCACGATCAAGAACGGGCCCGTCGAGCTGGAGCTGCCCACGGACGACGAGCACGCCTCGGACCGACAGGACAACGGGTTCTGAGCCATGTCCCGCGCCTTCTCGCTGCTCGAGGTCATGTTCGCCGTGGCGCTCTTCGGCGCCGTGGTGACGTTCATCCTCTCGGCGGAGGCGGGCCTCATCGCGGGCAATCGCACCGCCGCGAACATGAGCCAGGCCGCGCTCCTCGCGCGTTGCCGCATGAGCGAGCTGGAAGAGAAGCAGCTCAAGCTCGGGTTCCCGGAGATCGAAGAGAAGGACGAGAGCTCCAGCTGCTGCGACGACAAGGACACCCCCGGCTTCTCGTGCCAGTGGCAGGTCGAGCGGGTGAAGCTCCCCGAGGTGACCGCCCTCGGCGGCAACGACGGCGGCGGATCCGTGCTCGGGGGCTCGCTGGACCTCGCGGGCAGCGCGTCGCCGCTCGGCTCCAGCCTCCCGTCGTCGCTCACCGGCTCGATGGGCTCGTTCCTCAACAACCCCGCCGGTGGCGCGGGGCTCGACTTCGACGCGGGTCTGGCGAGCGTGGGCGGGTCTCTGCAGAACATGTTCGGCGGCGCCGGCGCGCAGGGCTTGCTGTCGATGGTGTTCACCCTCGTGTACCCCTCGCTCAAGCCGGTGCTCGAGTCGGCGATCCGACGCATCACGGTGACGGTCGACTGGAAAGAGGGCAAGACCGATCGGACGTTCGTGCTCACGCAGTACGTCACCAACCCGTCGCGCGCGGGTCTGCTCTCCAGCATGCTGGACGCGGGTGTGTTCTCGGCCGACGGCGGCGGTCTCGGCGGCGGTCTCGGAGGCCTGGGGGCCCTGCTCGGGGGTGGTGCGGGGGGTGGTGCGGGCGGCACGGCCGGCGGGGCGGCCCACTGATGCGCCCCGATCGCTCCCGCCTGCGCGGCATGACGATGATCGAGGTCGTCGTGGCCATCGGGGTCCTTGCGATGGTGGCCGTGCTCATTCACGGCGTCATCAACTCGCTGTCGCACGGCAAGGAGGCCGAGGCCGAGCGCGCCGACCGCGTGCACCAGGGCCGCGAAGCGTTGCAGCGGATCGTGCGCGACCTCTCGGGGGCCTACCTGTCGATGCACGTCCCGCTGAACGTGGCCCTTCGCACCGAGCTCACGTCGTTCACCGGGCGCAGCTCCAGCCAGTACGCTCGCCTCGACTTCACCGCCTTCGCCCATCGGCGCACGGAGCGCGACTCCCACGAGTCGGACCAGGCCGAGGTGGGCTACTTCGCGTCGCAGGATCCCGACGTCTCGGACAAGTGGGATCTCGTCCGGCGCGAGCAGACGCCGATCGACCTCGAGCCGCTCAAGGGAGGCGTCCGGGAGGTCATCGTCGAGGACATCCAGGAGTTCACCCTGCGTTACCTCGATCCGATGACGGGCCAGTGGCTCGAGACGTGGGACTCGGTCCAGACGACGGGTCAGCCCAATCGACTGCCGCTCGAGGTCAAGGTCCATCTGGTGCTCAAAGGCGTCGGCGACGGCAGCCCGTACGAGTTCACGACCAAGATCTTCATCCCCATCCAGCAACCTCTGACCTTCGGGCTCCCGCGCCAATGACGCCCGCGTCCAAGGCATCGCGGCGGGGGCGCCGGAGGCGGGACGAGCGCGGCGTGGCGCTCGTCATGGTGCTCGGCGCGCTCGCGATCATGATCGTGATGCTGGCCGAGTTCCAGGACGACGCGGGGACCGAGTTCGCCGCGGCGACGGCGGTGCGCGACAGCGTGCAGGCCGAGTACTTCGCCCGCAGCGCCATCAACCTCTCGCGGCTGCTCATCGCCGCCGAGCCCACGATGCGCGCGGGGATCGCGCCGCTGTTCATGCTCATGCAGCGCACGGCCCCCCAGCTGCCCGTGTGGCAGTACGCCGACCGCGTCCTCGGCGCCTTCAACGACAAGGCCGGGGGCAAGGAGTTCTCCGACTTTGGTGGGTTCGACATGTCCAAGGGCAAGGGGCTCGGGCTCGACGGCGGGCGCTTCGAGATCTCGATCGTGGACGAGGACGCGAAGATCAACGTCAACATGGGCGCCTCCAACGACATCGCCCACATCCGGCTCGCCAAGCAGCTGATGGCCCGGATGGCGCCGATCCAGTATTCGCCGCTCTTCGAGCAGCGCGACTCGACGGGCAACTTCAACGACCGGCTCACCACCTGCTCGGCGCTCATCGACTGGGCGGACGCCGACCTGCAGCTCTTCTCGTGCGACGTCACGTCCGGGCCGTCGTCCAACGCGGTGGAGGACAGCTGGTATCAGCTGCTCACCAAGCCGTACAAGCGCAAGAACGCCCCGTACGATTCGCTCGAAGAGCTGCACATGGTGCGCGGCATCACCGACGACTTCTGGCAGACGTTCGTGGACCCTCAGCCCACCGATCCTCGCAAGCGCGAGATGACGGTCTGGGGCCAGGGCGTCGTCAACGTGAACACCGCCACGTCGCTGACGCTCTACGCGCTGGTCTGCTCGGGCGCGCCGACGGCGGACATCTGTATGGACCCGACCCAGATGCAGATGTTCATCATGGGGATGACGATGGCCCAGGGGGTCACGATGGGCGCGCCGCTCTTCGGCACGGCCAGCGACTTCATCGCCATGATGAAGGGGCAGGGCATGCTCGGACCGCTGCTGACCGCGGTGGGTATGAAGCCCGTGAAGTTCCAGTCCGAGAGCGACTTCGCCAAGAGCATCTCGACGGAGAGCAAGGTGTTTTCGATCTACTCGGTCGGCGTCGTCAAGGGCTACAAGCGCGAGACGCGGGTGAAGATCCAGTCGGTGGTCGACTTCCGATCGGCGCCGTCGCTCGCCAACTTGACGGCCGGGGCGGCGAGCGCCGCGGCGGCCCCTGCGGCTTCGGCCAGCGCCAGCAGCGCCTCCGCGGGCCTCGGCTCGATCGCCGGCGCGCTGCAACCCAGCATCGGGGGCCAGGTTCTGTACTTCAACATCCAGTGATCGGATAGAGGACGACGAGAGCATGCCGACTTGGCTGGGTATCGACATCGGAAGCGCGCACGTGAAGGCGGCCCTCGTGCGGTCCGCCTACCGCAAGACGGCGCTCGTGCGCCTCGGGTCGGCCGACGTCGCCCAGAGCCCGTCGCTCGTCGAGGCCGTACGCGTCGCGGTGGTGCGCGCCCTCGAGGGCGAGCCCGGTCCGGACGCGGTCGCCGCCGCACTCGAAGGCTCGCGCGCGGCCATCCATCGGCTGCTGCTGCCGGCCACGGCGATGAAGCAGATCACGGAAGTCCTGCCATACGAGCTTGCCTCGCAGGTCCCGTTCGATCTCGACGACTCGGTGTTCGACTGGCGCATCCTCGATCAACCGCGCGACGACGGCCAGCTGCCGATCGTGGCCGTCGTCGGGCGCCTGCAAGACGTGCGGGCCCGCATCGACCTCGTGAAGGAGGCGACGGGCTACGAGCCGGAGCGCATCGCCGTCGGCGCGCTCGCGCTCGGCTCGCTCGTTCCCGTGGTCCCCTCGCTCGGTGAGACGGGCACGGTGGCCATCGTGGACCTGGGCGCCAAGGCCATCGAAGTGCTGGTGATCGAGCGCGGCGAGACCGTGTTCGCTCGCACGCTGTCGACGGGCACCGAAGGGCTGCCCGCGTCGGCGCCGCGCCTCGCGCGCGAGATCCGTCTTAGCTTCGCGGCGCACAGGGCTCAGGGCGGAGCGCCTCCGGAGAGGGTCGTGCTCTGCGGCGGCGGAGCGTTCGTGTCGGGGGCCGAAGGGTTTCTCTCGGGCGAGCTCGAGATGCCCGTCCAGCTCTTGCCCGAGCCCGCGCTCGATGTATCCACGCTCGGAGACCAGGCGCGGGAGCTGCCACGCTACGCCAAGGCGGTGGCGCTCGCCCTCTCGCTCAGCGGCCGCGCGGCGGGCATGAACCTGCGCCGCGGGGCGCTCACCTTCGAGCGCGGCTTCGCGTGGGTGCGCGATCGGCTGCCGGTGCTCGCGGGCCTCGCGGCGGTCGTCCTCGTCAGCTTCGTGTTCAGCGGCTGGTCGCGCTTCTACGAGATCCACGCCGAGCGCGGCGCGCTGCAGCGCGCGCTCGGCGCCGTCACCAAGGAAGTCCTGGGCACCGAGGCGGACACCGCGCAGGACGCCCAGGACTTGCTGGCCAAGGAGGCCGCCCTGACGGAATCCGACCCGATGCCGCACGCCGACGCCTTCGACGTCATGGTGCGCCTGTCGGAGGCCGTACCGTCGACGGTCACGCACGACGTCGAGGAGCTCGACGTCCAGAGTGGCCACGTGACGATCCGCGGAGTCGCCGGTTCGATCCCGGAGGCGCAGTCGATCGCGACGGCCCTGGGCGAGAACAAGTGCATGAACGACGTGAAGATCAAGAGCACGACGCAAGCCGTCGGAGGCGACCGGCAGAAGTACCTGATGGAGTTTCAGCTCAAGTGCCCCGAGGACGCGAAGGCGTCCAAGAAGAAGGGCGACTCGAGCGCCGCGACGGCCGGCTCCGGCAACGCCGGCGAATCGGGAGGGAAGTGACATGGCCGGGCCGGTGCTCGAAATCAACGCGCGCGAGCGCAAGGTGCTCGTCATCCTGGGCTTCGTGGGGGCGTGCCTGCTGCCGCTGGCGATCCCCTTCGGCATCGAGGCGCTCGTCCGCTCCGCCCAGGGCGACAACGACGACCTGCGGCAAGCCCTGGCCGACGTGCAGGACGCGCGCGGCAAGCTGCGTCAGCGGCAGGTCGAGAAGGACGCCCTCGTCGCGCGCTACGCCAAGACGACCCCCCCGCTGGCGGGGTACCTCGAACAGATGGCGCACCAGCAGAAGCTCGAGGTGACCGACTCGACACCGCTGCCGGACATCCCGCACGGCAAGCGATACATCGAGCACGGCACCAACGTTCACCTCAAGAAGACGGGCATGCTCGCGCTGTCGCTGTTCCTCGAGTCGCTCGAAAAGAGCGGCTACCCCATCGCGGTGGCGAAGCTCGACGTGCGCAAACGCAGCGGCGAGCCCGACTCGTACGACGTCGAGGTCGGGGTGGCCTCGTACGAGCGCACCACGGCCGCGCCTAGCCCCGTCGGGAGCGCCAAGCCGTGACCAATCCGCTCGTCGACAATCCGCTGGTCGCCGCCGCGATCACCGCGCTAAAGGACAGGCTCGCCGGCCTCTCGCGGTTCAGCAAGTACGCGGGGCCCATCGGGTACCCGCTGCTTTACGGCTTCTGCCTGATGATCTTCGCCATCCTCACGTTCCCCTACGGCAAGCTCAAGGAGCGCCTCGTCGCGTCGTTCAACGCGGACCAGCCACCCAACGGCGGCCAGGAGCTCCAGATCGAGGACATGAGCGGCTACTGGTTGACGGGCGTGTCCCTCAAGGGCGTCACGCTGCTGCGCGCGTCGGCCGAGCCCGGGCACCCGCCGTCCAAGATCGTGATCGACGAGGCGACGGCGCGCTACTCGATCCTGTCGGCCCTGGTCGGCGACAGCAGCTTGAGCTTCAGCGCCACCGCGTTCGGCGGCGAGGTGAGCGGCTCGTACGAGGTGCGCAGCAAGAGCAAGGTCGTCGAGATGACGCTCGACTCGATCGACATGAGCGGGGTGGCGCCGATCGCCGACGCCATCGGCGTCCCCGTCCTCGGCAAGCTCGGAGGCTCCATCCGCATGACCTTTCCCGAAGGCAAGTCCGCGAAGGCCACGGGGTCCGTGTCGCTCGAGGCGCAGGACGTCTCGGTGGGCGATGGAAAGGCAAAGATCAAGGGCACGCTGGCCCTGCCCAAGGTCGACGTGGGCTTGCTGACCTTCACGGCGGAGGCCAAGGACGGGACGCTCAAGGTGACCAAGTTCGCCGCCGGGGGCCGCGACGTCGACTTCGCGGGCGACGGTCGGATCCTGCTGCGCGACATGGCGCCCGACTCGCTGGTGGAGCTCCAGGTCCGCTTCCGGATCAACGACGCGTACCGGAACAAGAGCGACATCACGAAGAGCCTCTTCGGCACGCCGGGCTCGAGCATCCCTGCGCTCTTCGAGCTGGCCGATCCCAAGATCAAGCAGTCGAAGCGCCCCGATGGGTTCTACGGCTGGAACGTCCGCGGCCTCCTGGGACACCCCGACTTCCAGCCCAACAACGCGGGCGCCGGGGTCAAGTGACGTCGCTAGCGGGACGCGTTGCCGCGCTGGGCGAGGATGCGGGCGACGGCGTCCGGGTCGAGAGATGCGGCGCGAGTGCGGAGGCGATCGAGGAGGGAGTCGCGGCTCGGGGGTAAGGGGGGGAGAGCGCGGGAGAGTGGGGGGGAGGGCGTGGGCGTGGGCGTGGGCGCGGGCGCAGGCGTGGGCGCAAGCACGGGCGCGGGCGCGGACGCAAGCGCGGGCGCGGGCGCAAGCGCGGGCGCGGACGCAAGCGCGGGC